>Ga0209278_1001571_pt1 | contig 13684 bp, 11 predicted proteins | sample JI81BgreenDNA_FD_187504 | JGI IMG/M metagenome (GOLD analysis project Ga0209278, IMG submission 187504) | Wastewater effluent complex algal communities from Wisconsin, to seasonally profile nutrient transformation and Carbon sequestration -... | ecosystem: Engineered > WWTP > Effluent > Algae... | reverse complement strand
AAAAGCTATTTTTGCTTCGAGTGCTTTTTTTAGTCCAACTATGGATGATTTGAAAAAATTGGATGTGGCTACTTTTTTAGAAGTTTTTGATGGTGTTCCACAAGCTGAGGTTTCGGCTGATGATATAAACGAAGGTTTGGATATGATTGCGGCACTTTCGGCTAAAACTAATTTTTTAGCTTCAAATAGTGATGCAAGACGTGAATTGCAACAAAATTCGATTTCGTTGAATAAAGAAAAAATAGCAGCAGATTATAAAATAACTTCGGCTGATTTAATTCATAATCAGTTTGTAATGTTGCAAAAAGGAAAGAAAAATTATTACTTGATAAAAGTGGTTTAATACAGAAAGGAGCAAATTTTGCTCCTTTTTTATTCTCTAAAATTAATTTCAACTTTATTGGAAGTAAACCAACCTTTGATGAAGTTTTTGTCTTTTAGGATTTCGTTTTTTTCCTCTTCGGAGAAATTGGAAAGCAATTCTTCTTTCATCAAATTCATGTGTAATTCAAAAAAATGAGGTTCATTTTCATCGATGTAATATTCCATAACATCGTTTTTAAAATAGCGATTTTTGTCCCAATTAAAAGTTGTTGAATATTCTCTAGTTTCGTTGGGTTTCATTTCTTGAATGTTTTTGATTATATATTTCTTTTGTTCTTCAAGAATTCTATTTAGGTTAGCTATTCTGATGGAATCATTATGTCTCAGCATAACTCCACTGGTTTTTATATTTTCTCCTTTTTCAAAAAATAATCCATTCAAATCTATAGAAGTTTCATTTTGTATACTTTGTAATAAACCCTAGGATTCATAGAGCCAGAACTGAGAGGAATGAGATGATTTGGATTTAATATAAAATGAATGGTTTTGTCTGTTTTATTTGTGATTGAATAATTTATCGTAAATATTTGTTCTTCCTGATTTTCATCAACAGAAGTTATACTTTCAATTTTTAATTCAACCGGTTTTTGTCCAAATAAGAATGCGGAATAAAGTAATGTAAAAACAGTTTTATTTTCATAGAATTAATCTTTAAATTCAATTTTCATTTTGTTGGAAGTGAATTGACCACGAATAAAATTAGGGTTTTCGTTGATTTTTTGCAAATCTTCTTTTGTAAGTTGGTCTTGAAATAAATTGGTTTTTAAATCAAGTATTAATTCAATTTCGATAGTATTATTTTCGTCTAGATAAAACTCTAAATCGTCGTTTTTGATATATCGTTTTTTGTCCCAAAGTGTTTTTATAGTGAATGTTTTGGTTTCGTTTGGCTTCAGAGTAACAACACTGTTTAGCAATCGTTGTCTGTAATAAATCCACCGAAAATCATCACTTTCACCGCCATTCTCTTTGTATTTTTTATAATTATCCATTGCTATTGTGCCTTGAGTTATTTGGATTTTTTTCAAGAGATTTTTGGCTTCTTCGGATTCTTTATTTTCTATTTTTGAATATTCTAAATCGTCTTCGGTTTCATATTCAAAAAATGGTCCGTCCATGTTTTCAAAAACACCGTTTTGATATATTTTATAAACAGGAAAAAGTGTCAAAGAACTAGCCGAATTGGCAATTAAAGCATTTGGAATAAGAAAAAAAGAAAGTTCGTTCGCGGTTTTGTTTTCGATTTGGTAATTGATATGGTATTCCGTTGCGGTATTATGAACTGGAAAAGATGTAATCGAATTGATTTTGATTTCCAATTTTGGGTTTTGGGCTAAAGCAGAAAAAGAACAAAGAAAGAAAAAGAGAAAAATTCGCATACGATAACGTTAATTGTCAGATAACGTAAAAATATGGATTTTATTACATAACCATCAGATTACAACCTCGAATATCGGAATTGTCAAATCGACCTAAAATTTCAAAAGAATTATTGTTGTATTTTTTGCCTAAATCTTGCGTAGCAATAAACGAACACGAATTGATATTGGCTAAATCAATCACGTTCACGCCGCCAGTTTTCCCGAAATCGACATAAGTTAACGCATCTTCGGTATCGCGAACTAGGATTTGCATCCATGATGGACATTCAAAAATTCCATTTCCTAAAGAATATGCTTGCGAAAGTAATTCGGTCATGCCATATTCGGAATGAATATTGGAAACGCCAAAACCTTTACTTAAAATGGAATGCAATTCTTCGCGGATGATTTCTTTTCGTTTGCCTTTCATTCCTCCAGTTTCAATGATGATGGTGTTTTTTAACTGAAAGTTTTGCTGTTCGATTAAATCTAATAAAGCATAAGTTACACCAATTAAAATTACGTTTTGACCCGATGAATCGAGTTCGATTAGTTTAGCAATTAATTCATTATAATTGTGAAGATAAAAACCGCTGTGTTCGTTATTTGATAGTTCGATTAAATCTTTAACCATATAAATCAACGACGAACCGCTGCGTTCCAAATAGGATGGAAGCAAAGCCAAAACAGCATAATCTTCGATATTTCCATAAAATTCTGAGAAAGCCAATCGGTAACTTTGTTCGTAGAGTGAAACATCGGTAACGAGATGTTTGCTGGTAATCATTCCAGTTGTTCCGCTACTGGTAAAGATTTCTTGAATGTTGTCATTATTTGAAACGACATCGAGACTTTTAAAAAACTGAATCGGTAGAAACGGAATTTTGTCCAATGATTTTACTTTTTGAACATCTGTATTTAAGAAATCACAGAACTCACGATAAACTTTGTTATTCTCGTATTGGAAACGAAAAACTTTTAAAGCTATTTTTTCAAATTGTTTTTGAGAAGAAATGGTGAATATGTCTTGTGGATTAATCAAGTAATTTTTTTTGCAAAAGTAGTAAAAATAAAAAAGCCCTGACTTTCATCAGAGCTTTTCAATATGTTGAAATCAAAAATTATTTGATAACTAATTTTCTTGTAGCAGTTTTACCTTCTTCAGTGATTTTTACCACATAAATTCCTGCTCTCAAAGAACTAACGTTTACTGCATTTTCGGTAGTTGAAGCATTTAAAACATTCTTACCTAAAACATCATAAACTGCAATAGTTTTTTCAGCATTAGCAGCAGTTTCGATGAATAAAGTTCCGTTTGAAACTGGGTTTGGATATAGTTTTAAACCTGAAATAGAGTTTTGAGCAACACCTAGATTAAAGTTTGGAGTTGTGTCTATTCTTAGTTCATCAACAACAATTGTAGGTGTTGTTGTATCAGAGTCTTGTCTGAACATGAATCCACCTAAACTTGTAAATGCGGCTGTTGGGACAACTGCTATAGTTGGTGCTGCATTTCCGCCAATGGTAGGATTAATTGTTAGTGTTAAAACATTATTAGTAAAGTCATAGCCTAATACAACATATTGAATATCACCAGCATTGTATAAAGTAGCGTCCCAGTCAGTTGGTGCTGCTCCAGTTCCTAATCCGTATTGGTATTGAGTTCCATTTTTTCTAATCCAAATTCTAGCATTAGTCGATCCTCCGGTTGCATTTGTAAATAAGGCAAAATATGTATTAGCTAAATCATTAGTTACATTTGCTAAATCGCTAGCAGTAACTATGAAAGATGCATAAATAGTACCAGAAGTAGTGTCTGTAAAAGGAGTTCTTGACTCTGCTCCACTACCAGTGAAAGTAATTGAGTTACCTGCAGAATTAATACCTGTGTAATTTAAACTTCCAGAGTTAATAGTTATATTATCTCCAGAATTGGCAATTGTCCATTTTTGTTCTGCATTCAAAGAAGCTCCAACATTATAGGGAAATGATTCGTTATATGGTAAAGAATTTACTGGTTTACATTCAGGGGAATTTCCATTAGCATCTAAATTACATGTTCCACCAACTATTGTAACAGAGTAATTAGTGTTCTCTGAAATACCTGTAATTGTAATATTACCTTCTGATGTTGTAGAAGGGTTATCACCACCAACTGTACCAGATGATGGCGTTACTACATAACTAGCATTTCCACCTCCAGTAAATGGTATTGTAACTGAATACGTGTCAATGCCTAAAGTAGAATCAATACATGAAGTTGAAGGTGTTCCTAGTGCCAATGTACATGATGATGATACATTGCTTAATTTTACATCATCAATTCTAAATTGTGCAACAGCTGGATTAGGTTGTCTAAATCTTAATGATAAAGTTGATGAAGAAGGAATTTGACCACCCGGTATCGTTACTAATGACCAGTTAATTGCAGTTACAGTATAAGTAATTGCTGTCCAATCAGTTCCGTTTGTGCTATATTCAACAGCAACTTGATTGTTTACATTGTTTGTGTTAAATCCAAATGATAATTGAATATTTGAAGAATCATAAGAAGAAGTATTTAAACCATCAATTTGGAAAAATAAATCTGCAGTATTTGTGATAAAAACATTTCTCCCCTGAGAAGCTCCAGCATAAGTACCATTGGCAAGAGTTGATCTTGTGTCAGCAGTTCCTGAATATACAATAGGAGATGTGTTTTGGAATGTATTTGCAGCAATGGATAAAGTTCCAGTTGCAGTTCCCATGTTTTCAGAATAGAACGTTTGTCCAAAAGACAAAGAAGTCATTATTAAAAATAATAAAGCGTAAAGTTTTTTCATTTTTTAAAAATTAAGTTTTAGAATACAAAGTTAAGGACAAATTTTTATAATAAAAATTATCAAAGTAAAAAAATGGTTAAATATCAAAATTTAACTATCTGACAATTAATTTTCTAGTCACAGTAGTTTCTTCTTCTTTAATTTTAATGATGTAAACTCCAGCTGGAATTGTGCTGATGTTTAGTTCTTTTGAAGAGGTAGTAGTTTGTAGTACTTTTTTACCAAGAACATCAAAAATTAAAACTTCTTTTTCCAAAGTAGTTTTTGATGTGATGTATATTTTACCATTACTTACAGGATTTGGATAAAAACCAAGCACATCATTTTGTTGAGGTTTTCCTTCTTGCGCTAATACACTTAAAGAAAACAAACAAAAGAAAAATGTAATATAAAAGTAGTTTTTTGCCATCATCATTATTTGGTTATTACAAATGTATAAAATTTATTTCAAATATTATACCAAAAAAAACTCCTTCGAGTTACAAAGGAGTTTTTTTGTGAAATTGTTAAGATTTTAGAGCTTATTGAACTAAATTAGTTCCTCCAACGGTTGCCCAATTTCCAGCAGTTATACTTGCGCCTGTTGCCGCTTCATTAGTTGTGTATTGTCCAGTTGGGAAAGTTACAGACAATGCTCCAGCTCCAAGATATTGTGAAGTTCCATCTAAAATTTTTACTGAAGTTAATTTGATTTTATTAGCATTAACTTGATCGGTATTTGTAGCTGCATCTTGAATTCTTACTGCTGTTGAATTGGCAGTTGTATAACCTGAGATTACTACATTTGTGAAATCGCCATTTCCTTGTTTTTTGAATTGGATTGCGTCATATTCAGCAGCAGATGAACCACCTTCAGTAACTGTTCCTGCAGCTCTTTTTAATGTGATGTTTGCAATTACTGGCCAATAAGCATTATTGTTATTTGACGCTTCGATTTCCATTCCGAAGTTTCCAGTTCCAACTTGATATGCATACCAGTTTGAATTGTTTTGTCCTTTCCATCCATCTTGCCAATCGAAAGAGTCATCAAAATTTCCGTAAGAAATTAAGTTGGTAGCACTAACTGTTCCACCATAAAATTCAAATCCGTCGTCAGCACCTTTGTATGAAACTAAGTGGTCTAAAATTGTATTTGAACCAACTGAATAGAAAGAAAAACCATTCATTTCGCTGGTTCCATCAGTAATTTTTTTACCAGCATATTCAACTCTAACATAGCGTAAAGTTCCGCCATTGTGAGCAGCATTTGTTCCACCATAAGGCAGGTTTAATCCATCTTCTGATGTTTTTGTAGTAACACCACCAGCACCGTTAATTGGCGCATCGCCATACATAATTATTCCACCCCAAGAACCAGGAGTTGCCGATGGTTCTGTTAAAACGATTGGTTGTGAAGCTGTTCCGTTCATGATAAGTTTTCCTCCGTTTTTAACTACAATTGCATCAACGCCATTTGCCGCATTTGCTGTAATAGTTGAACCAGCATCAAAAGTTACAGTAACGCCACTTTCGATAGTCACAATTCCGTTTAAAGTATAATTTCCAAAGGCAATAGTTCTGTTTGTAGTGATTGAGCCTGTTAATTCACCTTCAACAGGTTGGATTGTTGTTTCATCATCATCGGTTGAACATCCAACAAAAATTGTTGATAAAATGGTTAAGCTAAATAGTAATTTTTTCATTTTTAATTGTGTTTTAATGTTTTGACAAATGTAGTTTGGCAATGTTTTTTTATTGTTGGCTAATTATTATATAAAGGTTAGTGCAAAATCATTTAATTGTAAATGCAATGTTTCCTAATTATGAATAAAAAAAGAGTTCAAAACGAACTCTTTCTCTTTTTTAGAATGTATATGAAACACTTGTTGAAAAACCAACGCCTCGTTTGTAGCTTTCTAATAATAATGAAGACTCATCGATACTAATTTTACTGTCTTCACCTAATTCTCTTTTGTACAATGGATTTAAAATATTGTCGATAGATAATTTAATATCCCATTTTTTATTGATATTACTTCCCCAAACGAAATCTAGTTTATGGAATGGTTTTTCATAGATATGATCGTTTCCTGCAACACCAACGGCATAAATTCTTTCACCATAAACGCCATAAACTAATGAGGTTGTGTTTTTCCAATTAGGGTTTAAATCAAATTCATATTTCAAATCGGAGTTAACCAACCAGTTTGATGCACCTTGTAAATTTCTTTTTTCAAAAGTGTCAAAATATCCATTTCTGTTTTTGTTAACGGTAGCTTCTGTTATCATTAATGAAGTGTTGAAACCAAATGAAAATCCTTCTAAGCGTTGATTAATTCTGCTTAATTGTAGTAAAACTTCAAATTCGGCACCAAATAGTGTTGCGCTATCGTTATTGAAGTAAGTAATAGTTTGTCCACTTCCTGTTGCACTCGCTTGGATTGTTCTTTCAATTGGATTGTCAATATATTTTGCAAAAACAGTCGCAGCAAATAGCTCGTTTTTGGTTGGGAATACTTCAAATTTTAAATCGGCATTGTAATTTTCACTGTTTTCTAATAATGGATTTCCTAATTCAGTAGTTCCATCGGCATTGATTAAGTTTATGTTTAAGCTTTCAAAAAGTACAGGTTTTGTATAGGTTTTTGAAGCAGCAAAACGTAGATTACTTTTTTCGGTAGTTACATATTTTACATTAATCGATGGAAGAATGTATAAGTTATCGTTATTTATGCTTCTGTAAGGATTAGAAATTGGATCAACAATCGATTTGAATTTGTATTCTCTAATGGTATTTTCTGCTCTAATACCAATGTTGAACTCTAGTTTTTCGGTTGCATTGAATAAGAATTTAGTGTAAAATCCATCAGCTCTTTGATATACTTTGGTTTTCCATTCGGCAGTAGATTGTTCAGTAAACGATACAAAGTTATTGGCAATATTGTTTTGGATTGCAGCATCAATTTGGTTTACCGCTACATCATATGGAGTTGCGCCAGCATTTGGAACACCAAAAGTAAAACGGAATTTAGAAACCATATATTCTGCAAAACTGTTATATCCAAAGGATAATTTGTTTTTTGCATCTTCATTTTTACCAAATTTGAAATTGTATTCAATATTACCCGACATGTGGAAATTATTGTCGATATTGAAGAATTGACGTAATAAATTGTTGCTTCCGTATTGTGTATTGATTTCCGTATCGTTAATTTTTGTTCCAGTGATAAATTTTCTATCTGGTTGATTGTATTTTGTTCTTGTGTATGAAATTCCGGCTTTTATAGAATGTTTGTCATCAGCCGTGATTTTATAATTTCCAAAAAATTGATTGGCAAAATAATCTGATTGCTCATATTGGTTCAATCGGATGAATTCGTTTGGATTGTCAACTGCAGTTCTAGTGTAACCAACTTGGTCTTGGATAAGATTATCGGTCGATTTTAAATAAAAAGCATTGTAGAATAATTTAACTCTGTCGGTTTTGTAATTCAATCCAGCAAGCGTTGATGCTTGAGTTTTAAAACGGTAGGATTGTTTTACAAGATTGTTGTCATAAATTCCTTGTCCTTGCGAAAATGTTCTATCAACACCTTCTCTAAATTGATACGTATTATCAAAATTTGTAGCAATAATGTAGTTTAACTTATTTTGGTTTTTGCCAATGTAAAACTTCCCAGTATGCGAAACGCCAAAACTTGTATTCAACGGAGCTTTTATTTTTTCTACATTCCAAGTCGATTTGTAGTCATTAGCAATTTTTCCGTTTGGAATTGCACCATAAGAAGAAGGAAGATTTCTTTCTTGTCCGCCAAAACCAAAGAAACTTTTGGTATTATCAGCATCAGATGAAAGTAAAAAATCATTCAAATTATTGTTTGTCGTATAACCAACGCCATAACTTATTTTTGTTTTACTATCCGAAGGTTGTGTTGTCGTAACATCAATAGTTGCACCAGCAAAATCACCATAAATATCAGGATTAAACGTTTTGTAAACATCCATATAACCTACAACATCGGTTGGAAATTGGTCTAACGGAATAATTTTTTTAAACGGACTATTTGATGGAACGGCTAAACCATTTACCAATAAATTATTGTATCGATCTTCTAGTCCACGAATAAATAAACCTTTAGATTCAACTTTACTAATTCCAGTAATTTTTGTCAAACCTTCTTCAACACTATTGATTCCTTTTCTAGACATTTCTTGTGCGCCAATACTTTGTTTGATTTCCACTGCCTTTTTTTGTTCCAATAAAAGTGCGGTTTCTTTCTCGCGACTAGTAGTATTTTGTATCACAACATCTTGAAGCGTGTAACTACCAGAACCAATCGATTTATTTACAATAATGGTTTCGTTTTCTTTTACAATTACTTTTTCGGTAGCATTTTCATAACCTAGAAAACTAAATTCCAAAATATATTCTCCTGGAACGATAGCAATACTGAAAGCTCCGTTTTCGTCAGTATTCACCGCAATATTTTGTCCTTTTACCACTACATTTGCAAACGGAAGTGGTTCGTTATTCAAATCTTTATCGGTAACAACACCTTTTATTGTTCCTTTGGTTTGAGCAAATCCTAAAACCGTAAAAAACAAAGTGATAACAATTAATTTAAATTTCATTTTTGTTGTGTTTTATTTTGGCGCAAAGAAACCACACCAATGTAAAGACGATGTTATTCACTTATTAGCATTTTGTTTTGAAAATATTACCAAATTGTTACCATATTAAATAATGGTTAACTCATCATTTCGTTTACATATCATTTTGTATTATCTTTACTTTTGCATTGCTATTCTAAAATGATTGCAACACATGAAAAAAAAGGACATTACCATTTTATTAGTCGATGACGAGCAAGATATTCTCGAAATTGTTGGCTATAATCTTGAGCAAGAAGGTTATCAAATCATCACGGCTTCCGATGGAAAAGAAGCTATTGCTAAAGCCAAAAAACATTTGCCACAACTAATCATTATGGATGTAATGATGCCTGAAATGGATGGGATGGAAGCTTGCGAAAACATTAGAAAACTTCCAGAACTTAGTAATGTTATCATCACTTTCTTAACGGCGCGAAGCGAAGATTATTCTCAAGTAGCAGGTTTTGATGCTGGTGCCGATGATTATATTACCAAACCAATCAAACCAAAATTATTGGTTAGCAAAGTAAAAGCTTTACTAAGAAGATTAAAAGAAGAAGAAAAATCTACAGAAACTTTAAACGTAGCCGGAATCGAAATTAACCGCGAAGAATATAAAATCATCAAAGACGGAAAAGAAATTATTTTGCCTCGAAAAGAATTTGAATTATTCTATCTTTTAGCTTCAAAACCAGGAAAAGTTTTCAAGCGCGAAGAAATTCTAGACAAAGTTTGGGGTAACGAAGTTATTGTTGGCGGACGAACAATTGACGTACATATTCGTAAATTGCGCGAAAAAATCGACGAAGAATTATTCAAAACCATCAAAGGTGTTGGATATAAATTAGAAGGATAATAATGGCAATAAAATTCAAGAAAACATACCGATTTGCATTAGTTTCAACAACTTACATAACTCTTTTTTCAACAGGTTTTCTTGGATTATTATTGTGGTTTTTTGGCAAATTCTCCTTCTCAATTTGTTTGCTTTTTGCCGTGTCAATGGCAATTTTTTCTTTCTTCGTAATACAATATCGAGTAGAAAAATTCATTTATAGAAGAGTAAAAAAAATCTACGACGATGTTTCTTTTCTCGAATCGACTTCCTTTATCAATCAACCCATTACTACCGATATGGCAACGCTAACCAAACAGGTTAAAAAGTTTGCCACCGATAAAAAACTCGAAATCGAAACGCTGAAAGTTCGTGAAGAATACCGTAGAGAGTTTATGGGAAATGTTTCTCATGAACTTAAAACGCCACTTTTTACGGTTCAAGGTTATATTTCAACCTTGCTTGATGGTGCAATGGACGATAAAAAAGTGAGAAAAAAATACCTCGAACGAGCCGAAAAAGGTGTTGAACGATTGGTTTATATCGTGGAAGATTTAGACATGATTGCGAAATTTGAAATGGGCGAAATGAACCTCGATTTGTCTAAATTCAATATGGTAGAATTGATACAAAACGTATTCGATTTGCTCGAAATGAACGCCGACAAAAAGAACATCATCCTGATGTTTGACCGAAAGTACAACAAATCCATAAACGTTTTTGCCGACAAAGATAAAATCCAACAAGTTGTGACCAATTTGGTGATGAATTCCATAAAATATGGTAAAGAAAACGGCACAACCGAAGTTACCATTGAAGATTTAGTCGATAATAAATTGATTGTTCGAATTCGAGATAACGGCGAAGGAATTGAAAAACAATATCTTTCCAGAATTTTTGAACGCTTTTTCCGTGTGGACAAAAGTGGTGCGCGAAGCGAAGGCGGTTCTGGACTTGGACTTTCCATTGTGAAACACATAATCGAAGCGCATGGCGAATCGATTTATGTAGAAAGCGAATTTAGCAAAGGTTCTGAATTTTCGTTTACGGTTGAAAAAGCGTAAACAAATGTTTCCAATGTGTTGCTTCACTAATCTTTGGAAAACCGCTATACAACTGAATTTCTCCTAACATTTCAATCCTAAAATCATCCTGATTTGCATAAGGAATAATTCCTTTTTTCTTCAATCGCTTGGCGAGATATTCCTGCTCAAATTGTCCTGGCGTTGGAATAAAAAATGCTTTTTTCTCCAGTTTTACTAAATCCATAATTGTGGTATAACCTGAGCGGCAAAGAACAGTTTCACTTTCGTTAAAAGCAATTTCTAATTCAGTTGAAGTCATAAAATTGCAAAAAGTAACCTGATTTTTTTGCTCCATTTTTTGCGTTTCTTCTACTTTTCCTTTGATGAAAAGAATGTTACCGTCAAAGCTTTCAATTTCGTCAATCAATTTTTCTTCCAAAATCGTTCGTTGTGGTTCTGGACCAGAAAGTAAAACCATCAAATCATATTTTTTGGGCAATTCTTTTTTCTCCAATCGGCTGAGAATTCCAATGTATTTTAAGTTTAGCGAACTGTCTTTTAAATGACCTAATTTTCCTGAAAAATTCACATTTTTATCAAAATCGGGAACCCAACATTCGGTGAAATTTTTAATAAAAAATTGGTGCATTTTACTCGAAATCCAAGTCGTTTTTCCCGATAAAACCGTGAGTTGGTGCGTGATAAAAATACTCGAAACTTTTTTGCTATAAACACCAAGTCTGTTGTCCGAAATAATGCCACACAAATCAAATTCCTTTACCCATTTTTTGACTAATTTCTTTTCTTCCAGAATGGCATTGATGGTTTTTGGACTGTTTTTTATCAATTTCCACTTAAAATTTGCAGCTTTTCTGGCGTATTCTATATGATACGAAGGCAATTCAAGTTGTTGTAAATCAGGAAATTCTTTTTTGAGCAACGCCAAAGCATTTCCATCGGAAGCAATGATTGGCGTAAAACCATTTTGTTGCAATTCTCGAATGATGGGAATACATCGCGTAGCATGACCTAAACCCCAATTTAACGGAGCAACCAAAATATTTTTTTTATGTTGAGCGAATGGTTCAGGCATTTTTGTTATCCGTTTTCCCGCTTTTCGTTCCAATCTGTCATTGCGAGGAACGAAGCAATCTCATAAACAATTGCTGTGCAATGACAGGATTTCCACTTCAATCGGGGCTAATTTTTTTTCTATTCGTTTACAAGGAATCAAATGGTTTCCAGTTTTAACCCTGATTGCAGCGAAAATCCTTTTTTGTTTTTGAAAAAGCCCTTCGACTGCGCTCAGGGTGACAAACAAAAAAGATTGTAGCGAAAAGCAGGAATTACAATTAATGAAACAAACTACCGATTCGTTCCTAATTAATTGTAAAGATAAAATTATTTGGGTTACTTTATATTTCCGTATTTTTACCAAAAAATTAAGTTTGTGGGAAGTAAAAATAAATTAAAGCGATTTAAGGAAAACGATACGTTTGAAAATGTGTTGCAACCAACTAGAGAAGAAGTTGTTAGTGGAAATTTTCAGTATAAAGGAAAATGGAATTCGGATTTTTTCAAGAATGATAATCCGATTATTGTGGAATTGGGCTGTGGAAAAGGCGAATATACGATTGGTTTGGCGCAGCGAAATCCAAATGCAAATTATATTGGAATTGATGTAAAAGGTGCGCGTTTTTGGCGTGGTGCAAAAACGGCGGTTGAAAGTGGAATGAACAATACGGCTTTTGTCCGTACACAAATTGAGTTGATTGAAGATATTTTTGCAGCACACGAAGTTGACGAGATTTGGATTACTTTTCCCGATCCGCAGATTAAATATAAGCGAACGAAACACAGAATGACCAATTCGGAGTTTTTGAAAATGTACAAACGAATTCTAAAACCCGATGGCGTTGTGAACTTAAAAACCGACAGCGAATTTATGCACGGTTATACGCTTGGATTGCTTCACGGCGAAGGTCACGAAGTTTTATATGCTAATCATAATGTGTATAAAAACGAAGGTTCGCCAAAAGAAGTAACTGAAATTCAAACGTTTTACGAAAATCAATATTTGGAAATTAACAAAGCAATTACGTATATTCGTTTTAAGATTAAATAGTTTTAAGCTGTATAATGTAAACTGTAAAATGGTATAATGTAATTATTCGGTTTTTCAATGTACAATATACATTTCACATTATACAATGAGTATCATTCTTCCATTTTTATCGGGATTTTTGGCTGCCATTATCGGGATTTTTCCTCCGGGATTAATTAATATGACAGCAGCAAAAGTTAGTGTTACTGACGGAAGAAGACGTGCTTTGATTTTTGTGCTCGGCGCTTTGTTGGTTATTCTTATTCAAACCTATATTTCGGTAATTTTCGCTCGATATATCAATAAAAATGAAGATGTCGTGGTTTTGCTTCGCGAAATTGGTTTGGGAATTTTTACGGTAATTTCGATTTACTTTTTATTTTTTGCTAAAACTCCAAAAAAACAAATCGACAAAGAAAGCATTCAACTGAAAAGCAAACGAAGTCGTTTTTTTATGGGAATGTTGATTTCTGCAATTAACTTTTTTCCAATTCCATATTATGTTTTGGTGAGTATAACTT
>Ga0209278_1001569_pt1 | contig 13689 bp, 13 predicted proteins | sample JI81BgreenDNA_FD_187504 | JGI IMG/M metagenome (GOLD analysis project Ga0209278, IMG submission 187504) | Wastewater effluent complex algal communities from Wisconsin, to seasonally profile nutrient transformation and Carbon sequestration -... | ecosystem: Engineered > WWTP > Effluent > Algae... | reverse complement strand
AGCCGGCATTTCAAGCAGAATTACCCAGATGCCATCGGGGCGCAGCACCGGTTCGTAGCACCAGGCAAAGGTTAGCGCCGCCAGCAGCAATTGCAGGCCCAAGCCGGCGTAGGCAATGCGGTAGCGAAGTGCAGGGCCGCGCAGCGATTTGCGGATGACCCGGTACAGCAGCGCCAGCAGGGCGCCTTGCCAAAGCGAGTGTACTAATGCCCAGCCCAGGGCGCGGATGACAGCTTCCGTACTCATAGTAAAACACGAGGCGCGGCCTCGCAGTCGGGTTGAATATAAGATCGGGTGAGTGCTTGCGCTATTTTTCCATTTGTTCAATCAGCGCCTTGATGGCTTCCAATTCGGCGGCATCGGCCTGATGATCGCCCAGAAGCTGGAGCATCAGGCGCGAGGCATTGCCCCGAAAGGCCGTATCGACGAATTGCTGCAAAAGGCGGCGTTGTGTGTCCTGTTCGTCAAGCGCAGCCGTGTACACGTGCGTGCGCCCTTCTTCCATGCGGGTGGCGAGGCCCTTTTCGAACATGATCTGCATGAGCTTGAGCGTGGTGGTATACCCCACTTCGCGGCGCGTGTTGAGCAGTTCGTTGACCGTCCGGACGGTGCTCGGACCCTTTTCCCACAGGATTTGCAAAATTTCCAATTCCGCCTCAGTAGGCTTGATGTTCGACATGACGGAGGTGTTACTGGTGACGGTGCAATGTGGTTTTGCGCTTCTGAATGCCCTGCTTTCGCCGGCCCTCTGGCGTTGGTATAGACAATGCGGTACGCAAGGGGTTGCACCGTTAATGTGTTGATAACGCAAAGGTATACGAAGTATTTCGTAGACACAAATTTTATTACGAAAATTTTCGTAGATAGCAAAATAGCCAACCAAGACATCCTCCCGAAAATCAGCTCAGAAATAGAGCGCCTGAACAAATAATAGAGCGCCTGAATAGTCGTTGAGTATTTTTCAGATACGCAACAATGCATCTACCTCCTGAAACATACGCAACGGTACTGAAAATTGAGCAGGAATTAGCTCAGTTCAAAACGGCACTAATTGCCTGGCTCACACAAGTCAGGATCAACCCCAAAAAATTTCCGAATTACTACGATGCGCTCCTTGCGCCCTGCCAGGAGGCAATTGCCATTTTGCTGAAGCCCGAGGCCGAGGAGCATGCCATACGCAAAGCCATTGATTCCCTTCACGGCCATGCAGGCGGTTTGTTTCGCTTGCTGGAAAATATGGAAAGCGAATTTGACCAGCGCGCACCCGAAGCGCTTTATCATTTAAAAGACGCCATTTTCAAAAACACAATTTTACTCAAAACATGGTTGGAAAACTACTCCCTTTAGCACTGCTGATGCTTGCTTTCACTGCTGCTTTCGGACAAAAAACATCGGAAAACTACAAGTTTTTAAAAGATATACAAGCCGAAATTGACAAAGATTCGGTGGCGTGGAAATATCAAACCGGCGCAGTACACTATACGTTTGCCGGCAATTACCAGCAGGCGCTCCTTACCTGGGATCAGGGGATGCCCACAAGAACCTACACCCCCACTGCTGCCGACTCGGCAATTTTAAAAAACAGCACGCTAAAAAATGCCCGCGACTATATCGTTGATCGCGCCAAAACAGCCCAAATCATTATCATCAACGAGGCCCATCACAATCCCAAACACCGAACCTTCACCCGCAGCCTGCTCGAAGGTTTATATCAAAACGGATACCGCTACTTAGGGCTGGAAGCCATCGCCGACAGCAGCATCAATGAAAGAACTTATGCCACACAAAACAGCGGATACTATACCAATGAGCCGGAATTCGGCAACTTAATCCACGAAGCCAGAAGCTTAGGATTTACCATTTTTGAATATGAAGCCGGCCCCGATAAAAACGGGAAAGAAAGGGAAATTGAACAGGCGCAAAACATTCAGGCATTTATGAAATCGCACCCGAATGGGAAGTACCTGATTCATTGCGGATTTGACCATGTTTATGAAAAAGACGTCCAACAATGGGAAAAAGCAATGGCCGGCAGGTTAAAAGAATATACCAATATTGACCCGCTTACCATTGATCAGGTGAAATTTACGGAAAAAAGTAAAGCCACTGCCGGGCACTATTTTATATACGCCACAGAAGCAAAAGAACCATTTGTGCTGTTAAACCAAAGCAATGAAGTTTTCAACGGCATCCGGGAACCCAAACAAACCGACATCGTGGTCGTGCACCCAATTACGCAATACGCCAACGGCCGGCCAGCGTGGTTTTGCGCGGGCAAAAAAGCCTACCGGCTGCCGAAAAATAAATTGAAAAAACTCCCGTTGCCCATTCAGGTACTGGCATATCGTGTTGATGAATACAATAATAACGGTATCCCGGCCGACATCATAGAAATCCATTCAAAGGAGCAGTACGATTCACTTTTTCTCAAAAAAGGCGACTACCTGATTGTGCTCCGAAATCAGCAGTACGAAGTCATTGACTCATTAGTGCTTCATCTGGCGGAATAGTATTTGCTACTCCCGGTAGGGCTTGATCAGCATGGAGGAAGCGGCAATCTGGCCTGTAAATGCCGCATGATTGTCGGAAACAGCCGCCCATTCGATGAGGTGAAAAGTAATATCTTCCCATTTTACCGGCGTCGCTTTGTCGTAATAGTCGTCAAAACGCTCCGTATCGCAATCTTCGGGGGCGGTCATAATGTCTATTTCCAATCCGGAGGGCAGCTTGAGGGTAAAAGCGAAGGGCACAAAAAAATCTACATGGCGCAGTTGCCGGATGGATTCGTTGGGGTAGCCCATGTTGGCTAAGAGCGAAAGCAGCCGGGTTTTATTGTCGTGGTTGGGATCTACCCAAAGCCCGAAATTACCGACGGCCTTTCCGTTGCCGTCGGGGTCGGTGAAGTCCCAAAGTACTAAATAGCGGACTTCGTGTTCGTTCAGTTGTGCCAGTAATTGCATGTGCGGGGCAAAACTAATCAGAATTTACAGATTGGACCGGAATTTACTGAATTTGAGAATTAGCAGAATGGGTTACCTTTGCCAACATTCGAGTAAAAACATATCCTATGCACCAACTGCTCCGCGACCGCTTTAATGCGGCTTTTACCGACGAAAAATACCAGGCTTTTCTGCACACCGCAAATACAGCCTTCGGCGAAGCCTCCACTTTCCGGCTTAGCGAAACGCCGATTTTTGTGCCCAAAGATTTAAAAGAACGCCTGCTTCAGGGCGTGGAGGATATTTGCGCCGTTATTACCGCACCCGATTTCAAAGCGCGCAGCGAAGCGGCCCTGCCCGCGCACCTGCGGGTGCCCGGCGAAGACGCCCACACCACTTTCCTGCAACTCGACTTCGGCATCTGCCGCGACGCAGCCGGTAATTTTACCCCGCAACTCATCGAAATGCAGGGCTTCCCCTCGCTGTACAGCTTCCAACACATGCTCGCACATGCCTACCGGCAGCATTTTGATATTCCGGCCGACTGGCATCACTTGTTCGGCGGCCTCGACAATGAGGGCTACTTAGAAACCCTGCGCCAGGTAATTGTAGGCAACTCCAAACCCGAAAATGTGGTATTGCTCGAAATTGAACCCGAAAAGCAAAATACCCGCATCGATTTCTGGGGCACCGCCAAATACCTCGGTATTAAAGTAATTTGCCTCAGTAAACTCAAAAAAGAAGGCCGCGACTTGTATTACCTCGACGAAAACGGCCGAAAAGTGGGCGTAGAGCGCATTTACAACCGCATCATTTTTGACGAACTGGAAAAACGCAACGACCTGCCCCGCGAATGGGATATGACCCAGGAAACCAACGCCGAATGGGTAGGCCATCCCAACTGGTTTTTCCGTATCAGCAAGCACTCGCTGCCGTTTATTCAGTCCGATTTTGTGCCCCAAACCCTTTTTGTCAACGAGTTGCAAAGCATTCCGGAAGACCTGGAAAACTGGGTACTCAAACCCCTTTTCTCCTTTTCCGGCCAGGGCGTAAAAATCAACATCACCCGCGAAGACGTGGAAAGTGTGGATGATCCGTCGAACTACATCCTGCAACGCAAAGTTGAATACGTGCCCGGCGTGCGCACCCTCAACCCCGAGGAACCTTCCAAGTGCGAGATCCGCATGATGTTGCTTTGGGATAAAAACTGGGATAAACCGCGCTTAGTGAATAACCTTGTTCGCATGAGCAAAGGCGAAATGGTGGGCGTGCGCTACAACAAAGGCAAAGATTGGGTAGGCGCCAGTGTAGGCTTTTTCGAACCGTAAACATGAATAATCTTTTTTACAGCACCGATATCCGCGACGGCTTCGTACGTTTCGACGAGGAGGAAAGCCGTCATTTAGCCACTGTGCTGCGCCACAAAGTGGGCGACCACTTAGTCGTCACCGATGGCAAAGGCATGCGCTACGAAACAGAACTGATTGAAACCGGTAAAAAAGGCGTGATTGCCCGTATTTTAGAAAGCGAGCAACGCGCACCCGAACAGCGCGCGCGCCTGCATGTAGCCATGGCGCCCACCAAAAATACCGACCGCTTGGAGTGGTTTTTGGAAAAAGCCGGAGAGATGGGTATCGACGAATTCACGCCCCTGCTTTGCAAACGCGGCATCCGCGACCGCCTGCGCTACGACCGGCTGGAACGCATCATGGTTTCCGCTATGAAGCAGTCGCTGCGCTACTACCTGCCCAAACTCAATCCGCTCACGCCCTTTGAAACATTGGTTCAAACAACCAATGCCGCTCAACGCTTCATTCCCTGGTGCGACGACGCGCCGCAACCCCACCTGCGGGAATTGCTGCGCGACGGTCAGGACGCCGTAATCCTCATCGGCCCAGAAGGCGATTTTTCCCCCGAAGAGGTAGCGCTTGCCCGTGCACACCAGTTTCGGGAGGTAAGCCTCGGCGACGTGCGCCTGCGCGCAGAAACGGCCGCCTTGTATGTGGTGATGGGCTTTCACTGGAATAAATAACCCCGACCGACCTGTTATGCGCTTTTTACTCACCACACTCAACGCCAAGTACATTCACTCCAATTTAGCCATACGCCTGTTGTATGAGCTGAACCACGAGCGCGGCGACGTGGATATGCGAGAGTTTACCATCAAAGAGCCGCGCGAGAAGGTGGCTGAGGCTTGTGCGCACTACGAAGTGGTGGCCTTTAGCTGCTATATCTGGAACATCACGCAAACGCTGGAAGCGGCCCGCGCTATCAAGGCGCTTAATCCGGCGGTAGAAATACTGCTCGGCGGCCCGGAGGTAAGCTATGATTGGCAGGAGATCATTGCCTTGCCGGAGGTTGATTTTATCATTACCGGCGAGGGGGAAATTCCGTTTACGGCTTTTTTACAAAAATGGCCCGAAGTAGCGGGCATTCCAAATGTCGTCTATAAAGACGCTGCCGGCGAAGTACACTACTTCCCCGAAACGCAAATATTCGAGCTGGCAAACTACCGCGACAGCCTGCCTTACCAGTTTGACCTGCCGGAAGCATTGGCAAACAAAATACTCTACCTCGAAACTTCGCGCGGCTGCCCGTACAAATGCGAATTTTGTCTGGCCAGCCTCGACAACAAAGTGCGCTACCTGCCCATGGAAAACATCAAGGCCAACCTGCTTTTTATGATGCAGCACGGCCGCGTGATCAAGTTTCTGGATCGTACCTTCAACGTCAAAAAGGATTTTACGCTGGAAATTTTCCGTTTTATCCTGGAACATCACCAGCCGGGCAATATTTTTCAATTTGAAATTACAGCCGATATTCTGCACCCCGATATTGTACAATTCATCCAGGAGGAAGTGCCGCCCGGCCTATTCCGCTTTGAAATCGGCATCCAGACGCTCAACCAAAAAGCCAATCTGGAGGTAAGTCGCAAGCAGAATTTTGATAAAACCCGCCGCATCATCGAGGCGCTGCGTCATAAAATCGAGATGCACCTCGACCTGATTGTGGGGCTGCCGCTCGACCGTTGGGAAGACATCCGCTACAGCTTTGAAGAGGTTTTCAAACTCTTCCCGCCGGAATTGCAATTAGGCTTCCTGAAATTTCTCAAAGGTACGCCCGTGCGTTACAAATACGAACAGCACGGTTTTGTCTTTGACCCCAACCCGCCTTATCAGATTATTGAAAGCAATTACCTTTCCCGCGACGAATTGCGGCGCATTGAACTGCTGGAGCACGCCCTGGAAATTTACTGGAATAAAAAACGCAGCCTGAACCTGCTGCGCTACACGCAAATGCAATACGGCGCTTTTGATTTTCTGGCAGCGCTGGGCGCGTATTTTGAGCAAAAAAGCTCCCTGTTTCAGTACACTTTGGAAGACATATACCGCATTGCCGCGGATTTTTTGAAAATAAATTATCCTGACGATAAAGTCGCGCTGGAACTATTAGCCATTGATTATTGCCTCAACCACCAGCGCAAAAGCAGTCCGCCCTTCTTTTCGGAGTTGGACGGTCCGGCGCGCAACTGGCTGCTCTCCGACCTGAAAGCGTCGGAAGCTTATCGCTACACGGCCCTGCCCCTCAGCTTTGATTTTGATACCTTTGAGCAGGAGGGCGTGATTTTTCCGATGGCATCGGTGGTCGTGTTTCGGTACGACGGGAAAAGTGCGGCGCAGCGTTTATCCGCTGGCGCGCCCAAATCCAGGGCGGAGGCCTGAAGTTGCGCCTGTCCGATCAAGCCGCAGGCTGAAACAAATTCAATTGCCCGTTTTGTGCCCAGGCATCCAGCAGGCGGGCATATTTGAGCTTTTCCTTACTGGTAGTGCGCAGGGAAATGAGCTTGGCCAATTCGAGTGTAATGAAAAAGTCCTCAAAAGGCTCGCCGGGGCGTGGCCGCCGGGCAAAATCACGATAGAGCTGCGGACGGCGCAGGCCATCGTGAAATTCATACACGTCGCGGAGCCAGCGACGTATCTGGGCGCCATACTGGCGCTTGGGCAAATTCAATACGGCAAATAAATTGGATGCCGTAACGACTTTTGTGCCGTGTTTGCTTTCAAAAACTGCGAGTTCCATAGGCGGTGGGATACAGTTATGGGTGAACGCTTTTTGAAAACTTCCTGCTTTTTCTATTTTTCAAACCAAAAACCCGCAAAAACTGCCATTTTTGGCCCGCAGGATAGATTTCGACACAAATGTAAAACAAAATGTATTTTAAAACAAAATATTTTTATATAAATTTTTTATTAAACACAAAAAAAGTATAAAGCGCAATACCTGCAGCCGATTGATGAAGTGCTGGACAAGCTTTTAAGCGCGCAAATCTGCGGGAAATAAAAAAGGTGCAATCTGCTTTTTTACTTCGCTTTAAACTTCGCAATGGCCGCCTTGGTAAACTCGGAAAGCGCTAATCGGCCGCTGATGGCAGCGCGTTCATGCAGCAGGGTTTCCCAGTGTTCCGTACCTTCCCAGAAGATATTTTTCAGTTCGCGCAAGGCTTCGGTATGGTAGCTGCACAGGTTTTCCGTGAAGCGGCGCAGGTAGTCGTCGAGCAGCTCGGTGCTGTCAAAAACCTCCTGATACAAGCCTTTTTCTTTGGCCCAATGGGCGGTTTGCCAGTCGTTGGGCGTCAGCGATAACTGGCTGAACGCACTTATGCCTACTTTGCGGCTGACCGCCGGGCCGATCACAAAAGGCCCGAAACCCACCGCCAATTCGCTCAGTCGGAAGGTGGCGTATTGGGTGGCGAGGCAATAATCGCAGGCAGAGGCTAAGCCCACACCGCCGCCAACAGCTTTGCCGTGAATGCGCCCTACGATGATTTTAGGGCAGCGGCGCATGGCATTGATGACGTGCCCGAAGCCGGAAAAGAAACGATGGCCCGTTTCAAAATCTTCGATGGCGCTCAATTCGTCGAAGCTGGCGCCGGCACAAAAAGTTTTGTGTTCGGCGCTGCGCAGCACACAAATTTTTACGTCTTCACGAGCGCCTGCGACGTCGAAAGCTGCTACCAACTCATGCAGCAACTTGCTGGGCAGGCTGTTGTGGTTGGGATGGTAAAAGATAATATGGGCCACACCGTCGGGCGTGACGTCGGTGCGTACGTATCCTTGTTGCGTAATGTCGTTCATGGGGCAAATTTATATGGAATTGCCGAAATTATAGGCAACGCGAAGTGGTTGTGAAAACTATACCCTTGCAATCCTTTGAAAATCACGATGAAAGAATTCATCAATCTTCAAATCCACCCAAATCCGGGTATATTAGGCAACGCGAAGTGGTTGTGAAAACTATACGCTTGCAATCCTTTGAAAATCACGATGAAAGAATCCATCAATCTTCAAATCCACCCAAATCCGGGTATATATTGTAACCCCTTGATTTCTACCCAATTGAGGGTACAATTCGGGGCTTTTTTAATAAAAAACTTCCGTTAAAAGAAATATAAACATGCAAACAATATGTTAACAATGTGATACTGGCACGCCGTTCGTATGTCTACAGATACAAAACAAACTTCATGTTTTTAATCGTCAATCCTATGTCACGTATCTTGTTCACCACCGCGCTGAGCTTGCTCTTGTTGCAAAGCGCGTTTTCCCAAACCGTACAACTCCAGGGCTTAGTGCGCGATGAAAGCACCGGCCACCCGCTGCCACAAACCGCCGTCACAGTATACGACGAAGCCATGAAAACTTCGCTTGCCCACAGCTACACCGACGAAGCAGGCCGCTACGAACTCACCGTGCCCGCCAAAACAATGCTCCGCATCGTGGCCGACAAAGCCACCTACTTCGAGCGCGACTCCGCGTTTGCGCCGGCTGGCAGCAACCTGTCCATCGACCTGGCACTGGCGCACAAGCCAGGCTATATGTTCGATATCACGTTGTTCGACAAAGCATTCGACCAAAACCCGATCAATACGCTGCGCGACAGCAAGGTGGAGATTTACAACAACACTACCCGCGAGCAGGTGCTCACTATAGAGAACCTCCCCAAAGCGACTTTCAACTTCGCCTTTGCCGAAGGCAACCACTATACGATGCTCATCCGCAAACCCGGCTATCTCAACCGCCGCATCGAAGTATACGTCAATGTAAATGGCTGTATCCTGTGCGTTGATGGTATGGGTATCCGCGAACCGGATTTAGTGCCGCTGATGTCGCACAACAACGAAATCGGCCACTTTCTCGGCAGCGTAGAACTGGATTCCATCGAAATCGGGAAACGATTTACGCTCAACAACATTTATTACGATTTCGACAAATGGGACATCCGCCCGGAAGCCGCCAAAACGCTTGATAAATTGGCCGTTTTCCTGAAAGACAACCCCAGCATCAAAGTGGAGCTTGGCTCACATACCGACGCCCGGGGCGGCGACGACTACAACCTCACGCTCTCCGACCACCGCGCCGAAGCCGCCGTTCAGTACCTCGTGGACCAACAGGGCCTCAATCCCGACATCATTACGTTCAAAGGTTACGGCGAAACCCAACTCATCAACCGCTGCGACGACGGCATTGCCTGCTCCGAAACCGAGCACCAGCTCAACCGCCGCACCGAAATCAAAATCACCGGCATCCTGAACGAAGACCCGCTGTGGAAACGCAGCCTCAAAGAGATCATTGAAGACAAAGACCTCTACCGCAAGGTCATTGATCAGGAAAAACAAGCCAAAAGCTATTCAAAGTCTAAATAAATAATCCGTCATCACCTATGAACAGGACATCCCTTTTCCGCACCTCCGCGCTGACGCTCGCCTTCGTATCAGGCCTTGCCGGCGCCCTCGCCGCCCAGAAACCGGGCAGCCACACCGATGAAAAATTTGCAAACACCACGGTCGTCTACCGCGATACCGTTTCCACCGATATGGAAATGCTCAAGCGCCTCGACGGCGACTTCAGCATGGGCGATGTAGTGCGCTTTGATGAAGCGCCGCCACGCCCGGCCGTGAGTGCCACACTGCCTGCAAAACTGAGCTCGGCCAAAAGCAGCAGTCTCGTTTTGTTGGCGGCTGAAAACCTCGAAACAACCCTGAAAACCCTTACGCCAGTTGGTAACCCGGGTATGATACACGCCGGTGGGCATCCCGCCCTCGAATTGGAAGGCGATAAAATAGTGGCTGTGCCCGAAGCGCCTGCGCCAAGCGTTGCGCCCGCTCCAGCGCCTGCCACCCCCAAAGCAAAACCGGCAAAAGTGGCCGCCAAAAGTGGCAAAAAACAATTTTACAAACATGCCGATAAAAGCCGTAGCCTACAGTTAAACAAGCTGTTTCAGGGAAAAAAAGGCAAACGTGTGAAGTGCTACAAGTTTTAAAAAGGGTAATTCAGGGCCTTGAATCTGGTGTCGGCTACCCGGCATTTTTCAAATAAATTTAGCGGATACCACGTGACGAACTGTTAAGTGTTCGTTAAAAGCAACCAACGTTTCATCAGCGTTGGCTGTTTAATTTTCACCGTTTCACTTCACAAAAACTACTTTTAACAATGAAGCAAACCATTTTTTTCTCCGTTTTTGCGCTGTTATTGTTTGGTTATCAAGCAAATGCGCAGGTGTCCGTTAAAGCGGGTGTCAACATTGCCAGCCTCTCCAGCAATGCGGAATACGAAGATGTTGAAGAGGTCAAAAACACCTCCGTTGTCGGAGCGCAAGCCGGCCTTACCTTCGATCTTGGCCTAAGCGATCTGTTCACCATTCAGCCGGAGGTACTCTGGATTCAGAAGGGTGGGAAAGTTGCTTATGCCTTCAACGAAGAGAACAAGTTTTCTTCCCGCACCTATTACAATTACGTTGAAGTACCCGTGCTGGCCAAGCTTAAATTCTTCAATGAAAACGGTAAAGGGATTTACGTCGTTGCCGGCCCGTATGCCGGCCTGGCAATCAGCGGCAAATCCAAAACATCGTTTACCTTGCTGGGCAACACCACGACCGACACAGAAACCATTGAATTCGACAATGAAGATGCCGATGTACGCAACCGCCGGCTCGACTGGGGCGCCTCATTTGGCGCAGGGGTGAAATTCGGAAATGTTTACCTCGATGCCCGTTACAACCTGGGCATCAACAACCTGCTCGACAGCGACACCAATAACAACAACGACGACAAACCCTACCTGCGCAACCGCGGTATCGGTATTGTATTGGGTTACGAATTCTAGGAATTACCCACAACAGCTTTTCTCGCGCGCCATTTCGGGCTTCTCCGGAATGGCGCGTTTTGTTTTATACCCGGATTTGGATGGATTTGAAGATTGATGGATGCTTTCATTCTGATTTACAAAGGATTACAAGAATGCGATTTTCACAACCACTTCGCGGTGGCTATATGTCGGGATAATTTCCGGCTTTTTCCGACCTTCGCCCCCGACAAAATTCCAAGATATGCAAGAAAATACGCCAACACCACCGATGCCTGATGTGCAGGATAAAGACATGGCCCGAATGGAAATGTATGCCGACTGGCTCGACAGCCGTTTCCGGATTCCGGGCACTAACTGGCGGTTTGGCCTCGATGCGCTGCTGGGCCTGATTCCTTATGTCGGCGACATTGCGGGCTTTATTTTCGCTTTTTTCCTTATGCGTATCATGGTGCGGCGCGGCGCCGGCCCCATTATTATGATCCGTATGTTTTTCAATCACGTACTGGACGCTCTTGTAGGCACGATTCCGCTGCTGGGCGACTTGTTTGATTTTGGCTACAAGGCCAATCGCCGCAACCTGCGCCTTTTACAAAACTATTACGCCGAAACGCCCAATCCGCCCGGCGCGGGCTGGTCGTTTGCGCTTTTGTTTCTACTGTTTGTCGGCTGGATGTTTTTCCTGCTCTACGCGGCCTTCAAAGTGTTAACCACGGTGCTGCAATGGCTGTTCTGAGTTTCTGAAACATGCTTGCATTTACCCATCTTGCAGCAGCGCTGTACCGCGAATTAGAACGAATCGCAGTACATCCCGAATGGTCGGCCCAACAAAAGGTGTCGGCTCTTGCGGCCATGCTCGAACGCCTGGCTTTGGAAGCGACGAAGCAGGAGCAGCTGATGTTCAGCACCTTGTTTGCGCGGCTCAGTTTTATAGGGCAAAAATACCAGCTCGATGCGGGCCTCATGCGCCGGGTGCATCGTTTTCGCCACCTCGCCAAACAGGCGCGCCAGGGTTATATCCCTTCGGAAAACGATGCGCAGCGCGGGCTTGACGCCCTCGCCCTTTTTGTGCTCGCCCTCAGTGGCAGCGCCCTGCCCGACAGCCTGATTGTATTGCTTTCTCCGCCCGAAACCGAGCAGGAGGAAAGCCGCCACGAAACCCTGACCTACGCCGCTTCGCTGCGCGTTATGGCCGTTGCCGACGATGAAGCCGCGCAGTGCCTTATCGCCTATGAAGAAGATAGCCCGGAGCAGCCCCTGCGCATTGCGTACGGACTGCCGGAGCGCAATGAAAATTTCAATCCTACGATCAAAATCATCCGTCAGGTATTCACATTTCCGCTCACGCTGCAACTGATAGACGTGGATGTTGCGCCGGATGGTCGCTGCCGGCCGCGCGCCTTTATTATTGAGCCGGATTACTTGGTCGACGTGTCGGCCATTGCCGAATGTTTTAAAGAAAACAGCGTAGAGCCGTATGCGTATGTGGCGCGTAAATTCCTGCCATACGAGCTGACTGAACCCATTTTGCTTGGAAATATTGCCAACTATTTCCTGGATCGGCTCATCCATGAGCCGGATTTGGTATGGCAGGAACTGTTTCGGGAAACCTTCCGGCTCTACCCTTTTGTGTATGCGCCGATGAGCGACACGCAGGTGCGCGGGATTTCACAAAAATCGCAAAAACATTTTCTGACCCTGCAACAGATGGCCAAAGGCGGGTGGGAAAAAGCAGGCATTGACCCGGCGCGCAGCGTGGTGGAGCCTACTTTCTTTTCGGCGCAGTACGGCATTCAGGGGCGGCTTGATTTGCTGCACCGCGATGATGAAAAAGCCATTATTGTGGAGCTGAAAAGCGGTTCGCCGTTCAAGCCCAACAGCTACGGCATTCAGCGCAGCCATTTTACCCAAACCCTCCTGTACGACCTGCTGGTGCGCTCGGTGTTTGGCATGGGCCTCGACCCCACCAAATATATCCTGTATTCCGGCGCCGACATCAATCCGATGCGCTTTGCGCCAACCGTGGCGCCCGAACAGTATGAAGCCCTGCAAGCGCGCAATCAGATCATTGCGCTGGAATATTTGCTGACGCGCATCCGTCCGGGCGACGAAACAGCGCCGGTGCTCAGCAGGCTTCAGGCGGCCAAAACCTCTGGTTTTTTGCAGCGCGATTTCGGGCGTTTTGAAAGCGTTTATGCGGCGTTGAATCTTCAGGAACGCAAATACCTGAATGCCTTTACCGGATTTATTGCCCGTGAACATTGGTTGGCCAAGCTTGGCGAAGAAGGCTCCGAAGCAGGCGGCCATGCTGCGCTCTGGCGCTCCGACTATGAGAGCAAAGAGCAAATTTTCAGCATTTTAAGTCATCTTGAAATTGAAGCCAACGCAGCCGATCAGCCCGATGCCGTTATCGTTTTTAAAAAAACGGCCCGCACCAATCCGCTGGCTAATTTCCGCGTAGGCGACATTGCAGTGTTGTATCCGGCTTACGAAGACAGCGACACGGTATTGCGCGCGCAGGTAATCAAATGCTCTATTGTAGAGCTGACGCCCGAACGCGTGAAAGTGCAGCTGCGTTACCGGCAATTTAACCTGAAACCTTTTGAAAC
>Ga0209278_1001567_pt1 | contig 13693 bp, 15 predicted proteins | sample JI81BgreenDNA_FD_187504 | JGI IMG/M metagenome (GOLD analysis project Ga0209278, IMG submission 187504) | Wastewater effluent complex algal communities from Wisconsin, to seasonally profile nutrient transformation and Carbon sequestration -... | ecosystem: Engineered > WWTP > Effluent > Algae... | reverse complement strand
GCGGGGTGGGGTGGATATCTGACCGCAACCCAAAAAGGATGATCCGATGCGCCCCTCTGGCAGGAAATTAAGCGAAATGCGGCCGGTTTCAATCGAAGTCGGCGTGATGAAACATGCGGAAGGGTCTTGCCTGATCAAGATGGGCGAGACGCATGTGCTGTGTTCGGCGACGATCGAGGACAAGGCGCCGCCCTTTCTGAAGAATACGGGGCTGGGCTGGGTGACGGCGGAATACGGGATGCTGCCGCGCGCCACGAACAGCCGGACGCGGCGCGAGGCGGCGGCGGGCAAGCAGTCGGGCCGCACGCAGGAGATTCAGCGGCTGATCGGTCGGGCTTTGCGGGCGGGTGTGGACCGTTCGGCGCTGGGCGAGCGGCAGATCGTGATCGACTGCGATGTGATTCAGGCGGATGGCGGGACGCGCTGTGCGTCCATCACCGGCGGTTGGGTCGCGTTGAAGATGGCGGTGGACAAGCTGTTGAAGGCGGGCGTCATCGTCAGCGATCCGATGATCGACCATGTCGCCGCCGTGTCCTGTGGCGTCTATGCGGGGCAGCCGGTGCTGGATCTGGATTACGCCGAGGATTCGACGGCTGGCACGGATGGAAATTTCATCCTGACGGGGCGCGGTCGGTTGATCGAAGTGCAGATGAGCGCCGAGGGGGCGACTTTTTCGCGCGAGGAGATGGGGCAGTTGTTGGACCTGTCCGAGGCGGGATGCGCGCAGTTGGTGGCGGCGCAGAAGGCGGCGTTGGGGCTGTGATGCGGAAATTCGGCGGGGGGCGGCTGGTCGTCGCGACGCATAACAGGGGCAAGCTGGAAGAGATTTCGGCCTTGTTAGAGCCTTTTTCTGTTGATGTCGTCAGCGCGGGGCAGTTGGGGCTGGCCGAGCCTGTGGAGACGGAGAACACCTTTGTCGGGAATGCGCGGATCAAGGCGCATTTCGCGGCGAAGTCTTCGGGCTTGCCCGCGCTGGCGGATGACTCGGGCATCACGGTGGATGGCTTGGGCGGTGCGCCGGGGGTCTATACTGCCGATTGGGCGGAGACGCCGACGGGGCGGGATTTCGTGATGGCGATGGAGCGGACGTGGCGCGAGTTGGAGTCGGTTTCGGCCCCCCATCCCCGGACCGCGCAATTCCGTTGCACGTTGGTTCTGGCATGGCCTGATGGGCATGACGAGGTGTTCGAGGGTGTGATGCCCGGTCAGGTCGTCTGGCCGATGCGGGGGGATCAGGGGCATGGCTATGACCCGATCTTTCAGCCGGAAGGGTTTGACGTGACCTTCGGCGAGATGGATCGTTGGGAGAAGAACCGCATCAGCCACCGCGCCGATGCGTTTCGGAAACTGGTCGCGGGGTGTTTCGCATGAAGCGGATTTCGACGGGGTCGCCGTTCGAGGCGACGATGGGCTATTCCCGCGCCGTGGTGAAGGGCGGGTGGTGTTTCGTTTCGGGCGTCACGGGCTATGATTACGCGACGATGGTGATGCCGGAGGGCGTGGCGGATCAGGCGCGGAACTGTTTCCGGACGATCAAGGGCGTGCTGGAGCAAGGCGGCTTCACGATGGAGGACATCGTGCGGGTGCAGTATACGGTGACGGATGCGGCGCTGGTGGATGCGCTGGTTCCGTCACTTGGCGAGGCCTTGGGAGAGATTCGGCCTGCGGCGACGATGGTGATTGCGGGGTTGATCCGGCCGGAGATGAAGGTCGAGATCGAGGTGACGGCCTTCAAGGGGTAAGGCGGGATGGAAGATTGGCGGGCCGGGGGGTTTGGTCTTTATATCCACTGGCCCTTCTGCCAGTCAAAATGCCCCTATTGCGACTTCAACAGCCATGTGGCGGCGACCATCGATCAGCGTCGGTGGCGGGATGCCTATGTCCGGGAGATCGCGCGGGTTTCTGCAGAGACGTCGGGACGAGTGTTGGAGACGGTGTTCTTTGGCGGGGGCACGCCGTCGCTGATGGAGCCGGAGGTGGTGGCGGATGTGCTGGAGGCCGTGCGGAGGGCTTGGCCGATGGTGAACGATCCTGAGATCACGCTGGAGGCCAATCCGGGCTCGGTGGAGGCGGGGCGGTTCCGCGGGTTCGCTCAGGCAGGGGTAAATCGGGTTTCGATGGGGGTTCAAGCGCTGAACGACGCCGATTTGCGGCGGTTGGGGCGGTTACATTCGGTGGCAGAGGCGCGGCAAGCATTTGATATTGCTAGGGAAAACTTCTCTCGGGTGAGTTTCGACCTTATCTATGCGCGGCAAGACCAGACGCTGGAGGCATGGCGGGCGGAGTTGGGTGAGGCGTTGTCGATGGCGGTGGATCATCTGTCGATGTATCAGCTGACGATCGAGGACGGCACGGCCTTTGGCGACCGATTTGCGCGGGGCGGGCTGCGTGGGCTGCCCGATGAGGATGTGCAGGCCGACATGTATGCGGTGACGCAGGAGGTTTGCGCGGCGCATGGGATGCCGGCCTATGAGGTTTCTAACCATGCACGGTCGGGGGCGGAAAGCAGGCATAACCTGATCTACTGGCGGATGGGAGATTATGCCGGGATCGGACCCGGAGCGCATGGCCGGTTGACGCTGGAGGGCGAGCGATGGGCCACGGTCGCGCCAAAAGCCCCGGGTGCCTGGCTGGCGATGGTTGAGCGGGGAAAGGCTGGGGAGGAGCCGCGGGAGGCTGTGGCATTGGAGGATCAGGCGATGGAGTATCTGCTGATGTCCATGCGGCTTTCGGAGGGGATGGATGTGGCGCGGTATGAACGGCTGGCGGGGCGGGCGCTGGACGATGGGAAAGTGGCCGATCTGAGCGAATTGGGCCTTGTCAGAGACGATTCCGGGCGCCTGATCGCGACACCGCAGGGACGCGCTGTGCTGGACGGTGTATTGCGGGAACTGGCGGTGTGACGCGGTTCCTGTGGCTTTTCGGCGGTAGCGTGGCGCTGGTTCTGGGCGGGATCGGGATGTTTCTGCCGCTTTTGCCGACAGTCCCCTTCCTGTTGCTTGCCGCTTTCTGCTTTGCGCGGTCTTCCGAGCGGCTGCATCTTTGGCTGCTGGCGCACCCACGGTTCGGGGAACCCATCCGCGACTGGCAGGAGCGCGGAGCTATCGGGCGTCGGGCGAAATGGTTGGCCACCGCCTCGATCGCGGTGACCTTCGGGGTTTCTGTCGCGCTTGGGCTGGCTGTCTGGGTTCTGGCGGTTCAGGCGCTGGTTCTGCTGGGCGTAGCACTGTTCATATGGACACGTCCCGCGGAATAGCGGAGAGGACGCGGCAGAGAAGATCGAGATCGTCGAGCGAGCGATAGCGGATCGTCAGGGTGCCACCTTCGTCGATGCCCGCGTGATCGATGGTCACGCGCATGTTGAGATTGGCGGAGAGGTCATTCTCCAGCGCCCGGGTGTCGGCGTCTTTTTCCTGTTTTCCGCGCGGGCCGGAGGATTTTCCGGTGCCCTTCCTGGCAGGATCGCGGGCGAGCGCCTCGGTTTCACGGACGGAGAGATTGCGAGAGATGACCTGTCGGGCGAGTTCGGCCGCATTGGGCGCCGTGATGAGGGCGCGGGCATGGCCTGCGGAAAGACGCCCCTCACGGACATGGGTTTGCACCTCATCGGGAAGGGATAGGAGGCGGAGGAGGTTGGCGATGTGGCTGCGGCTTTTCGAGAGGGCTTCGGCCAGTTTCTCCTGCGTGTGGCCGAAACGTTCCATCAGCTGACGAAAGGCGAGGGCCTCTTCGATGGCGTTCAGATCGGCGCGCTGGATGTTCTCGATGATGGCGACTTCGATGACTTCGGCATCGGTGAACTCGCGGACGAGGACAGGAAGTTCGTGGAGTTGGGCAAGTTGTGCGGCACGCCACCGGCGTTCACCGGCGACGATTTCAAAGCGACCATCTGGCAGGGCGCGGACGATGAGAGGTTGGATCACGCCCTTGGCGCGGAGGGATGCTGCGAGCTCCTGAAGCGCTTCGGGTTGAAAGTCGCGGCGGGGCTGGTTGGGGTTTGGGATCAGTCGTTCGACCGGGACCAGCAGATCGGGGCGACGAGGGCGATCAGGGGTTTGGGGATCAGCCTCGACCGAGACATCGGCCATGAGTGCGGAAAGGCCGCGCCCAAGGCTGCGGCGTTCGGGTTTCTTTTCCATGATCAGGCGTGCTCCTCGGTGCGGTCGAGCGGATGGCGGGCGATGAGTTCAGCAGCGAGGGCGCGGTAAGCCTCGCTTCCCTTGGAGGCGGTGTCGTAATTGAGGACGGGGAGGGCGAAACTTGGTGCCTCGGACACGCGGACATTGCGGGGGATGATCGTCTGGAAAACGAGGTCGCCGAGATTCTCGCGGGCATCGAGTTCAACCTGCTGACTCAACCTATTGCGGCCGTCATACATAGTGAGCACAACACCTTCGATTCGGAGGTTGGGATTAGCGGTTTGCCGGACCTCACGCACCGAGAGCATCAGTTGCGAGAGGCCTTCGAGGGCGAAGAATTCCGACTGCAGGGGGACCAGCACGGAATGGCTGGCGATGAGGGCATTGACCGTGAGAAGGCTGAGGGAGGGGGGGCAATCGATCAGGATGAAGTCGAGGGCGAAACGGTCGATAGCGGGTTGGCGCAGGGCATCGTGCAGGAGAAAGCTGCGCTTTTCATTGGCGACGAGTTCGATATCGGCAGAGGAGAGATCTGCATTGGCGGGGCAGATGAGGAGGCCGGGGATATTGGTCGGACGGATCACTGTTTCGAGCGGGGCATCGTCAATGAGGAGGTCGTAGGTTGTGACTTTGCGATCCGATGTCTCGATCCCGAGGCCGGTCGAGGCGTTTCCCTGCGGGTCGAGGTCGACGAGGAGGACACGCGCGCCCTTCTCCGCAAGGCCGGCGGCGAGGTTGATTGCGGTCGTTGTCTTGCCCACGCCGCCCTTTTGATTGGCGATTGCGATGATGCGCGGCTGTTTCGGACGGATTGGGTCAGACATGGGTCAGGTCTTTCACGGCAAGGATGACAGCTTGCGGATCGGTCAGGCTGGGATGCGTTGTCAGGTCGAAGTGCCATTCCTTGCGAGCGTGTTCAACCTCTTCCTGCCAGGTGGCGCCTTTTGGAAAGAGGGCATTGCCATGTGGGGCAAGATGGCGCCGGGCGAAAGACAGAAGATTGGGGAGCGCTGAGAGGGCGCGGGCAGAGAGAATGTCGGCCGTCTGCGGAGGGGCGGTTTCGATTCTTGTGCTTAAAACGCGGGCCTTGATGCCAAGCTCCGCCGCAGCTTGGCGGAGGAATGTGCACTTGCGTTGATCGGATTCGATCAGGGTGACGTGGAGGCCTGGCCGCAGGTCAGCAGAGAGACAGGCGATCACAAGCCCCGGAAAGCCACCACCACTGCCAAGATCGACCCAATGAGTCGCGTGATCTGGTGCCAGAGCAAATAACTGCGCGGAGTCCAGGATATGCCTCTCCCATGCGTTGGCGATGGTGCTGCGGGAGACGAGATTGATCGCGGGGTTCCATTTGGAGAGAAAGGTTTCGAGTCTAGCCAATCTTTCCAGCGTTTCACGTGAAACACCCTGCGGCAGGGCCGACGGCATCATCCGGCCGCCCTGCTGCGTTGATCCTTGCGGACATGCGCGAGTATCAAGGTAAGCGCTGCTGGCGTCATGCCTTCGATGCGGCCAGCCTGCGCTAGTGTGGCTGGTCGAACCCGGGTGAGCTTCTGCGCCAGTTCGAAGGAGAGTCCGGGCATTGCCTGATAGTTCAGGCCGTCAGGGAGTGCAGTTTCCTCTTCCTTCTGAAGAAGACGTGCGTCCTGTTCTTGACGTGCGAGGTATTGGGAATAGAGGGCATCGATTGCGGTTTGCCTGCGGATGAGCGGATCGAGCGCCGCGAATTCCGGAAAGAATTGCTCCACCACCGTCGTTGCATCTTCGCCAAAGGCGAGTAAATCTAGGCCATCCCTGCGTGCACCGTCCTGACTTACGGTCAGGGATGTGGACGAGAGTTCCCTGGGAGAGTAGCGACGAGAGCGGAGGATGTTCTGCGCGGCGATCAAGCCGTCGGCCTTTGTTTCAAAGTCCGCACGACGGTCGTCCCTTACGCAGCCAAAGGAAATGCCGAGGGGCGTGAGTCTTTGGTCGGCGTTGTCAGCCCGCAACGCAAGACGAAATTCAGCGCGAGACGTGAACATCCGGTAAGGCTCTGTCACCCCGCGTGTGATCAAGTCGTCAATCATCACACCGATGTAGCTTTCTGCGCGACTGAAGTGGATCGGTTCGCGGCCAAGCGCGGCTGCAGCCGCATTGAGACCCGCGACGAGGCCTTGCGCTGCGGCCTCCTCATACCCAGTTGTACCGTTGATCTGCCCGGCGAAGTATAGACCGGGGCGATCCTTCACCTCCAACGTGGGGCGCAAGCATCTTGGGTCGAAGTAGTCATACTCGATGGCATAGCCGGGTTGGAGAATTGTCACATTCTCCAAACCCGCGATCGAACGGACATAGTCGTCTTGGACTTGCGCTGGCAGGGATGTGGAAATGCCGTTCGGGTAGACCGTGTCATCGTCAAGTCCTTCGGGTTCAAGAAAGACTTGGTGTGACGTCTTGTCAGCGAAGCGAACAACCTTGTCCTCGATAGAGGGGCAGTATCGCGGACCGATCCCCTCGATGTGGCCGCCATACATCGCAGACAGGCCGATGTTGGAGCGGACGATGTCATGTGTCCGCTCGTTCGTATGGGTGATTCCACAGCTGATCTGTCGAGCCGTGGTTGTGCGACTCATAAACGAAAAGAGAACTGGGTCGTCGTCGCCCGGTTGCATCTCCAATCGCGACCAGTCTATGGTTCTGCCGGAAAGGCGGGGCGGTGTGCCCGTCTTCAAGCGCCCACGCGGAAGATCAAGTTTGGCCAGGCGCTCTGCCAGCGCTATCGATGGCTGGTCGCCGATGCGACCACCACTTTGCCTTTGATCGCCGATATGGATGACGCCGTTCAAGAATGTACCTGCCGTCAATATGACGGCTTTCGCAGATAGCTCACTGCCGTCCTTGAGCGCGACACCTTGAATCGCATCGGATGACAGAAGGAGATCAGATACCTCGCCCTCGACAATCGTCAGCATGGCCTCCCGAGATAGAAGGGTCTGCATCGATTGGCGATAGAGTTTCCTGTCCGCTTGAGCCCTCGGGCCCTGTACAGCGGGACCCTTGCGCCGATTGAGCAGGCGGAATTGGATACCCGCCTGATCGGCGGCACGACCCATGACTCCGTCAAGGGCATCAATCTCACGGACAAGATGACCTTTGCCAAGCCCGCCAATGGCTGGGTTGCACGACATAACACCGATAGCATCCGCCCGGAGAGTTACGAGCGCTGTCTTAGCACCCATGCGCGCAGCTGCAGCGGCTGCTTCTGAACCGGCATGCCCCCCGCCGATGACTATGACGTCAAAAAGTTTCACGTGAAACACTCCTATTTCCCAATGCAGAAACTGGAGAATATCTCATCCAGCAGATCCTCTACATCAAGCCGACCAACGAGGGATTCCAGCGCCCGGATCGCCACGCGCAGTTCCGCGGCGGCGAGTTCGGCCCGTTGCGCGCCCCTCTCTACCTCATGCATCGCTGATTCCATAGCCCTGATAGCGCGGTCTATCGCAAGTCGATGCCGCTCCCTTGTCACAAGGCCGGCTCCGGCGGATCGCTTGAGCAGGCGTCCAGCGATCGCATCCAGAAGTTCTGGAACACCCTGTCCCGTCTTTCCCGACACACCGGAACCCGACAGATCGGCTTTTGCAGAAATGACGATATCATCGCCCGACGGATCGAGTCCCTCTATCGCCTCGCCGCTTTGCAGGAACACGCGGAGATCGGCGGCGCGGGCACGAGTGATACCCCTGTCGATCCCGATACGTTCTACGGGATCATCCGGGTTGCGGAGACCGGCTGTGTCCAGCAATGTGACGGCAAGGCCTGCTATTTCCATGCGAACCTCGATCACATCCCGTGTCGTGCCCGCATATTCGGAGGTGATCGCCGCCTCTCGCCCCGCAAGCGCATTTAGCAGGGTGGATTTCCCTGCATTCGGCGCACCGACTATCGCTACCTCGAAGCCGTCCCGTATCCGTTCGGCCGCTGCATAACCTCGTAGCTCGGCCCTTAGGCTGTCGATCACGCCGCGCAACAGAAAGGATACCTCAGGCGTCACGTCCTGCGGCACCTCCTCATCGGCAAAGTCGATCGTCGCTTCGATCAGCGAGGCAGCGCGGATCAGCGATCGCCTCCACTCTTCGACACGGGCACCGATGGCCCCGGAGAGCACGCGCTCCGCCTGCCGCCGCTGTGCCTCGGTTTCGGCATCGATAAGATCGGCAAGACCTTCAACCTGAGTCAGGTCAAGACAGCCATTCTCCAATGCACGACGCGTGAACTCGCCCGGTTCCGCAGGGCGAAGGCCGGGATGATAGCCAATGGCTCGAAGCACTGCCTGCACAACTGCCAGCGAACCATGCAGGTGAAACTCTACCACCGGTTCACCAGTAAAACTGTTCCCCTTCGGAAAGGTCAGGACCAACGCCTGATCCAGTATCTCGCCGTCAGAACGCAACCGACGCAACGCCGCATATCGGGGTTCCGGCAGAGCACCAGCCATCGCCTCGGCGACTGCAAAGGCATCTGGACCCGAAATCCGCACAACGGCCACCCCGGCCTTGCCACGGGCACTGGCCAAGGCGTAGATCGTATCCATGTAAACTAACCCGTTGATTCAGAACACTTATGTGTTCATGGAGTCAAAGAATTCCGAATTTGTCTTCGTCTGCTTCAGCTTGGAGAGAAGGAATTCGATCGCATCAGTCGTTCCCATCGGGTTCAGAATGCGTCGCAGGACATAGGTCTTTTGCAGATCCACCTTGTCCACAAGAAGATCTTCTTTCCGCGTGCCGGACTTGAGGATGTCGATTGCCGGGAAGACCCGCTTGTCCGCCACCTTGCGGTCCAGAACGATCTCGCTGTTGCCGGTGCCCTTGAATTCTTCAAAGATCACTTCGTCCATCCGGCTGCCCGTGTCGATCAGGGCCGTTGCGATGATGGTAAGTGAACCACCCTCCTCGATGTTACGGGCCGCGCCGAAAAAGCGCTTGGGCCGCTGCAGCGCATTGGCGTCGACACCCCCCGTAAGCACTTTGCCCGAGGACGGAACAACGGTGTTGAACGCGCGGCCAAGGCGCGTGATCGAGTCGAGAAGGATCACCACGTCGCGCTTGTGCTCGACAAGGCGCTTGGCCTTCTCGATCACCATTTCCGCCACGGCGACGTGACGCGTCGCCGGTTCGTCAAAGGTTGACGAGACGACCTCGCCCTTCACGGACCGCTGCATGTCGGTCACTTCCTCAGGACGTTCATCGATGAGCAGAACGATCAGATAGCACTCCGGATGGTTCTTCTCGATCGAATGCGCGATGTTCTGCAACAGGACCGTCTTGCCAGTACGGGGCGGGGCAACAATCAGGGCACGCTGTCCCTTGCCGATTGGGCAGACAAGGTCGATGATCCGGGCAGAACGGTCCTTGATCGTCGGGTCCTCGATTTCCATCTTCAACCGCTCATCGGGGTAAAGCGGCGTCAGATTGTCGAAGTGCACCTTGTGGCGGGCCTTCTCGGGATCGTCGAAATTGATCTTGGTCGCCTTCACAAGACTGAAATAGCGTTCATTCTCACGCGGGGCTTGGATGACGCCTTCGATTGAATCGCCGGTCCTCAGGGAAAACTGGCGGATCATCTCGGGGCTGACATAGATGTCATCGGGACCCGGAAGATAATTCGCCTCGGGGCTGCGCAAAAATCCGAAACCGTCCTGCAGCACTTCCAGAACGCCGTCGCCGCCGATCTCGAACCCTTCTTCTGCATGTTCCTTCAGGATCTGGAACATCATCTCGCCCTTCCGCATGGAAGGGGCGTTCTCGATCTCCCACTCCTCGGCCATCGCCAGAAGATCGGCCGGTGTCTTGGCCTTGAGGTCGGAGAGGTTCAGCCGTTCGGTGGTCATGTGCGGATATGCCCTGAATCGCCACGCCAACGGCATGGGATCGTGTTTATGGAAACGGGAAGCGCATTCGGCCGGACGGCCATGCCGCACTGCAGATACGCAGCGATGGCGAAAAAGTCAACGATGGCAGTGAAAGGGGTTCAGAACTTCACGATCACCGAGAAGACGATCACCAGAAGAAGGATCGTCGGCACCTCGTTCATGATGCGGTAGGTCCGGCCGGTTCGGCTGTTTGAACCTGCCATGAAATCCTTCCGGCGCAGGCCCAGCCAGTGATGGAACCATGTCATCCCAAGCACTGCCCCAGCCTTCAGCCAGGGCCAGAGTTCGGACCAAGACACGATCCCCGGCGTGAAGACCAGGGCCAAACCAAAGATCCACGTGGCGATCATTGCCGGGTTCATGATCCCCCGCAGCAACCGCCGTTCCATCGTTTGGAACAGGGTATCCGTCGGGTTTCCGGAGCCGACCACCTCGACATGATAGACAAAAAGACGTGGCAGGTAGAACAACCCCGCCATCCACGAGATCACGGACACCACGTGCAAAGCCTTGGTCCAAGCATACCAGTTCGCCAGAAAATCGCCCATCGTGTCCCGTTCCATTCCTCACCTCTCTTTCTTCTTATAAATAGGAAAAGAAAAGAGAATGATGATGATGTAATGCCTGTGGAGAACGGGATTGCGGCCCTTATCCCTCTCTTTCTCCACAAGAGCGTTTCTGTGGACAAGGACGGGAAAACTGCGATTCGAGATCTTTACGTTCCATTTACCTTAATCAAATCAGCCTGTTGAATGCCATCGAAGCGTAGAATTATCCCGATGATGGCCGGCACTGCCCGATTGCAAAACTGGTGTTCCAGTGCGGCTGAAAGCTCCTTTCCACAGGTGGACAAATCGGCGCGGGTCGTCGAAACATCGTGCCCGTCATCCGGAGGGGCCGGTGGTCATCGGAGAACCGGGGATAAGGCCTTCAGGAACAAAACCGGACTTTCCACAGGATCGCCCCCATGCCTCGCATCATTCTTGCCTCTGCTTCGTCCATTCGCCGTCAGATGCTGTCCGATGCCGGCGTGATGTTCGAGGCCCGTCCGGCGCGGGTGGATGAAGAGGCGATCCGCGCCGGTCTGGAGGCGGAGGGCGCAAAGCCGCGTGATGTTGCGGATACGCTTGCCGAGATGAAGGCGCGCAAGCTTGCCGAACGGGAACCGGAGGCCGTGGTTATCGGCTGCGATCAGGTTCTGGAGGCAGAGGGAGAAGTATGGGGTAAACCGGAAAGCCCTGATGCGGCGCGGGCACAGTTGGCACGGCTTCGTGGCAGAAGTCACAGGCTCATTTCTGCGGTTGTGTTATATGAGGGGACGAAACCGGTCTGGCGGCATGTGGGAGAGGTGCGGCTGACGATGCGATCCTTTTCGGATGCTTATCTTGACGATTACGTCGCTCGGAACTGGGAGGAGATCCGCCATTGCGTGGGCGCCTATCAGCTTGAACGCGAGGGGGCTCGGCTTTTCTCGCAGGTGGAGGGGGATTATTTCACCGTGCTCGGCCTCCCGCTCCTGCCGCTCTTGAACTATCTGGCGCAGCGGGGTTTCATCGCGGCATGACAGATCATCCCCGCATCCCGCTGGCCGCCGTCATCGGTTCGCCCATCGCCCATAGCCGGTCGCCAGCGCTGCATGGCTATTGGTTGAAGCGGTACGGGATCAAGGGTTTCTACATTCCGATGGATGTGGCGCAAGCGGATCTGGAGCAGGTGCTGCGGATGATGCCGAAGATGGGCTTCGTGGGGGCGAATGTGACCATTCCCCACAAGGAAGCCGTCCTGCATATTGCCGATGTCATCACTGACCGGGCTGCGCTGATCGGTGCGGCGAATACGCTCATCTTCCGGAAGGATGGCAAGATACAGGCTGACAATACCGATGGTGCGGGTTTCATCGCAAACCTTCGACAAGGAGCGCCGCATTGGGTGCCCAGCCTTGGCCCGGCAGCCGTCTTCGGTGCGGGCGGCGCGGCGCGGGCCATCGTCGCCGCCTTGATCGAGGTGGGGGTTCCGGAAATCCGCCTTGCCAACCGGACGAGGGCGCGCGCAGATGCGCTGCGGTCGGATTTCGGGGCGAAGATCCATGTCCATGAATGGGTGCAGGCCGATGCGATGATCGAAGGCGCGGCGACCGTGGTGAATACCACCTCTCTGGGCATGACGGGGAAGCCGGACCTTGTCCTTCCCCTGGGGTCGCTGTCATCACATGCGCTGGTGACGGATCTAGTCTACACGCCACTGAAGACCCAGTTTCTGATCGAAGCCGAGGAACGCGGCGCGACCACCGTGGACGGGCTGGGGATGCTGTTGCATCAGGCCGCTCCTGGTTTTGAAAGGTGGTTCGGGCATCGCCCGGACGTCGACGAGGCCACGCGCATCGCGGTTCTTTCGGCATGAGCGCCTTCCGCCTTGGCCTGACCGGGTCGATCGGGATGGGGAAATCGACGACGGCACGGTTATTCCGCGAAGAGGGCATTCCCGTCTGGGATGCGGATGCAGCCGTGCATCGCCTTTATGCACCGGGCGGCGCAGCCACCGCACCCATGGCCTTGCTTTGCCCCGATGCTCTGGTCGAGGGCGGAATCAGCCGTGATCGGCTGAAATCATGGATCGCCCGTGATCCTTCGGCGCTTGAAAAGATCGAATCCGTCGTGCATCCGCTGGTGGCTGCAGATCGGGCTTCGTTTCTGGCGGAAGCGCGCGGCGATATCGTGGTTCTCGACATTCCGCTGCTGTTCGAGAAGGGGACGGAGGTGGAGATGGATGCCACAGTGCTGGTGACGGCCCCGGCAGACCTGCAGCGCGCACGGGTCATGGCGAGGCCCGGCATGACGGAGGCGCAGTTTCATTCCATCCTGTCGCGCCAGATGCCGGATGCCGAAAAGCGTGGTCGCGCCACCCATATAATCGAAACGCTCAGCCTTGAATCGGCCCGCGCCTGCGTTCGGGCGTTGATTGCCCATATCCGGGAAAATCGTCATGCGTGAAATCGTTCTGGACACCGAAACCACCGGCTTCGAGCCGTCGGAAGGCCATCGCATTGTAGAGATTGGAGCGGTGGAACTATTCAACCACCTGCCGACCGGAAGGACCTATCACCAATACATCAACCCGGAACGGTCCATGCCGAAGGAGGCTTTTGAGGTACACGGTCTGGGCGATGACTTTCTGCGGGACAAGCCGGTCTTCAAGGCCGTGGGTCAGGCCTTTCTGGATTTCCTCGGGGATGCGAAACTGGTGATCCACAACGCCGCTTTCGACATGAAATTCCTGAATGCTGAATTGCAATGGGCGGGGCTGCCCGGCCTGCCTTGGGAGCGGGCGGTGGATACACTGGCCATCGCGCGGCAACGGTTTCCGGGATCGCCCGCCTCGCTTGATGCGCTGTGCCGGCGGTTCGGGGTGGACAATTCGGCGCGCGAAAAGCACGGCGCTTTGCTCGACAGCGAGATTTTGGCCGAAGTCTATCTGGAACTGGTGGGCGGGCGGCAGCCCGATTTCGGGCTTGCCACCTCGGCGGGTCCGACGACCGGCGGCACGACAAGGGCCTCTGGCGACGTCTGGCGCCCCAAGCCGCGTCCCGCACCCTTGGCGCCGCGCATCCATCCCGAAGAGGCAGAGGCCCATGCCG
>Ga0209278_1001566_pt1 | contig 13702 bp, 12 predicted proteins | sample JI81BgreenDNA_FD_187504 | JGI IMG/M metagenome (GOLD analysis project Ga0209278, IMG submission 187504) | Wastewater effluent complex algal communities from Wisconsin, to seasonally profile nutrient transformation and Carbon sequestration -... | ecosystem: Engineered > WWTP > Effluent > Algae... | reverse complement strand
CCCAGTCGAAGGAGGCCGGCCAGTAGTTGACCTTGAAAAGCTCGGTCCCGGTCGAGAAGGACGTGACGATTGCGTAGTAGAACGGGAAGACCGAGAAGACGACGATGACCACGACAAGCGCGTAGAAGGCGATGTTGGACAGAAGTTTCTGCGCGGTCATTTCTGGCCCTCCCCGGAAAGGTCGACCTTGCCAAGCCAGATGTAGAGGCTGACGAAGACCGCGATGATGGCGAAGAGCAGCGTCGACTGCGCGGCCCCGTAGGCGAACTTGTCGAAGTCGATCATGTTCTCGCGGCTGATCACGGACATGGTCTTGGTGGCGGCCGAATTGGGCGTCAGCACGTAGACCAGGTCAAAGATGCGCAGGGCGTCGAGCATCCGGAAGATGATCGCGACGGCCAAGGCGGGGCGGATCAGCGGCAGGGTGATCTTGAAGAACACCTTGACCGGGTTGACGCCGTCCAGCTTCGCAGCCTCGTAGATGTCACGGGGGACCATCTGCAGGCCGGCGAGGATCAAGAGCGCCATGAAGGGTGTGGTCTTCCAGACGTCCACCATCAGCACGGCATACATCGCAGTGTCGACCGAGGCGGTCCAGGCGATCTTCTGGTCGATGAGCCCGAGGTTCAGCATGATGTCGTTGATGATCCCGAACTGGTCGTTCAGCATCCAGGCCCACATCTTGGCCGAGACGATGGTGGGAATGGCCCAGGGGATCAGGATGGCGGCGCGGACGAAGCCGCGGCCCTTGAACTCGGCGTTCAGCACGAGGGCGACGATCAGGCCCAGCACGGTCTCGAAGAAGACCGAGACGAAAGCGAAGCGCACCGTGTTCCAGACCGCGTTCCACCACGCCGGATCGACGAGGGTGCCGCGCCAGATCCAGCGGCCGCTCTCAAGCACGCGGACCGACAGGTAGTTGTCGAAGCCGATGAACTCGCCGCCGTAAAGGTCGGAAAGCGCAGTGTCGGTCAGCGAGAACCAGATGGTGCGGATCAGCGGCCAGGCCGCGACGAAGAACAGTGCCGCCAGCATGGGCGCGATGAACCAGAAGGCCGCGCGCTGGCGTTGTTGGGTCAGGCTCAAGCCCGCCGAATTCGGTGTCATGGATGTCCCTCCCCTGCGGGTCCCCCTCCGAGACCCGGTCTTGCAGAAGCGGGCGGCCCCCGTGAGTATCAGAAGCCGCCCGCCTTGGGGTCAGTCAGGTCCGGGAGGACTTACCAGCCCGACCCCTTGATGTCGGTCAGTTCGACCTCAAGCAGTTCCAGGTTCTCGGCGGCCGAGCCGTTGCCCGAGAGCGTGTTGTGGACGGCCGACCAGAACTTGGCCGAAACCTCGTTGTACTTGCCGAGCGTGGGCGCCGAAGGCCGCGGCACGGCGTTCAGGAACACGTCCTTCCACTGCGGGATGATCGGCTGCGCGGCGGCGATGTCGGCGTCGTCATAAAGTGCGACGATCGTCGGCAGGTTCGATTCCGCGATGGCGCGCTGCTTCTGCGCCTCCGGCCCGGCCAGATACAGGGCCAGCGAGATCGCCGCTTCCTGCTTGGTCGAGTACTTGGAGACAGCCACGTTCCAGCCGCCCAGCGTCGCCGCCGAGGTGTCGCCTTCCTTGCCGACGGGCAGGGTGGTCACGCCAAACAGGCCCTTGACCGCCGAGTCGTCGCCGTTGCCCAGGCCGTAGGCATAGGGCCAGTTGCGCATGAAGACCGCGTTGCCGGTCTGCCAGACGCCGCGGGCTTCCTCTTCCTGGTAGGCAAGGACGCCATCGGGGGAAATCGTGCCGACCCAGGACTTCGCAGCCTCAAGCGCGGCCGCAGCATTCTCGTTGTTGATCGAGATCGTGCCATCGGGCTCGACGATCTGACCGCCGCCGAAGGACTTGACCCATTCCAGCGCGTTGCAGGTCAGGCCTTCGTAGGCGTTGCCCTGCCAGACGAAGCCCCACATGTCGGCCTTGCCCTCGGCACGCTCGGCGTCCTGGATGAACTTGGCGGTCTCGGCCAGTTCCGCCCAGGTCTTCGGCGGGGTCTTGCCGTGCTTTTCCAGCAGGTCCTTGCGGTAGTAAAGCGCGGGTGCGTCGGTGAAGATCGGCAGGGCGACCAGCTTGCCGTTCACGGTCTGCGATTCGATGATCGAGGGGAAATGCTGCGGAGCCAGGTCCTTGGCGGCCTCGGTCAGGTCGACGAAGTGGTCGGCCAGCTGCGGCGCCCAGATCACGTCGGTCTGGTAAAGGTCGATGTCGGTGGCACCAGCGGCAAGCCACAGGCGGTACTGGCCGAACTGGTCGGTGGTCGAGGCCGGCATCGGCACCAGCGTCACGGTGTTGCCGGTGGCTTCTTCCCACGGCTTGACCAGGGTCTTGAAGTTCTCGACCGCGTTGCCCACGGCGCCAGAGACGTAGAACAGCTCTTCGGCCACGACCGGCGCGCCGAAGACGGCGAGCATGGCGGCAGTGGCGGTCGCGCGGAGTGCGCGGCCCTTCATGATCTTCATCGGTAATCCTCCCATTGGCCGCCGGTGTGGCGTGCCATCTCCAGTACAAAACGCCCGGAATTCCCGAAACGTTTCGGAAAACATAGTCTCCAAAGCGCTTTCGGTCAACGATTCGTGTAAGCGTTCCGGGGGTCAGACTGCGGCGACCGAGTTGCGCTCGATGAAGCTGTAGCTGCCAAGACGTTGGAGCGTTCCAAGCGGCTTGCCCTCGATGGCCCCGGCCAGGCAGTCGGCCAGCGGCTCCCAACTGTCGCGCAGGGGGGATTTGGTCACGGTCAGGGCGGGGAAGAAGGCCGAAGCGCGCAAGGCGGGCAACTCGTCGTCATGCGCCACGACCGAGACGTCGCCCGGGACGGACAGCCCCAGCGCCGCCAGCGCCTGGTAGACGCCTTGCGCCAGCCGCACGTTGCCGCAGAGGATGGCCGTGGGCCGCGGGGCGTCGCCCGAGAACAGGCGGATCGTCTCGGTCAGGCCATGCGCCTCGTCCATCTCGCCGTTGAGGTGCAGATGCGGCAGGACCTCGGCCCCGCCGTCACGCAGGGCACGCAGGTAGCCCTGTTCGCGCACGGTGACGTAAGACCGCCCCGCAAGGCCGTTCAGAAAGGCGATCCTGCGGTGGCCGCGCTGGGTAAGGTGAAAGGTCAGGTCATAGGCAAGCTGTTCATTTTCAATGTCAAAATAGGGATAGTCGATCTGCCTTCCCGTGCGGCCGTGGACCACGAAGCTGATCCCCGCCTTGCGCAGGAAGTCGATCCGGGGGTCCTGGTCCTGAGGGTCGATCAGCACGAAACCGTCGAGCATCGCCTTGCCGATCAGCCGCTGATAGGTCGGCAGCGCGGGTTCGTGTTCGGCCATCATATGCAGGACGAACTGCATCCCCCGGCCGGAAAACTGGGTGGAAAGGCCCGCCACCACCTCCATGAAGAGCCGGTCCTGGCCGATGTTGCGGTAATTCGGCACCACCAGCCCCACCATCCCCGACCGCCCCGAGACCAGCTTTCGGGCCGAGGCGTTGGGGTGGTAGTTCATCGCCCGCGCCGCAGTCTTGACGCGCAGGCGCGTTTCCTCGTTCACGTCGGTATGGTCGTTCAGCGCCCGGCTGACCTGAGTGATCGACAGATCAAGCGCGCGTGCGATGTCTTTCAGCGTCGCCATGACTCAAACCCCTTTGGGCGGTATCCGAAACATTTCGGATGCGAAAATCAATCGAAATCTTGCAGAGCTGCTTGCCAGCCCGATCCCGGCCCGCGATGCTGGGCGCATGTCCGACCCCGTCACCCTGCGCTTGCGGCTGCTTTTCGGCGACCGGCTGGTCTTCGGCCCCGGCAAGGGTGAGCTTTTGCTGCGCATCGCCGAGACCGGCTCCATCGCCGCTGCGGGGCGCGCGATGGGGATGAGCTACAAGCGCGCCTGGGCGCTGGTCGAGGAGATGAACGCCGCCTTCCGCGCGCCGCTGGTCGCCTCGGCGCGCGGCGGGGCCGGGGGGGGCGGCGCGCGCCTGACGCCCGAGGGGGAAGAGGTGCTGGCCGCCTATCGCGCGATCCTTGACGCCGTGGAGGGCGCGGCCGCCCCCGGGATCGCGCGGATCGCGGCGCTTCTCGATATGGCCGGGCGGAAATGACGCTTGCCAGCCGGGGCGTGGCTGGGCCATATGTTCGGCGGAACATATCGGAGGCCCCATGCGTCTGCCCCTTGCCGCAGCCCTGATCCTGCTGACCGGGACCGCCGAGGCCGAGGTCACGGTCTTTGCCGCCGCCAGCCTGAAGACGGCGTTGGACGAGATCGCGGCGGACTGGACCACGGCCACGGGCACGCCGGTCGTGCTGTCCTATGGCGGGACCCCGGCGCTTGCGAAACAGATCGCCGAGGGGGCGCCGGCGGACATCTTCCTGTCCGCCTCGCAGGCCTGGATGGACGATCTGCAGGACAAGGGCCTGATCCAGACGGCCAGCCGCCGCGACCTTCTGGGCAACAGCCTGATCCTGGTGGCCCACGGTCAGGCCCTGCCGGTGACGATCGATGCGACCCTCGACCTGCCGGGGCTGCTCGACGGCGGCAAGCTGGCGATGGCGCTGGTCGAGGCCGTCCCCGCCGGGCAATACGGCAAGGAGGCGCTGGAGAGCCTCGGCCTTTGGCCCGCTGTCGAGCCGAGCGTGGTGCAGTCCGAAAACGTCCGCGCCGCCTTGCGGCTGGTCGCGCTGGGCGAGGCGCCCTTGGGGATCGTCTATGCCTCGGACGCGATTGCCGAGCCTGCGGTGTCGGTGATCGGCACTTTCCCGGCAGAGAGCCACACGCCCATCACCTATCCCGCCGCGCTGACCGTCACGGCGGGGGATGAGGCGGCGGGGTTTCTGGCCTATCTCTCCGGCCCCGCAGCAACCGAGGTGTTTCGGGCCAATGGCTTCCTGCCCTTGCCGTGACCGCCGCCGGCGTGGCAGCCTTTGCGCATGACGGACTGGCTTCCCCCCGAGGCGGCAACGGCGCTGGCGCTTTCCCTGCGGGTGTCCCTGGTGGCGACGCTGGTCAGTCTGCCTTTCGGGGTGCTCTGTGCCTATGCGCTGGCCCGCTGGCGCTTTCCGGGGCATGGGGTGCTGAACGGCCTTGTCCATCTGCCGCTGATCCTGCCGCCGGTCGTCACGGGCTATCTGCTGCTGCTGGCCTTCGGACGGCAGGGCTGGGTGGGTAGCCTCCTGTGGGACTGGTTCGGCTTCACCTTCGCCTTCCGCTGGACCGGTGCGGCGCTGGCGGCGGGTGTCATGGCCTTTCCGCTTCTGGTGCGCGCGATCCGGCTGGCCATCGAGGCGGTGGACCCCAGGCTTGAGGAAGCGGCCGCGACCCTTGGCGCCTCGCGGCCCAAGGTCTTTGCCACGGTCACGCTGCCGCTGATCCTGCCGGGCGTCATCGCGGGGGCGATCCTCGCCTTCGCCAAGGCGATGGGAGAGTTCGGCGCGACGATCACCTTTGTCGCCAATATCCCCGGGCAGACGCAGACGCTGCCGACGGCGATCTACAGCTTCTTGCAGGTCCCCGGCGGGGATGCGGCCGCGCTGACGCTGGTCCTGATTTCCGTCGCGGTGGCGCTGGCGGCGCTGGCGCTGTCGGAATGGCTTTCGCGGCGCGTGGCGGCAAGGATCGCGGGCCGATGACGCTGGAGGTCCGCCTGCGCCACGATTTCCCCGGCTTCCGGCTGGAGGTCGACCTCACCCTGCCGGGCGGGCTGACCTGTCTGTTCGGGCGGTCGGGCTCGGGCAAGACCAGCATCGTGAACGCCGTGGCGGGCCTGCTGCGTCCCGACCATGCGCGGATCGTGCTGGACGGGGTGGCGCTGCACGACCTGCCCCCGCACCGGCGCGAGGTGGGCTATGTCTTTCAGGACGCGCGGCTTTTCCCGCATATGACCGTTGCCGAGAACCTGACCTACGGCCCCCGGGTGCGCGGCCTGCGCCCCGAGGGGATGGACCGGATCGTGGCACTTCTGGGCATCGGCGGGCTCTTGTCGCGGCGTCCCGGCACGCTGTCGGGCGGCGAGAAGCAGCGGGTCGCCATCGGGCGGGCGCTTCTGTCGCGGCCACGGCTTTTGCTGATGGACGAACCGCTTGCCGCGCTGGACGAAGCCCGCAAGGCCGAGATCCTGCCCTATATCGAGGCGTTGCGGGACGAGACCGGGCTGCCGATCCTCTATGTCAGCCATTCGGTGCCCGAAGTCGCGCGGCTGGCGACGACCATCGCCCTGATCGAGGCGGGGCGCGTCGTGGCGGTCGGTCCGGCGGCCGACATCCTGTCGGACCCGGGAACGGCGCCGGTTCTGGGGCTGCGCGATGTCGGCGCGGTGCTGACCGCCCGGATCGCTGCTCATGATGCGGACGGGTTGACCCGGCTTGACACGGTGGCGGGGCCGCTCTGGCTGCCGCAGGTGGCGGGCGAGCTGGGAAAGCCGCTGCGCGTGCGGATCGCGGCGCAGGACGTGATTCTGGCGCTGGGCCGGCCCGAGGGGCTTTCGGCGCTGAACATCCTGCCCGGCCGCGTCGCCGAGCTGCACGAGGGGCAGGGTCCCGGCGTTCTGGTCCGCGTCGATCTTGGCGGCGCCTTTCTTCTGGCGCGGGTGACCCGCCGCTCGGCCCAGGCACTGGGGCTGGCGCCCGGGGTGGCGGTCCATGCGGTGCTGAAATCGGTGGCCGTTGCGCGCTCGGACGTCGGCGCAGGCGGGGAGCCCGGCTGACGCCGCAAGCGGGAGAATCGCGCAGCGCAGCGGCAAAGCGCCGTCATTTCAACTGCAGGCTGCGCAACTTTCCCGCATTTGACCCGCGCGGGCCTCGTTTCGGGATCACCTTCGGTTGTTTGTGCGCATTGGATCGTTGACAGCGGCACCCGAAGCAGGAGTAATCTCGGCCTCGCAGGGGGGGTGCTGCGGCGGGCGACAAGGTCCTGTTACAAAGGGCCTGACATATGGCCCGGTGACTGGCGCTTCCCATGAACGAGAACGGTAAGGGCCAGCCTTGCCTCTGAATTGAAACCAGGGAGACCAACTGTGAAACATGCCACTTCCGCCTTCAGCCGCCGCCGGTTCCTGAAAGGGTCCGCTGCAGGTGCGGCCGCGCTTGCCGCTCCGGCGATCATCTCGTCCAAGGCCCTGGCCTCGTCGGGCGAAGTCAACTTCACCGGCTGGGCCGGTTATCCGGCGCTGGCCGAAAAGGTGTTCCCGGCCTTCGAAGCCGCGACCGGGATCAAGGTCAACTTCAAGGAACTGCCCGACCAGGACACGATGTTCGCCGAAGGCAAGGTCGCGCTGGATGCCGGTGGGATCGACGTGATCGAGCCGACGATCGACCGCGTCGGCGCCTGGGATTCGAACGGGCTGCTCGGCGCCTGGGACGAATCGAAGCTGGCGATGGACAACTACCTGCCGGGTCTCGCCGATGGTGCGGCCGGCGAGCGGTCGCGTCCCGGTGGCGTGCTGAAATATGTCCCGTCGAACTGGGGCACGGAATCGCTGGTGGTGAACACCGCCAATGCCAAGCTGTCGAACCCGCCGTCGCTGGGCGACCTCTTCAACCCGGAGAACCCGGCGACCGTGCGTCCGCACTCGGCGCTGGCCGCGATGGGCCGCTGGCTAGATGCTCAGGGCAAGCTGCCGCGTCCGTGGATGGACGGCTACAGCGACATGGCCGCGATGACCGAACTGTGGGACATCGCGCTGGCCGAGGCGATCAAGGCCAAGGGCAACGTCGTCCAGTGGTGGTCGGGCGAGAACGAGGCCAACGCCGGCTTCACCGCCAACGGCGCCACCGTGGGCCTGTGCTGGGATTCGACCGGCTTCAACCTGCGCAACGACGGCTATGCGTATCTCTCGCCGGCCGAGGGCGCCTTCGCCTGGCACCAGGGCTTCGTGCTGATGAAGAACGCGACCAACGTCGAGCAGGCGCATGAGTTCGTCAAGTTCGTCTCGACCGCCGAAGGCGCGGCGGGCTGGGCTTCGGCCTTCTCGTCGAACCCGGTGGGCAAGGGCGCGTCCGACCTGATGAACCCCGACGTCGCCACCTACTACAACGGCACCTTTAACGACGAGGCGCTGTCGAAGCTTTGGTGGTGGCCCGACCAGTCGGCCGAATTCCTGGCCAAGCGGGCGGAATACGCCGACAAGTACAAGGCGGCCTGATCGCAGGGGCATGCCGACAGGAACGCCGGGCCCGAAAGGGTCCGGCGCGCCTTTTTTGGGCAAGGGCAGGTCGTTCTGGACAGAGAAGCGGCCCGAATCTGGGGCTAGCCATTGTCGGGGCCGGCCGGCCTGCTAGCCTGAAACACTCTGTTAGACGGCCATAAAAAGAAGAACTCTCGGGGGGACCACGCGACATGAGCGCGGGAATTGATCTGGAAAACGTCTGCTGCGACTTCGGCTCGTTCCGGGCCGTGGACAATGCCAATGTCTCGATAAAACCGGGGGAGTTCTTCTCGTTCCTCGGGCCGTCGGGCTGCGGCAAGACCACGATCCTGCGCATGGTCTCGGGCTTCATCGAACCGACGCAAGGCGCGATCAGGATCGGCGGCAAGGACATGCGGGGCACGCGGCCGAACCAGCGGCCAACGGCGCTGATCTTCCAGAACCTGGCACTTTTCCCGCTGATGCCGATCTGGGAGAACATCAGTTTCGGGCTGGAGGTGCGCGGCGTCGACAAGGCCACGCGGCGGCGGAAGGCCGAAGAGCTTCTGACGCTGGTCGATCTGCCCGGCGCGGCCGACAAGATGGTCAGCCAGTTGTCGGGCGGCCAGAAGCAGCGCGTGGCCATCGCCCGGGCCCTGGCGGTGGAACCGCAGGTGATGCTGCTGGACGAGCCCCTGTCGGCGCTGGACCTGAAGCTGCGCCAGCACATGCGGGCGGAACTGCGCGCCATCCAGAAGCGGACCGGCGTCACTTTCATCTACATCACCCACGACCAGGGCGAGGCCTTGGCGATGTCGGACCGCGTCGGCGTGATGAGCCAGGGCCGCATCCAGCAGATCGCCGATCCGCGCGACATCTATGACAACCCGGTCAATGGCTTCGTGGCCAGTTTCGTGGGCGAGAACAACGTCTTCGAAGGCACGCTCGGCCCCGTCGCCGAGGGGATCGCGACGCTTTCCGGGCCGCATGGCAGCTTCCGCGCCCGCATCACGCCCGAGGCGCAGGGCAAGCCGGTCAAGCTTTACGTCCGGCCGGAACATACCCGGCTCTCCGCCACCGCCGCGCCGGAAAACTCGGTCGAGGTCGAGGTGACGGAAGTCGCCTTCGAGGGCGCCTTCATCTCGGTCCACGGGCATGCCGCTGCAGGCAAGCGGATCTCGGCCGAAGTGCGCAACGACGGGGTGACGCCGGTCCCGGCGGTCGGGGACAAGGTCTTTGCCAGCTTCGATGCCGCGCGGGCGCTGCTTCTGCCCGACGCCAACGTCAGGGGCTGACGCGATGCAGGACCTAATCCGCCGCTACGGAACCGGGCTCAGCGCGCTCTTCTGCCTGCTGGTCGCCTTCTGGATCGTCATGCTGATCATCCTGCCGAACTTTGCCATGTTCGAGCAAAGCTTCCGGCCCTATCTGCCGGTGGCCGAGATCGGCGGCCCTAAGGATGTCTATTCGCTGGCCAACTACGGCAAGATCCTCGACAACGGGTTCGAGACGACGATCTTCGGCCTCCCCGTGACGATGCCGATCCATATCAAGACCTTCCTCGATACGGTGTTCTACTCGTCCCTGGTGACGTTCTTCACGCTCGTCTTCGCCTATCCGCTGGCCTATTACCTGGCCAAGATCGCGAGCCCCAGGTCGATCCCGACGCTGCTTTTGCTGCTGTTCATCCCGATGTGGGTGTCCGAGGCGCTGCGGGCCTTTGCCTGGTATGTGATCCTGACCTTCAACGGCCCGCTGAACGCCGCCCTGAAGGCGCTGGGGATCATCGAGGAGAGCATCCGCTGGCAGAACGGGGTCTTCACCTCGTATGATGCCATCGTGATCGTGCTGACCTACTGCTACGTGCTTTTCATGCTGTTCCCGATCTACACCGCGATCACCTCGCTGGACACCAACCAGATCGAGGCGGCCGAGGATCTGGGCAGCCCCTGGTGGCGGACGCATTGGCGCGTGGTGATCCCGCATGCCAAGCCCGGCATCGCCAGTGGTTGCGTGATGGTGTTCATGCTGTCGGCCGGCTCGCTTCTGGTGCCGACGGTGGTGGGCTCGACCAAGGCCAACTGGTTCCCGCAGACGATCTACACCTGGTTCAACGACGCGCTCGACTGGAACACGGGGGCCGCCTATTCGATGATCTTCCTTCTGGTCTGCATCTTCTTCGTCATCCTGATGATGCGGCTCTTCAAGGTCAAACTCTCGGACATCGCCAAATGAGCCGCAATCGCACCCTGCTTGGCCACTTCTACTTTGCGCTCTTCGTGCTGTATCTGCTGGTGCCGCTGATCGTGATGGCCGGGGCGGCCTTCAACGACAGCAAGCTGCCGACGGTGGCGCCGTGGAAGGGTTTCACCTGGGCCTGGTTCGGCGAGCTCTGGGCCGACCAGACGCTTTGGGGGGCGTTCCTGAACTCGATCCTCGTCGCGCTGGCGGTGGTGGCGCTGGCCGTGCCGATCGGGACGGCGGCGGCCATCGTGCTGAACTCGATCTCGGGCAAATTCCGCGCGACGCTTTATGGGTTCATGGTGGCGCCCGTGCTGGCGCCGGGCCTGGTGATCGGCATCTCGACGGTGCTGTTCTGGAACCAGATGGGCCACACGCTCGGGGCCGAGGATGTGGCGCTCTTCGGCCGGGGGCTGCATCTGTCGGCGCTGGGTCAGGTCAGCTACATCGCAGCCTATGTGATGCTTCTGGTGCTGGCGCGGCTGCAAAGCTTCGATCCGGGGCTGGAAGAGGCCGCCCTGGACCTTGGCGCCAACCATGGCCAGGTGCTGCGCCGCATCCTCTTGCCGCATCTTTACCCGGCCATCGCGGCCTCGGCGGCCATCGCCTTCTTCCAGTCGATCGAGAACTTCAACGTCACGCTTTTCACCAAGGCGAACGAGACGACGCTGACGGTCTATGTCTTCAGTCAGGTCCGGTCGGGGATCACGCCGAAGATCAACGCGCTGGCGTTCCTCTTGATCGTGCTGACGCTGGTGCTGGCGCTGGTCTACGAGATGAACCGTCGTCGCCGGGCCCGGATCGAGGCCGAACGCCAGGCCGAAGCGCGGCGGGCCGAAGAGGCGATGCTGGCCTGAAGGGCGGCTCTCCTGGGGCGGCTCGTCGTGCGCCTTCGGCTTCTCCTCGCAAGGGTCCAGAGCGAGGAGAAGCCGAAGGCGCACGACGAGCGGTCCGGCAAGTGCTGCGCGTCCTTGCGGATCAAAGCCCGTCCAGCAGCGCCCGGCAGAGCGGCGTGTCGGGGTCTGTCAGCCCGTCGATAACGTTGAAATGGTGCTGGCCGGGGGCCGGGGTCCAGGGGCAGTCCCATTCCTCGGACAGAAGCCGCGCTTGCAGCAGGAAGGCGGGCCGTTCCTCGGCGCCGACCCAGACATGGGCCGCCACCCCCGGCCGCCGTGCCAGCCGTGCGGGGCTTTCGCGCGCCGCTTCCTCGGCATCAAGGCGCAGCGTCTGGTTCATCTTCGTGGCGAGCAGGGGCCCAAGCTCGGACAAGGGCGAGATCGGCAAGACGCGGGCGACCGGCAGGTCGATGTCGGCCGCCGCCATGCGGGCCGAAAGATGCCCGCCCGCGGAATGGCCCGTGATCGCCAGCGGCCCGGGCACCAGGGCGGCGGCATGCGCCGAGGCCCGGGCGATTTCGGCGGTGATCTCGGCGATACGCGCCTTGGGGGCCAGGGTATAGCCCGGAACCGCCACGGCAAACCCGCGCGCCAGCGGTCCTGCGGCCAGATGCGACCAGTCCTCCTTGCCGAAGAGATGCCAGTAGCCGCCGTGGACGAACACCACCAGCCCGCGCGGCGTTCCTTCCGGCAGGAAGAGGTCCAGCCGCTGGCGCGGGGCGGGGCCGTAGCTCAGGTCGAGCCGCGCCCGCGCGCCGAGGGCGGCCCGGAAGGCCGCGGCCGCGGCGGCCCAGCGGGGAGGATAGTCGGCGGCGCCGGGAATGAAGGCGCCGTTGGCATAGTCGCGGTCGGGGTCGGGCCAGGAATAGGGGGGACGGGTCACATCACCGCTCCGATCTGCCAGGGCACGAATTCCGCCCCGCCGAAGCCGAGCTCTTCCGACAGGGTCTGCGCGCCGCTGGCGACGGCGATGATCTTTTCCAGGATTTCCCGGCCCTTGGCCTCGATGCTGACGCCATCGAGAATGTCGCCGCAGTTGATGTCCATGTCCTCTCTCATCCGGGCATACATTTCGGAGTTGGTGGCCAGCTTGATGCAGGGGCTGGGCTTGTAGCCCGAGACCGAGCCGCGCCCGGTGGTGAAGACGATCATCGTCGCGCCCGAGGCGATCTGGCCGGTCACGCTGCACGGATCATACCCTGGGCTGTCCATGTAGGTGAAGCCGGGCGTGGTGATCGGTTCGGCGAACTTGTAGACCCCCGCCAGCGGCGCGGTGCCGCCCTTGGCCACCGCGCCCAGCGACTTTTCCAGGATCGTCGTCAACCCGCCGCGCTTGTTCCCGGGCGAGGGGTTGTTGTCCATCTCGCCCTCGTTGCGGGCGGTGTAGTCCTCCCACCAGCGGATGCGTTCGAGGAGCGTCTCGCCCACCTCGCGGCTGACGGCCCGGCGGGTCAGGAGATGCTCGGCCCCGTAGATTTCGGGCGTCTCGGACAGGATCGTGGTGCCGCCCATGCGGACCAGCAGGTCCGAGGCATGCCCCAACGCCGGGTTCGCGGTGATGCCGCTATAGCCGTCCGAGCCGCCGCATTGCAGGCCGATGACCAGCTTGGACACCGGGGCCGGGGCCCGGATCGCGCGGCCGGCAACCTCGGCCATCTCGCGCAGGACCGCCAACGCGCGGTCGATGGTGGCGCGGGTCCCGCCCTCGCCCTGGATGGTCATGTAGCGGAAGTTGCCGTCCGGGCGCAGGCGGCCCTGGCCGACAAGGTCCGGCACCTGCATCACCTCGCAGCCAAGGCCGACCAGCAGGATGCCGCCGAAATTCGGGTTGCGCGCATAGCCCTTCAGCGTGCGCATCAGGGTCTGGTAGCCCTCGTTCGTGCCGGACATGCCGCAGCCGGTCTGGTGGACAATGGGCACGATCCCGTCGATCCCGGGCATGGCGGCAAGCAGCGGGTCCTTCTCGGCCGCCTCGGCGATGAAGCGGGCGACCGAGCCCGAGCAGTTGACCGAGGTCAGGATGCCCAGGTAGTTGCGGGTGCCGACCGTGCCGTCGGGGCGGTGGTAGCCCTGGAACATGCGGGGCTCCAAGGGCGGGAGGGGCGTACATTCGGCGCCGATGGCATAGTCGCTGGAATGCGGACCCATGCCGAGGTTGTGGCTGTGGACATGGGCGCCGGCCGCGATGGCCTCGGTCGCCTGTCCGATGATCTGGCCGTAGCGGATGACCGTCTCGCCCTTCGCGATGGGGCGCAGCGCAAGCTTGTGGCCGCGCGGGACCGGGCCGGGCAACGCGGCCGCAAGGTCGGGCAGCCGGGCGCCGGCCGGGTGATCCTTCAGCGCAATCGCCACATTGTCGGCTGCATGCAGCCGGATCACCGCTTCGGCCATGGTCTTCCCTTTCTTGACAGTCCGGCTGGGGTGCCTAACAT
>Ga0209278_1001565_pt1 | contig 13715 bp, 10 predicted proteins | sample JI81BgreenDNA_FD_187504 | JGI IMG/M metagenome (GOLD analysis project Ga0209278, IMG submission 187504) | Wastewater effluent complex algal communities from Wisconsin, to seasonally profile nutrient transformation and Carbon sequestration -... | ecosystem: Engineered > WWTP > Effluent > Algae... | reverse complement strand
GATTGCCGTGGGCTTTGGCGTGCGGGAACCGGCGCAGGCTGCTGCCATTGCCGTCCACGCCGATGCCGTGGTGGTGGGCAGCGCCATCGTCGATGCCATCGGCGCGGCCGCCGAAGCCCGCGCCAACGATATTCCCGCCCGCGTTGCCGCCCAGGTGGCGGCGCTGGCCCAGGCGGTGCGCACTGCCCGTCATGAAGCAGCCGGCGTCGGTGCCGGACAGGAGAACGCAGCATGAGCTGGATCACCCGCACCCGCCAGCAGTTGACCGGGTTCCTGGCCCGGCGCGACACGCCAGACAATCTGTGGACCAAGTGCAAGAGTTGCGGTGCCATGGTCTACACCAAGGAGTGGGAGGACAATGCCTCCGTCTGCCCGCGCTGCGAGCATCATGACCGCATCGGCCCCAAGGCGCGCTTTGCCCAGCTGTTCGACGGGGATTACACGCTGCTGCCGACGGCGCGCGTCGCGGAAGACCCGCTGAAGTTCAAGGATCAGAAGAAATACACCGATCGCCTGAAGGCAGCCCGCACGGCCACCAGCGAACCCGAAGCCATGATGGTGGCCGATGGCCGCATCATGGGCCAGCGCGCCATCGTGGGCGTCCAGGATTTCGCCTTCATGGGCGGTTCCATGGGCATGGGCGTGGGCGAGGCGTTCCTGGCCGGCGTTGATGCCGCGCTGGCCGCGCAGGCGCCCTATATCGTGTTCACCGCTGCCGGCGGCGCGCGCATGCAGGAAGGCATTCTTTCCCTGATGCAGATGCCGCGCACCACCGTGGGCATCCAGCAGCTGAACGAGGCCGGGCTGCCCTATATCGTCGTGCTCACCGATCCCACCACCGGCGGGGTGACGGCCAGCTATGCCATGCTGGGCGATGTGCAGATTGCCGAACCCAACGCCCTGATCGGCTTTGCCGGCCAGCGGGTGATCGAGCAGACCATCCGCGAAAAACTGCCCGAAGGCTTCCAGCGTGCCGAATATCTGCTCGAACACGGCATGCTCGATATGGTGGTGCATCGCCGTGACCTGAAGGAAACCCTGGGCAAGCTGATTGGCCTGTTGATGGCGCGGCGCGGTGCCAAGGAAACAGCGGCGTGACCAAAAGCGGCAGCGGCGCCGGCAGCAGCGCGACCACGGGTGCGAAGATGCCGCGCGCCCAGTCGGACAATCCGGCGCTCGATCGGCTGCTGCGTCAGGCCTATGCGCTGCATCCGGAGGAAATCGATCTCACGCTGGGCCGCCTGGAACGGCTGCTCGCGGCGCTGGGCAATCCGCATCACCGCTTGCCGCCGGTGTTCCATGTGGCCGGCACCAACGGCAAGGGCAGCAGCTGTGCCATGCTGCGCGCCTGCCTGGAGGCGCAGGGCTATCGCGTCCATGTCTATACCAGCCCGCATCTCGTGCGCTTCAACGAACGGATTCGCCTTGCTGGCCAGCTGATTGCCGATGATGCGCTGATCGTGCTGCTGAAGGATGTGCTGAACGCCAATGGCGCGGCGCCCATCACCTTCTTCGAACTCACCACGGCGGCGGCCTTCCTGGCCTTTGCCACGGTGCCGGCCGATGCCTGCATCATCGAAGTGGGGCTGGGTGGCCGCATGGACGCCACCAACATCATGCCCACGGCGCTGGTTTCGGGCATTGCCCAGCTGGGCCTTGATCACACCCAGTGGCTGGGGCCAACCATCCTTGACATCGCGCGGGAGAAGGCCGGGATCGCCCGGCGCGGCGTGCCGCTGGTGACAGGCCGCCACCCGGCCGCGGTGACGGCGCGCATCGCCGAAGTGGCGGGCCTTGCCGGTGCGCGGCTGATGATCCGCGGGCAGGATTGGGATGCCGCCGTTTATGAAGGGCAGCTCCATTATCGCGACGCCGCCGGGAAGCTGGCCTTGCCGCTGCCGCGCCTCGCCGGCAGCCATCAGCACGACAATGCCGCGCTGGCCATCGCCATGCTGCGCGCGCAGGACCAGTTGCCGCTGAAGGAAGCCGCCTACCGCGCCGGCATGGGCTGGGTGGAATGGCCGGCCCGGCTGCAACGGCTGGACAGCGGCCCGCTGGCGGGCCTGTTGCCGGCCGGCAGCAGCCTGTGGGTGGATGGCGGCCACAACCCGGCGGCCGGGCGGGCGCTGGCGGAAAGCGTGCGGCCCTTGTTGCAGCCGGGGCAGCGGCTGGTGCTGGTGGCCGGGATGCTGGCCGCCAAGGACGCCACCGGGTTCCTGAAGAATTTCGCCGGCATGGCCAGCGCGCTCTATGCCGTGCCGGTGCCGGGCGGCCATGCCGGGCAGGAACCGGCGCGCATGGCCAGCGCAGCGCAGGCCATGGGCCTTGCCGCCGTCACGGCGCCTGATCTGCGGCAGGCGCTGAAGGCCATCGCCCGCAACAGCGAGGCGCCGCCGATGGTGTTGATCACCGGATCCCTGCACCTGGCCGGCAAGGCGCTGGCGCTGAACGGGGATCAACCCGCCTAGACGCGGCGCACCAGCATCGTCACCATCGCCAGCCACGGCACATCGGCCAGCACCTGCTGGCGGGCGCCGGGCAGGGTGGGCAGCAACTGGATGCGGCTGCCCTCCACGGCGATCAGCCGCCCGAAGGCGAAGCGGCCGGCCGGGCGCGGCGCCAGCACATCGCGGTTGATGGCGCGGTTGAACTGGTCTGGCGTCAATCGCTGCGCCCACACGTCGTCGCCGGCGCGATAATCGCCCTGGGCCACCTCCACCACCATGCCCATCAGGCCGGGCTGCGGCTGCGGCGGCAGCAGCGTGCGCGTGCGTTCCGGGGCGTCCGCCCCGTTGCCGCCGATGATTGCCACAACCGGCAGATCCTGCCTGTCCGGCAAGGTCACCAGTGCCGAAGCCGGCACATCGAGCGCGGCGGCGATGCGTTCCAGCCAGTCTATGGAAACGGTGCGCGTGCCGGTTTCCAGGCGGCCGATCGTCTGGGGTGTGGTGGGGGGCACGCAGGCCGCCGCCACATCGGCAAGCGTGAGGCCGCGTGCCTTGCGCACGTCGCGGATACGGGTTTGCACGAAGCCCTCCTGAAAATAACCTTATAGGTTACTTCTGTCCTACATCCTTGGTGTTGTGCAAGCTTGTTTCCGCAAATTGGTGCCAAAAGGGAGAATCAGATGCCGCGTACCCGTTCGCTCGCCGTTCAACCCGATGTGCCGCCGCCCACCGAAAACCGCCTGCTGGAAACGCGCATCCTGCCGTCGCCCGATGTGGTGGACCGGGCGCGCGTGACGGTGAACCTGGCGGAAAACCCGTTGGCATGGCTGGCCAGGCGCGGTCACATCAGCCCGGCGCAGCTGCTGGCGGCGACGCGGTTGCGCGGGGATTTCCATGCTGCCCAGCTTGGCCCGCGCGTGACGATGCGCTGGGATCCGCTGCCGGCCACGCGGCGCGGCGATGGTGCGCCCGATCCATCAGGCGGCGCGCTGGCGGCCAGGGCGCGCTTCGATGCGGCGGTTGCGGCCTGTGGGCCCGGTCTTTCGGACGTGTTGTGGCGGGTAGTCTGCGCCGGTGAGGGGCTGGAAACGGCCGAGCGTGCGCTGGGCTGGCCGGTGCGCGCCGGCAAGCTGGTGCTGCAACTGGCGCTGGACCGGCTCGTCCTCCATTATCGCATCGATTCGAAGCTGGAGTGAGTTGATGCGCACGATTGCCCCCCGCACGTTGTTGGCGGCCATGTTGATGCCGGCGATGCTGCTGGCCGGTTGCGGGCCGCGCGCCGAATCGCTGGGCCGCGTGACCGGCGCACCGCCGTCGCTGATGCTGTCGACGCGGCTGCTCACCGCCGATGGCAACAGCCTTGGCGAGGTGGAATTGCTGCAGATGGCCGACGGGGTGCAGTTGATCGCCCGCGTGAAGGGCCTGCCGGCCGGGGACTATGCCATGCACCTGCACGCCGTCGGCCGCTGCGTGGGGCCGGATTTCGTCAGCGCCGGCCCGCATTTCAACCCGGAAGGCCGCCAGCATGGCCGCGACAATCCCATGGGTGCTCATGCCGGCGATCTGCCCAACGTGCAGGTGAACGGTTCCGGGCTGGGCGATATCAACATCATGTTGCCGGGCCTGCGGTTGGCCGATGGCGCCGCGCCGTTGCTGGATGGCGATGGCGCCGCCGTCGTGCTGCACGCCCGCGCTGATGATTATCGCAGCGATCCGGCCGGCAACGCCGGTAGCCGCATCGCTTGCGGCGAGATCAAGGGCACCTGAACTTCAGGAGAGAGTGGGGCGACTGACGGGACTTGAACCCGCGACCTCTGGTACCACAAACCAGCGCTCTAACCAACTGAGCTACAATCGCCATGCGCGCCAAGCGGCAGGTAGGCGCGGATAGACGAGGGCGGCCCGGCTGGCAAGACCGGAAATGGCGCAGGTCCGGTTCGGCTCAACGTTGCTAGACGCTGTAATATCCTTACGCTATCAGGCAACGAAACGCCTGCCATCCGGAGCTTGACGATGACCGCCGTGACACCAGCCGCCACCCCGCTCAGCCCGCTGGCGCTGGCGACGCTGGATGCCAGCGCCGCGCCCGGTTTTGACGCGCACGAACAGGTTGTGCTGGTGAAGGATGCCGCCACCGGCCTGCACGCCATCATCGCCATCCATTCCACCCATCTGGGCCCGGCGGCCGGCGGTGTGCGGCGCTGGACCTATGCCGGTGAGGCCGAAGCGCTCACCGATGCGCTGCGCCTGTCGCGCGGCATGAGTTACAAGAACGCCATGGCTGGCCTGAAGGCCGGTGGCGGCAAGGCGGTCTTGCTGGCCGGCGCGCCCAAGACGGAGGCGCTGCTGGAAGCCTTTGGCGATGCCGTGCAGCAGCTGGGCGGGCGCTATGTCACAGCCGAGGATGTCGGGATGACCGAGACCGACATGACGGTGATGGCCCGCCGCACGGCGCACGTTGCCGGCCTGCCGGTGGCGGCCGGCCGCGTTGGCGGCAACCCCGGCCCGTTCACGGCGCGCGGCGTGCTGGTGGGCCTGAAGGCCGCCGTGCGCCACAAGCTGGGCCGCGATGAGGTGAAGGGGCTCCATGTTGCCATCCAGGGCGTTGGCAGCGTCGGCGGCGCACTGGCGCGGGCGCTGGCGGCCGAAGGCGCGCGACTGACCATCGCCGATGCCGATCCGGCCCGGGCCGCTGCGCTGGGCGCCGAACTGGGCGCGGCCGTGGTGGCGGGAGACGCCATCCTGCGCGTGGCAGCCGATGTGTTCAGCCCCAACGCGCTGGGTGCCATCCTGGACGAGGCCAGCATTGCCGGACTGGACGTCGCGATTGTGGCCGGCGCTGCCAACAACCAGCTCGCCACGGCCGACGATGGCGTCCGGCTGGCGGCGCGCGGCATTCTGTATGCGCCCGATTATGTCATCAACGCTGGCGGCATCATCAGCGTGATGGCCGAATATCTGGGCGAGACCAGCCTTGATCGCGTCAACGCCCAGGTGGATGCCATCGGGCCGCGTCTGGCGACCCTGTTCACCGAGGCGGATGCCGCTGGGCTTCCGACTGGCGAAATGGCCGACCGCACCGCCCAGCGCCTGATCGGGCGCTGACGCCTCAATAATCGCGCTTCCACCTGAGGGCGCCTTCGGTGCCTCCCAGCGTGGCCACCGAGCTGAGCACGGAGAGCGAGCGGGTCAGCCCGATCTCGATCGAGGTGGCAGTATAGCCCTGGGCGTCGGTCGCCAGTTCCACATAGACATTGCGGCCCACATATTGCCCGGCGGCAAAGGTGGTGCGGCGGCCTGTGGCCTGATCTGCCGGCAGGATGCGCAGCCGATCGATGCCCAGGCCCCTGCCCACCGCGCCGATCGGGTTGAAGCCGCTGCCGCCGCGCAGGGAGGCCAACGCGCCGGCCAGCTGGATGGCTTCGGGCGCCGAAAGATCGGTGACGCTGGACCCGAACAGCACGCGGCTGAGCACTTCGTCTTCCGGCAGCGCGGGCAGGGAACTGAACTTGATCTGCGGTTTCTGCGCGGTGCCATCGATGTTGAGCAGCGCGGTAAAGCCGTTGCCGCTGTTCTCGGCAGTCACCGCGATCACCGGATCGGGCGGATAGCCGCCCATGAAGCGGATGTCGCCGCGGGTGAGCTGGAAACGCTTGCCGGCAAATTCATAATCGCCGCGCACCAGCTGCACGCGCCCGAACAGTTCGGGCGCGGTGGCGCCGCCGCGCAGCCGCACATCGGCCTGCCATTCCGAATTGATGCCCATGCCCTTCACGAACAGGCTGCGATCGGCATTGACCGTCAGGTTGTAGAGCCAGCGCGTGGGCGGCACATATTGCAGCGTGCGCCGGCCCAGCACGCGGGTGTTCCTTTCCGTCACCGCCAGCACCGGCACATCGGCCACGGCGGTGCGCCCCACCGCATATTCGGCGCGCGTCAGATCAAGCTTGCCGGAGACGACGCCGCCATATTCGTCGGTCGCCACCCGGATGCGGCCACTGCCGGTGGCGGTGAGATCGTCGCGGCCCAGGATGGCGGCGTTCTTCGCTTCCATGCGGATATCCATCGGGAAGCCGCGATCCCAGGAAAGATCGATACTGCCGGCCCCGGTGATGCTGCCCTTGCCGGAGGTGCCCGAAAAGCGCGTGAACTCCAGCCGCGAGGCCGTGAAACGCGCATCGGCCGCCACATCGGTCGCCACCGCACCCAGCAGCGGGGCTTCGACCCGGCCGCCGGTGGCGCGCAGCCGCCCGGCGACCTGCGGATCGCCCAGCGTGCCTGACAGATCGGCCGCGATCTGCACTGGCCCGCGCACATCCAGCGCCGTGAGGCCGGTTAGGCCCCAGAAATCCTGCGCCGGCCCGGCATAGCGCAACTGGCCCACCACGCTTGCTTCGGCGAGCCTGTCGGCCAGCGGGGACGGCCCGGCCGCGATACCGCCCAGCCGGGCCTGGATGCGCCCTTCCACCTTGCCGGCCCGCACGATCACCGCCCGCAGCACGCTGCCGCCGCCTGCCAGCCGGGCATTCAACCCCAGATCGATGGGATTGGAGGTGCTGACCGTGCTGGACCGTGACAGGCCATTGAGGCGCAGGGCCAGATCGCCTTCGGGCACGCCGCCCGGCTGCTGCCGCAGCGTCAGATCGCCAGATACGCGACCGGCCAGATCGACTGACGGGAAGGCCAGGCTCACCAGCCCCAGGGACACGCGCTCCAGGCGCGCTTGCAGCCGTTTTGTGTCACCCCAGTCGCCGGCCAACTGGGCATTGCCTTCGCCGCTCAACAGCCGCGTGGTCGCCAGGTGCCAGCCTTCGGCATCGCGCGTCACCACCGCCGGCCCTTCCAGCCGTGCCTTGCGGCCATCATAATCGCCATCGCCCGTCAGCGCCCAGCGTCCCGGCGCGATGTCGGCCTGCAGGCGGCCATGGAAGGGTGCGCCGCTGTCGCCGGCCACAGCCAGGCTGGCCGCGCCGCGTCCATCGTTCAGCGCCAACTTCCCGTCGGCGCGTTCGATCAGGAGGCTGCCGCGCTCAAGCGTTGCCAGTGCCAGCGTCGCGGTCACTTGCGGGCCAGCGTCGGCCAGCAGCAGCCTGCCATCGACATCGATCCTTTCGATGGTGATCGGTACGGCCAGCGGCAGGGTGACAGCGCGCCCACCCAGATCGAACACGGCTTGCTGCACGCCGCCAACGGCCGACAGTTCCGCCTTGCCGTTCAGGCCGCGCCCAGCCAGCGAGAGGGTGCCGGCCAGCGGCCCCGCCGGCGCTTGCGCAAGGCGGCCACGCGCGCTCAGCCCGCCGGCGTCCAGACGCTCGACGTCCAGCACCAGAACCGGCGAGAGGACAATGCCTGCGGCCAACGTCACCGCGCCAAGCCCGGATTGGCCATCACCCGCCACCCGCCAGCCCGTTTCCGCCGGATCGAGCCGCAGGGCGACATCGCTCAAGCCATAGCCCGGCCGTGGCAGTCGGGCTTCAAGATGCGGAGCGGCCGGTGTGCCGTTGCCGGCCAATGTGAATGGCCCGGCCAGCGCCGACGTGCCACCAACGTCGAGCGTGAAGCGGCCGCCATTCCAGCTGGCCTTGCCCCTGGCGTTCAGATCAGGGCTGGCCAGCGCCAGATCGGGCAGCGCAACAGCAAGACCGGGTGACAGCGTGAAGCTGCCATTGAGGGCAAGGGCGCCGCCGGTGACGCGCGCGATGCTGGCGGCCGGCTGTGCCACCGCCAGCCGCAGCGTGCCGGTGCCGGCCAGCGCGCCGCCGGGGCCGGGGCGCAGTCGGGCGGTAATCACTCCGTCGCTGCGGCCCAGTGCATCCACTGGCCAGCCCCGCGCCGTGGCAGTGCCGTCCAGCGCCCAACCGCCGGTGGCTGGGCGCCACCCAAACCCCAGCCTTGCCGTGGCCGGCCCTGCGCTGAGGCTGACATTCTCGCCTTTCACTTCGCCATCCTGCCAGCGCAGCCGGCCGTCGCCGCGCCAGGCCGTGGCCAGTGGGGCCAGCGCCTGCGGCAGGCCGCTGACGCCCGCCACGGCCACGGCAATTGGCGCTCCAACCGGACGCTTGTTGAGATCGGCGATGCCGGCCACGCTGAGGCCGGTCAGCCGCACGGCCGGATCACCCGGCAGGGTCAGGCTGTCGGCCGTCAGGCGCGCATCCACCACTGGGGCCAGCAGCGGCCCGGCCAGCTTCGCCGTGGCCACCAGCCCGCTGACCCCCATGGACCGCGCCATTCCGGCGCCGTTGTCCAGCGTGATCCGCACCTGTGTGTCCGACAGTTGTTCGCGGGCGCGGTCGAGGCGGCCGGTGGCGCTGCCAGAAAGGGTGCGGCCGGCCAGCGTGATGGCCAGCCGCGTGATCCCGCCTTCCGGTGCCGCGGTCACGCTGGTGTCGAGCCCGCCAGCCAGTATCTCGGCCGCGGTGCCGGCCAGCAAGGGCGACGGATCGATGTGCCCGCGTGCCGTGATGGTCCCGCCGCGCCCGGCAAGAACCACATCGGCCAACGCGCGCGGCTGCTCTCCCAGCCCGGCAATCAGGGTCCCGTCCCAGTGTTGCCAGCGGCCCTTGCCGGTGGTGCTCAACTCAAGATCGCGATCCAGCCCGATGAGGGTTGTGACCACGCCCCCGGCCGGCGCCCGCAGCCGCGCCACCAGCGCCAGCCGATCACGGTCGGGTTCGGCATCGAGGTCGAGGAACAGCCGATCGCCGCCGTCATCCCCCAGCGTGCGCGCATCCAGCCGCACCACGGCCCGCCCAGCGCGGATATCGGCAGCGCCATTGCCGGTGAGCGCGCGTTCCGGCCCGGCAACGCCATCGGCCAGTTCAAGGCGACGGATGCTGAAACGATCGATGATGATGTCCTGTTCCGGCAGCAGGCGCGGGTCTTGCGTGGGGCGCAGCGTGGGCAGGCGGATGATGCGGGCGGTGCGCACGCCAATCTCGCGCGCGTCGAACTGGTTGTAGGCCAGCGCCAGTGGCCGCCAGTCCAGCACCAGCCGATCGATGGTGGCAAAACGGCCTTCGGGATCGTGCACCGCCACCCCGACCAGCGTTGCGCGCCGCCACAGCGAGCCATCGATCCGCGACACGCGGAACGACAGGCCGTTTTCCAGTTCCAGACCCGGCAATTGCCGCACCAGCCAGGCCCGGCCGGACGGCGTGTCGATGGCGAACGGGATGGCCACCAGCAATGCCAGCAACAGCAGCACCCCGGCGAACCAGCGCGGCCAGCGGGCCGGGAAGGGGGGCGGCAGCTGTGGCGCGGTGCTGGCCATCAGAAGGCCTGCCCGATGGAGACATAGAAGACGATGCGCGGATCGCCGGGGCGCGGGTTGAGCGGGGTGGCAAGGTCCACCCGGACCGGCCCGAAGCCGGTGTAGAAACGTGCGCCAACGCCGGCACCCAGCGACAACCGATCGAAGGCCGGGGCCGTGCCGGTGGACACTTCGCCGGCGTCGATGAAGGCAACCACGCCAAGATCTTGGCCGAGCGCCTGGAAGCGGTAGCGCGCTTCCACCGCGAGTTCGGTCAGGCTGTTGCCGCCAATGGGCACATTCTCGATGTTGCGCGGGCCGACGCCCTGGAACACATAGCCGCGCACCGAACCGCCGCCACCGGCATAGAAGCGGCGATCGGGCGCGATCACGCCGCGTTCGGCGCCAACGATGCTGCCGATGTGGAAGCGCCCGGCCATCACCAGTGGGCCAATGGGCTTGTAGGCGGTGGCTTCGAACTGGGCCTTCAGATAATTGAAGTTGCTGCGATTGCGCAGCGTCACTTCTGGCGACAGGCGGGTGGTGAGCCGGAAACCGCGCGACGGGTTGAGCAGATCATCGGAGCGGTCCCACGTCAGGCTGGTGGGCAGGGCGAGCACGGTGAAGGTGCTGCGGGGATCGCTGCGTGGCAGCGAGAAGTCGCGCTGGCTGGTCACCAGCACCTGCGCGCCGATGCTCCACGTCCAGTCCTTCTGCCAGATGATGTTCGATTCGCGGGCCAGCGCTGCCGAAATGCCGATGGTCTGCGAATCGAAGGCGAATTGCTGCGAGGCGGACAGCCCGCCGGTGATCAGCAATTGCCGGTCACGCTGGCCGAAGTTGCGCTTGCGCAGCTCCACCTGGGCCACCTGCTCGCGTTCGGCGGCGACGGCGCGCGCGGTGAAGGCGCCTTCGGGTGGGAAGAAGTTGCGATGGCTCCAGCTGCCTTCCGCACGGAAACCCTGACCGGTGGAGAAACCGCCCGACAGCGCAATCGTGCGCAGCGGCGCGGCCTCGGTGGTGATTTCCAGATCGACTGTCTGGGCGCCCTCGTCCTTCGTGGCGCCTTCCACCGGCCGGATGGTGACGGCGCCGAACAGGCCGGTTTGCACCAGGGCGCGGCGCAGATCCTCGCGGCCGGCGTTGCTGTAACGGTCTCCCGGCTTGAACCGGGTGAGGATGGCGACATGATCGGCATCCATGCCGCGCACCCGATCATCGATGCGCACCATGCCGAACAGGCCGCGCCGGCCCAGATCGACGCTTTGGGTGAAGGTGGCATCGCGGGTGGCGTGATCGATCACCACATCGGGCGGGCTGATGCGGGCAAAGGGGTAGCCGGCATCGGCGAGGCGCACGGGCAGGGCGGTTTCGGCGGACTGCACGCGCGCGGCTTCCACCGCATCGCCCACGCGCACCGGCAGCAGGCGGGTGACGATGCGCGCCGGATCCGGCCCCACCGCATCTTCGGGCGCGAGGATGCGGATATCGGCAAAGCGGTAGAGCGGGCCGGGATCGGCCTCCACCCGCACCAGGCTTTCGCCCTGGCCGGCTGCCGGTGGTTCGATGGCCACCCGCACGCTGCCACCATAATGGCCGATGGAGCGCAGCAGCAGGTCCACCAGATCGCGATCCTCGGCGATGCGGCGGGACAATTGCGCCAGGTTGGTATCCTCGCGCTGGTGCAGCCACAGCGATGACAGGCCGCGGAATTCATCTTCCAGGCCCAATTCGGCAAGGCCGTTCACCGCCACGCGATAGCGGATGGCGGCGGCCGACGGTTCTGGCGGGCCATCGGTGGTGGAGGCAACATCGGGCCAGGCCAGATCCTCTGCGCCGGGCAGTTCGGGCAACGGATCATCCGGGCCGGGGATCGGGGCGGCATCATCGGGCGGTGCAGCCGCAAGCGGCGCCGTTTGCGCGGCAACCGGCAGGGCCGAACAGGCAAGCAGGGCGAACAGGAGCCGGCGCACGGCAACCCGTGTAGCCCATGCCGCGCCCAGCGCAAATGGCTGGTCAGCGCCGCGCGGCTGGTGCATGGGGCCGGGCATGGCCGAACAACGTTCTTCACGGCCGCCGCAACGGGGCGGCGGCATCTTCATCGCCGCAGGGGTGGTGCTGGGCAGCGTGGGGGGCGCCATCATCGGCCAACCCTCGCTGGGTTTCCTTGCGGGCCTGGGGCTGGGCATTGCGGCGGCCATCCTGCTGGCTTTCGCCGATCGGCGCTGAACGCCGCATTGCCGCGCCAGCCGTGCCGGCCTATCTGGAATGCGATTTTCGGGGGAGTGACGTTCATGGCCAGCGGCCTGTTTGCCTTGCTTGATGACATTGCCGCCATCGCCAAGGTGGCCGCCGCCAGCATCGACGACATTGGCACCATGGCGGCATCATCGCTGGACGACACGGCGGCTGCCGCGGCCAAGGCGGGATCGAAGGCGGCCGGGGTGGTGATCGATGATGCCGCGGTCACGCCGCGCTATGTCGTGGGTTTTTCCGCCGATCGCGAGATTCCCATCGTTGCCAGGATCGCCCGCGGCAGCCTGAAGAACAAGCTGCTGCTGCTGTTGCCCGGGGCGCTGGCGCTGGCCTATTTCCTGCCCGCGGTGATCACGCCGCTGCTGATGGCGGGCGGTGCCTTCCTGTGTTTCGAGGGTGCCGAGAAATTGTGGGAAAAGCTGCGCCCCCATGCCGAGGCCGCCAGCGAGGACGCCACGATGACACCGCAGGAGCGCGAGAACAGCATGGTTTCGGGTGCCATCCGCACCGATCTCATCCTGTCGGCCGAAATCATGGCGATTGCGCTGGGCACGGTGGAGGAAGCACCGATCCTGGAAAAGGCGGTGGCGCTGCTGGTGGTGGCGCTGGGCATCACCGCGCTGGTCTATGGGGCCGTTGCGCTGATCGTGAAGGCCGATGATTTTGGCGTCCATCTGGCGCGCAAGTACACGGGCGTGCTCGCCGCCCTCGGGCGCGGCCTGGTGGCAGGCATGCCGCCGTTCCTGTCGCTGCTGGCATGGGTGGGCATGGCGGCCATGCTGTGGGTGGGCGGCCACATCGTCATCGATGGGCTGAACAAGCTGGGCGTGCCCGTGCTGCATGATCTGCTGCACGCCGCCATGCACGCGGTTGAGGCGGCCGGTGGCCTCGTGACATGGCTGGTTGAGGCGGGTGGTTCCGGCCTGTTCGGGTTGGCGCTTGGCGCGGTGATCGTTGTGGTGCTGCATCTGGTGCCGCGCAAGTCGGCTGCTGCCGGCCATTGATTTCGTCTGCGGCCACCTGTATTGTATTGGCAATACAGTGGAGCATCCGACATGAAACAGGCCCTGATTGCCATCCTGCTGTGCGGCGTTGCCGTGGCGGCCTGCGAGGATCGCACCGAAAAGCCGCAACCAGCCGATACGGCCCAGATCGAAGCCGACTGGAATGCCAGGCCTGAAGGTGGTTCGGATGTTGACGTCAACATCCGTGCCGACGCCGAAAGTGGCAAGCTTGAACTGAAGCTGCCGGGCGGGATCGAGGGCAAGCTGAAGCTGCCCGGCGGCCTGGATGCCGGCGCCGATTTCGACCTCGACGGGGTGGGCCGCTATCCCGGTGCCACGCTGACAAGTGTCGATATCAAGGCGCGGGACCGCAAGGAAGGCCATGATGCGCGGGTCCAGCTCGGCTTTTCGGCGCCGGGCAGTGCCGATCAGGTGGCCGGCTGGTATGAACAGGCCCTCGTGAAGCATGGCCGCAGCGTGTCGCGCACCGGCACCACGGTCACCTCCACCACCGAAGACGGCAAGCCGATGGTGATCGCCATCGAGGACGGCAAGGGCGGTGCAGCACAGGGCCGCATCACCATCATTGACCGGAAGGGCTGATTGCAGCCGGAAACATTTACAGCTGTCTGGCCGCGAACGTGTCGCAATCGGCCATGCGGCCCGATTGCAGGCCGCGCTGCAGCCAGCGCATGCGCTGTTCGGACGTGCCGTGCGTGAAGCTTTCCGGGTTCACCCGGCGACCGCTGCCACGCATCA
>Ga0209278_1001562_pt1 | contig 13726 bp, 12 predicted proteins | sample JI81BgreenDNA_FD_187504 | JGI IMG/M metagenome (GOLD analysis project Ga0209278, IMG submission 187504) | Wastewater effluent complex algal communities from Wisconsin, to seasonally profile nutrient transformation and Carbon sequestration -... | ecosystem: Engineered > WWTP > Effluent > Algae... | reverse complement strand
CGCGCGGGGCCTGGGCCTGCAGGTGGACGAGGCACTGCACGTGCTGGGCCGCGACGGCCAGCCCTCGCCCTGGCTGCACTACGTGGGCCCGCTGCTCAAGGCCCGCGACTGGGAAGCCACGGCCGTGCCCGAGCTGCGCCAGCACGCGGCGGCGCTGGCGCTTCGGTTACTCAAGGACAGCATGAGCCGCTGAGCAGGCCGAGGCCACTGCGATTGCAGGCAACTTGTGCGCGCGGAAGGGCAGTTGGCTACTTCCCGTCAAAGCCTCGCCCAAGCTGATACAGGCGCATGCGCCACAGGGCTTCGCTGGCCAAGCGCTCCAACCGCTCTGAGCACTATCCCTCTTTAGAGCGAATGAGCGCCACCCACTCGGCCCTCCCCACTGTGTAGGTCCTAGTGTTTTCCATGTCTCAACTACGCGCATAACTGCTTACGGTGGTGGCATCAATCAGCGCTACTTGCGCAGGTCTGCAGTAGCCCAACTCAAAGCTTGCAATACAAGCGGCACTGCCGCGTATGCGCAGAGGAATTTCAGATGAGTAGGTGGCGGTCTCGCCAGTTCGGATACATGCGCGAGGTGGCGACCATGCCACCAAGGTGGTTAGCGCGTGTCTTGGCATGCGCGGTCATCGTGTCGACGTTTGGCCCGATGGTGCGCGCGCAAGCTGATCGCGATGCCATCGAACGGCTGGAGCAGGAGCGTGCACAGAGGGTTCAGCGCTCCACCTCAACACTGGCTCCCATGGCTCCACCAGTCCAACCGAACAGGGCCTGGCTGCCACCTCTTGAGAACGAGACCCCTTGTTTTCCTGTTCATCGGTTTGTTTGGGCACAAGTCACCGAGCGGATCCCGCTGGCTGTGTCATCAATGCTTCAGGATCTGCCGGGATACGTCGGCCAGTGTCTGGGGGCTCAGAGTCTGGATCGCCTTCGACTCAACCTCGACGCACGCCTGCTTGAGGCCGGTTACGTTACTTCGCGGGTCTACTTGCCAGAGCAGTCTCTGACTGAAGGCGTGCTGACCTTCGGGCTGCAACTCGGTCGGGTCGGCTTGCTCAAGCACCGTACTCGGGACGGGGTCCCTATCGAGGCGCCGTCGAACTGGCTACCAGTTAAGGCAGGCGACGTGCTCAACCTTCGCCATCTGGAGCAGGGAGCAGAGAACTCAACGCGCCTGCCTAGCCTGTCCGCCCGGATCCTTATTGAACCTGGTGAAGAACCAGGCACGAGCAACTTGGTGATCGTCCATTCGGGCGCACCGCGTTGGACAGCGCGTGTCGAGCTAGACAACGAGGGGCTGGATGACTTCGGGCGCGGACAGATTCTCTTTCAGGCAAGTGTCGATCTTGGCTGGTGGGGCGCCGATCAGCTGTTGCTCTGGCATCAGCGTGCAGCAGCTGCTTCCCAAGGCCGACAGCAGCACCGGTCGGATCTTTCCTACAGCGTGGCATGGGGCGCTCAGTTACTCAGCGTAGGGGTTGGCGGGGGCGGCTACCGCAGACTCGTCCGCGGCGCTACGGTTGACTTTGCCGAATCATCCAGGGACCACAGCGCTCGAGTCGAATTGCAACGGGTTCTCTGGCGATCCGCCGGTGCGCGGCTCAGCGCAGCTGTAGGAGCTAACCGCCACGATGCTCAGAGCTTCATCGAAGACACGGAGCTGCTGCTGCAAAGGCGACGCAGCTCAAGTCTGACTTGGGGGATTAGCGCTCAGTGGCGTCGGTCAACCTGGAGCGGTAGCGCGCACTGGAACCGTCAGCTAGTTCGCGACAACGACCCCGGCATTGACCTGATGCCCGGACCCGTGGAGCGGCCACGACATGACACATTGGGTCTGGACTACCGGCGAAGCGCCATCGGCCTACCGCTGAACTACATGACGCAGGTGGCTATTCGATGGGTGCGTGATCCCGCCTATGGCCCCGACCTGCCGGCGCTGGGTGGGGCCGGGACCGTGCGGGGCTTCGATGGGAGCCAGCAGGTCGTCGGTCGCCGAAGCGCCGTTTGGAGACAAGACATCTCCATTGACTTACCTGCTGGAACGAGCGGATTGCAGGATTTAGCTCACCAGCTTGGCTTTGGCCTTGATGTCGGCCAGGTCGGCGAACTGGAACCAGGTGTGGACACCAGCAGCCACCAACGCCGCTTGATCGGCATGCAGGTGGCGCTGCGCAGCCAGTGGCGCCGCCTCACTAGCGAAGTAGCGTTGTCGCGCGCACTTCAGCACCCGCACGAGTGGAAGCGCCCGCGGTCACGCTTGAGCTTCCAACTCGCCGGCCATTTCTGATCATCCCGCTATCGATGAGCAGCCAACCACCTAGGAGAGCCAAGTGAAACAAAAGCTCGATTCCAGCCGGCGCCGCCAGCGGCTTTGCGCGGTAGCGCAGGCCGTTGTGTGCCTGGGCACATTGCACGCCAGCCCGCATCTGCTCGCGCAGGCCGTGGTTGACCCCACTGCGCCATCAAGCCGCAAGCCCTTGCTGGACAGAGCAGCCAACGGCGTTCAGATCATTCACATCGCGCCGGCCAACTCGAGCAAGGTGTCGCACAACCTGTTCACGCAGTTCTCCGTTCCGACGAACGGAATCGTGCTCAACAACTCGATCGCGGTACCTGGCCCTGTTGGCACACCACCCCCTCCCCCTCCCCCTCCCCCTCCCCCGCCTCCGCCGCCTCCAGGCGGCGGTGGGGGCGGCTGGTGTGGCCCTTCGGGATGCCATGCACCTCACACCCAGGGCACTTTTGCGACGCCGGAGTCCGGCGCGTGGACCACCTCAACCACCTCTACCTTGGCCGGCGGAATCGGCGGCAACGTGCTCTTTGCACGTAACCCAGCAGCTCAGGCAAGGGTGATCGTGGCTGAAGTGAACGCGGCAAACCCCAGCGCGTTGCTCGGCCGGCTAGAGGTGTTTGGCGCGACCGCCGACCTGGTGATTGCCAATCGCTGGGGTATCCAATGTAACGGCTGCGGCTTCATCAATACGAACCGCGCGACGCTGGTTACCGGTACACCCGTCTACGCCGGCAGCGCGATCGACTCATTGAGTATCAATGGTGGGCAGATCAGTACCACCGGCGCTGGGCTGAACTCACCGGCCCTGACCGCACTCGATCTGCTGGCAGGCTCACTGTCCTTGCAGGCGCCGGTGCGCGTAGCCAACGGCAACAGCGCCGTCTTGGCGGTGGTCGGCGCGAACCAAGTCAAGTACCAAAGCTTGGCCGCGACTGCTCAGGCTCGTGCTGGCACCATGCCAGCTACGGTGATTGATCTTGGCACGGCCGCAGGCGTGTACGCGGGTCAGATTTACCTGGTCGCAACAGAAGCCGGGGCAGGTGTCAATGTCAGGGGCAGCACGCAGTCGGGTGCTGGCGGCTTCACGATCGACGCCAAAGGGCATCTCAGCCTCGCGGGCAATCACGTATCGGACGGATCCACCGTCTTGAGCAGCCGCTCGATCGGTGGAGGCGGCCGGATACAAAGCGGCGGACTGGCCGTCATGCAAGCCGAGCAGGCGCTGAACCTCTCCCAGGCAGCGATTGCCGCAGCCGAAGTGATGGTGAGTGCAGGGTCGGACCTGAAACTGCAAGACTCGGACTTGTCTGCAGGCGGCGAACTTCACCTCTCGGCGAGAGGGCGCATCGAGGCCCTTGGCACGCGCATCAGTTCCACCGGTGACAGCACTTTGCTCAGCCAGGGCGACCTCATCCTGGGCGTGACTGCGCACCGCAGCACCCATGCCGTGAGCGGCGGTACACGCGAAGAGATTCGCTACAACCGCAGCCGCATCGATGCCGAGAACGGCAGCGTTGCCTTACACAGCACGCAAGGATCGATCGTCATCGATGGTTCAGCCATCGACGCGGGGGGCGCCATCTCGGTGCAAGGTCTGGGCGTTGCGCTGCAGGCCCGCAAGGACATGGTCAAGACGACCACGGTCAGCGGAGGCCTGACATCCACCCCAAGCAGCGAAACGCTGGTCGGCACCCAACTGCATGCCCAGGACGACATCTCTCTTTTGGCCCATGGCACTGGAACAGACCAAGGCCATCTGACCTTGGTGGGTGCGCGGGTAGAGAGCAACGAGGGGCATGTGTCCCTGCTGGCCGCACGCGACATTGACGTGGCCCACGATGTGACCACCGACCGCACCTGGGATCGCTTTTTCCAGGTCAAGCGCAGGTGGTACGGCGGAAAAGTGGTTACGGAAGTCATCTCGTCGACGGTGGACGAGTTGGTCAACCCGAGTGAGTTGTCGGGCCGAAGCGTCAGCCTGGGTGCTGGACGAGATCTGTATCTCGTGGGCAGTGCCGTCTTCGCAGACGGTGCGATCGGCCTTCACGCTGATGGCGACCTGAATTTGCTTGCCACCACCGAAGAGCACTTCGCCTACAGCAGCCGGTACACAAAGAAGAGCGGCATCTTCAGCAACGGGGGCCTGTCGGTCACGGTGGGCTCCAAGAGCCGTACCGAGATCGGCACGTTGCACGAGGTGCGCCAGGCGAGCAGCAGCGTTGCCAGCCTCGCCGGCGATGTGCTTGCGACCGCCGGGGGACAGTATCTGCAGCTTTCCAGCGACCTGGTGGCACCGCAGGGCGACATCATCGTAAACGCGGACAACATCGCCATCCAGAGTAACAACAACACCCGCAGCGCGTTGAACATCGTGCGAGAGCGGCAGAGCGGCATCACGTTGTCGGCCAGCCACCCCATAGTCACGGCTGCGGTTACCGCCGAAGAGATGAACCGCGTCCGCAAGCGCACCGAGAATGGGCGTTATCAGGCCCTGGCAGTCTTGACCAGTGGGCTGACCGTATACAACCTGTTCGGAGAACTGCCAAAGATGGAGCTCTCCAAGCCGCAGAAGGCAGTGAACTCCTTCAGGGTCTCCGCAGCTTTGGGGAGCAGTAGCAGCGACTACGAAAGCCTCATGAGCACCAGCACCCCCGTGGAAAGCGGTCTCAACGCGGGGCGAGATGTGGTTCTCAAGGCAGTGGGCGGAGGCGATACCTCTCTCGGCGACAGCGGCGACATAAGCCTGGTGGGCACGCGCGTGTCCGCCAGTCGCAACATCACGCTGGACGCCGCACGTGACATCACGCTGTCAGCGGCAGTGGGGCGGCATTCCGAGAGCAGTACGCTCAAAAGCAGCTCAGCCAGCATCGGCGTCAGCTTCAACCTTGGCGGCAGCTCCGCCGGATTGAGCCTGGACTTTGCGGCCAGCCGCAGCAACGCCTGGAGCAATGGCTGGGGCACCACCTACTTCAACACCGAGCTGGCGGCCGCAGAGCAGCTGCGGCTGACCTCATCAAGGCACACCAGCCTGTCGGGCGCCAAGGCCAGCGGCAAGGTTCTGCTGGCGCGCGTGGGAAGCGCTGGGAGCGGCAATCTCACACTCAGCAGCCCGATCGACGAGCAACATTACCGAGCGCGAGAAAGCAGCAGCGGGTTCAGCGCCAGCATCCCGATACCTGGTGCAAGTGCGGGGAGCGCACCGGGCGGCGGCGGCTTCACGGTCAACAGCTCGCAGCTGAACTTGCTGGCGCGCTACGAGTCGGTGCGTCAGCAGACAGCCCTTCTTGCAGGCGAAGGCGGCTTTGATATCAACGTGAATGGCCATACGCACCTTCAAGGGGCCGCCATCAGCTCCGAAGCCCCTGCGAGCCTCAACCGTCTTGTCACACAGACGCTGTCGCACGAGGACCTGCAGAACCGCGACGTGGTTCAGGGACGGAGTCGAAGCGTCAGCGTCTCAACCAGCGTCAAGTCAGTCAACGGAGTTGGGCAGACCAATTTGGCAGCCAGCTTTGGTGGCTCGGCAGTGGGATACGCCCGCATCGAGACCGAAGATCGCGGCCACACCCGCAGCAGCATCGCGGCGGGAACGCTGAGCGTGACCAGGCCTGACTTGCACGCCAACGCGGTCGCGGCGCTGAAGGCAGGGCAACGAGAGCCGCTGTTGTCGCGCAAAGCTCAGTTGGAGGCTGAGTTGGGGCAGTTGTTGAGGCAGGAGCCGCCAAGGTGCGATGGCTGTCAGCCCTACTGGGCGTCGCCGTCCACGCCTGCAGACGCGAACCAGGTGGCAGGTGACTTGGGGCTGCACGGGCAAACGGCGGCCGCTGCGGCGGGAGGGGCAGAAGCGGGGGCTGCGTTTGGTGGTGTCAACCCAGCGTGGACCGATTGGTACAACTCGGTACAGGCGCTGAGCAACGAAATCAACAGCCTGCAAGTGCGCGTGAACGCCATCAATGCGAGGGTGTTTGCGACGGTTGGCACGGTCAACCGAACGCCCGACCCGATGCATCAGCCGTTGCTGCACACCTTTGACAGCACACTGGCGACGCAAGAGCTGCGGGATGGCATGGCGGTGACCGCGGCGTTTGGCAAGGCCGGCTTCAAGGCTGCCGGCGGATTCGCCGAAAGGCAGGTCGCGGCAGCTCTGGAAGCCTGCAATACCTTGCATGTCGGCGAGTGCCCCAACGCGCAGGCTTGGGCAGAAGGTGGGCGCTATCGAATCGCCCTGCACGCAGCCATCGGCGGCATGTCGTATGGCCCCCAGGGTGCGGTTGCCGCAGGGGCCTCGCAGGCGGCTCACAACGTAATGACCGATGATTTCTTCGCGAACTTCGGGATACACGATGCATCAGTGCGAGGCTTTCTACGTGGGCTGGGAGTCGCTGTGGCGGGCGCCGGGGTTGCCGGAAGCGAAGGCGCAGCGGTGGCATTCAATGCAGACGCGAACAACCGACAGCTTCACTCTGACGAGTACGCTGAAGCTCGGCGGATCAGAAGGCAAGTCGCCCGCCAGCTGAACGTTTCAGAGTCTGAGGCTGAGGCACGGATTATTCGTCAAATGCAACGGAATGTTGACTTCACCGTTGCCACGGCAGACGGCTTCCGGATTGATGAGCGGATTGTTTCTGCGGTCGGATGTAGCATCCTTAAATGCGACTACTGGAGGTCAAATCCGGACTACTACGACACATCACTCAATGCCACGTACACGCCTTCTAATTTAGCTGCGTACCAAAGGGCAGTTGCGAGCGCAGAAATCGGGATTACTCACGCAGAGCGCATCGTGCGCGCCCAAAACCATTCGATGTGGTTCGGATTGACCTCTGGCTTGTATGGTTTTGCAGAGGCGGCTTATACCCTCATTACTGGGCAAAACTTTACTGGCGATGACGAGAGTCGGTGGTGGGGGGCAGCCGGGTTACTGACTGCGGGCGCCACAGGCCTGGCGAGCCGAGTCTACTCGCTGCGACACTTGGACTATGTGGGTGATGTTTTGGTGATCGGCCGATATAAGATAGCAGCTCACTGGCACGATGGAAGTGGCGGTGTCTTATGGCGAAATCCAATCACAAACCAGGTCGAAAGTCTGCCGGCTGGGAACGTGATTGATATTGACCACATTTTTCCTCGTCAGGCTGCGGAAAACATGAGCGGATGGAACCTGCTTTCAACAACCGAGAAGACCCGCTTACTCGATAGCCTCGACAATCTCCAACCGATGCTTCATTCCGCCAATTGCTCCAAGAACTGCAGAATTGAACCTCCAGCCGGACCCGGATGGGAGACTTGGAATGGACAACAAGTTCATTCTGACTATCGGCTCTATCTTCATGCAACACAAGCGGTCATCCGGCAGAGAATCAGGGACGCGATTATCGCCAAAGGAGGAACAGGTGATTGACAATCAAAAATACCTACCGCAGCCCACGCTTGGACAAGCTGCCGACGAGAGTCTTCGTGTCTCTCCCTCAAGAGGTCTAACAGACGGTTTATCACCAAAAACTTCACCAAGCGACCTCTACAGGGCTGGGGTCAGCAGCGAGCAGCTCAAGGGGTTTCTGGTGGAATATTTCTGCAGTAGCGACGAGCTATTGTCGAGTAACTACCCGAAATACAAGAACATCACGAGCTCCGAGCTTCGAGGCCTAGCGAGGGCGGCCAGGACATTAAGTCGCGGGTGCTCCTGGTATGTCGAGCCTCTGCGAAACCTACAGCCTCGCTCATTCCGAATTCTCTCCGAGAATAGTGTGCAGCTTATTGCTGGATACGATGCATTCTTTGATGCCGCCCCGCCTTTCTGTGGTGCATGGGCCATGCTGGAGACTTACCTTGTGGTCCGTGGACGGGTGTTTGAGTTTGTCGACTATCACACCCCGTCACCAGAAGTTTCAGGACCTCAGCACTTCATGGCCGGCTCACTGCCGGAGGTCTTGGTGAAGAGCTGGTGGTACCGCTTCGCCGGACTCAAGTTGTGTAGGAGTATCAGGGGCCAAATCGGTGACTTTGCAGCCCCACTTTTGAGCTATCCCGGCTGCGGCACTGCCATCAACAAGCTAATAGCCGAACTCGACCCGCGGTTTCAACAAGTCTGCATGTCCGCGCTGACCGAGGTCTTCGGCCAAGAGGCCGTGACCAAGGTCTACCAGACCGGTCGAACCGCTGTCGTTTGCTTTCTCGACACACGCGTCCCGCTTGCCGTCCCGCGCACCGAAGGTGACCAACTGCTCGTACGCATGGATCGCAGCGACCAGACCGTCTACCACGCGCGCGCTTGCCGCTTTGACCAGTTGCGGGTACTTGAGCCCTCTACTTTGGCGGAGTGCTTCGACCGCTACTTCGAACACGTGCTGTCGCGCCAGCCCGGTGAGTTTGATTTCCTGCCCTATGGCAGGTCTCTGTGATTCCAAAGTGCCTTGATGCACTCAGGTAGGCAATAGGGCTTGGCCGAGCTTCTGGCGCGTCCTGCAGATGCAAGAGTATATCGCTCGGATCCAGGCGTTATGGGACAACCGGGCGCTTCAAGTATGGCGACTCTCTGGCGCGGCGGGCTTTTGGGAGACCACCGCAACCTCGATGCGTGAAAGCGGCGCCGAGCGCGTCGTCGAATTGCTTTGGGACTGCGACAACCAAGAGTACCGTAGGACCTTCCCGTGCGACGTTTTGCCGGACCGCACCGGAATAGTCCTCCTAAACGATTGGCACCTGGCTGTCTCTCCCGAAGGTAGCCCAAAGCCATGACCTCAACAGCTGCTGAGCATCAACGCCGATTGCAGCCTGCGCTTTCTCTTCCCTACGCCCGTGGCAGAGGGATTGGATCCTCTCGACATCTGGGCCGAGCCCAAGCACTTCCCGGAAGTGCACGGGGTCTGGGCCGTACACGTGTTCGACGGCATGCAAGAACGGCTGCTTGACCTCGACTGTGACACCGGCCGGATCGTTCACGAGCTGCCCTTTGGCAAACCGGTCTGGTTGTGAGTGATTCGAGGGCCCTATGGAAACTGCAGGCCGCCGGTGGGAGCGCCTGATGCTGAGACCGGGTGTGCACAAACGCTGGGGCCGCGCGCTCCTGCACCATCAGCTCGACTTGCAGGTTCCCGAGACCGCGAAGCTGGACGAGGAACGGCTGGACGCGCTTGCTGCGCTCGCCGAGAAGCACCGATCCAACATCACCCGATGTGCTGAAGGGCACCCCGAAGAGGACTTGCCATCAGCCAGCCTGAACCTGGCCCACTGGGGTAGGGCGACGCTTCGCAAGGCGCTCGCCAACCGGTACCGAGGACTGGCTGACACGCCAAACTGCTGTAAGCGTCCGGCGATCCCGTCTTGAACTGAGGCCGCGCGGCGATAACGATCATGTCCAGTGAACAAATAACTGGACACGATGACTACGGACAACAGTCGTAGGCTCAGGCGCTACGGGCCAGAGTTGAAGGCGCAGATGCTGGCCGAGAGCGCTGTGCTTGGCGCGTCGGTAGCCAAGGTGGCGATGGCACACGGCATCAACGCCAACATCGTGCACGGCTGGCGCAAGCAGGCCCGCGAATCGGGTGGAGTCACCTTAGCCACGAAGCCAGCCGGATCGCGGCCGACGCCTTTAGCGTGTCGCTCGATGGCGGCGCGGCCAGCCTGACTGCGCTCAACGGCATCCTCGACGTAAGCGTCCAGCCAAGTCACCTTGACGGCCGGAGCTGTAGTGATGTCGGCGGTCAGGCCGCTGGCGTCCAGCGATGCGGCAGCAACTCGTCGATGCGGCTGGCCGGATGCGTTGGCAGCCGATCAAGCACGTCTTTCAGGTATGCGTAGGGCTCGTGCCCGTTGATGCGGGCCGAGTGCAGCAGGCTCATGATCGCCGCGGCGCGCTTGCCCGCCCGCAGGCTGCCGGCGAACAGCCAGTTCGACCGCCCGAGCGCTATTGGCCGGATGTGGTTCTCCACCCAGTTGTTCGAGATCGGCACGTCGCCGTCGTCGACGAAGCGGGTGAGCTCGGCCCAGCGCTTCAAGCTGTAGTCGATGGCTTTTATCGTCGCTGAGCCGGTCGGCACCAGTTGCCGCTGTGCCAGCAGCCAGCGGTGGAACACGTCGAGCACCCGCCGCGACTTGCGTTGCCGCATTCGTCGTCGCTCGTCAGCAGGCAACCCCTCAATCTCTCGCTCGATCCGGAACAGGACCTGGTGGTAGCGCAGCGCCTTGCGGCCGACCTCGCTGCCATGGTTGGCCCACAGGTCGTTGAACTTGCGTCGGGCGTGCGCCATGCACTGCGCCGACGTCACGCCCAAGGTCGTCGTAGCGTTGTAGCCGCTGAACCCGTCGGTGATGAGTGTGCCCCGCCAGGCCTGGGGGGTGTCGAGCTTGAGGAACTCGCGCACGTTCTCGCCGCTGCGGGTCTCGCTGAACTCGAACACCACGGCCTTGGTCGGGTTGGCGCTCGTCGTGCAGTACGACCAGACGTAGGCCCGGTGCGTCTTGCCGTCGCGCAGGTGCGCAGGCTTGAGCATCGCAACAGGCGTCTCGTCGGCGTGCAGCACGACGTGGCGCCGCAGTTCGTCGGCCAGCGCCTGCACCAGCGGCTGCAGCTGCGCGCCGCACTCGCCCACCCATGCGGCAAGCGTCGAGCGGGCGATCAGGTGGCCGGCGCGCTCGTAGATGCGCTCCTGCCGGTACAGCGGCAGGTGATCCAGGAACTTGGCCACCAGCACATGGGCCAGCAGCCCCGTGGTCGGCAGTCCCTTGTCGATGACGTGCGCCGGCACCGGCGCCTGCACCAACTTCTGGCAGCAGCGGCACGCCCACTTGCCACGCACATGGCGCTCCACCGTGAACACGCCGGGCTGGTAGTCCAGCTTCTCGGCCACGTCCTGGCCGATGCGCTGCATCGGCTGGCCGCAGCCGCAGGTGGTGTCCGCCGGCTCGTGCGCCACGTCGCGGCGCGGCAGGTGCGGCGGCAGCGGCGTGCGCTTCGGGGTCTGCTTCTCGGTCTTGTCACCGGCGTTGCCGTGCTCGCGCTCGATCTCCTGCGTGAGCTCGGCCAGGTCGGTGTCCAGCGTCTCTTCCAGCAGGCTCTTCTGCTCGGGCGCCAGGGTGCTGGCGAAGCGCTCGCTGCTGGCGGCGAACTTCAACCGCTTGAGCACCGCCATCTCGTGCGTGAGCTTGTCGATCAGCGCCTGCTTGAACGCGATCTCGGCATCCCGCTGTTGCACCTGTGCCAACAGCGACTGCACCACCTGCCGCGTCTGCGGATCCAGAGCGTCGAGCTGCTGCGCACCGATCATGGACAGCCATCGTGCCGCATCGCTGCAAGCAGCGCATCGGCACATCCGGCAATTGCAGCCAGCTGGCGTCGTCAGATCACGCGGATGATGCCGGCCTCGCCCAGGCGTTGCCACGGCAGGCCCACCACCAGGGCATCGAACTGGCAGCGGGTCAGGCTCAGCGTGGAGGCTCCCTCGGCCGGCCAGACGAACTTACCCGCGTTGAGGCGTCGCGCCGCCAGCCACACGCCGATGCCGTCGTGCACCAGCACCTTCATGCGGTTGGCGCGCCGGTTGGCGAAGAGGTAGGCGTGGTTCGGATGCGCGGCGCCGAAGACGCCGACCACGCGCGCCAGCGCGGCTTCGGTGCCCAGGCGCATGTCCAGGGGCTGCACCGCCAGCCAGACGGCCTCAACCTTGATCATGAGCGCGGATCACTTCAGCAACTCGCGCACGAAGCCGGCCAGGTCACCCAGAGCTTGCTCCGGCCATGCGATGCCCACGATCACGGCACCGCGCCGGATGTCCAGGCGGACCTCCGTCTTCACCTCCGGTACCGCGGGCGCAGGCAGGGCCAACGGAACAAAGGCGGCAGCGGACTCGGCCGACCTCGGCGCATCGACCGTGGTCGGCAGGCCGGTCCGCTGTTGCCGTACCAGCTGCCGCCAGCGGTGCACGACGTTGTCATTGATGCCGTGCGACATCGCGACCTTCGCCACCGACATGCCGGGCTCGTCGCACTGCGCCAGCACCATCGCCTTGAACTGCGACCCGTACCGCCGCCTCGTCTTCCCGCTCTCGCTTGCCATCGTGTCCACCTATCCCAGCGTGGACACGATCCTTCAGACCTCAGGGCAAAGATTCAAGATGACTTGGCCGAACGCATACTCCTCGACCAGCTGGCCGAGCCGCTGGTTTCTGGCGCGGTGCAGCCCACGGGCGATCGGCTTCAGGAGATCGTGACGGTGTTCGCCGCCTATCTCGGCGAGGTGTTCTGTGCCGACCAGGGGGCGCGCTGCCACTGGGCTCATCTGGATCTGCGCCAGGCCCTGTGCGTGAGCGCGGCCACCGGCAGCAAGCCCACCTTGTTCCCCTTCGAGCGCGTGGCCGACCGATTGCGTGCCGAGCCCCGGTACCGCGTGCTAGCGCAGTACGCCGAGGCGGCTCGACTGGCGGCGGTGTGCCAGAGCAAGCCGGGGGCACCGCAGGCTGGAGATCCCCCACCGTGTTTCGTGCAGTGGGCCGCACGTGGACGCAACGGCTGCCCGGGTTATGCAGCGTGGTGGGCCAGCTCAGCCGGCCGAACCAGAACGGCCGGCCCTGGCAGCTGAACGCGACCATGGCCCGAGCCACACACCCAGCGCCAGCGCCGCTGCCAGCGGCGGCACCCCAGCTCGGGCGTCGCCCATGGCCGCCAGCATCATTGCGCCGAACCCACACCAGGCCAGCACCGGCCACCAGGCCAGCAGCGCGAGCACCCGCGCAAGGGCACCCTGCGGCCGCGGCAGGGCCACCAGCCAGGCCAGCGTGGCGATGGCCGTGGGATCCGGCGCCAGGCCGGGCAGCTCGGCCTGTGCCCAGCCCTGCCCCGCCAGCGGCGCCCACAAGGGCTGCACGCACAGCGCCCAGACGGCCAGCCCCAGGGCCACGCGGCGTGGCGCCGCAGCCGCTGGCTCGGCGCTGCGCAGCACCCAGCCCAGCAGCGGCAGCAGCAGCCCCAGCGCCAGCAACGGGGGCCACAGCCAGCCCACGGCCCAGTTGATGGGTTCGTACAGGCCGCGCAGGAACAGCAGGCTGCTCGACACCCAGGCCAGGCCCAGAACAGCCCCCAATCCGGCCCACCTGAGCACAGGCCGCCGCTGGGCGATCCAGGCCAGCGCGAGGGCCGCCGCCAGCAGCAACACGACCAGCGGCCACCCCGCCGCGTTGGCCTGCTCGAACAGCCGCGCGTAGATGCGCGGCGAGAACATCAGGAAGTCCTCAAGCCGGTAGCTCGCCCATTCATTCACGGCAGGGCCAGGCCGCGGCTACAGCAGCGCCACCACGTCGGCCGCGATGCGCCGGCGCAGCGCCGCGTCCGGCATCGGCCCGCGCGCCGCGGCCATGTTCTGGCGCAGGTGCTCCACGCGGCTGGTGGCCGGGATGGCGCAGGTCACGGCCGGGTGGCTGACGATGAACTTGAGCG
>Ga0209278_1001561_pt1 | contig 13730 bp, 9 predicted proteins | sample JI81BgreenDNA_FD_187504 | JGI IMG/M metagenome (GOLD analysis project Ga0209278, IMG submission 187504) | Wastewater effluent complex algal communities from Wisconsin, to seasonally profile nutrient transformation and Carbon sequestration -... | ecosystem: Engineered > WWTP > Effluent > Algae... | reverse complement strand
TGGTCCAGCGGGCCTGAAAGCGGTAGACGGCGCTGCGTTCCAATTCGGAATTCTCGGGCGTGAGGCCCCAAGGGGCCAGCAGCTCCCAAGCGCGCTCCGGCTTTTGCATCTCATGCGCAGACTCGCCGGGAAGGACCATGAACTCCCACCGCCGCCGCGCGGGGCCTCCGGGAACGGGACCGGGGCCACCGGGCACGATGGTCGTGGGGCGGGCCGGATCGCAGAGTTGCCATTGCGCCGGTTCGTCCCCGCGGCTTGCGACGTAGTCAAAGCCCGGAATCATGTCGAGGATCAGCCAGTCGAAGAAGTAACCCTTGTCTTCGTTCGCGATCCCCAATGCCTCACGGACAAAGCTATTGGCGCCGTCGGTTCCCGCAAGGAACCGGCTGCGCAGGGTGCGCGTCTCGCCATTCGGGCATGCTTCTTCGGAGTTTCGCTGCAAGGATAGGGTCACGCCCGTATCATCCTGCGCAAGCCCGATGCCCTGCCATCCCCGCATCAGCGTGATTCCGGGGATAGTCGCGGCAATGTCAAGCAGCCGTTTTTCCATCATGGGCTGATTGAACCAGTAGCGAACCCGCCAGCCGCTTGCGGACTGACTTTGCCAATCGACGATCTGCAGGTTCTGCCGATCCTTGTTCTTCCAATAGTAAAGCTCGTCATGAAAGCTAATCGCGGGATCGTTTTCGGAGTCGATCCCAAGCGTCGCAAGGATGCGGGCGATCTCATGATCATATGTGACAGCGCGCGGCAGGGCGTAATGCGTCGTCCAGCGTTCGACCAGGGTCACCTTCCGGCCCTGCCGCCCCAGCAGGATGGCCAATAGCGTCCCCACCGGCCCCGCGCCGATGATCGCCACATCGGCATCGTACTTCTCGCCTTCCACATGACGGGCCATTGCCGCCTCCTCCCCTGTCACGACAGCACGACGGCCCGGTTCGGCCATCGCGCTCCTGCTCCTCCAGCAAGATGATTCCGATGCTTGATCAAAAATGAACGTTCGTCAATTTTGATTTTTGCTCAGCTACGAGATTCATTCACGCCATTGATCCACAAGCGTTTTCGTCGATGCATGCACCACCGACCGCCGCTGTTGAGAATGACGTCACGAATGAATATGATTCGGAGTTGAGGATCAGGAGTACACATGACCGAGACCGAAGGCCGCGTTGCCCGCCGCCAGAGACGCAACCGCGACGCCCTGATCGCGGCGGCGCGGGACGTGATGACCGAGAAGGGCGTCGATGCCGCAACCATGCTGGAAATTGCGGAACGGGCGGATGTCGGGGCGGGAACCGTCTACAATTATTTCCGATCGAAGGACGACCTCGCCATCGCGGTACTCGAGACCTTGATGCATGAACTGGCCCTGCGCATCGAAGTTGTGACGAACACCTTCGACGATCCAGCGCAGGTCTACGCCTACGGGATCCGCAGCGTTCTGGATACCGCAACCAGCGATGTCAGGTGGGCACAAATGCTCCACCGGTCCGAAGTCATCGCGGATGCGATGTTCCGCCGGATGGGACCCTTCGCCATACGCGACTTGCGGCTTGCATCACAGGCCGGGCGGTTCGAGGTCTCGAACGCGGAACTGGTCTGGCGGCTGACAACCCACGCGCTGATCGGAGCGAGCCTAGCGATCACGACGGGGCAGCTTCCCTCCAGCGCGACAGACCAGATCATCGTGCGCCTGCTCTGCATGACCGGAATCGGGGCGAATGCGGCCGTCGAACTGGCCGCACGCCCAAGGCCTGCTCTGGCCCCCGAGCCGCGACCGTCCGGCAAGCCAAGCGGGCACCGTTAGGCCTTCTGGCCTGTTCGTCCAACAGCGCACCATGCCCGCTTGATCGACACCCAAAGCCCTTTGACTACCTGCTTGACAGGGATGGGCGCTCGCAGCACCCTATCCAAAGCGCTTCGGATGAAGTCTGGAGGATATCCGCAGCACTCCGCAACAATTTGTACTCGGCATTTCTTTGCCGCACGGGTGGGCACATCGGACAGGCCTGAACCGTCAGGCGAATAGCCGCAGCAGCCCTATCCGAACAGGAGAATTCATGTCGATCAAAGTAACAGTCTGGGGCGAGAACGTCCACGAACGGAAGAACCGCGTCGTGGCGCAGGTCTATCCGGAAACGATGCATGGAACCATCGCCAGTGCACTCAACCGGGAAGATGGGATCGAGGCCGCGACCGTGACCCTGCAGGATGCCGAACATGGGATGACGGCAGCGCGGCTTGCGCAGACTGACGTCCTGATCTGGTGGGGCCATGCCGCCCATGGCGAGGTACAGGACGAGATCGTCGAACGGGTCTGCGATGCGGTGTGGGGCGGCATGGGAATCATCTTTCTCCACTCGGCGCATTTTTCGAAACCGTTCAAACGCCTGATGGGCAGCCCCTGCAACCTGACATGGCGCGAGGCTGGAGAGCGGGAACGCCTCTGGGTCACGTCGCGCAACCATCCCATCGCGGCAGGATTGCCCGATCATTTCGAACTGGAGCACGAAGAGATGTACGGAGAGCCCTTCGGGGTCCCGGAACCCTTGGAAACCGTCTTCATCTCATGGTTCGCGGGTGGAGAGGTCTTCCGTTCCGGACTGACTTACAAGCGCGGCGCCGGGAGCGTGTTCTATTTCCGCCCCGGCCACGAGACGTATCCCACTTATCACGATGCTAATGTCCAGCGCGTTATCGCGAATGCCGTGCGCTGGGCCCACAATCCCGCCGCCCGCATCGCGCAGCCGCATGATGCGCCGAACGTGCCGGTTCAATCGGCGCTGGAACCCATCACAGAACGCGGGCCACGCCTGCATCAGGACGGCGAGGCGGGATATCGCTAAGATGACGAAACCGATCCGCCTTCTCATCCTTGGCACAGGCGGCATGGCCCGCAATCATGCTGAAGCCTTTTCAGCCATTCCCGGCGTGGAACTTGTCGCCGGCATCGACACGCGCCCCGAAAACCTCGCCGCCTTCCTCACCGCCCACGCCATTCCCAAGGGCTTTGCCTCGGTCGCCGAGGCCATCGATTGGGGCGAGTTCGATGCGGTGACGAATGTCACGCCGGATGCGGCCCATTTCGCGACCACCCTGCCCTTCCTGCAGGCAGGCAAGCACGTCCTCTGCGAAAAGCCCCTTGCCACCAGCGAAGCGGATGCACGCAAGATGGAGCAGGCAGCCAGGCAGGCTGGCGTTGTGAACATGGTGAACCTGTCCTACCGGAACGTTCCGGCCCTGCAGCGCGCCGCAAAGATGGTGCGCGAGGGTGCCATCGGCGCGGTCCGACATTTCGAGGCGAGCTACCTGCAAAGCTGGCTGACGCAGGATGCCTGGGGGGCGTGGGACAAGGAAAGCCAGTGGCTCTGGCGCCTTTCGACGGCACATGGTTCGAAGGGGGTTCTCGGGGATGTGGGCATCCATATCCTGGACTACGCAACCTTCATAGCGGGGCAGGATGTAGCCGAGGTCTCTTGCAGGCTGGCCACCTTCGACAAGGCTCCCGGTGGCCGGATCGGCGATTATGTGCTGGACGCCAACGACAGCGCGACGATGCAGGTCGTGCTGCGGAACGGGGCGCTTGGCACCGTGGCGGCGACCCGGTTTGCCAGCGGGCACCTGAACGACCTGCGACTGCGCATCTATGGCGACAAAGGCGGGCTTGAGGTCAGGTTCGAGAATGCCGAGAGCCGTCTGCTGGCCTGTCTGGAACCCGACCTTCGAACGGCGACATGGCGCGATATCGAAACCCCTGCTGCGCCCACGATCTACCAACGCTTCGTGGCCGCAATCAGGGGCGAAGGCGAACCCGAACCGACATTCGCAAGAGGAGCGGATCTGCAGCGGCTTCTGGACCTCGCCGAAGTCTCGGCAGGTAGGGGTGGATTTAGCCTGCCGGTGTGAAAACCGGAAATGTCAGCCAAGGAAGTAAGGTTATGGCGGACAGTGAGGGATTCGAACCCTCGAGACGGTTCCCCGCCTACACACTTTCCAGGCGTGCGCCTTCGACCACTCGGCCAACTGTCCGTGGCGGCCTGCTTAAGGCCTTCCGAAAACGGGCGCAAGGGGTTGCGGCTGTGTGAAGGTGGCGGAGGTAAGGGCCGTGACATCCGAGAAAACGCACTGATCAGCCGATCAGGGTGATCGTCACGCGGCGGTTCTGGCGGCCCTTCTTCTCGACCTTGCCGATCTCCACCCGCCCGATCTCTCCGGTGCGAGCAACATGGGTGCCCCCGCAGGGCTGCAGATCTACCTGAGACATGCCTTCGCCGACGCGGATCAACCTCACGCGCCCCTGCCCCGACGGCGGGCGCACCGACATGGTCTTCACCAGCGCAGGATTGGCCTCAAGTGCCTCATCGGTGATCCAATCCTCCGAGACCTTCAAGTCCAGTCCTATCAGGGCGTTCAGACGATCCTCCAGCATGGCGACGTCGGCGGGCGGATCGGGCATGTCGAAATCGAGACGACCCCTCTCGGCCCCGATCTGCCCCCCGGTGACAGGAAGCGGGATGACGACGGAAAGAAGGTGCAGCGCCGTGTGCACACGCATGTGGCGATACCGTCGGTCCCAATCGATGCGCTGGATCACCCGGCTGCCGACCGGCGGCATGGCGGCAGGCTCGGCCGGCACGAGGGCGACCTGCCCCCCCTCGGCCTCGACAGCCGTCGCGATGGACAGGCGCCCCCCGTCCCAGAGCAAGAGGCCGGAATCACCAGGTTGCCCACCCCCGGTGGCGTAGAAGATCGTCCGGTCACAGAGGATGCCGCCCTCGGCGGTGTGGCCGGTCACCACGGCCTCGACCTCGCGCAGATAGGCGTCGTCGCGGAACAGCAGCGTCGTCATGTATCCTCCTGCCTTTCGGTCGGATCACGGGCCTCCGCCGATGCGTCCTTGGCCCCTTTGCGGTAGCTGCGCGGTTTCTTGCGGGAAGGTTGCGTCTGGCCCATAATGGCAGGGGCCACATCCGCCGTGACCTCGGCGGCAAGCGCGGCAGCCATTTCTGCGACAGCCTCGGCCTTCTTCGCGCCAGGCATCTCGATTGCTTCCTGGGCAAAGCGTTCGACGATGCGGTGGTTGATTTCGCTACGCACCTGCAACGAGAAGTTCACGTCGCGCAGGATGATCCGCATCTCGAAATTCATCCATTCCGCGCCAAAGCCCATGAAGGCAACCACCGGCGGCGGGTTCAGCACGGCGAGTGGCTGGGCATCGGCGATCTCGCGCAGGATGCGTTCCACCTTGCGCGTATCGGTGCCCAGCACGACAGTGACCGGCACGATCAACCGCCCGGTCAGGTTGAACCTCGTCCAGTTCGTCACTCGCTGCGTCACCAGATCGGCATTCGGGACGATGACGTCGGATCGGTCGAAGGTCTGGATGCGGGTGGACCGGACAGAGATGGACCGCACAGTCCCCTGCACGTTGCCGACCTCGATCCAATCCCCCTCGCTGACTGGGCGTTCGATCAACAGGATGATGCCCGAGACGAAGTTCGACACGATGTTCTGCAGACCGAAGCCAATGCCGACCGAGAGCGCACCGGCAACGATGGCAAGCCCCGAAAGGTCGATCCCGGCGGAGTTGATGGCGATCAGCGCCGCAAGGAAGATGCCGAGATATCCAATCCCCGAGACGACGGCATTCTGCCCGCCCTGATCAAGGTTGGTGCGTGGCAGCACCGATGTCTTCAACGCACCCTGCAAAAGACGCGTGAACATGTAGCCGACGCCGAAGATGATGGCGAAGAGCAGGAAATCGGTCGGGGAAACCCGGGTCGCCCCGATCTGGAAGCCCTGCAGGAAACGCTGCCAGAGTTCCGTGATATCCGCCCAGCGCGCGCCCCAGATCACGGCAAAGAGCGGCAAGGAGGCGAGGGCCATGGCAAAACCGATCAGGACCGGGATCAGCCCCTCCTGATCCGCGGCATCGGAGCGCATCACGAGGCCGTAGAGATCTGCAACGAAGCGTTGCAGGACGAAGAGCACGGCCACGAGCCCCAGCGACATGACCGACGGATAGACAAGAGCGGTGGCCGCCGCGAGATAGCCGATTGCCCCGAGCAAGACCCCTGCCACGCTTGTCAGCATTACCCCGCGCGCCAGAAGGCCAAGCACACGCAGACCGAAGGACAGCGCCTCGTCGCCCTGCTGCACGCTGCGCACATGACGGCGCAGCAGTTGCCCCATCCGGAAGGTCAGGACGGCCGTCGTCGCCAGAACGGGAAAGGCCAGAACGGCGTTGGCGGTGTCGCTGCCGCCCACCTCCACCACGAGGACTTGCCGAACCGCCTCGACCCCGAGGGCGAGGCCAAGGCTTCCGGCAAGGAAACGCCCCTCGGCCCGACGTTCATCGACGAGGAGGGTAGACACCTCATCCCCGTCCTCCACGGGAAAGATCGCCTGTCCCAGCCAGTTCGCCGCAACCAGCGTAAAGACAACTCCCGCAAGGGCATTGGCCAGCGCGGCCCCGACAAGCCCGGTCAAGCCGGTGGCAAGGATGGCCTCGGCAAGGGCGACTGCCCCGAGGGTGGGCAGAACGACCTGCGCGGTGGATGTCAGCAGTGCCACGACGCGACGTCCCCGTTGCGTCTTTGGTCGGGGCAGACGTGCGGCGATGGCCTGCGCCATGCGCCGCGTCTGCGTGACGAGAGCAAGGCCCAGAAGCCCCAGAAGAACAATCAGCGGCAAGTTGTCGAACAGGGCCTGCTGGCCATCGCCCCGCGTCCAGCGCGTCGTGGTTTCAGTCCAGAGGCGCACCGTCACATCACCAAGGGTCACGACCGCCTCGGGCCAGTTCGCCGGGTTCAAGGGCGACGGCCAGAGTTGCAGCAGGCGGTTCGCCTCACGCTCGCGCAGGGCGCGGTCCACTTCGCCGATCAGGCCGTCGGCACGGCGGAAAGCCTCTTCGGCGGCAAGGACTGGTGCCTGCAACCTGACCAGTTGATCGGCCAGCTCCTGCCTGCGCTGCGTGATCTCGGCTGCCTCTGTCTCTCCCTCTGGCGGGGCAGGGCCGAGGGCAGCGATCTGGTCGCGCAGGGTGGCAATGCGGGTGGAGTTGGTGTTCTGCGCAGCAAGGAAATCTGCCCGTTGCGCAACGAGTTGGCTGCGCAGCAGATCGAGGCCACGGGTTTCGGTATCGGGATTGGCCAGCAGATTTTCGGCCCGCTCGGCCAGCCTTTCCCACGCCGCGTAATCCGGGCCTGTGGACCGGCCGGAGCCCTTGGAGACAACGACGGTCGTGCCAGAGGCCGGTGCGGCTGCAGGTGGCGTGCCCGCCCCCTGCCCTGCCGGCACCTGCGCCGGAGCGTCTTGCGCAGCGCCATGATAGACGGATCCGGCAAGGGCCGACAGCACGACGAGGGCGGCGATGACCGCCCGGCGCAGGACTGCGCCTGTCATGCGTCTTCGAAGACGGTGGGGATGGCCCGCGGCGCGCGGTCAAGCCATTCGGGCACCGGCAAGCCCTTTTCCTTCAGGAAGGCGGGATTGTAGAGCTTGGACTGATAGCGGTTTCCGTAGTCGCACAGGATCGTGACGATCGTATGCCCAGGCCCCATGTCGCGTGCCATGCGTATCGCGCCCGCGATGTTTATGCCGGAGGACCCGCCAAGGCAGATGCCTTCCTCTTGCAGCATGTCGAAGACAAGCGGCAGAGCCTCGGCATCGGGGATGCGATAGCTGTGATCGGGGCGGAAACCCTCCAGATTGGCCGTGATGCGGCCCTGACCGATGCCCTCGGTGATCGAGGTGCCGGGGGCGTCCAGCTTGCCCTCGGTATAGAAGGAATGCAGCGCCGCGCCTTCGGGATCGGCAAGGCCGATCTTCACGCCCTTGGGTTGCAGCGCCATGCCAACGCCCGCCAGCGTGCCGCCCGACCCAACCGCGCAGATGAAGCCGTCGACCTTGCCCCCGGTCTGTTCCCAGATCTCCGGCCCGGTGGTTTCGATATGGGCCTGACGGTTCGCCACATTGTCGAACTGGTTGGCCCAGACCGCGCCATTCGGTTCGGTGCGTGCCAGCGCCTCGGCCAGACGGCCGGAATAGCGGACGTAGTTGTTGGGGTTGCGATAGGGGGCAGCCGGCACCTGCACCAGTTCCGCGCCCGCCAGACGCAGCATGTCCTTCTTTTCCTGGCTTTGGGTTTCCGGGATGACGATCACCGTGCGGTAACCCATCGACGCGCCGACCAGTGCCAGACCGATGCCGGTATTGCCAGCCGTGCCCTCGACGATGGTGCCGCCCGGCTTCAAGGCGCCGCGCGCCACCGCGTCGCGGATGATGTAGAGGGCGGCGCGATCCTTCACCGACTGGCCCGGATTGAGGAACTCGCATTTGCCGAGGATCGTGCAACCCGTCATCTCGCTGGCCCGCTGCAGCTTGATCAGGGGCGTGTTGCCGATGGTGTCGGCCAGATCGCTGTGAATCCGCATGGTGCGTTCCTTTTTTGGTCTGCCCAAGGTGTAGGCGCGGGCGGCGGAAATCTCAAGCCGTGCAGGAGATGCGGGCGGTTTCACCCCTCGGCCAACGGACAAACAGTTTCAAATATTTCCAGACGAAGCATCATTTCCGCTGCCCCTATGCTTCTGGGCCACCACGGCACCGAGTCGAAGACGCGTGTCGCGGGCCTGCCCACCCGGCGGAAAGACCGGGCCACCTAACCGGACCGCATGCCCGAGGGGGGCCGCGGAGACGGCGCGAAGATAATCCCCCTCAGGGAAAGGAAACGACGCATGTCACAAGTTCACCCGGTGGACGAAGTTCTGCCGACCCCGAAACTCTTCACCCTTGGTCTTCAGCACGTCCTCGTCATGTATGCGGGCGCGGTGGCGGTGCCCCTGATCGTCGGGCGCGCGCTGAAGCTGGAACCGGCCGATGTGGCCTTCCTGATTTCGGCGGACCTCTTCGTCTGCGGGATTGTCACGCTTCTTCAATCGCTTGGGGCCACGCAATGGTTCGGTATCCGGCTGCCCGTGATGATGGGCGTGACCTTTGCCGCCGTCGGGCCGATGGTGGCGATGGCCAATGCCAATGGCGGGTCGGAGGGGGCGCGGGCCATCTTCGGCGCGATCATGGCGGCAGGGGTGATCTCGATCCTGATCGCGCCCTTCATCAGCCGCATGCTGCGTTTCTTCCCGCCGGTGGTGACGGGGACCATCATCCTTGTCATCGGTGTCAGCCTGATGCGGATCGGGATCAACTGGATCTTCGGCAACCCTGTCGGCCCGACGGCGCCGCAGATCGTAGACCCGGCCCATGCGGATTGGCTGAAATCGGTGACGGAGGGGCTTGCTGCGGGCAGCGTCACGGGTGTCGCGCCGCCGCCGGACGGGATCGCCCTTGCCGCGAAGATGAACAATCCGGCCTATGCGCCCCTTGGCAACATCGCGGTTTCCGCCGTGGTCCTGCTGTCGATCCTGCTGATCGCACGGTTCGGCAAGGGGTTCGTGGCCAATATCTCGGTCCTTCTGGGCATCATCATCGGCGCTGTGATCGCGGTTGCCACCGGTGCCATGACCTTCGCCAAGGTGGGCGAGGCGGCGTGGTTCGGGCTGATCACGCCGTTCCATTTCGGGGCGCCGATCTTCGATCCGGTGATGATCCTGACGATGACGCTGGTGATGATCGTCGTGATGATCGAATCCACAGGCATGTTCCTTGCGCTGGGGGACATGACGGGGAAGAAGGTGGATCGCCCGATGCTGTCCGCAGGGCTTCGCACGGATGGTCTGGGCACCCTAATCGGCGGGATTTTCAACACCTTTCCATATACGTCCTTCTCGCAGAACGTGGGGCTTGTCGGGGTGACCGGCGTGAGGTCGCGGTTCGTCTGCGTGGCGGGCGGGATCATCCTGATCGTGCTTGGCCTTGTGCCAAAGATGGGTGCGCTGGTCGAAAGCGTGCCGACGATGGTGCTGGGCGGCGCGGGGTTGGTGATGTTCGGGATGGTCGCGGCGACGGGTATCCGCATCCTTGCGGGCGTCGATTTCGCGAGGAACCGCAACAACCTGTTCGTCGTGGCGGTCAGCCTTGGCTTTGGGATGATCCCGCTGATCGCGCCGAACTTCAAGATGTGGATGCCGCATGAGATCCACCCGTTGATCGAAAGCGGAATCCTGCTGGCCTCGGTCGCGGCGGTTCTGCTGAATGCCTTCTTCAACGGGGCCACCGTGAACGAGGATGAGATCAAGGCAGCAGCGGCGGCAGCCGACCACTGAGGCGCACCCAAAAGTAAAAGGGCGGCGGTTCTGCACCGCCGCCCTTTTGATTCAAGGGGTTGGCTTATTCGGCCTTGGCGACCAGAAGGCCGTCGGCCTTCAGCCCGGCATAGCTTTCATCCAGCGATTTCTTCGCCCGTTCGATCAGCGTGTCGATCTCGGAGGGCGTGATGACCAGCGGCGGGGCGATGATCATACGGTCGCCGACATGGCGCATGATCAGGTTGTTGGCGAAGCAGCGTTCGCGGGTGCGCAGGCCCACCGTCCCGGCCTCGGAGGCGAATTTGGCGCGCTTGGCCTTGTCGGGCGTCAGCGCGATGGAGCCCATGAGGCCCACCAGCTTTGCCTCGCCCACCAGCGGGTGGTCGGTCAGCGCGTCCCAGCGTTCCTTGAGGTAGGGATGGGCCACGTCGCGCACATGCTCGACGATGCCTTCTTCCTGGATGATGCGCAGGTTTTCCAGCGCGACAGCCGCCGCGACGGGATGGCCGGAATAGGTGTAGCCGTGGAAGAATTCGCCGCCTTCGGCCACCACCGCCGCGACCTCGTCACAGACGATGGAGCCGCCGATGGGCTGGTAGCCGGAGGAGAGGCCCTTGGCGATGGTCATGATATGCGGCTTGATCCCGAAGGTCTGCGAGCCGAACCAGTTGCCCGTGCGGCCGAAGCCGGTGATGACCTCGTCGGCGATCAGGAGGATGCCGTATTTGTCGCAAATCCGTTGGATTTCAGGCCAGTAGGTGGCGGGCGGAACGATCACGCCGCCTGCGCCCTGGATCGGTTCGCCGATGAAGGCCGCGACGTTCTCGACGCCGAGTTCGAGGATCTTGTCCTCAAGTTGCTTGGCGCGGGCGATGCCGAAATCGGCTTCGGTCATGTCGCCGCCCTCGCCCCACCAATAGGGCTGATCGATATGTTCGATGCCGTCGATCTTGCCGCCGTGGGCATGGATGGGCGACATGCCGCCAAGGCTGCCGCCGCCCATGGTGGAGCCGTGATAGCCGTTCTTGCGGGCGATGATGATGCGCTTTTCGGGCATCCCCTTGACCTGCCAGTAGCGGCGGACGAGGCGGATGTTGGTGTCGTTCGCCTCGGACCCCGACCCTGCGAAGAAGACGTGGTTCAGGTCGCCGGGGGCGAGTTCCGCGAGCTTTGCCGCAAGGGCGATGGCGGGGACGTGGGTGGTCTGGAAGAAGGTGTTGTAATAGGCCAATTCTTCCATCTGACGCGCCGCGACTTCGGCCAGTTCCTTGCGGCCATAGCCGATGTTGACGCACCAGAGGCCCGCCATGCCGTCGATGATCTGGTTGCCTTCGCTGTCGGTCAGCCAAACGCCTTTGCCGCGCGTGATCACCCGCGCGCCCTTGGCGGCCAGACCGTTCGAGTCGGTGAAGGGGTGCATGTGATGCGCCGCGTCCAGCGCCTGAAGTTCTGCCGTGGGCAGGTGGTTGGTGATCATGTTCATCGGGTGGACCTCGCGGAATCAGCGGCCCGGAGAGCGGGCTTCGACGGGCAGTTTATGATCAAAACGGTGAGGCTTCAAGGAATTTGATCAAATTCAGGAGTGACGTGCGACCTGGGTGGGAAAGGCGTGGATTTCCGGGGATTTGGCCGGAATCGGGTGTACCGGAAGCTGTGCCGGAAACTGTACCGCAAACTGTCAGCACGCTTAGGGCGGTGGCGTAACGTTCAGGCAAGGAAAGGCCCTCCGGACGGCGGCGGGCGCAGGGGAAAGTGCCTGCGGCCTGTGTCCGGATTCCGTACCGGAAACTGTACCGCAAACTGTCAGCACGCAGCGGACGGTGGAACGGCTGTCCGCGCAACGGGAAAGGCGGTCAGACGCTGCCTTCGGACTGGGCCTGCCGGATCTGGTCAATGCCCTGCTGGATGTCGTTTTCCATCGCGCGGGCCAGCGCGGCGCGGTCGCCTGCGCGCATCGCCGCGAGCGCCTCTTCGTGGCGGTCGGGCAGTGCCGCAGCACCATAGCGGGCGCAGACGACGCGGAGCGAGGGGCCGAAGCGCAGCCAGAGGCCGCGCGCGATGTCGACGAGGATCGGGGCCTCGGAGGCCTCGTAGAGCGCGAAGTGGAAGGCGTGGTTGAATTCGAGGTAATCGGTGACGGAGCCTGCGCGGATCGCGCGGTCGACGCGGTCGTCGATCGCCTCCAGCCGGTCGATGAGGGCGGGGGTCAGATGCGCGCCCGCCAGTTCGGCGAGTTTCGGTTCCACCGTGAGGCGGACGAAGGCGAGCTGGTCCAGAAGCGCGGGCGTCAGGTTCGGCACGGCCACGCGGCGGTTGCCTTGGGGCAGCAGCGCGCCTTCGGCGGTCAGGCGGCGGATCGCCTCGCGCACGGGGGTCATGCCGGCGTCGAGGTCGCGGATCAGGCCTTGGATGGTGACGGGCTGGCCGGGGGTCAGGTGGCCGAAGAGGATCATGTCGCGCAGGCGGCCATAGGTGACTTCATGCGATGGGATCTTGCGCGTCTCGTCGTCCATCGTCCTGCCCTGCGGTTTCTTGGCGTCAGGTAAACCGCAGGGATGGATTTGATCAAGTTCTTATGCACCCCGTGTGGCGGGGATGTAGTCGAAGCGCAGGAAGTCGGCGGTCCAGCCCTGCCCCGTCAGGTCATGCGCGACCATGCCGACGAAGGCCCCGGTGAAGGAGGCATGTTCGCCCCTGCCCCCTTCGTCGGAGATCAGGCTGGCGTCGAGGGTCGGGCCGACGAGGGTCATCGGAGCGTCGCCTGTTGCCACGAGGAAGCGCTGGGTAGGGCCGTCCACCTGCACCTCGATCCTTACGGGGCCGTCGCCGAGGGGGTGGTGATGGTGGACCGTCAGCGCCTCGCCCGGCCAGTCGCCGAGGCAGGAGACGAGGGTGAGGCAGCGGCCAAGCGTCGGTTCGCGGGTGACGAGGGCCGCGTGGAACTTGTGGCGGTTGTAGTAGGTGATCAGCCCCGCCGCGCGTTGCCAGTTGGGTGGATCGGCCATCAGGACGGTGGCGGCGGTATAGGCGTGGTGTTCCTGCCGCCGCGCGACGAGGGATTGTTCGAAGAAGGAGCCGAGGCTTTCGCGGCCCGTCAGGCGGAGGGCCTGACCCGTGAGGGTGAAGAGCCGTTCGGGGTAAGGCGTGCGCAGCCACTGGAATTCCGGCGGCAGGCTGCGGGTCTGGAAGGTGCGGTGGATGGGCTGGTCGGGGCGGCGTTTCGCGGGCAGGTCGAGGGTGACGGGCGGGGCCATGCCGCCGCCGGAGAGGCGGGGCCAGCCATCGGCGTGCCAGTCGATGCGGGCGAGGCCCGTTTCGCGGCCGAGGGGGCAAAAGTTGCCGGGAAGGGGGCGGCCGCAGAGGAAGGTGTGGAAGCCCTGCCCTTCGGGCGTTTCGACATATTGGCCGTGGCCTACGCGTTGCAGCGGGTGGTCCGGCATGAAACGGGTGGTCAGGAGGTGGGTGTCGGGGTGCATCTCATAGGGGCCGGTTATGACCTTGGCGCGAGCCATGGTGACGGCATGGTCA
>Ga0209278_1001560_pt1 | contig 13735 bp, 12 predicted proteins | sample JI81BgreenDNA_FD_187504 | JGI IMG/M metagenome (GOLD analysis project Ga0209278, IMG submission 187504) | Wastewater effluent complex algal communities from Wisconsin, to seasonally profile nutrient transformation and Carbon sequestration -... | ecosystem: Engineered > WWTP > Effluent > Algae... | reverse complement strand
CGGTTCGATTCGTCGGTGCTGATGGTGCAGGCCGCGATGGCGGGCCACGGCGTGGCCCTGGCGCCGGCGTCGATGTTCCGGCGCGAGCTCGCCAGCGGCCGCCTGGTGCAGCCCTTCCAGGCCGAGGTGGCCGTGGGCCGCTACTGGCTGACACGAAACCTGGGCCGCGACCCGCCGCCGGCCTTTGCGGTGCTGAGAGGCTGGCTGCTGAACCAATCGCCACCGGAGCCGACGAGCCAGGCCACTTGAATGCGCCAGGCCCACCGGGCCCGCGCCGCACCAACGCCATCTCGGGCGAAGACGGTCGCGCCTGGGTTGGCACCGGGCTCGGCCCCGGCCACCGCGGGGCTGCAGGCCCTGGCCGATCTCGCCGAATCGAGCGGGGTCTTCCCCTCCTTCCAGGTGGCGGTGGTGGCCCGCCGGCGGCTGCCGTGGTCCACGGCACGGGGCATGGCCGCCGTGTCGACCGGCCCGCCCGCCACCCCCACCACGGGCTACAGCATCGCGTCGACCACCAGGTGCTTCGAGGCCTTGGCGGCCGTCGCTGCAGGCCGAGCGCATCACGCTGCGCGAGCTGCTCACCCACACCCACGGCATCGACGCCGACGCCGTGCCGGCGCAGCGGCGCATCAACTTCTCGGGCGTCTACCGCGACAACGCGGCGCTGCTGCGCTGGCTGGCCCAGGCGACACCGGCGCCCGGTGGCAAGGCCTTCGCGTACTCGAACCTGGGCTACGACCTCGTCGCCATGGCGATGGCGCCGGCCGACGGCCTGTTCGCCACCGCCGAAGACCTCGCACGGCTGCTCCAGGCCATGCTCGGCCAGCAGCTGCCCCAGGACCGCGAGGTGCTGGGTTACCGCCGGCACGGCCACAGCCTGGGCTTCGACCTCGCGCTCTGGCACGGCCAGTCGATGCACACAAGGCTGGGCAGCTTCCGCGGGGCCAGCAGCCACTTGTCGTTCATGCACGAGCAGGGCCTGGGCATCGCCCTGCTGACCAAAGGCGACGCGGTCGCCGGCCTGGCGGGCGAGCAGCTGGTGCAGGCGATGTACCGCAGCCTGCTCGGCGAGCCGGCGGCCGCGCTGCAGTCCCTGGGCGACGGCCTGAAGCCGGTGCTGGGCCTGCAGGCGCGGCTGCGCGCGGCGCCCGCACCCGTGCCGCCGGCCGCGTGGCCGCTGCCGCCTGGGCAGCTGGTCGGGCGTTATGCCGACGAGCAGCTCGGCGACATCGAGCTGGTGTTCACGGGCCAGGCCCTGCTGGCGCGCTGGGGCGCGCTGGAGAGCGAGCTGACCTTGCGTTCCGCCGAGCGGCTGGAGTGGCGCGTGGACTGGAGCGGGCAAGGCGTGCTCGTGCAGGCCCTGGCCCCGGTGGGCCAGCGGGTCACGGGCTTGCGGATGTTCGGCCGCGAACTGTAGAGCCAGGCCGAGCCGGGCACCGGGGCCCGCGAGCCGGCGGCTGGCCCGGCCAGCGCCTCCACCCGCGGCTGAGCGGGGCCGGGCCGGCGATGCCGGCGGGCTTCAGTTCGGCACCACGCGCAGCAGGCCGGTCGGGCGCTGCAGCCCGGGCAGCTGCTCGTAGCCGATGCGCCATTCGCCGGCGGGCAGCGCGGGCACGGCCACCACCACCTCGCAGCCCGCGATGCTGCAGGCCTGCTGGCGCAGCGGCGTCAGCACGACACCCGGCACGGGCTGGCCCGCGGCGTCCAGCAGCAAGGGTGTCAGCTGCGTGTCGAGGTTGGCGCCGGTCAGCAGCACCTCGCTGGGCGCGCCGGCACGCACCGAGGCCGGCGACACCGCCTGCACGTCGGCAAAGCGGATGTCCAGCGTGAACGGGATCAGCGCATCGGCCTGCACCGCGCTCGACACGCGCAGCTGCAGCTCCGGCCGCAGGGCCGACGGCAGGCTGGCGGCCTGGGCGCGGTCCAGCTCCAGCACCGCCTCGAGCTGCAGGCCGCTGCCGCGCAGGCCTGCGGTGAGCCAGGGCACATCCACCGTGGCCTGTGCCGCGCTGGCCGGGATGCCCCAGCACTCGAGGCGGATCGTCAGCGTGGAGGTCAGTTCGTTCCAGGGCGGTCCCCACTGGAAACCGAATGTGGGCGGCGTGCCGGGTGAGCTTTCGGGCAGGCGGCAGCCCGGCGGGCGCACCTGCAGCAGGAAGTCGGCAGCCAGCTCCAGCGGGGTGCTGCCATCGGCAAACACGTAGCGGGCACGCAGCTGGGCCCGGTACTCGCCCAGGGCCAGGCTGTCGGAGCTGGGCGAGGCCAGGCGCAGCACGCGCTCCTGGGCACTGGCGCCGGCCTGCACCTCGGCCTGCAGCCAGGCCGACGGTGCGGTGCTGCCGGCGCCCTCGAGCGCCAGCACCTCCAGCGTGCCGGGCTCGGCCGGCAGGCCCAGGCTCACGAACTGGTCGGCCAGCCGCAGCCCCTGCCCGCCGAAGAACAGCTGCCCGGGCAGCTGCCAGCTCAGCCCGCGCTGCACGTCGACGCGCAAAGGCACGATGCGGCGCAGGCTGTTCTGCGCCGTGCAGGGCGCCAGGTTGCAGTAGCGCACCTCGATCTGCGCGCCGTTGGTGGGCACAAAACCCTGGACGGTGAAGCTGACCTGCACGCCGCCGGCCACCAGCTCGGCCCGCGCCTGCACCGGGCCCGTGGTCAGCACGTCCCAGCTGTAGTTGCCCACCACACCGGCGTTGGGCACCAGCACGCTCTGGCCGGCGCTGCTCTGGCCCTCGCGGACGCGCACGTCCACGGCGGCCAGGGTCTCGGCACGCGGGCTGATGGCCTGGGTCGAGCCGCCGTCACCGCCGCCCCCGCCACCGCCGCCACAGGCGGCGAGCAGCGCGGCCGCCGAGCAGACGGCCAGGCGGGCGCCGGCGCCGCACCACTGAAGAAGACGGTCAGGGACGGCAGTCGGGCACTTCGTCATGGCTGGGATCGGCGCGCCTTGGCGGCCGCAGGCGGGTTGGTTGGACGGCGCTTGGGTGGCGGCTGCGGCGGGCCGTGACGCACACCGCCCCGCCATTCTGCCAAGCGCCGCCGCGCCGCCGTCGTCAGGCGCCCAGGGTCTGCCGCGGCTCGCGGCGTGTCTTCCACAGCGAGACCACGATGCCGCCGGCCAGCAGGGCCGCCGTCACCGACAGGCTCAGCGCCGCCGGCACCTTGCCGTCGAACAGCCAGTCGCCGAGGAAGATCTTGGCGCCGATGAAGATCAGCACGATGGCCAGCGCGTACTTGAGGTAATGGAAGCGGTGCACCACCGCCGCCAGCGCGAAGTACAGCGCACGCAGGCCCAGGATGGCGAAGATGTTGCTCGTGTAGACGATGAAGGCGTCGGGCGTGATGGCAAAGATCGCCGGCACCGAGTCGATGGCGAACACCAGGTCGGCGATCTCCACCAGCACCAGGCAAAGGAACAGCGGCGTCGCCCACAGCACCAGCTTGCCGGTCTTGGGGTCGGGCTGGCGCACCAGGAAGGCCTGGCCGTGCATCTGCTCGGTCACGCGCAGGCGCTTGCGCAGGAACTTCAGCACCGGGTTGTTCTCGATGTCCGGCTTGCTGTCCATCATCACGATCATCTTCACGCCGGTGGCAATGAGGACGACGGCGAAGAAGTACATCACCCACGCGAACTCCATCACCAGAGCGGCACCCAGGCCGATCATGATGGCGCGCAGCACGATGACGCCCAGGATGCCCCAGAACAGCACGCGGTGCTGGTACTCGCGCGGCACGGCGAAGTACGTGAAGATCATCGAGATGATGAACACGTTGTCCAGGGCCAGCGTCTTCTCCACCAGGTAGCCGGTGATGTAGAGCTGCACGGCCGTCCAGGCACGTTCGCCGGGCTCGGTGGCGGCGGCGATCTGCGGGTCGATGGAGCTGGTGCCGGAGTAGGTGTAGTAGATCCAGTACACGGCGCCGGCCCAGGCCAGGCCCAGGCCGATGTACAGCGCCGACATGTTGAGGCTCTCGCGCACGCCGATCTCGTGCGCCTCGCGGTTGAGCACGCCCAGGTCGAAGGCCAGGATGGCCAGCACCACGGTGATGAAGGCCATCCAGATCCAGGCGGGCATGCCCAGCCAGGTGGTGAGGAGAAGTTCCATGGGGTCGGGTGATCAGGTGGGTGAGGGCCGCGCAGGCTCAGAACACCACGGCGGCGGCGGAGCCGATCGCGACCAGTGCCGCGACCGTGCCCAGCACGGCGATGCCGCGCCGCTCGTCACCCGGCCGGCGTGCGTGCCAGGCGACGCCGGCCATCACGAGCGCCAGCGTCAGAAGCATCCAGACCGGGGTGTCCATGGGCACGGGGTGGTGGTTGGCGAAGGCGCGGATGATGGTCTCTGGCAGCATTCGGCTCAATCGCATCGAACGTGACGCCAACTTCGGTTTTTCCGAAGTTCATGCAGAGGCCATCCACCATGACCCCACTCAACTACCGCCACCTGCACTACTTCTGGGTGGTGGCCAAGGAAGGCGGCTTCGCCAAGGCCTCGGCCCGGCTCGACATGGCCGTGCAGACCGTGAGCGCCCAGGTGCGTGAGCTCGAGCGCGCCCTGGGCCACCAGCTGCTCAGGCCCGAGGGCCGCCGCGTGGTGCTGACCGAGGCCGGCGAGGCCGCGTTCTCGCGCGCGGAGGAGATCTTCCGCATCGGCCAGGCGCTGCCCGAGGCCGTGCGCGAGGCGGCCAGTCGCCGCGCGCTGCGCTTCGCGGTGGGCTTCTCGGACGGCATCTCCAAGCTGGCGGCGCGGGCCATCCTGCAGCCGGCGATGGACACGCCCGACCTGCACCTGGTCTGCCACGACGGCGAGTTCGAGCAGCTGCTGGCGCAGCTGGCGATGCACCACCTGGACCTCGTGCTGGCCGACCGCCCGGCGCCCCCGAACCCCGCGCTGCGGGTGCAGAGCGAGCGGCTGGCCTCGTCGGCCGTGGACTGGTACGGCCACGCCGCCCTGGTGCGCCGTGCGCGCGGGCGGCCGCTGGCCACTTGCCTGGCGGAGATGCCGGTGCTGCTGCCCACGGCGCACTCGGTGGTGCGCAGCGCACTCGACCGCTGGTTCGAGGACCAGCGCCTGCAGCCGCGCATCGCGGGCGAGTTCGAGGACAGCGCGCTGATGGCCGTGTTCGCTGCCCAGGGCCTGGGCGCGTTCCCGGTCAGCCGCCTGGGTGTCGACCAGCTCGGCGCGCTGTCGGGGCTGCGCCTGCTCGGCCGCTGCGAGGAGGTGCGCGAGAACGTCTACGCCATCCGGCCGCGGCGAGGCATTCCGCACCCGCTGGTGGAGCTGTTGCTCGCCGCCAGGCACTGAGCGGCGGTTCCGTGATGCGGGCATGGCCGCTCAGAGGGCGCTCAGAGGGCGCTCAGAGGCCGCCGTGTGCGACGCCATGTGCGTCGCCGGGACGCGTGGCGATGCCCTGGCCACTGATGCGGGGCGAGCCCCCGTTACGGCTACATCAGCACGATGTCGTATTGAGGGGGCGGATTCGGAAAGCGTTGACGGGACAACAACTTGCGCTCACGCCCTCGGTGTGTGTCGGTTCGAGCTACCCGTCTGGCTACCTGGATTGCGTGGGCTTTCATGGGACGCCTCGACACCCGATGAAGCGGGGCTCGTTCACTGGCTGGCAAGTCTACTGGTCGTACGGAAACTCAAGTTTCCCGAGACGCCAACCACCAAGGTCATGACGCGTCGTCAAGCGGCCGGTTCCGTCACGGCAGGCCGCAGGCGCAGCTCGTGATCGAACTCACCCCGCCGCACCTCGACGAGGTCGCTCATCGAGGCCAGCATCTCGTTGAAGGTCGAGAAGCCATAGCTTGATTCGTGAAAGGTCGAGTCGATGCGTTGGATGAACGGCCGGAGTCTCGCCTTCTGGATCCAGGTCTCGCCACGGTTCTGCGCCAGGCGCGCTATGGCCTTGCCGACAAGATCGCGCGCAGCCTTGCGCTGAGCCGCCGCGGTCTCGGCCACGTCGAGTAGCGTCCGCATCTCCTCCAGCTGAGACGTGGAATTCGCATCGGCGCCTGAAGCTTCGGCCGCAGCCGCGGCCGGCTGCGCCGCTGGGGCGACAGGCTCACCCGCCGCAGCCGGGGCTATCGCGCCAGCCGGTGGCTGCGTTGAAGCTACTGCCTCTGCGGCCGGCACCGTCGGTGCCAGCAGCGCTTCGTAGAACTTGAACTCGTGGCAGCTTCGAGCCCAGTGCTGGTTCGTTCCGCGCCGGCTGCCGATGCCCACCAGCGTTCGCCCTGCAGCCTTCACCTTGTAGGACAGGGGCATGTAGTCGCTGTCGCCGCCGACGACGATGATGGTCCCGATGTGCGGAAAGCGGACCATGTCCTCCATCACGTCCAGGCAGAGCTTGATGTCGGCTCCGTTCTTCGCGTTGGCACCGGGCGGAAAGACCTGGATCAGCTCGATCGCAGCCTGCAGCAGGGACTGCTTGTAGCGATTGAAGGACACCCAGTTGGCGAAAGCGCGGTTGATGGCGATCGGCCCGAGCGAGAGTGCGTACTCGACGATCGTTTCGACGTCGATCACCTCGTCCTGAGGCCTGAACCGGTTGGCCAAGTAGGCGCCCTGCCCATGAGCCTGATCCACCAGGTTGGCGTGCAGGTTCTCGAAATCCCAGTAGATCGCGACCGACTCCGAGGCTTGTGCCATGTTGTTCTCCCTTACCGCATTCCTTGCTTGCATGCCTGCCGATGGCGTGCCCTTAGAGGACTATGCCGCCTGGTCCTTCAGATGCAGCAGGCGGTGCACCAATTCGTGCATGCTCGTGTAGGGCTGCGTGCCATCCTCAGCCGTGTGTCCAGCATGCATCAGCGCGTTGGCTCGCGCCGTGGCGACATCGAGGCGCTCGCGCGTTACAGCCCAGTGTGAGCCCTGGCCCTTGGTGTAGCCAGCCACATGCACCCGAAGCCGGGCAAGAGCCTCGTCGCGGTGGATCGGCGCGAACACGTCCTCGAAGTGCAGCAGCAGCCAAAGCTCGAAGCAAGGCACGGACACCACGGCCTCGAAGGGCACCTTGACCCGTTCGTCGTTCACCAGCTGGCCGTTCAGCGCGGTGACGCGCTTCAGTGCAGGCTGATAGGTGTGATGCTCGTCGCGGTCGAAGACCGTCACCACACGGTCGAAGCTGCGAGGGTGGATTTCTCTTTCGCGACTGCCCTCAACGAACAGGTACTCGGCATAGTCGACGATCTTCAGCGGTTCGGTTCCCCACGCCGCGGGCTGCAGCTGCACGTTGGCCGAAGGAAGGCTCATCTGCTGCCGGATCTCCCGCAGGTACAACGGCTCGGTCTTTGCGCCTTCACAGACGATGAGCAATCGCTCAGCTGGCTGGCGCTGCGCAGCGCGCCGCCGCAGCTCGCGTGCAGCTTGCCTGTGTTTGGGCTGACCGTCCTTACCCATCAGGCGTTCGGGTCCGTCAGACCGTCACCGGTGAACCCGGAGCCGAAGGCGTCGACGGCACGTCCACCGACGGCGCCGTTTCCGGCAAGGCGGAGAACATCGGCACCGCCCCGTAGCGCCCCATCAGGTAGCCGCGTTCCCAGGCCTCGTGCTTGCGCGGGCTGAAGTCCGACAGCGGAAAGATCCGCGTGGCCTGCGTTCCGTCCTTCTCGGCGAACCACACCTGGTCGCGCCGGAACAACGTGTGGTCCAGCAACGACGTGTCGTGCGTGCTGAAGACCAGCTGCGCGCCGCGCGGGTTCAGCACCGGGTCGTGGAACATGCCGACCAAACGCCGGACCAGCAGGGTGTGCAGGCTGCGGTCCAGTTCATCCACCACCAGCACGCGGCCATGCTTGAGTACATCCAACACCGGCGCGGCCAGGCTGAACAGGCGCTGAGTGCCTTCGGATTCCTCGTGCAGCTCGAACTTCGCGCTGCCCTGCTCGGTGCGGTGCTCGAAGATCGGAAAGAGGAACTCCCCTTCCTCCTGCCGGGCCTGTGCAACACCCCCGGGCTGGAACATCACCTGGCCGCGCAGCCCCTTGCGCGGCACTGCCGACACCTCGGCGATGGAGATGTCTGCTGTCGCCAGGAAGTCTCGAACCGCAGCGCGGCCCTCCGTCGATTCCAGCAATGCCGTCGTGAACGCGTGGTCGATGAAGGCCCCCGCCGGCAGGTACACGAGGCCTTGCACCAACCACCGCGCCACCGGGCCGAGCAACTCGCTGTTGAGCTGCGCCGCCGTCGACAGGAACAGCGCATTGGGCCGCGTGCTCTCCTGCCAGAGCTTGCGCGGGCCTGTCAGGTAGGCGCTGAACTCGTAGACGTAGCGTTCACCACTGTCGTCCAGGCGGCGGCTGAACCACTGTGTGGGCTTCGCGGTGCGCCAGACCATCAGCTGCTCGCTGACGATGCGATCGGCCGTCATCGCGAAGCTGTACTGATGGCGGATGCCGTCGACCAGGAAGCTGGCCTCGAACTCGGTCGGCTGGCCGGCAGTAGCCGGATCGAGCCGGAAAGGCTGGACGTTGTAGGTCTGCCCCGGCTGCACGACCGTGGCCGACTCGGCCACCATGGCCCGAAGGTAGTTCAGCGCAAAGAGCAACGTGCTCTTGCCGCTGGCATTGGGCCCGTACAGCACCGCCGAGCGCACGGCCTGTGGCAGCGCCTTCAGCCCCGTCAGTGCCAGGTGCGTCTCGGCCAGCTCCTTGTCGGCCGGCGCGGCCACCAGGCTCAAGGACTGCTCGTCCTTGATCGACCGAAAGTTGCGGATGCGGAACTCGAGCAGCATGATCGGCTCCGGTTGAATATTTCAGACATTTTTGCACATGATCTTCTTGAGAGGCGATAATTTTGTGCGCTTTCCCAGGATTCGTGGTTCGTCGGCGTTTCAGTGCAGTGGCGTCGGTCCCTTCGCCGTCCGCCACGCCTCAAGGTCGATCGCCTGATCCACCCGCCACGCGAGCCGCTGCCGCGCCACCCAGCGCACCGCGGACACGGCGGCCAACACCACCGCCGCCGCGGGCAAGAACAGCACCATCCCCGCATCTCCCAACCAGGCCGTCATGCCGACAAACCCCGCGGCCAGCCACAGCACGTCACCCACCCGCACCAACCCCGGCGGCTCGCTGCGTACGTAGTTGACGCCGTCGATCGTCGTCCAGTTGGCCAGGGCGAGCACGCGCGGACGGCGGTGCGGTGTGGTGATCAGGCTGACCTCATGCCCGCGGCGTGCCGGCATCTCGCGGGTGTGGACGGTGAACTTGCGCTCGGTGCCGTCGAGTGCGCGCAGCCACAGCTCGTAGCGGTCGGTCGGCGCGATGGGGTGCAGGTGGCGCCAGTGCACGTTGACGTGGCGGCGCAGGTCGGCCAGGTGGCCGTGGAAGGTCTGCAGGTCGGGCATGGTGATTCCTCGGTTCAGCGCCACCAGGCTCGACCCGCGAACGCGCTCGTCAAGGGTGCGTTGAACGCCAACACCGCCACCTACTGACACTGCGCAGCAAGCGCACCGTGTGCCTGCAAACACCCCATTGCAAGTGGCCGACTAGGCACCCCGTCGCGGGCATCCCGGCGAGCCCCAGAACCCGCGCTGCCGTGTCACTGGACCGGGATCTGCATACGCTCCGACAACGCCATCCACCTCGTTCCTGATCGCCGTTCGGACCCAGAGGTAGAACACCTTCCCGTCAACCCCAGGCGAAATCACGGCCCTTTCGCCATCGGCTCCCCAATCGGCGAAATTCGCGGTTGCAAGGCCCGCACCGCCAGCCCACACTGCCGGTGCGCAAGCAGGGATCAGCTGGCAGCCCTGGGCGGCATCGAGCCCCTGAAGTCGCAAGACTGCAAGCCTTGGAGCGGTGACCTCGTCACCATTGCGCCCGCCACGGCGGGCGCGCACAGAAGCCGACGCACGTGCGTCGCTGCGTCGTCATCGACGCCGTCGCGCCGCGCCAGGGCCTGACCCTGGCGCCACCCTCGAGCCCGTGCCCGACACCGGCCCGAGGTGATGCGCACCCGGCAGCCGCCGCCCCGAGCGGCCCTGCCCCGACCGGTGGCCTGACCACCGATGCCTGCCCGGCCCCAGAGGCTGCGGCAGTGACCGTCTCCAGCTCTCGCACCCGTTCCGGGCTGCGAAAGACGCCTGCTCTGCGGAGCCGGCGTTCGAGTTCCTCCCCCACGCGCTCACGCATTGGCCTCTGCTTGCAAGCCAGCCCTGCTGTGCCCCTGGCGATTGCCGCCGGGCGGCGGCAGGGCCCGCGTGAACGGCCTGCGCGCCCGTCGTGGAACGGGCGCTGCCAGTCAGACCGGCGTGGGGGACGAGTTCGCGGTGCCGCTCGGGCGCCGCACCGGGGGTCAAGCCCCCGGCGTTGCCTCGGGCCCCTGGAGGGCCTGGTCTGCCCCGGCAGACGCCACATCGCGCCCGACGCGTGCTGGCTGGCGATCACTTTTACGAACCTCCGCGCGGTGGCGGCCCTTCGGGGTGGCCGCCGCAAGCCACTGGCCCGGCATCGGCCCCGGAACCCGCCGATGCCTGCACCACAGGGTTCCACCGATTCGACTGCCGAGGACTCGCCCCATGCCCGCCACACCGCACCGCCCCACGCCCACCCCCACACGCCGCCCCGCGCGCGCCGGGCCCATCGCCCGGCCACGAACCTACGAGCGGCCGGCACTGAGCGAGCTGCCGCTGAACCCGCGCCGCGGCACCTACGTGCTGAACCTGATCCTGCAGCAGCACAACTGGCGCCACAGCAGCAAGCACAAGGGCCCAATGGGAAACATCGGCCACAAGACCATCGCCGAGCGGGCGCGCTTCTGCCACTGGCTCTTCACCTTCCTGCGCCAGCACCCCAAGCGCTTCAAGCTCGACCCGCGCTCGTTCAGCGGCCGGCATGTCGAGGCCGTCACCGCGCACTGGCAGGCCGAGGCGCACGCCGGCCGCATCAGTCCGGCCACCATCCAAACCTACTTCAGCTTCATGCGCACCTTTGCCGGCTGGATCGGCAAGCCGCGCCTGCTGAAGCCCATCGCCAGCTACTTCGACAACCCCGCGCTGCACCGCCGCAGCCTGGCCGCCACCGTGGACAAGACCTGGCGCGCCCAGGGCGTGGATGCCGACGCGGTGATCCGCGAGGTGGAAGCCCACGACCGGCACGCCGCCGCGTCGCTGCGACTGATGCAGGCCTTCGGCCTGCGCTTCAAGGAAAGCCTGATGCTGCGGCCCCACCAGGACGTGCTGACCGCGCAGCAGGCCGGCCGCCCCGCCGACGGCCCGGCGCGCTACCTGGACACGCACCGCGGCACCAAGGGTGGCCGCGACCGGCTGCTGCCCATCGACACCCCGCAGCGCGAGGCCGCCGTGGCGCAGGCCTGCCGCGTGGCCATCGGCCCCGACGACAGCGTGAGCGATCCGCGGCGCACGCTGGCGCAGGCCGAGCGGCGGCTGCGCTACGTGATCGAACGCCATGGCATCACCCGAGCCGGCCTGAAGGTTGTGCCGCACGGCCTGCGCCACCAGAACGCGGCCGATGCCTACCGCTCGATGACCGGCCAGCCGCCCCCAGTGGCCAGCGGCGGCACCCGTGACTCTCCGGCAACCGACTTCAGCAAGCCACCTTGGGGCGAGCGTGCGACGCCGCCTTCGTTGCGCTCTGGACAGGGGCGCCGCGCACCTATAGTTCCCACGAAATGAACTGGACACGCGCCGAACTGCTTGCAGCCCTGCATCTCTACCTGCAGCTTCCGTTCGGCCAACTGCACCGAGGCCAGCCGCGGATCGTGCAATTGGCTCGCTGGCTTGGGCGCACGCCGAGCTCGGTGGCCATGAAGCTCGTCAATATCGCAAGCCTCGACCCGGCGATCACCGGTAGCGGCCGCGCAGGCCTCAAGAAGGCTTCGCAACTCGACCGAGACCTGTGGGAGGAACTGACAGCATCCTGGTCAGCGGTGGCGCATGAAGCAGCGAAGGCGTACGAAGCCCTCGCAGCGCAGGACGGGCTCACGCCAATTGAAGCCGATCGCATCGCTCCCGCGGAATTTCCCGATGTGGGGCCTGAGATTGCGACGCCGACAGCGACAGAGCGCGAAGAACGCGTGAAAGTACGCATTGGCCAAGTGCGCTTTCGACGTTGGGTCCTCGCGAGCTACGGAGGTCGATGCTGCGTCACCGGTCTACAGGAGCCGCGGCTGCTAATCGCCAGCCACATCGTTCCGTGGTCAGAGAGTCCTGCGAATCGAATGAATCCGCGAAACGGGCTGTGCTTGTCGCCCCTCTATGACCGGGCCTTCGACCAGGGCCTTATCACGATCACGCCAGGGTCACTGAAGATCCATGTATCCCAGCATTTGCGCGACGCGGTGGCAGATGCCTACGTTCAGCAGACGCTCGTTGCGCTGGATGGTGTTCCGATTCGCCCCCCCGAGCGGTTCCGTCCTGACGATGAGTTACTGGCGTGGCATCAGGAGCGATATGCCTGATTTGCCGAGGCAGCGTGGCTATGAGATGCCGCTTCGTGCTCTCGCGCAGCGTGTCCTTGCTCAGGTGGGTGTCGCCGCCATGCCGGGCCGCGCGACTGCGTGAATGCGCCGGCAGCACGTAGGCTGAGTTGCCGGCCAGCGTGCGCAACTCGCGGAACCAGTCCACCACCACGGGTGCCAGCGGAATGTCCATCGCCGCGCCCGTCTTGCTCTTCGGGATGTGCCACTGCGCGCTGTCCAGGTCCACGTCCGCCCACTGCGCCTGGTAGAGCTCGGCGCTGCGCACAGCCGTGGCCAGCAGGATGCGGATGGCCAGCGCGTTGCTGCGGCGCATGGGCGCGGCCAGCAGCAGCTTCAGCTCCTCGCGCGTCAGCATCAGGCGCTGGCGGCGCGGCGGCCGTTCGCCCAGCAGCGCCGATAGCATGATGCCGAGGCAGGGGTTGGCGTTGATCAGCCGCTTGCCGCAGGCGTGCGTGAACAGGCACTTGGTGGTGATGAGCAGCATGTTCGATTCGCCCCAGGTGAGGCCGGCGCCTTCGATCAGCGCCACCACGTCGCTGGCCTCGATCTCGCGCACGGTCAGCGCGCCCAGCTTCTTCTCCACGCGCTTCAGGTGCCGGCCGTAGCTCACCTGCGTGCTGTGCGCCAGGCTCACCAGCTTCTTGGCGCGGTAGTCCTTGGCCAGGTCACGCACCGTCCAGTCGCGCGCGGCGGTGGCCTTGGCCTTCTGCTTCTCGGCCGCCGGGTTGCGGCCCTGCTGCACTTCGGCGCGCTTGAGGGTGGCGATGCCGCGCGCCTCGGCCAGGCCGATGTCGGGGTAGCGGCCGATGGTCAGTTCGCGGCGCCGGCCGCCGAAGCTGTAGCGCAGGATCCAGCCCGCCGAGCCACCCGCCGACAGCGTGAAGGTCAGCCCACCGCCATCGGCCTTGGCCAACGGCACGCCCGCCTTCACCCAGTGACGGATCTGGAGGTCCGTCAGCTTGCCTCGTTCACCTGCCATCGTCGCCTCCTGGCCGCCGCGGCGCAGCTACCACCGCAGCTACCACCCCAGCTACCAAATTCTGTTGGGACGTGGTGGGTTCTCAAGAGCCCCGAAAAGCAGTTGCCACCCGAAAACTCCTGGGAAATCAGGCGCTTGCGGGTGGCAACTGGCACGGGGTGAGACCCCGCGGAGCGCTACATCAGAACGATGTCGTACTGCTCCGGATTCATCCCCGCCTCCGCGCTCAGCGAGATCGGCTTGCCGATGAACTCGCTCAGGCCCGCGAGGTGCACGCTCTCCTCGTCGAGCAGCATCTCCACCACCGCGGCGC
>Ga0209278_1001559_pt1 | contig 13735 bp, 13 predicted proteins | sample JI81BgreenDNA_FD_187504 | JGI IMG/M metagenome (GOLD analysis project Ga0209278, IMG submission 187504) | Wastewater effluent complex algal communities from Wisconsin, to seasonally profile nutrient transformation and Carbon sequestration -... | ecosystem: Engineered > WWTP > Effluent > Algae... | reverse complement strand
CCGCCATGCGCGCCTCACTGGAATCCACCTGCATGTCCGCCGTCTACGCTCCCCCGATTCCCCGTCCGATCCCCGCCCGCATGAAGGGCCTGAATCGTGCCGAGATCTGCGACCGCAATTTCGTCGAGTTCGTCGAGGCTTGGGACGGGCCGGTGCAGGCCGCGCCGCCCGCCGATGCCGCGGTGCTGCCGGGCGCCACGCTCACGGCCGCGGATTTCCTGCACCTGTTCGAATCGCAACTGATCAGCCGCCACCTCGACCTGATGGCGCGCGTGCTGCGCGTTCAGAACAAGGTCTTCTACACCATCGGCTCCAGTGGCCACGAAGGCAACGCGATGGTCGCCCGGGCCACGCGCCACACCGATCCGGCCTTCCTGCATTACCGCTCGGGCGGCTTCATGGCCGAGCGCTTCCGCAAGCTGCCGGGCATGGACCCGATCATGGATTCGGCGCTGAGCTTCGCGGCCAGCAAGGACGATCCGGCCTCGGGCGGCCGCCACAAGGTCTGGGGCAGCAAGCCGCTGTGGGTGCTGCCGCAGACCTCGACGATCGCCTCGCACCTGCCGAAGGCGCTGGGCACGGCCATCGCCATCGAGCAGGCGCGCCGCATCGGCCACGCGCTGCCGATCCCCGAGGATTCGATCGCGATCTGCTCGTTCGGTGATGCCAGCAGCAACCACGCCACCGCGCAGACGGCCTTCAACGCCGCCGCATGGACGGCGCACCAGAAGCTGCCGGCGCCGGTGCTCTACGTCTGCGAGGACAACGGCATCGGCATCTCGGTGAAGACGCCGACGGGCTGGGTGGCGGAACGCTACCGGAACATGCACGGCCTCGACTACTTCTTCGCCGACGGCCTCGACCTTGCTGCCGGCTACGGGCAGGTGGCCGCGGCCGTCGAGCACTGCCGCCGCACGCGCCGCCCGACCTTCCTGCACCTGAAGACCACGCGGATCATGGGCCACGCCGGCACCGACTTCGAGATCGAGTGGCGCTCGATCGACGAACTCGTGCAGGTGGAGGCGAGCGACCCGCTGCTGCGCTCGGCCGAGATCGCGCTGATGTCCGGCCTGATGTCGAAGGACCAGCTGCTGGCGTACTACGAGTCCTTCCGCGCGAAGTGCTTCGCCGCCGCCGAGGAGGCGGATCGCCGCCCGAAGATCGAGACCCTCGAGGAGATCATCGCGCCGCTGGCCCCGCACCATCCGGAGCTCGTGCATCGCGAGGCCACCCGCAACGACTACGCCGAGGCCCGCCTGAAGGCCTTCGGCGGCGAGGCCAAGCTGCCCGAGAAGCAGCCGGCCAAGCACCTCGCCATCCAGATCAACCAGGCGCTGCACGACCTGTTCGCCAAGTACCCGGAAACCCTGCTGTTCGGCGAGGACGTCGCGCAGAAGGGCGGCGTCTACACGGTGACTAAGGGCCTGCACAAGGCCTTCGGCCCCGCGCGCGTGTTCAACACGCTGCTCGACGAGACGATCATCCTCGGCCTCGCGCAGGGCTACGCCAACCTCGGCATGATCCCGGTGCCCGAGATCCAGTACCTCGCCTACTTCCACAACGCCTGCGACCAGATCCGCGGCGAGGCTTGCTCGCTGCAGTTCTTCTCGAACGGCCAGTACCGCAACCCGATGGTGGTGCGCATCGCTGGCCTGGGCTACCAGCGTGGCTTCGGCGGGCACTTCCACAACGACAACTCGATCACCGCGCTGCGTGACATCCCCGGCCTCGTGATCGGCTGCCCCAGCCGCGGCGACGACGCGGCGATGATGCTTCGCACGATGATGGCGCTGGCCCGCGTCGACGGCCGCGTCTGCGCCTTCCTCGAGCCCATCGCAACGTACATGACGAAGGACCTGCACGAGGCCGGCGACGGCCTGTGGTTGGCCGAGTACCCGGCGCCGGACCGCGCCATCCCGGTGGGCGAGGGCAAGGTCTACGGCGAAGGCGATGATCTGGTGATCTACACCTTCGGCAACGGCGTGCCGATGAGCCTGAAGGCCGCGCGCCAGATCGAGGCCGCACAGGGCTGGAAGGTGCGCGTGGTCGACCTGCGCTGGCTGCTGCCGCTCAACGAGGCCTTGATCGTCGAACAGGCGCGCTCCGCGAAGCGCGTGCTGGTGGTCGACGAGGGCCGTCGCAGCGCCGGGGTGGGCGAGGGCATCATCACCGCGCTGGTCGAGGGCGGGCTGGGTGCCAAACCGCTCTCGCGCGTTTGCGGCGCCGACACTTACACGCCGCTGGCCGGCGCAGCGTTCCTCGTTCTGCCGTCGGAGGCCGACATCGTGGCCGCCGCCGCCGGCTTGGCCTGAGGTAACCTTCCGGCTGGAAGGAGTTCGTCCGATGCCCGAGTCCCGGCCCCTGACCCTGCTGTTCGCCGACGTCAGTGGCAGCACCAAGCTGTTCGAGCAGCGCGGTGACGTGGTCGCCCGCCAGCTGATCGCGCAGATCCTCGACGCCCTTTCGGCGATCTGCCGGCGCCACAGCGGGCGCGTGGTCAAGACCATCGGCGACGAAATCATGTGCGTCCTTCCGACGGCCATGGACGGGGTCGATGCGGCCGTGGCCATGCAGCGCCACGTGGCGACCGATCCCACGTGCGTCACCAACCACCTGGCCATCCGCATCGGACTCCACGACGGCGAGTGCCTCGTGGAAGACGATGGCGACGTCTACGGCGATGCCGTCAACACGGCCGCACGCATGGCCAAGTTGGCCGGCCGCGAGCAGATCGTGACCACGGCAGCGACCGTGGCCGGACTCAAGCACGCCCCGGTCCGCTCGCTCGGTACGGCACAGGTCTCGGGCAAGCTGCAGGCCATCGATATCGTCGACATCATCTGGCAGGAAAACCCCGCGGGCATGACGACGGTGCAGAGCGCACTCGGCCTCGGCCACGCCCCGGCGCTCGAGAATCGCCTGGTGCTGGAATTCAAGGGCCGCACGATCGAATTGGGTCCCGCGTCGCCGCCGCTCACGCTGGGGCGCGATCCGGGAAGCACCCTCGTCGTCGAATCCGACTGCGTCAGTCGCAGCCATGCCGTGATCGAGTTCCAGCGTGGGCAGTACGTCCTGACCGATCGCTCGACCAATGGCAGTTTCCTGCGGATCGAGGGTGACGACGAACAGCGCGTGCACCGCGACGAGGCCAAGCTGCGCCGCTCGGGCGTCATCAGTCTCGGAAAGGGATCGGCGCAGAACGCCGATGCCCTGATCTTCTTCCGCTGTCCCTGAGTGGCCCCGCTGGCGGATGGAGCCCGCCTCAGTTGGCGGGCGCCGCTTCTTCCGTGGGCGTGACCGCCGGTGCGGGAGCAGGTGCAGGTGCCGCGGGCGCGACGTAGCCGAAGGAATTCACCAGCAGCCTCTCGAGGCCGTCGTAGGCCCCGGCGTCCACGCCCACCAGTCGCTCCGTGCGGAGTTCGGTCATCACCGCGTAGGCCTCCGGATCCTCGTGCAGCTTGAGCAGTGCGTCGGACACCTTCTGCCGAACGTCCTGTGGCAGCTCGGGCGAGGCGCTGAAGACGCGGCCCGCCACCTCGCGGCTGCGCCAGAGCTCGGTCAACGCCGGATTCTCGCTCGCCATGTACGCCGGGAGCAGCGTGCCTTCCACGTCCCCGGAGAAGACAAGGTCGGGGCCGTCCGACCACTTGCTGCTCACCGAGCGCACTTCGGGCTGGGCGAGCGGGTTGCGGAAGGCGTCGAACACCAGGACGTAGGCAAGGTTCGGCGCGCCAAGGCTGGCGACCGTGCGGCCGACGATGCCCTCGCGGCCTTCGGCGGCGATCTCCGGATCGGCCACGGCGATCACGAAGGCCGAGTTCTCCTGCGTCCGCGCGACGCCGATGGCGCCACTGCGCTTGCGGCGGTAGTCGAAGAAGTGCCCTTCTTCGAACACGAATTCGGTTTTCGCGCCGGAGCGCAGTTCCCGCCAGTGCTCGTTGAAGTTGGCGGCCGAGCGCACCGTGAACCGGTGCCCGGTGCTGCGGTTGAGGTAGGACACCAGCGGGCCGTACACCTCGCGTATTTGGGCCGCGGGGTAGTTGGGCTCGACCGTCAGGGTGTAGTCGGCCGCATGGGCGACGACGGGAACGCCGGCCAGCACGCCGACCGCAAGGACGGCGCCCAAGGCGCCGCGGAACACATTCGACATGGCTCACTGCCTCCGGAACACGTGGCGCCGCGCCGCCCCCGGCCGCGCGGTTCTTTCGCGCGGAGTTTAGAGCTTTTCCTCAAGCCGGGCGCGCAAGCCCCGTCAACGGTGGTGAAGCCTGTGCAGGGCCGCCCGCCGCGAGCACCGGGCCCGCCGCCGGCAGCGCGGCGACGGCAAGGGCGCCGCGGCCATCGCCCGTCGCCTCGATGACCTCGCCGATCGTGCGTCCTTCCGGGTCGGAAACGCTCTGGCCCGCCGCGAGGCCGATGCCGTCCAGCCACCAGGCCTGCCGCTTGGACTGCCCGAGGAAATGCGTGCGCGCGACGATCTCCTGGCCGGGATAGCAGCCTTTGCGGGTGCTGAAGGCTTTCAGGCGATCCAGCGACAGCATGTGCGGCGTCCAGCCGTGCTCGCGCCCTTGCGACCAGCGCGGCAATCCGTGCCGGAGATCGGCGTCACGCCAGCCTTGCGTGGCCTCGGTGTCGACCGGATGGCCCTCGCGCGGCCCGATATGCAGCGCACGGGCGACGTGGCTGGACCCGAAGTCGAGCACCACGCCGCCATCGGCGCCCGCGAGGCAGCGATCCGGGGCCTCGAACGCGACGGGCGCGTCGGGACGCCCTGCGAAAGTGCCGAGATCGTTACGAACCACGAGGCGGACCTTGCTGCGGAACAGGAACCGCTGCAGGCCGTCGCGCAGGGCATCGGCGGGTTCGTCGAGCACCACGAGCAGGAGGTCGCCAGGGGCCACCCGCACCAGTGCGAACAGGGCCAGCACGCGGCCCTTGGCATTCAGCCAGCCGTTCCAGTGCCAGTGACCGACGGGCAGGGCCAGCACGTCGTTCATCGTCTGCGATTGCGCAAAGGCCTCGGCGTCCGGCCCCTGCATCGAGAGCAGGCCAAGGTTGCCGAGGACAGCTTTTTCAGTCGATTTCACGGTGCCGTGCTTGAACGTCGGGGAACGGGTGCTTAACATCCACGGATGCTTCCGCAGACGCACATTCTAGGCGACCTCGAACCAGACGAGCGTCGGCCTGAATCGACGCACGCCGAGGCGGACGCATCGAGCCCCATGCCCTCGGCTGCCACTGGAGCCGGCGCGCCGGCCGAGGTCGGTGGCCGCGACGGCCCGGAACCCACCCGCTTCGGCGACTGGGAAAAGAACGGCCGCTGCATCGATTTCTGACCGCAGGACGCGGTTCCCCATCCGACACCCGAACGAGCGGAGCCCATGGCCACGCAGCAACGACCCCTGTCACCCCATCTGCAGATCTACGCCAAGCAGATCACTTCCACGATGTCGATCCTGCATCGCATGACCGGCGTCGTGAACGCCCTCGGCGTGCTGGCCTTGGCATGGTGGTTGGTGGCCCTGTCGGCGGGCGGCGAGGCGTACGCGCAGTTCGCCGCTGTCGCCGGCTCCCTTCCGGGCCAGGTGGCCTTGTTCGGCTTCGCGGCCACGCTGGTCTACCACCTGCTCAACGGTGTCCGCCATCTCGTTTGGGACATGGGCTTGGGCATGGCCATCCCGCAGGTCTATCGCTCGGGGTACGCCGTGATCGCCCTCGCGGTGCTGCTCACCGGCCTGCTCTGGTACGCGGGCTTGAGCGTTGGAGGTGCCGCATGAGCCGCCTCCGTCATCCCTGGGCCGTGGCCCGTGGCCTCGGCAGTGCCAAAGAGGGCGTGTCCCACTGGTGGGCCCAGCGCGTCAGCGCCGCGGCGCTGCTGTTCCTCGTGCCCTGGTTCGTGGTCACCGCGGTGTCGCTGATGGGTGTCGACCACGCGAATGCCCGGGCCTTCCTCGCGCAGCCGATGAACGCCACGCTGATGCTGGCCTTCGTCCTTGCCGTGACTTGGCATGCGCGCCTCGGCCTGCAGGTGGTCATCGAGGACTACATCCACACGCCTTGGCTCGAGATCGCCCTGCAGCTTCTCGTGAAGTTCGCTTACGCGCTCGCCGCCCTCGCTTCCGTCGTGGCCATCGGCCGCATCGCCTTCATCGCCTGAGCCCGCCATGACGACTGCCTACAAGATCATCGAACACCAGTACGACATGGTCGTGGTCGGCGCCGGCGGCGCCGGCCTGCGTGCCACCTTCGGGCTTGCCGCCAAGGGCCTCCAGACCGCTTGCATCAGCAAGGTCTTCCCGACCCGCTCGCACACCGTGGCGGCGCAGGGCGGCATCTCGGCCGCGCTCGGCAACATGGGCGAGGACGACTGGCGCTACCACTTCTTCGATACCGTGAAGGGCTCGGATTGGCTGGGCGACCAGGACGCCATCGAGTACATGTGCCGCGAGGCCATCCCGGCCATCATCGAACTCGAGCACTACGGCGTGCCGTTCTCGCGCACCGAGGAGGGCAAGATCTACCAGCGCCCCTTCGGCGGCATGACCACGCGTTATGGCGAGGGCCCGCCGGCCCAGCGCACCTGCGCCGCCGCCGACCGCACGGGCCACGCCATCCTGCACACGCTGTACCAGCAGTCGCTGGCGCATGACGCGCGCTTCTTCATCGAGTACTTCGCCCTCGACCTGATCATGGACGAGGAGGGTGTCTGCCGCGGCGTGATCGCCCTCGACATGGCCGAAGGCACGATCCACGTGTTCCGCGCCCATGGCGTGGTGCTGGCCACCGGCGGCTATGGCCGCGCCTACTTCTCGGCGACCTCGGCGCACACCTGCACCGGCGACGGCGGCGGCATGGCGCTGCGCGCCGGCCTGCCGCTGCAGGACATGGAGTTCGTGCAGTTCCACCCGACCGGCATCTACGGCGCGGGCTGCCTGATCACCGAAGGCGTGCGCGGCGAAGGTGGCATCCTGCGCAACGCGCAGGGCGAGCGCTTCATGGAGCGCTATGCGCCGAGCGTGAAGGACCTCGCCCCGCGTGACATGGTCAGCCGTTCGATGACCATCGAGATCCGCGAAGGCCGCGGCGTGGGCGCCAACGGCGACCACATCCACCTCGACCTGACCCACCTCGACCCGAAGGTCATCCACGAGCGCCTTCCGGGCATCGCCGAGACGGCCAAGATCTTCGCCGGCGTCGACGTCGAGAAGCAGCCGATCCCGGTGCTGCCCACCGTCCACTACAACATGGGCGGCCTGCAGACCAACTACCACGGCGAAGTCGTCACCAAGAAAGACGGCAACCCGGATGCCGTCGTGCCAGGGCTGTATTCGATCGGCGAAGCGGCCTGCGTGTCGGTGCACGGCGCCAACCGCCTCGGTTCGAACTCGCTGCTCGACCTCGTGGTGTTCGGCCGCGCCGTGGCCAACCGCTGCGCCGAGACGATCAAGCCGGGCCAGCCGCACAAGCGCCTCGCCTCCGATGCGCTCGACAAGTCGCTCGCCAACCTCGACAAGCTGCGTTACGCGAAGGGCGGCACGCCGACGGCCGACATCCGCCTGAACATGCAGCGCATCATGCAGAACGACGCCGCGGTGTTCCGCACCGGCGAAACGCTGCAGCAGGGCGTCAGCAAGATCAACGCGGCGTTCAAGAGCTTCGAAGACGTCAAGGTCAGCGACCGCTCGCTGGTCTGGAACTCCGATCTCATCGAAACGCTCGAGCTGCAGAACCTGCTCGCTCAGGCCGTGGTCACGCTGGTGTCGGCGGAGAACCGCAAGGAATCGCGCGGCGCCCACGCCCGCGAGGACTTCGCCGAGCGCAACGATGCCGAATGGATGAAGCACACCCTGTGCTGGATCGACGAGAAGGGCGAGACGCGCATCGACTATCGTCCGGTGCACCTCAACACCCAGACCGATGCCGTGCAGAGCATTCCGCCCAAGGCGCGCAAGTACTGACATGGGCGCCGAGCGCGAAGGCGGCTTGTTGGCGTGGCAGTTCCGCGATTACGCGGAGCGCCACCAGGACAAGCTCAACCTCTGGTTGCACCTCTACGCGGTGCCGGCCTTCATCGCCGGCAGCCTCGCAGCGGTGTTGAACCTGCTCGCACTCAGCCCTGTCGGCGTGGCCGCCTCGCTCGCTTTCGTCGTCGTCGCCTTCCTGATCCAGGGCCTCGGCCACAAGCGCGAGCCGATGGCGCCTCAACCCTTCGACGGACCGGTGGATTTCCTCCAGCGCATCTTCGCCGAGCAGTTCGTCACCTTTCCCCGTTTCGTCCTTTCCGGCGGCTGGATGCGCAACGTCACGCGCCGCGCCGGGCACCACTGACCCGAGGTCACACGATGGCTGAGTTCACCCTTCCCCAGAACTCCAAGATCGGCAAGGGCAAGCATTTCCCCGCGCCGGCCGGGGCGAAGAACGTCCGCAGTTTCAAGGTGTACCGCTGGAATCCGGATGACGGAAAGAACCCCAGCGTCGACACCTACGACGTCGACCTCGACAGCTGCGGTCCGATGGTTCTGGACGCGCTGATCAAGATCAAGAACGAGATCGACCCGACGCTGACCTTCCGCCGGTCCTGCCGCGAAGGCATCTGCGGCTCGTGCGCGATGAACATCGACGGCACGAACACGCTGGCTTGCACCAAGGCCATCGACGAGTGCGGCAAGAAGGACGTGCCGATCTACCCGCTGCCGCACATGCCGGTCATCAAGGACCTGGTGCCGGACCTCACGCACTTCTACGCGCAGTACGCCTCCATCCGTCCGTGGATGCGCACGCAGAGCGCTGCGCCCGCCAGCGGCGAGCGCCTGCAGTCGCCGGAAGACCGCAAGAAGCTCGACGGTCTCTACGAGTGCATCCTGTGCGCCTGCTGCTCGACCTCGTGCCCGAGCTACTGGTGGAATGGTGACCGCTACCTCGGCCCGGCGATCCTGCTGCAGGCCTACCGCTGGATCGTCGATTCGCGCGACGAAGACACCGGTGCGCGCCTCGATGACCTCGAGGACCCGTTCAAGCTCTACCGCTGCCACACGATCATGAACTGCGCGCGGACCTGCCCGAAGGGCCTGAACCCCGCGAAGGCGATCGCCGAGATCAAGAAGCTGATGCTGGCCCGTCGGGGCGCTTGATGGCCGCCTCGCCGTGGGTGTGGCCCATGCTGGCGATGGTGGGCCTCGTGTTCGCCGTCGCCGGTCGGCTGTTCTTCACCCGGATCCCGGAGATGAAGCGGCGCGGGATCCATCCGCAGGCCGTCGCGTCGGCGAAGCAGATGGCCGAGGCCATGGAGGACACCCGCGCGGCGGACCATTTCCGCAACCTGTTCGAAACGCCGGTGCTGTTCTTCGTCGCTTGCCTCGCGGCGATGCAGACGGGCGTCGATGGTTTCGGCCCGCTGCTGATGGCTTGGGCCTTCGTCGGCGCCCGCGCGATCATGGCTCTCGAGGCCTGTGGCCGGAACAAAGTGATGCGGCGCTTCCAGGCCTTCCTCGCCGGCTGTACGGCCCTGCTGTTCCTGTGGGTCCAGCTCGGCCTGCACTGGGCCGGGGTGCTGTGATGCCGGCGCCGTCGAGGATCGGTCTCGAATGACCGGGGTCGATCCCGTCGAACTGAAACGGCTGAGGTGGCGCTGTCGTCGCGGTATGCGCGAGCTCGACCAGCTCATGGAGCGGTTCCTCGACCGCGTTTTCGCGACGTCTTCCGACGACGAACGCGCGCTTTTCCTCAGGCTTCTGGACACCGAAGACGACATCCTGTGGCGATGGTGCATGGGCCGCGAGCGCCCGGAGGACCCCGCCCTTGCCGGATTCGTCGATCGACTGCTGTCCCTGCCGCCTTGAGTGGCGGCCGTCGCGCTGGTGCGCGACGGTGATCTTCCTGCTGTGGCCCGCTGCTGCATCGGCTGTCCTTGCGACCCGCTGGGCCACGCACATGCCGGAGCCGTTGGCGTGGCTGCTCGTCCTTGTTGCGATGGGCCTCGGCGCGTGGCGCGCGCGATGTGCGGCGGACGAGGCCCGTGCGGTACTCGATCTGCTGCCGGCAGGGTGGGCGCGATGGATGCCCCTCGATGGCCCGATGCTCGAGGGGCCCGCCACCGCGCATGAACAGTGGCCGGTCATCACGGTCCGCTTCGCGAAGGGCGGCACCACGGTGGTGTTCTGGCCGGATACCCTGTGCGCGCCCGGACGCCGCCTGCTGCGCCGCTGGGCCCGCTCGGCGACGCCGGTGTCGCCACTTCCGCAGTTCTGGATGGGCTAGCCAATGTTCCAACCCCTTCCGCTGGCGATCGGCTTGCGCTACCTGCGCGCTCGCCGCCGAGACCGGCGCATCAGCTTCACGTCCGCCGCCTCGATCCTCGGCATCGTCGTCGGCGTGATCGCGCTGATCACCGTCATCGCGGTGATGAGCGGCTTCCAGCGCGAGATCCGCGATCGCCTGCTCGGCTCGGTGGCGCATGTCACGGTCGCCGGCTACGGTGCGCCGCTGGAGGATTGGGCCACCGTCGTCGAGGTGGCCCGAGAGGATGCGCGCGTCGTCGGCGCCGCACCCTACGTGCAGCGCGAAGGCCTGCTCAGCGGTGAACGCACCAGCGCCGGGCTGGTCATGGGCATCCAGCCGGACCAGGAGCGGGGCGTGTCGGAGCTCGCTACCCGCATGCGCAGCGGTTCGATCGAGGACCTCGTCGATGGCGGGTTCGGCATCCTGCTCGGCGACCAGCTCGCGATGGCCCTGGGGGCGCGCGTCGGCGACCGCATCAACGTCACGCTCAACGAATTCACCAGTACTCCGATCGGTGCGATCCCCCGCTCCAAGCGGTTCACGGTGGTCGGCACCTTCTCGATGGGTGAGCACACTGCCGACAGCAGCTTCGCCTTCATCGCCCTCGGCGATGCGCAGCGGCTGCTGCGAATGGGCGAGGGCGTGAGCGGCGTCCGCATCAAGGTGGCCGACCTGTGGACGGCGGGCACGGTCGCCGATGACCTGGCCTCGCGCCTGCCGGTGCCGGTCATCGCCAGCGACTGGATGCGCGACAACCGCAACTTCTTCAGCGCCCTGGCGCTCGAGCGCACCGTGATGTTCCTGCTGCTCTCGCTGGTCGTGACGATCGCCTCGTTCAACCTCGTTTCCTCGCTGGTGATGCTGGTGCAGGAGAAGCAGGCCGACATCGCCATCCTGCGCACGCTCGGGCTCACGCCACGGCAGGTGATGGGCGTGTTCATCGTGCAGGGCAGCGTGATCGGGCTCGTCGGGACGACGCTGGGCGTCATCGGCGGCGTGCTGCTGGGCGTCAATCTCGGCGCCGTCGTGCGCTGGGTCGAAGGCCTGGTCGGCGTCACGCTGATGCCGCCTGACGTCTACTACATCACCGGTGTGCCGACCGCTGTTTATCCCGGCGACGTCGCCGCGGTGGCCGGCATGACCCTGGTGCTCAGCTTCCTCGCCACCCTCTACCCGGCGTGGCGCGCGTCGCGCACCGACCCGGCGACGGCCCTCCGCTATGAGTGACGCGATGACGACCGTTCTGGAGGCCCGGCGCCTCACCAAGACCTACCGCGAAGGCCCGCTCGAAACGCCGGTGTTCCGAGACCTCGATCTGCACGTTCGGCGCGGCGAAACCGTCGCGATCATCGGAGCCTCCGGCGCCGGCAAGAGCACCCTGCTGCACCTGCTCGGCGGACTCGATACGCCAACGTCCGGCGAGGTGGAGGTCGAGGGGCAATCGATGGGGGCGCTCGACGATGCCGCGCGAGGGCGCCTGCGCAATCGCGCGCTGGGCTTCATCTACCAGTTCCACCACCTGCTGCCGGAATTCACCGCACTCGAGAACGTGATGCTGCCGCTGCTGGTGCGCGGCGCGTCCCCGCGGGACGCCGATGCGCCGGCCCGCGCATTGCTCGAGGCGGTGGGCATCGGGCACCGGATGATGCACAAGCCGGGCGAACTCTCCGGTGGTGAGCGGCAGCGCTGCGCCGTCGCCCGCGCCCTGGTCGCCAAGCCGTCCTGCGTGCTGGGCGACGAGCCCACGGGCAACCTCGACGAGGCATCGGCACGCGTCGTGTTCGACCTGCTGCTGTCCCTGAACCGCGCGCAGGGCACCGCGCTGGTGATGGTCACGCACGACCGTCGCCTCGCGCAGCGGCTCGATCGCGTGCTTGAACTGAAGGGCGGTCGCCTCCAGCCCTGGGTGCCGGACTGACATGAGCCTCGGGCAAGGACGCCCTGTCACCCTCGATGTCGGATGGACGGCCGCGCTCTGTGGCGGGGTCGTCGCCCAATTGCAGGCGCCGGCACTGGTGCCCGTGGGCGTGGCCCTTGGCCTCGTGGCGTTCGCGGTGGTCGCGGGCTTGGCGGCGTCGTGGCGGGCCCGGTACGCCTGCGCCTCGGATGGCAGGGCAGGGATCCGGGCTTTGGCATGGTGTGGCGCGTTCGCCCTCGGTGCCGGCCTTTGCGCCCTGCACGGGCAGGCCGCCCTGGATCGCCGGCCATCCCTCCCGGCCGACGGTGCCATGGTCCGGCTCGATGTCCGCATCGTCGGATTGCCCGAGGCCCGCACGGCGGGCGCGCGTTTCACCGCCGACATCGAGGGCGTGATCGATGCGCCGCCCGCACTCCGTGACGTCCTCGCCGAGCGGCGGATCGCCCTGCGCTGGCACGGCGCTGGCGCGGCCCTGCAGTCGGGCGACCGTTGGCGTTTTGCCGTGCGGTTGCGGCCATGGTCCGCCCCTCTGAATCCCGGGGACCCCGACGAGACGCGCCGCGCGCTGGTGGCCGGCATCGACGTGCAGGGCGTGGTGTTGGGCAGCGATCGACCCTTGCGGCTGGGCTCCGATGGTGGCTTGCACGCCCTCCGTGCCGCGGTGTCGCGCCGCATCACGGAAGGGCTCGGCGATGAGCGTGCCCGCTTCGTGGCTGCGCTGGCCGTGGGCGACACGCGCGGTTTGTCCGATGGCGATTGGGAGCGCTTGCGGCAGTTCGGCCTCACCCATCTGATCGCCATCTCCGGTTTCCACGTCGGCATGGTGGCCGGGCTGGGCGTCGCGGTCGTCCGCGTTCTTTGGTGGGTGTGGCCGACGCTGGCGCACCGCTGGCGCCGTCGCCCGGCCGCCGCCGCCGCGGCCCTGCTCGTGGCGACGGCCTATGCGGCGCTGGCGGGCTTCAGCCTGCCCACCGTGCGTACCGTGCTGATGGTCGGTGCCGTCGCGCTGCTGGTGGGGCGCCGCCAGCCCAGTCCGGTGAGGCAACCGTTGCTGCTGGCCATGGCGCTTCTCGTCGTCGCCGATCCGCTCGCCGTGCTGACGCCGGGATTCTGGCTCTCTTGCGGCGGGGTCGCGTGGCTGCTGTGGTGCTTGCCGGGCACCGCCGACCCGTGGAACCTTCGCGACTTCCTCAAGGCGCAATGGGTCGCGACCCTGGGCCTGCTTCCGCTCGGTGCAGTCTTCTTCCTGCAAGTGCCCGTGGCCGGTCCCTTGGCGAACCTCGTCGCCATTCCGTGGATCAGCCTCGTCGTGGTGCCGTTGAGCCTCCTCGGCACGTTGCTCATGCCCCTGTCCGACACGCTCGCGGCGTGGGCGTGGCAGGCCGCGGCGAGCGCGATGGCCGTACTTTGGTGGAGCCTCGGCGCGGTACCGGAGGCTGCGACGACGAGCCGCTGGCTGCCGGAGCCGTCGGGATGGTCCCTCGCCCTAGCTCTCCTCGGCGTGGCGATCGTCCTCCTGCCCCGCGGCCTGCCATGGCG
>Ga0209278_1001558_pt1 | contig 13739 bp, 28 predicted proteins | sample JI81BgreenDNA_FD_187504 | JGI IMG/M metagenome (GOLD analysis project Ga0209278, IMG submission 187504) | Wastewater effluent complex algal communities from Wisconsin, to seasonally profile nutrient transformation and Carbon sequestration -... | ecosystem: Engineered > WWTP > Effluent > Algae... | reverse complement strand
TGATTGCCGGGTGTAGCGGAACAAGTTCGTTTAGAGTCTGGAACAAGAGTTTCTGGAGTCATAGCGCATTTTCAGGGTTTCGGAGGAATGGCTGAAAACCGGAGGTTTGAGGTCATCTTGTCATGCGAAGTTGGCGGTTTTCATGACGACCCTAGCGGGTAGTTAATGACCCGTGAGAGCCCTCTGATGCAACCCTCAGAGCAGGTTGGCACATTCGCGACCCATCGCGACCATAACACCTAAGCCGCTCAGGTCCATCATCGCTTGCTCACGCGTCATCCCGACAAGCACATCTGGATACTCGTACGAGGTGACGGCCACCTCGATCACTTGACCATCGAGCTTCTCAATATTTGTATCGAGGTTCCAATCTGTCCAAAAGCGATCGGTTGGCAGCCTATACTGGCGCGACCCGCCCCCGACGCCTGCTCCGTTGAGCCGCCAAATCTCAGGATAAAGCGGTGACCTGTTGTCAAAGGTCACCTCAATGTTGGGGGATGTCCGATCGCCGCCCAAGACGTAGCTAAAGCCGATAGGCTCGGGAGCCATTCGTCCCTGCGCTGGCTTGGCCAATTTGCATGCGACGCCTGATTTCGTAGCGAAGCGCCACAATCGCCATCCTTCGTGCTCGATCATCATCGTTGCATAAGTGCCGGGATCAACTTCGACCTCGCGCCCAGGCGTCCAAGCTGCCTCGGCGCTCGACGCGATCACCGACAAAATGGCCAGCCGCAAAATCACACCCTTTAACGCCGCCATGCCATCACCTTATCGCCGCCAGAGGCCTGCCTAGAATACGGCCAATGGGTATCAATTGGTCCGCATCACTCTCTCCAGTTCGCTGCACTGCGTCTGGATAAACCCAAAGCTCGCCATCGTCATCGGTTAACCAGTGCATCGATTTAGCCCGTACCGACCAGCGCGCAATCGGAAAATAGTTGTCCATCGGAATGTACCAGATGACCAAGTGGCGTTCTTTGAGTTCGCTATAAGTCACGTCACAGCAGATCACGTGGTCACCCTCCCTCAAGTCTTGGGGAAGGTAATCATTCGGGAGAACTGCGATCCATAACCCCTTATCTGTCATCAGGGTGCGGTTTAGCCAGTCCCTGCGGAACGAGACCGATGAGAGAGGTTCGCCTCGCCCTTGCTCCCCAAAGTTCTTCGGATCGTAGACAGGGAGGTTGACCCACTCCGCCTCGCCGCTGTCAACCAGATGATGACTTGCAGGTCCTCTCCCTAGCGAAAGCCACTCCGCAGAAACGTCCAAAGCCCTCGCTATAGCGAACAAATTTTGCGCAGTAGGCGTCTTGGGGCCATGCCAATACTCGTGAATCCTGGCGGATTTTAGCCCAGTGACACGCGATAAGTCACTCTGACTCAACCCTTTTTTCTGGGCGGCTTGCTGCAAGCGAGCGGAAAAGCCGGAAATGCTGTCATTCTGTTGACTGTCCGCAATAGCGGATATATGTTTCGCCGAAGAGGATTTTACCATGTTGAGGCTCCGTCGCCATGCAGATCACCCACCGAGAGCAAATTAAAGCAGCAATTCGAATGAAATTTGGAAGCCTGGGAGCTTTCGAAATCGCCCGAGAGCTGCCGTTGAGGTCCGTGACCGACGTGCTGCGCGGCAAACCTAATCGGCGCACAACGACCGCGATCGCAAAAGAGGTGGGTTGTGATGTCGATCATGTCATCAGCCTATGCAGCGAATCCGCAATTGCGACTGATAGCGCCGCTGATGAGAGCGCGCACGGCAAAAAGTTGGCAGGTGCGAAATGAGCGCTGTTCGCCAAACCCGCAAAAACCCGCACCTCCAACGATTGGCGCGCACACTTGCGTGCCTTGGCCTCGGCATAACAATCAGCTGGGTGAAGGGCCGCGCCACCCATGTGGTGCCCCAAGAGTGCCCCGACACCCCCCGTTTCGATCGAAGCATGATGGTTGCGAGGGTGCGGGGCCTGGCCAAGGAAAACGGTCTTGGCTCAGCAGCATTAGCCGAAGCTCTCGGGATCGGCCGATCCACCATGGCAAATTACTGGTCGGGCAAGCGCACCATACCGACGGAAAACCTCGTTGACTTGGCTGCCATCCTCAAGACCGACGTCAACTTCCTGCTTACGGGTCGATCGGGTGATGACCATGACCGATCCCCGCAAAATGCTCTTGCACCCCAAATTGCTGCAACGATCCAGCACCGGGAAGACATCAAGGCTGCCATCCGCAAACGTTATGGCAGCGCATCTGCATTCGAGGCTGCCAAGGGCCTGCCGAAGAGCGCGGTACACGATGTGCTTCGCGGTAAGGCCAGCGAGCGCACGGTCAGGGCTATCGCTGAAGAACTTGGCATTTCCTCGACTGACGTCTTGCGTGTCACGCGCCCAGACGTCGATCGCTGGATCTGCGGCGGCGCTGAAAGGAACTTTCGCTTCAGGAAAGCTCGCACGGAGCGTCAGAAATGACCCCGGAAACCATCATCGAGATCGACCCCAGCACCGTCGGTTACAGCAACCGCATCGGCCTGCTCTGGCCTGAAAAGGTCGAGGCCATGGCCGCGCTGATGAAGCGCGACGGACAGAACGACCCGATCAAGGTGCGCAAGAGCGGTATCGACGGCAGCGACTGGATGCTCGTTGCAGGCCTGCATCGGCTTGAGGGCGCGAAGCTCGCGCGGTTGATGGTCAAGGCGATCGTCGTCGATGGCGATGAGATGCAGCTGCGGCTGATCGAGGCTTCGGAGAACATGCACCGGCGTGATCTCGGCCCGATCGAAAAGGCGCTGTTCGTGCGCGCTCTGGCTGACGTCTATGAGGCTCAGTTTACCCGCGATTATGGCGATGCCTCGGCGCAGTCGATCGGCCAGCGCAAGCGCTGGGCCACGCAGAACCGTCTGGCTGACAGCGATGCGGACGCAGTTGCGGCGCATAGTGCGGAAATCCTTTCCGGACTATACGGCTGGCAGGAAAATGCAGCCGATGCGCTGGGCATGACCTCGCGGTCGATGCGCGATTTTCTCCTGATCCATCGTCAGATCATCGCAGCGCTGCCAGACCACTACGAGGATCTGGCGCGGCACCCGATCGGCCAAAAGCGCACGAACGTGATGAAGCTCGCGGAGATCGCCGACCTGGGCGATCGCCGGAACGTCATCGACTGTATCCTCGAATGGCCTGCGGGCAAGATCACGGTCGAGCAGGCCATGGTCGAATGCGGCTGCGCAGACACCAAGCGACCCGCGCCAGCCCAGGGGCAGACCAAGTTCCTGAACAATGCCGCGGCCAATCTCGACCGGCTCTCTGCCTCCAGCTGGCGCAGCTGGGCACCAACCCTCGCCGAAAAGGTCAAGCCATCCGCGCTGATCGCGGTGCGCGCCGCGCTCGATGCGCGGATCGAGGCTTTGCGGGCCAGCGGCGATCTTACGGAGAATGACGAATGACGCTCTCCCATATCTTGGCAACGCTGTTCTTCGCCCTGGTCGGCCTGTTCGCCATGGGCGTCATCGGCATGACTTTCTGGCGGGAGCGCTCGTGATGACCGACGGCCGTCCTGCCACCGCGCGCGAAAGCCTGATCATCTGGATCGGGTTCATCATCGCTTCGATCCCCGGCGCAACCGCCTATGCTGCCATCGCCTGGTACGCAGGGTGGCTGTCATGAAGCGCTGCTCGGCCACCCATTGCCATGCGCCCGTCGCAAAGGGTCAACTCTTCTGCGGCGATCACTGGGCGCAAGTGCCGGAGCGCACGCGCAAAGCGATCCACAGTGCCTGGCGCGCCCGCGACACGCAGGCCTATGCCGAGGCGTTCGACGCTGCGCGCAATCATCTCGACCTGGCCGATGGCGCTTTTGAAGACGTGATGGCAACGCCGCCAGCGCACTGGATCGTGCCGCAGCATCTGGGGGTGGCACGATGACGCTCCCTGCATCCCGCATCGGCGACAAGGGCCAGCGCTGGCAAGTGGAAGCCCTGGGCTATCCGCGCGAAGGCGAATGGGCAACCATCGGCTGGAGCGACACGCGCGATGGCGCGCGGGCCATGGCCAGTTCAATTCAGAAGCACCCGAGCTGCGCGCAAACCCGCATCTCCGATCGCTGGAGGGGCGCATGACGCACGTCGAACGTGAACGCCTCTGCTGGGCGGTTGGCTATGTCGAGGGCCTGCTGCGCAACCTGCCCTGGATCAGCGTGCTGCACGACGTGCAGCTCTGGCTGGATGCCATCATCCGCTCCGGTGAGATCGGCCTCAGCCTTCGCATGGCCGGTGTGACGGGCGTGGTGAAGCATGAGGACGGCCAGGAGCAGCTGCTGCCCGCCTGGATCAAGGCTGCAAGGCAGACCCTCGGATGGGAGGTCGCGCGATGATCGATCCCAAGCTGCTCAAGAAAATCCAGAAGTGCCTGCGCCTCGCCAAGTCGGCGAACGAGCACGAGGCGGCTGCCGCCCTGGCGAAGGCGCGCGAGCTGATGGAGGTGAATGGCATCGGTGAGGCCGATCTTGCCATGGCCGAGATCGAGGAGGCCACCGCCCGCTCGACGCGCACCATGCGTCCGCCGCTCTGGGAACTGCACCTCAATGCAGCCGTCAACCGCGCGCTGGGCACCGTGTCGTTCATCGACGCGGTCGGCGATCGCACGTTCGTCGGCCACGGCCCGACCGCCGCGATCGCGACCTATGCCTATGCCATGCTGTTCCGGCAGCTCAAAAGCGCACGGGCCGAGTATATCGCCACACGCCTTAAGCGCGTGAAACTGGGCCGCAAGCGTCTCCGGGCCGATATCTTCGCCCAGGGCTGGGCCAATGCAGTCCACAACAAGGTGCGCGAGCTCGCGCCAAAGCGCGCCGACGACCCCGCGATCGAGCAATACATCGTCGCCCAGCATCCCGGCCTCGTGCCCGTCGATGCGCGCAAGGCGAAGGTTCAGGGTCAGGCAGCCTATAACGACTGGCTGCGCGGTCATCAGCAGGGCGACACGGTCAACTTGCATCATGGTGTGGATGCCGCGTCCGCCCCCTCTTTGCTGGGGGACGCCCGATGATGACGCCCCGCGAAAAGCTCGTGATGGACCTGTATGACGAGGGCCTGACCATCGGCAGGATCGCCTTGCGGCTGGGCCTCAAGCGCGGCGCGGTCGCCACGATCACCAAGAAATACTCGCTCGGCGACGGTGGCTTCGAGGCCGGAATCGTCAAGGGCACAGAGCTGCTGCGCAGGGCGATCCAGCGCGAGCATCCCGGCATGGTGCAGGAGTTTCGCGTATGAGCCTCACCCGTCAGGAATCGCGCGTGCTGGACCTGTGGGATGCTGGCCTGTCGATGCAGCAGATCGCAGCGCAGACCGGCATCAAAAAGGGTCAGGTCGAGCGCGTCGTCACCTATTTCGATGGCCGCAGCGATCGTCGCGTCCAGGAAAACAGCGTCCGCGCCGGATCGGCCGCGCTGCTCGCCGCAATTCGGCAGGTGCAGCCATGAGCAGCGGCGAGCTTTCCAGCGCCGCGACGCGGCACCCTTGGGACTGGTATGTCGAAGAGTCCTGGGTCACCGATGCGTTGATCGATACGCTCCGCGGTCCGCTTTGTGGCGGCTATGAGCAGTGGTTTGACATCGACCTGATCTGGGACCCGTGTTGTGGCCTCGGCAACACGCTGGAGCCGTTCGCTCGGCGCGGTCTGGCCGTCGCGGGGACCGATATTCAGCAGCGCACCAACTCCCCAGCCTTCCTTTTCGAGCATGATTTTCTGGGCGATCAAACCTGCCTGCTCGACGTTCACAAGAACAAGTCGATCGTCTTCAATCCCCCCTATTCGAACCAGGCCGGGCGCAAGGTTGCTGGCCTTGCCGAAAAATTCATCCGCAAGGCCATCAAGCTGAACCCGTGGACGCTCTGCGCACTGCTGCCGGTCAAGTGGTTGGCCAGCGAGGGTCGCCACAAGCTTTTCACCGAGTTCCCTCCGCTCTTCATCCTGATCCTGTCCGAGCGCCCGTCCATGCCGCCCGGCGATCAGGTCGAAGCATTGGGCAAGAAGGCTTTCCGCCACGGCAAGGTCGATTACATGTGGGTTGTGTGGGATTTCCACGCCCCGTGCGATGAGATCGAGCCCGGCGAAACCCGCACGATCTGGATCGCCCCTCGGCCGAAGAACCGCAAATCAAAGCGTGGGCGCAGCTGATGGGCGCGCGGCTCAAATCCCGTTCGGCACGCTTCCGCCGTGGCCTGCTCCACTGCGCCCAGCAGGGGCTCTGCGGCATCTGCGGCCGAAAGCTCTACGGCACCAAGGGCACCTCGCTGGATCACGTGCTGCCTCTGTCGCGCGGCGGCGGCAATGAGGGCAATCTCCTGCTCGCCCACAAGCGCTGCAACGGAGCCAAGGGCAGCCGCCTGCCCACGGGCTGCGAGCTCATCTTTCTCGACATCGTGAACGTCAAGCTCACCCAGTACCGGGAGGTTTGCCCATGACCCGTCAGGCTGAAAAATGGCGCACCCATCGCCGCGAATTCGAGTTGGCCATCGCTCACAAGATCACGCTGCGCGAGGCGCGGCAGATGCTTCGCCGCGATGCGCGCCAGCTCGCCGAGCACCGCATGCGCGCGACGATCGGCGCACACGCTGCACCGAGCCTTTCCGCCGCGATCGAGGCTCCCGCGCACAAGCCCCACGAAGAATTCGACGCCCGCTGGATGATGAGGAACTGACGATGAAGCCCGCTGCCCTCGAACGCCTGCAAGCCGCCGCCGATCTCGTGTCCGATGGGGCGCGCGCGGCGCGGTCGGCGATCGACATCATATCCGACATGCAGACGCTCCATGGCGCGACCTATGGCCTGAAGGGCGGGGCGTATCTTATCCGCTGCGCCGGGGTCTCGGCCACCTGCACATGGTCTCGCGACGAAGGTTTGCTGCAAGCCTGGAGCCGCAACGCAACGCTGCGGATCGCAAAGGAGCGCATGGTATGACGCGCCGTCTCCAGTCGAACATCCGCCGCGCCAGGGGCATCACGCTCGACACCGTGCGCGCCCTGCTCAACCTTCGCCATGCGGGCACGGACGTGGCCTATCTGCCGCTGGAGCGGGTGCGCCTGGCAGACCAGATCAAGGGCAGCCAGCCCGCGCCGTGCATCGATCCGGCAGACGTGCCCGCCTGCATGCGGCCTGATTGCGATTCCTGCCCTCCGGCCCTTACAACCGAAGCCTTTGAAGCGGTGCGTGACGCGTTGATCGCAGCGTACAGCACCCTCGACATCGATGCCAGCTTACTGCCTGCGCCACTCAACGTGCGATTCGTAAGCTTCACCACCCCATCCGTCACACAGTCTGAACCCCCTCGTGGCTGTGACGACGGGGCGCGGTCGAGCTCCACCGGACCCGAGCCGACCGCGCCAACCCATTCTGGAGCAGCCGAGGAGACTGCCAATGCCGCCCCTGACGCCGAAAAACGCTGGACTTGCGGCCCGGATGACGGGGCTGTCGCAACCCGGCCCGAAGACGCTCGAGCAGCTGCAGCGCGAGATCGGGACGACCGTGATGTTAGCGGAGCTGCTCGACCGGCTCGACCAGGAACTGCCACCCGAGTTGCTCGCCCGCATGCAGGCCGAGACACCCCAGCGACCGAGCTGAAAGTCGACCGGCTGGCGATGATCCGCAAGATCGCAGGCCAGCTCGATCTGCGCCCGGCGACAGCACCGAGCGCGCCCGTCCAGGCGCGCCCGATCGCCGCGCCGCGCAACCCGCGCAAGCCAGCGCCGGTCCTGCGCCGTGATCCGATCGCCGAGCGTCGCGAGCTGCTCGATGCCGCGATCCGTTTCCTGAAGGCGCGTTGCATCCTGGTCGACTGCACCGATCGCAACGCCATGGTCCGCCGCTACCGTGTCAGCGGCAAGCGCGACACGATGCTAGCCGAGCATGTGATCGAGCATGCTCGCTCACTCGGCATGGGGGAGCAGGCCTGATGCCGGTTGATCCCAAGATCCAGCTGGCGCTCGACATGCCGCTGAAGGACAAGCCCAGCATCCGGTCAGTCAGCGGCAAGCGCAAGCGCAAGGGTGGCTATGCCGCAACGCCAGGCTCCGGCCCGCAGGGCGAAACCTGCAAGACCTGCCGCCACATTCGGCGGATGATGGGCGGGCGCAAGGCCTTCCCAAAATGCGCCCTGGTCAAGTGGACCAGAGGCCCGGGCACAGACATCCGCGTTCATGCGCCAGCCTGTTCGCGCTGGTCGCGCCCGGTGGAGGGTCAGCAGCCCGATGCCTGAAGCGCGCGCCTGGTTCAATTTGACGGAGCTGGCAGCCATGGCGCTGCCGGGCCTGCCTGCCGATCGTCGGCGGCTGGATGAGCGCGCCGAGGCCGAAGGCTGGGCACAGCGCATCGGCCCCGATGGCACGCCGCTGGCCCGGCAGCGCCAGGGCCGTGGCGGCGGCATCGAATATCATGTCGAGCTGCTGCCCGCCGCAGCACGAATCGAGCTTATCCGGCGCGGCGCGATCGCCAATGGCCCCAGCGCGGCCAATGACGGCGCGCAGCTCGCTCTGCGCTCCAGCGAGTCCGGATGGCACTGGCTTGAGCAGCAGAGCGAAAAGGTCCGTGCCGAGGCGCTGAAGCGCGCTGAAATCCTGACCGCCGTGGAAACGTTCGAAGGCGCAGGTCTCACCCGGTCGGACGCGATTGCCGCAGCATCGGTGACGCACAAGGTGTCGCCGGCGACGATCTGGGGCTGGCTGGGGCTGGTCAAGGGCATCGCCCGCGAGGATTGGCCCGTCGCACTGGCTCCGCGCCGTACCGGTGGCGGCAAGCGCGCCGAGATCGATCCCCGCGCGTGGGACTATATCCGCGCCGACTGGCTGCGTGATTCCAAGCCCAGCTTTGCCTCGTGCTTCCGGCGGCTGGAACGCTATGCGGCGGCCGAGAACATAGAGCTGCCGCACAAGGTCACCCTGCGGCGCAGGCTTGAGCGAGATCTCGATCGACGCGTCGTCGTCGCCACGCGCGAGGGCAAGGAGGCGCTGCGGCGCATGCTGCCGCCGCAGTCGCGTTCGGTGGCGGATCTGCACGCCCTGGCGCTGATCACCATGGACGGCCACAAGTTCGACGTCTGGGTCCGCTGGCCTGGCATCGACAAGCCGATCCGCCCTGTCATGGTCGCGATCCAGGACGTGTTCTCGCGCAAGATACTGGGCTGGCGCATCGGCGTGACCGAGTCCGCGCACCTGACGCGGCTGGCATTGGCCGACGTGATGCGCGATTTCGGCATCCCCAAGGCCTGCGTCATGGACAATGGGCGTGGCTTTGCCTCCAAATGGGTCACCGGCGGCTCAAAGACGCGATTCCGCTTCAAGATCCGCGACGATGAACCGCTCGGCCTGCTGACGCTGCTCGGCGTGAATATCCACTGGACGCTGCCCTATCGCGGCCAGTCGAAGCCGATCGAGCGCGCCTTCCGCGACATGTGCGATGATATCGCCCGTCACCCCGCGTGCGATGGCGCGTGGAGCGGCAACCGTCCCGATGCGAAGCCCGACAGCTACCAGAGCAAGGCCGTCGATCATCACGCTTTCATCGCCCTGGTGAAGGACGAGATCGCGGCGCACAACGCGCGCCCGGGCAGGCGCGCACAGGGATCGGCGGGGCGGAGTTTCGACCAGGCGTTCGCCGACAGCTATGTCCATGCGCCGGTCGGCCGCGCGACGCGCGAGCAGCTGCGCCTGGCGCTCCTGGCGGGTGAACAGGTCGGCACGCACCGCGAATCCGGCGCGATCACGCTGTTCGGCAACCGCTATTGGGCACAGGAGCTGATGCAGATCGCCGGTGCCAAGGTGATCGTGCGCTTCGATCCGGACGATCTCACTTTGCCGGTGCACGTCTATGACCGCGCAGGTCGATTCCTGGTCAGCGCGCCGCTGATCGAGCAGACCGGCTTCCTCGATGTCGACGCGGCGCGCGATCGGGCTCGGCTTGAGGCGGAGCATCGTAAGACCACGCGCCGCCTGACGGATTTGGAGCGACGCTTGTCCCCCAGCGAGGCAGCGGCACGCCTGCCTGCCTTCGGCCCCGTGGATGACCTTCCGGACGCGGCCATTATCCGCCCCGTGCGCGTGCGCGGCCAGACCGCTGCGGCCATCGCGATCGCAGCGCCAGTCCCTGAGGCGTCTGCAAACGATGCCCCAGCGACCTCTCACGATCAGTTTCTCGACCGGTTTTCCCAGCTGCGCCTGGTCGACGAATGACCCCGATTTCTTACCCCGAAGGAGCGAACCATGACCATCACCGCGATTAGCCCACAGACCAGCACAGTCGACATCGAGGAGCAGCGCGCCTGGCTGATCGACCACAAGTCCGCAACCGGCATGAGCTGGAACGAGATCGCCAAACGCATCGGCCGATCTTCTGGCACACTCAGCCAGTTTGGTTCGACGCGCGGCTATGCCGGCGACGAAAGCGGCGTGGCTGAAGAGGTTGCGCGCTATCGCCAGTCGCTGGCCAGCCAGTCGGCCCTGTCGGTTGCCACGCCAAATCCCCCCGCATTCTTCGCCGGACCGACCGCCCGCGAGATCCAGTCGATCCTTTCCTATGCGCAGCGCGGCCGCATGGCCGTCATCGCGACCGGCGCTGGGCTGGGCAAGACCACGTCGCTGCGGGACTATCAGTCCAAGTTCGCCAACGTCTGGGTTGCCACGATGAAGCCGAGCACGTCGAGCATCGCGCCGATGCTGCAGGCCGTGCTGAAGGCGATCGGAGAAAAGGACGTCAATGGTCCACCGAACCAGCTGTCGGCGCGGATCGTGGAGAAGCTGGCACGCACCGGCGGCCTGCTTGCGGTCGACGAGGCACAGCATCTGAAATCGACGTCGCTCGACGAGCTGCGCGCCCTGCATGATGACACCGGCATCGGCATCGTCCTGCTCGGCAACATCAAGGTGCTTTCGCGGCTCGAAGGTGGCAGCCGCAGCGCCGATTTCGCGCAGCTCTACAGCCGCATCGGCCTGCGCATGATCCGTCCGCTCCCCCTGCAGGGTGATGCCGACGCTCTGTGCGATGCATGGGGCCTGGAACAGGAAGACCAGCGCCGCGCCGTCCGCGCCATCTGTCAAAAGCCCGGTGGCCTGCGCGGCGCGACACTGACGCTCGAGCTCGCCTTCATGATGGCAGGCAGCGAAGGCGTGACCCCGACAGCTGGTCACATCCGCGATTGCTGGGCGCAGCTCTCGACCCGGCAGATCGCAGCATGAGCGCGGCCGAACGTAAGCGCGCTGAAGCTGTCCCTTATTGGGAGCGCGTCACTCAGATCATCGCCGAACATCTGGGCGTGAAGACAGAGACCGATGGTCTGTCGCGTGACACTCACCTTGCTGACGATCTCCTCGCCGATGCGATCGATCAGATCGAGATCGCACTCGCGATGGAAGACGAGTTCGACATCGCGATCACCGATGATCAGGGCGCATCCTGCGAAACCATTGGTGACTGGCGGACGCTCGTGCACCAACTGCTGGCGGCCAAGCCATGACCGCGCCGCACGCCAACGCCCAGCGCCGCTCCATGATCGGCAAGCTCCATGTCGCCAAGAACCAGCTGGCCATGGCCGAGGATGACTACCGCGCGCTGCTCCAGCGCAGCGCCGGTGTCATGTCGGCGGCCGAGGCGGATATTGCCGGGCTCGATCGCGCGCTGAAGGCGATGGAAGGGCTCGGTTGGAAGGCGCTCCCGCCGACCAGGCGCAAGAGTGGCAAGGGCGGTGCCACCCGCCGCCCTGCCGACCATCCGGTGGCGCGCAAGGCCCGCGCCCTATGGATCAGCCTCTGGCAGCTCGGTGCGATCGAAAACGCCTCCGAACAGGCGCTGGAAGCCTTCGCCAAGCGGCAGCTCGGCTGCACTGCCCTGCAATGGGCCGACCAGTCGCAATGCGACCGGCTGATCGAGGCGCTGAAGGCAATTGCGATTCGTCATGGCTGGAAGGCGAGCGGCAGCATCGCCGTGCTGAAGCGCGATCTGTGCCGGGCGATCCTCGCGAGGCTGGTCGAGATCGGCCACGTGCCTGCGCAATGGTCGCTGAAGGACGCGATGTTCCGCCTCTTCGGCGAGGAGGAATTCCGCGAGTTCGATGTCGAGCACCTGACGCGCGCAGCCAGCGAGCTGGGCCGGATGCTCCGCGAACATCAACCGATGAAAGGAGCCGCAGCATGACCCTCAGCGCTTCCCATCACGTCAGTATCGCAGGAATCGCAGAGCGACTTGCCCGTGTGAAAATGAGGCTCTCTGTCACCACCGGCGGCGACAAGCGCCCACCCGCGATCGCCATTGCCCTCAGCCGCGCGCCATTGGGAAACCACGTGCTCGATCAGCCCGCGCGCTGCCCGGCCTGTGGCGGGTCGGCCTGGCATATCGGCCGCATCACAGCCGAATGCGCCGGCTGCGGCCTGCCGTTGCACGCCCAACAGGCTCCGCTCCCGGTTCGCTGATGCACAACCAGCTCTCCTCTGAACTGATCGGCCTGTTGGGCGAGGCGGCATTCGTCGCCCTGGCCGAACGGTTCGGAGGTACGCGGTTGCATGTGCCGGCCAAGGTGCGGCCGGGCCATGAGCTCGCCGAGCTGCTCGGTCAGGACAAGGCCGAACGGCTCGTTCAGTCCTATACATCGGCAACCCTGCGTATCCCTCTTGCGCGCGAACTGCGCGCCCGGCACTATCGCGCGCAGGGCCTCAGCAATGCAGGCATCGCCCGCAAGCTGGGCATTACTGAAACGGGCGTCGACAAGCTCTTCCGGCGGATGGAATGCCCGCCTATCAAGGGCTCCGCCCAGCTTCTCCTGCCGCTCTGACAGCCCGCATCGATCCATGCCCGCCATGGCGGGCATGGCGGAAAAGCACCCCCCAAGCGCATTTTCACGGCGAGTTTTCTCCTGACCAAAGGAGCCGCCATGCGCGCCCGCATCAAGTCCTTCTTCGCTCGTCATCTTGTCTCCGACGCCTCCGACTGGTGGCGCTGGTGGTCGCTTCGCCTGATGGCGCTTGCAGCTTTCGCGCAGGCGATCACCTTGTCGTCACCTGACGCTCTGCTCGCCGCCTGGCAGAACTTGCCGCCCGATCTGCGCGCGATCCTGCCTTCCCGGATTGCCGACCTCGTGCCGCTGGGCCTCACCGTGGCGGCGATCATCGCCCGCCACGTCAAGCAAGCTTCGCCTCCGGAGCGCCGCGCATGAGCCGCGCGGGTGAAACTCCGGCTCGTCCCGGCCTCAAAAAGGCGGGCATGGTCGGTTCGGTCATGGTCATGATGGGCGCGCTGACGGCCCTGCTCGCCACGTGGGAAGGCAAGAGCAATGATCCCTATCTCGACAGCGTCGGCGTCCGCACCGTCTGCTATGGCGAGACGCGCGTCGAAATGCGTCGTTACAGCGATGCTGAATGCCGGGTGATGCTGGAGGAAGGCGCTGCAGAGTTCGCCGAGGCGGTCCGCAAGCGCAATCCCGACATTTCCAACTATCCCTACCAGTGGGCCGCGCACACGTCGCTCGCCTACAATATCGGCATTGCGGCCTACAACCGCTCGAGCGTCGCGCGGCTGTTCGGCGAGGGCAAGCATCGCGAGGCCTGCGAGTTCATCGGCAGGTTCCGGATGGCCGGCGGCAAGGTTCTCCGGGGGCTCGTGCTGAGAAGGCAAGGCGACGCGAGGCGCATCGGTGAAGTGGAAGTCTGCCTGACGGGGATGAGCAAGGCATGACATTCCAGCTGATTGCCCAATGGCTCGGCGTCTGCGC
>Ga0209278_1001557_pt1 | contig 13743 bp, 14 predicted proteins | sample JI81BgreenDNA_FD_187504 | JGI IMG/M metagenome (GOLD analysis project Ga0209278, IMG submission 187504) | Wastewater effluent complex algal communities from Wisconsin, to seasonally profile nutrient transformation and Carbon sequestration -... | ecosystem: Engineered > WWTP > Effluent > Algae... | reverse complement strand
CCTGCGCCAGGCCGATGCCCGCGAGCTTGACCTGCTGTTCAGCGGCATCGACAAGGCGCGCGCCGCAGGCGACACCGCCAAGGAACAGGAACTGCTCGCTCAGGTCGAGAATTTCCAGACGCATGTCGTGCCGATCATCGCCGATATCGATGCGGGCTTCGGCAATGCGGAAGCGACCTATCTGCTCGCCAAGAAGATGATCGAGGCCGGTGCTTGCGCGCTGCAGATCGAAAACCAGGTGTCGGACGAAAAGCAGTGCGGTCACCAGGATGGCAAGGTCACCGTGCCGCACGAGGACTTCCTCGCGAAGATCCGCGCGTGCCGTTATGCCTTTCTGGAACTGGGCGTCGAGGATGGCATCATTGTCACGCGCACTGACTCGCTGGGCGCGGGCCTGACCAAGCAGATCGCCGTCAGCCACGAGCCGGGCGACATCGGCGACCAGTATAACAGCTTTCTCGATTGCGAAGAGATCGATCCCGCCACTGCGCGCAACGGCGATGTCATCCTCAACCGCAATGGCAAGCTGCTGCGTCCCAAGCGCCTGCCCAGCAACCTGTTCCAGTTCCGCGAAGGCACTGGCGAGGACCGCTGCGTGCTCGACAGCATCACCAGCTTGCAGAACGGTGCCGACCTGCTGTGGATCGAGACCGAAAAGCCGCATGTCGAGCAGATCGCCGGCATGATGGACCGCATCCGCGAAGTCGTTCCCAATGCGAAGCTGGTCTACAATAACTCGCCGTCGTTCAACTGGACGCTCAACTTCCGCCAGCAGGTCTATGACGCGATGGTGTCCGAAGGTCTCGACGTGTCCGAATATGACCGCGCCCAGCTGATGGACGCCAAGTATGACGACACCGAACTGGGCATTGCCGCCGACAAGCGCATCCGCACCTTCCAGGCGGATGGATCGCGCCGCGCCGGCATTTTCCACCACCTCATCACGCTGCCGACCTATCACACCGCCGCGCTGTCGACCGACAATCTGGCGAAGGAATATTTTGGAGAAGCGGGCATGCTGGGCTATGTATTGGGCGTCCAGCGGCAGGAGATCCGTCAGGGAATCGCATGCGTGAAGCACCAGAACATGTCTGGAAGCGACATCGGCGATGCTCACAAGGAATATTTCGCTGGCGAGGCGGCGCTGAAGGCCGGCGGCGTCAACAACACGATGAACCAGTTCGGTTGAACGGACGGTTCGTTGTGATCGGTACTGCGTTGAAATAATGTCTGACCGATAAAGTTTTCCTGGGGAGGAAAAAGGTTTACCCGCCGGTGGCAACATCGGCGGGTTTCCTTTTGGGGGCGATGTTTACTTCATGATATCCTGCACGCCGACTCGAGCGACAGGAGCGGGCATGGGCAAGATCATCGGCCTTGGCGGTCTTTTCTTCAAATCACCGGACCCCGATGGCTTGCGCGCCTGGTATGCGCGCGTGCTGGGCCTCACCTTCGATGACTGGGGCGGGCTGGTGTTTCTGCCGCAGGACGCCGCGAATCACCCCGGCGCGGGCACGGTGTTCTCGCCCTTTGCAGCAAGCACGGAATATTTCGCGCCATCGACCAAGGAGTTCATGTTCAACCTGATGGTGGACGATCTGGAGGCGGTGCTGGCGCGCTGCGCGGCCGAAGGGGTGGAGCCGGTCAAGACCTTCCCCGCCGAGGCCAATGGCCTGTTCGCACACATCATGGACCCGGAAGGGCGCAAGATCGAATTGTGGCAACCCAAGCCGATGGGCTGACGCGCGCATCTGGATCGCATGGTCGGGCGTAGCTGCCGTCAGACCGTTGACAACCGCCGGTTACCAGGCTCGTTTCCGGCGCGAAGCGATCCGCATCCGTCCTCAGCCAGAAAGCCGATACATGCTCCGCTATGCCGCCGCCTATCTGTTCACCGGGCTTGCCTTTGCGCTGATCGACAGCGTCTGGCTCAAGACCATGGCCCCGCGCCTCTATCAGCCGCTGCTGGGTGATCTGCTCGCCCCGTCCTTCCGGCTCGCGCCTGCGGTGGTGTTCTACCTGCTGTATATCGCGGGCATCCAGATTTTCGCCGTGGTCCCCGCTCTGGCCGACGGCCGCTGGCAGACCGCCTTGGTCAAGGGCGCGCTGCTCGGCTTTTTCTGCTACATGACCTATGACCTTACCAACCAGGCGACGCTGGCGACGTGGAGCACCAAGATCACCGTGCTCGACATCATCTGGGGCACGTTCCTGACCGGATCGTCGGCGCTGGTCGGCTTTGCGGTGACGCGGGCGGTGTTCAAGTAAGCCGTCAATCCCGCTACCCGCCTTCGCTGACGTGACAAATGGGATCAGGCGGGTTGCACGCTTTCGGGCAATTGCCAGTCGATCGGGTCCAGCCCCTGGTCTTGCAGGAACATATTGGCCTGGCTGAAATGGCCGCAGCCCAGAAAGCCGCGATGCGCCGATAGCGGCGAGGGGTGCGGGGCCTTCAACACCAGATGCCGCCCACCACGATCGATGCTGTCGACGCCTGCTGCCTTTTTCTGGGCATGGGCACCCCAGAGCAGGAACACCACCGGGTGCGGCAGCGCGTTGACCCGGGCGATCACCGCATCGGTAAACCGCTCCCAGCCGCGCCCCTGATGCGATCCGGCATCGCCCATTTCCACCGTCAGCACCGCATTGAGCAGCAGCACGCCCTGGCGCGCCCAGGGCTCCAGAAAACCATGGCGCGGCGGGGTCAGCCCCAGGTCGCGCTGCAATTCCTTGTAGATATTGACCAGCGAGGGCGGCACCGGCACCCCGGGCCGCACGCTGAAGCACAGGCCGTGGGCCTGGCCGGGGCCATGATAGGGGTCCTGGCCCAGGATCACCACGCGCACCAGGTCTGGCGGGGTAAGGTCGAGCGCGCGGAACCAGTGGCTTCCGGGCGGAAAGATGCGCTTGCCCGCCGCCTTGCGCTCCAGCAGGAATTGCTTGAGATCGGCCATATAGGGCGCGGCAAATTCACCGGCCAGCGCCGCGCGCCACTGCGGATCGAGCTGGATGGCGGCTTGCGGCGAGTCAGGCTGTTCCATGCGCGCGACCATGGCGCTGGCCGCACCAAGGCGTCAACCCAAGGGTTTTCGTCTTGGACCCATTTGATGATACACAGCCATCATGCCGCGCGAATCGCGACGCATTAGCGGGAGATCTCTGCATGCCGCTCACCGACGCCAAACCTGTCACCTTCATCAACACCGCCAATCGCCGGGTGGCCGAAGCCTTTTACCGCGATACCCTTCGGCTCCCCTTTGTTGCCGATGACGGCTTTGCCGCCGTGTTCGATCTGGGCGGAGCCGTGCTGCGGGTCACCGAGCTGGAGGGCTATGCTGCCGCGCCGCACCCGGTGCTGGGCTGGTCGGTCGAGGATATCGAGCAGACCATGGAGCATCTGGCCAGCCGCGGCGTCAGACCGACAATCTATGAAGGCCTTGGCCAGAATGCGCTCGGCATCTGGACCGCGCCCGATGGCGCGGCGCATGTCGCCTGGTTCCAGGACCCTGATGGCAATGTGCTGAGCGTCGTGCAGAGCGGCTGAGCGATCCTAGAGCGACTGCACCAGATGTCCGCCATCGACCGTCAGGATGCTGCCGGTCATGAAGCGGCTGGCATCAGAGGCGAGCAGCAGCAGCGGGCCATCCAGATCGGGAAGCTCGCCATAGCGGCGCATCGCAATGCGCTTGCGCAGGGGTTCGCCTGCTTCGCCCGAGAGCTGGTCGCGGTTGATATCGGTCAGGAAATAGCCAGGCGCGAGCGCGTTGACGCGGATGTTGAACCGCGCCAGCTCCATCGCCAGCTGCTTCGTCATGTGCAGCACGCCAGCCTTGGACACGGCATAGGGGCCGGTGCCCGCGGCGGGCTGAAAGCCGGTGATCGACGCAGTGTTGATGATGTTGCCGCCGCCGCGCTCGCGCATGCCACGCGCCGCCTCGGTCGCGACATTCCACGCGCCTTTCAGGTTGATGCCCATCACGAAGTCGTAATCGTCCTCGGTCTGGTCGAGCGCCCGCTTGGTCACTGCGACACCTGCGTTGTTGATGCAGGTGTGGATCGCCCCTGCGGCGGCCATGCCTTCGCGGACCGAGGCGAGCTCTGCGACATCCATGCGGATCGCCTCGGCGCTACCGCCAGCAGAGCGGATTTCCTCGACCAACGCCTCCAGCGCGGGCAGGCGGCGCGCGGTGACGATCACATGCGCGCCGCTCTTCGCCAGCAGCCGCGCGAAATGCGCGCCAAAGCCCTCGCTTGATGCGCCGGTGACCAGGATGCGCTGGCCGGTCAGATCTGCGCTCAGGCTCATGCGGCGGCTCCTTCGGTCGCGTGCTTGTGGTCACGCTTGATCTTCTTGGCGAGCGACCATTTGTGCACTTCGGTCGGGCCGTCATAGATGCGGAAGGCGCGGATTTCACGGAACACCTGCTCGACAATCGTGTCGCCGCTGACGCCCTTGCCGCCCATCACCTGCACGCAGCGATCAGCGACGCGCATCAGCGCCTCCGATACCGCAACCTTGGCCATCGAGCTTTCGACCGTGCCCAGTTCGCCGGTGTCGAGCACGCCCGCGCACCAGGCGATCATTAGCTCGGCCTGTTTCAGGTCGATCAGGTTCTCCGCCAGCATGAAGCCGACGCCTTCATGATCGACCAGCGGCTTGCCAAAGGCATGACGGCGGCAGGCATAATCGCTCGCGATCTCGTGCGCGCGGGTCGCGGCGCCAAACCAGCGCATGCAGTGCGACAGCCGGGCAGGGGAGAGGCGGACCTGTGCGTATTTGAAGCCCTCGCCGCTGTTGCCCAGCATCTGGTCGGCGGGGACGCGCAGGTTTTCGATGGCGACAATGGCATGGCCGCCGGGCATCGAGCTGTCGATGGTGTCCATCACCCGCTCGATGCGGATCGCGGGGTCGGGCAGATCGACGAGGAACATGCACGCGCCGTCCTCGGACCTGGCCATGACAATGCCGACCTTCGCGCCTTCGGCGCCGGTAATGAACGCCTTGCGCCCGTTGATCACCCAATGGTTGCCGTCAAGCTTCGCGGTCGTCTGCATCATCGACGGGTCGGAGCCCGCGCCGCCTTCGTCTGCCGGTTCGGTCATGAAAAACGCCGAGCGCGAATCGCCGCTGACGAGCTGGTTCAGGAACCGCGCCTTCTGTTCAGGGCTGCCGACCTTGCCGAGCAGGTACATATTGCCCTCGTCGGGCGCGGCGGTGTTCACGGCGACGGGGCCGAGCGGCGACAGGCCCGATTTCTGCAGCACGATCGCGGTCTGCGCCTGGGTCAGGTGGCGGCCATCGGGCAGGATATGCGGCGTCATCACGCCGGCTTGGCGGGCGAGCGCGCGCAGCTCCAGCACCAGCTCTTCCGAAGGCCCATGCGCGCCGCAGCGCGGATCGCGTTCAAAGGGAGCGACGACATCGCGGACGAACCGTTCGACCTTCTCGGCAATGGCATCGACTTCGGCGGCGGACAGATGGGACATGAAAAAAGGCTCCCGCAACGTTCATGGAATCGCCCAAGCCGGGTAAACGACCCGACAGTTTAATCAACTGATTAAAGTGGGGGAGGGGTGCCGATTTCCTGTCTTCCCCTTACCCTTTCTCCCGCGAAGACTGGAATCCAGAGATAGGGTCGATCGGCCATCGCTCTGGATGCCGGCTTTCTCTGAAACGCGCCTGCTCCGCCCGGCACGGCAGCAGCGTCATCAGCATGTGTTACGGCTTTCCAATAATGAGCCTCAATGGCCCATCGAAATATGGCTGCAAACGGAAATGCCCATATTTCCTGTCCCAGTCACCGCTTTGCAGATCTTCCGCCAGCGACTGGGTAAAGCGATCAATGGCGGCCTGCGGTACGAGGCTCCAGCTTGAACACGCCAGCCGCGCTTGCGGGTCCAGAAACATCTCTGGTCGCCCATAATAGGCTTCGTTGAAGCCATCTGCGCAGTTGAGAGGTATCGGGACGGGCTCGATGGCCACAGAGCCCCCCAGCGCGCGCGTTATCCGGTCGATCGTGGGAAAACGCCTGGCCTCTGTTTCGCGAACCTCGGGAATATAGTCGCTCAGCCAGTGATCCATCATCAGCGCCGGGTCGCAGACCAGCAGAACGACCGAGCCGCGCGTGACCCTTCGCATCTCTGCCAGGCCTGCTTCCAGATCGGACCATTGATGGATGGTGACGGTCGCCATCGAAGCGTCAAAGCTCTTGTCCTTGAACGGCAAATCTTCGGCAACGGCATCAATCGCCGCGGCAAGATGGTCAGGGCGCTGCGCGCGCATCGACGCTGAAGGTTCCACGGCGGTCACGATACAATCGTCCGGTTCGTAAGAGCCTGCGCCTGCGCCAACGTTCAGGACGGTTGTCGCATCGCCGAGGGCCCGGCGTATTTGTGCGGCAATGAACGGATCGGGCTTCCGGTAGTGGGCGTAGTTACGACCAATCCTTCCGTAATCCACATCACCGGCGCTGCCATCGGACTTTCGCAGCATGACGGGGTTCTCCTTTGCCACAAGTGATCCTGCCAGGTCGGATGATGGAATTCCCGTCCGGTGCGAGGCAGGATTTCGTCAACAAAAAACCCCGCCGCACCATCAGGCGCAGGCGGGGTTTCATGTCTCTCATCCCGGCCCGTTCAGGCCAGGACGCCACATCAATCGTGGTGCGCGACCAGATTGACGGCGCTGTGCTTGCCGCGGCGATCGACTTCGAGGTCGAACTCCAGACGGTCGCCCTGGTTCAGGCCTGCCATGCCGGCACGCTCGACCGCGCTGATGTGCACGAATGCATCGGGCTGGCCATCGTCACGGGTGATGAAGCCGAAGCCCTTCATCGAGTTGAAGAACTTCACCGTTCCGGTCGCACGCTCGCCAGTCAGTTCGCGGCGCGGAGCCTCGGTACGCGGACCGCGATCACCACGGTCACCGCCACCGCCCGAACCTTCGGTCACGGGGATCAGTTCGCCATCGACCTTGAGGTCGCTGGCCGAAACCTTGCCGCCGCGATCGACGAGAGTGAATTCCAGGCCCTGGCCTTCGGCGAGGTTGGAAAGGCCGGCACGCTCGACCGCGCTGATGTGCACGAACACATCGTCGCCGCCATCTTCGCGCTGGATGAAGCCAAAGCCCTTCTGAGCATTGAAGAACTTCACCTTGCCCTTGGCTTCGCCGACCACCTGGGTGGGCATGCCGCCAAAGCCGCGACCACCGCCGCCGCCGCCACCACCGCCGGGGCCGCGCGGGCCGCCGCCGAAGCCGCCGCCTCCACTGCTGCCACCGCCGCCGCCGAAGCCGCCGCGATCACCGCCGCCGAAACCGCCACGGTCACCATAAGAGGGCGGAGGCGAAAAAGCGTCGAAATCATCCTCGCCAAATCTGTCGCGTTTGTCCCGGCCCCTGCCGCGCCGACCCCTATCAAAACTCATGCCGAACTATTCACTTTCAATGTCGTCCTGGATCATTTGCTCAAGAACAGGGCGGACGTGAACCCCATCGCTCAACTTCAGGCTGGTATCCGGGCTAATGGCTTTGGCACCTTGCCAGCCGCCTCGCATACCTTGCAAAACTTAAAACACCCCAACCCAATTCAATGAAAGCATCCGGTTAATCGACGCAGCCGTCGGCCCCCACTGACCAAATTTCTGTGGAAGACCGCAATTCATACCTTGCGCATCGGGATACACCCGCGAAAGGCGCGCACTTCCAAGTGATTCTCTTAAACCAAATTCCAATGCTTGGCGAACGATAAATGGCGCTGGCCATGGCTTTGCCGCATGGCTGGCGCGGCCTGGCAACACTGGTGGGCAAGCATTGCCCGGACAGGTGGTGACGGCCCACCGCAAAATCGGCGTGATGCGCGCGCGCCAGCCCTTGCCAGACCCCGATGGCTGCGGCAATTGGGGGCGATGGACAGCATCATCCCGCTTTTGAGCGACCCAGCCGCCTGGGCCGCGCTTGTCACCCTGGTCATCCTGGAAGTCGTGCTGGGCATCGACAACCTGATCTTCATCTCCATCCTGTCGAACAAGCTGCCTGCGCATCAGCAGCAGACTGCGCGCCGCGTCGGCATCGGCCTGGCGCTGGTGATGCGGCTGGCGCTGCTGTCGATGATCGCCTTCATCGTCTCGCTGACCACGCCGGTGTTCGACCTCGGCATTTCCGGCGCGCCGGGCCAGCATGGCGAACCGACGTTCGAGACGCAGTTTTCCTGGCGCGATCTCATCCTGATCGCAGGCGGGCTGTTCCTCGTGTGGAAGGCCACCAAGGAAATCCACCACAGCGTCGATGACGAGCCTTCGGGCGAGGCGTTGGACAAGAAGGGCAAGGCCGCGCTCGGCTTCGGTGCCGCCATCGTCCAGATCATCGCGCTCGACATGGTCTTTTCGATCGATTCGATCCTGACCGCGGTCGGCATGACCGACGAGGTGCCTATCATGATGGCCGCAGTCATCATCACCGTGGGCGTGATGCTGGTCGCTGCCGATCCGCTGGCCAATTTCATCAACCGCAACCCCACCGTGGTGATGCTGGCGCTCGGCTTTCTGCTGATGATCGGCGCGGTGCTGATCGCCGACGGCTTCGGCGTGCACGTGCCCAAGGGTTATATCTATGCCGCCATGGCATTTTCTGCGATGGTCGAGGCACTGAACATCTGGTCCCGCAACGGGCGGGAAAAGCGACGCGGCGCATCGCCGACCAGCAATGACGGCGAGACAGCATGAGCGTATATTTTCACGAAGACGACCTGCCGGCAGATGTGCTGGCACCCGGGCCCGTGGCGGTGGATACCGAAACCATGGGCCTGATCACGCCGCGCGATCGGCTTTGCCTGGTGCAGATATCCGATGGCCGGGGTGATGAGCATCTCGTGCGCTTCATGCCCGGCAGCGATTATGCCGCGCCCAATCTGCGCGCGGTGCTGGCCGATCCCGAGCGGCTGAAGCTCTATCATTTCGCCCGTTTCGATCTGGCGGCGATCAAGCATTATCTGGGCGTGATGGCCGCGCCTGTGTTCTGCACCAAGATCGCCTCGCGCCTGATCCGCACCTATACCGACCGGCATGGCCTCAAGGAGCTGGTGCGCGAGGTGCTGGGCAAGGAGCTGAGCAAGGTGCAGCAGTCGAGCGACTGGGGTGCGCCCGAGATCAACGATGCCCAGCGCGATTATGCCGCAAGCGACGTGCGCTTCCTGCACGCGCTGCACAAGGCGATGGACGCGCGGCTGGTCCGCGAAGGGCGGCGCGAGCTTGCCCAGGCCTGTTTCGATTTTCTCCCCGCCCGCGCCGAGCTCGATCTCGCCGGTTGGCCCGAAATTGATATTTTCGCCCACGCCTGATAGGGCGCGTCGCTCAAACCAGGCCCGTTCATCGCGGGTTCGCAACCGACAGGTTTAATCGCGACATGACCCAGCGCGCCGATCAGATGCGTAATCGCCGTCAGCTGTTCGCCGCGCCCGGCAGCAGCCATGACAAGATGGTGCGCTTTCTGGGCATGTTCCTGCCTGCCGCTATCGGCGTGCTGGTGGCGTTCCTCGCGCTGGCACCGCTGCTGCGCAACACTGAGGTCAGCTTCCTGCTCGACAAGAATCAGGTCGATATCGCGCGCGAACGCATGCGCGTGACCCAGGCGCTGTATCGCGGCCAGGACAGCGAAGGGCGGCCGTTCTCGCTCGAGGCAGGCTCCGCCGTGCAGAAAAGCTCGCGCAATCCAGTGGTGGAGATGAACGATCTCGCCGCGCGCATCCTGCTCAAGGATGGCCCGGGCGTGCTCGAGGCGGGGCGCGGCAACTATAACATGAATAGCGAGCAGGTCTCGATCATCGGCCCGGTCCAGTTCAGCAGCGCCAATGGCTATCGCATGGTGACGCGCGATGTCGATATCGATCTGCCCAAGCGCAGCATGGTCAGCCGCGGCGAAGTCACCGGACGCTTGCCGACTGGCACTTTCCGCGCCGACCGGCTAAGGGCCAACCTGGCCGAGCGCACGGTAACGCTGGAAGGTCGGGCGCGGCTGCGCATGACCCAGGGCGGGATGCCGTGACGGGCTTCAGGATGACAGGATTCAGCATGCGGTTTTCGGGCAGGATTTCAGGGATGGCGCAGCGCGCCCTGCTGGCAGCATCGGCAGGCGGCGTTGTGCTGGCTGGCCTGATGCTGGCTCCGGCCAGCGTCACCGCGCAGTCGCTGATGAACCATAACAGCAATGCGCCCGTCGATTATGCCGCCGACCGCATCGAGCTGCAGGATCGCGCCAACCGTGTGCTGCTTTCGGGCAATGTCGATATCACCCAGGCGGGCCTGCGGCTGCAGGCTGCGCGCATGACCGTGGCCTATCGCAATGCGGGCGGCATCGAGATCGAGCGGATCGATGCCAATGGCGGCGTGGTCGTCACCAAGGGCGAAGAACGTGCCAGCGGCAATGTCGGCATCTATGACTTCAATCGGCGCATTATCACGCTGATCGGCAATGTCGCGCTGCGCCAGGGCGGCAACACGCTCAATGGCGGGCGGATGGTGATCGATCTCACCACGGGCCGCTCGACGGTCGATGGCCGTTCTGCCGGCGGTGCGCCGGGCCAGACGGGTTCTGCCGGCGGTCGCGTGTCGGGAACCTTCTCGGTGCCCAAGCGGGATTGACCTTCCGTCCCATATCCTCCGCGAGCCAGGTTGGAAGCGGATGACATGGTTTCCGCCCGTCCATGCATAAATCCTGCCAACACGCGAATATCGCCGGTTTTCATCGCCTTGTTCCATGCTATGGGAAAGGCAAGGCAGAAGCGGCGGCGCGGGTCGCGGGCTTGGTTTGCAGGAAGTCAGAATGAACGATGTTGCCCCCCAGGGCCTGCTCAGCGGTACCGCAGCCGATCCGTCGACGTCGCGCGACGGCCTGAATGTCGTCTCGATTGCCAAGAGCTATGACAAGAAGGTCGTGCTGTCCGACGTCTCGCTGCAGGTCGCCAAGGGTGAGGTGCTGGGCCTGCTCGGCCCCAATGGCGCGGGCAAGACCACCTGCTTCTATTCGATCATGGGGCTGGTAAAGCCCAATTCGGGCCGCATCATGCTCGATGGCGTCGATATCACGCCGCTGCCGATGTACCGCCGCGCGATCCTGGGTCTGGGCTATCTGCCGCAGGAAACCTCGATCTTTCGCGGCATGACGGTCGAACAGAATATCAGCGCGGTGCTCGAACTGGTCGAACCCGACGTGACGGCACGGGCTGAGCGGCTGGAAACGCTGCTTGAAGAATTCGGCCTGACCCGGCTGCGCGCGTCGCCCGCGATGGCGCTGTCGGGCGGCGAGCGCCGGCGTTGCGAGATCGCCCGCGCGCTTGCAGCCAGCCCCTCTATCATCCTGCTCGACGAGCCGTTCGCGGGCATCGACCCGCTGTCGATCGCCGACATTCGCGATCTCATCAAGCAGCTCAAGTCGCGCGGCATCGGCGTGCTGATCACTGATCATAACGTCCGCGAGACGCTCGATATCGTCGACCGCGCCTGCATCATATATGATGGCAAGGTGCTGTTCGCCGGAACGCCCGAGGCTCTGGTCGCCGACGAGAATGTCCGCAGGCTGTATCTGGGCGAGGGCTTTGCGCTGTGATGCACGGCGAACGGGCGATGAAGGGCTGATCTGATGGCGCTGGGGCCGCGCCTTGATCTGAGACAGAGCCAGTCGCTGGTGATGACGCCGCAGCTGCAGCAGGCGATCCGCCTGCTTGCGCTGTCGAATATCGAGATCGAGGCGTTTATCGGCGAAGAGCTGGAGCGCAATCCGCTGCTCGAACTGGGCGGCGAGGATGGCGGCGGCGATATCCAGCTGGGCGGGGTCGATGCGGTGTTCGATGCCCCCGCTGCGCCCCCTTCCGATGGCGACCCTGCGGGGAGCGACGAGCTGATCGGCGCCGGCATGGGCGAGGTGGACCGCCCGCTCGACATCGACCTCAATGGCGAGGTGTTTCACCATGACAGCGCCAGCGACTGCCCCGAGCGCGTGGCGGGCGAGGGCTCGGGCGGGCTCGATGGCGCGCTTTCGCTCAATGACATTGCCACCGGCGGCGGCGCGGACAGCGACCGCTGGGAGGATTCGCTCGAATATGACCTGTCGCTGCGCGAGCATCTGCATGCCCAGGCGGGCATCGTGCTGTCCGGCGTGCAGCTGTTCATCGGCCGCCATCTGATCGAGCTGATCGACGAAAACGGCTATCTGCGCGGTGATCTGTTGCAGGTCTCGCACCAGCTTGGCGTGCCTCTGGCTGAGGTCGAATCGGCGCTGGCAGCGGTGCAGACGCTCGAGCCCACTGGCGTCGGCGCGCGCGATCTGGCCGAATGCCTCGCGCTCCAGGCCAGGGAGGCGGACCGCTACGATCCGTGCATGGCGCGGCTGATCGACAATCTGGAGCTGCTGGCGCGCGGTGCGTTGCCCCAGCTCAAGCGCATCTGCCGGGTCGATGACGAGGATCTCGCCGACATGATCGCGGAACTGCGCCAATACGATCCCAAGCCCGGCAGCCGCTTCGGCGGATCGAGCATCGAGGCGGTGGTGCCCGACCTGTTCGTGGTCGAGCGCGAAGGCAAATGGATGATCGAGATCAACAGCGCGACGCTGCCGCGGCTGCTGGTCAACCGATCCTATGCCGTCTCGCTCACCGGGGGCCGCCATGATGCCAAGTCCAAGGCCTGGCTCAGCGAATGCCTGGCCGAGGCGAACTGGCTGGTAAAGGCGCTCGACCAGCGCCAGCGCACGATCATCAAGGTCGCTAGCGAGATCGTGAAGCAGCAGGAGGGCTTTTTCCGCAACGGTGTCACGCATCTGCGCCCATTGACGCTGCGCAGCGTCGCCGATGCGATCGAGATGCACGAATCGACCGTCAGCCGCGTCACCAGCCACAAATATCTCAGCTGCGCGCGCGGGCTGTTCGAGCTCAAATATTTCTTCACCAGCGCGATCCAGGCGACCGATGGCGGCGATGCGGTGTCCGCCTCTGCGGTGAAGAGCCATATCAAGGCACTGATCGACGAGGAGGATGCCAAGAACATCCTGTCCGACGATCAGCTGGTCGACATGCTCAAGGAGCGCGGTTTCGACATCGCCCGGCGCACCGTCGCCAAATATCGCGAGGCACTGGGGCTGGGGTCTTCGGTGCAGCGCCGTCGCCAGAAGAAGCTGCAAGGCGCGCGCTGATCTCCCCTCCCGCTTGCAGGAGGGTAAGCGGCATTACTGCAGCGTCACCTGGGGATCGTCGCTGTCGCGGCGGCCGAAGAACTGCATCAGCTGCACCAGCAGATCGGCGCGGATCTTGAGGCCCTCGGCTTCGAGCAGCGCCTGTTTCGCGGCCGCATCGAACGGCGCAATCTGGGCGATGCCGTTGACCAGCGAACGGTCATCGAGCCGCGCGACCGAATCCCAGTCGACGCTATAGCCCTGCGCATTGGCAAAGCGCTGCGATTCGCGCTCCAGGCTCGCCCGCTCGACGCCGGACAGCGCCTGGTCGATCTCGTTTTCCTCGATCAGCTCGGCTTCGATCTGGCGAAAGGGCGTGGTCACGTCCAGTTCGCGCATCACGCGGAAGCGGGCAAAGCCTTCGAGCACCAGATTGTAGCGGCCGTCCTCCAGCGCTTCGACATCGATGATGCGGCCGACACAGCCCATGTCGAACAGCGGCGGCGGTTCGCCTGGCCCGCGCGGCTGGATCATGCCGATCTGCCGGTCACGCGCCATAGCGTCGCTGACCAGCGCGCGATAAC
>Ga0209278_1001555_pt1 | contig 13757 bp, 20 predicted proteins | sample JI81BgreenDNA_FD_187504 | JGI IMG/M metagenome (GOLD analysis project Ga0209278, IMG submission 187504) | Wastewater effluent complex algal communities from Wisconsin, to seasonally profile nutrient transformation and Carbon sequestration -... | ecosystem: Engineered > WWTP > Effluent > Algae... | reverse complement strand
GACGTATGTCGAAATCCCGCTACAAGCCCTGTTCCTCGGGCATCGGAGCGCATATTCCCCTCCGCCCTTGGGAGGTGAGGTTTTGGGGCGAGGCCAGTAGGCCGAGCAAGCCATCAGCCCGCAACGCGGCGCACCATTGGGAGCGCAGTAGCGCGAGCAGGGTGCAACCAAAAGCTCGTTTGGGAATAGAAGTAATGGTGAACTGAAGGAGACTCGCATGAGCAAACGTCATGCCGTGAAGTATAAAATTTCCCGCCGTATCGGTGAGAACCTGTGGGGTCGCGCAAAAGATCCCGTCAACCGTCGTAGCTACGGCCCCGGTCAGCATGGTGCGGCCGCCGCCCGCAAAAAACTGTCCGACTTCGGTCAGCAGCTGCGCGCCAAGCAAAAATTGAAAGCCTATTACGGCAACCTGACCGAGAAGCAATTCTTCAAGCTGTATCAGGAAGCCATCCGCCTGAAAGGCGATACCAGCGAGAACCTCGTAGGTCTGCTGGAGCGTCGCTTGGATGCGGTGGTCTACCGCATGTGCGTGGTGCCCACACCGTTCGCCGCACGCCAGTTCGTGAACCATGGCCACGTGAAGGTGAATGGCCGCCGCGTGAACATTCCGAGCTACATCGTGAAAGAAGGCGATGTGATCGAGCTGAAAGAAAAATCGAAAGAGCTGGCCATCGTGCTGGAGTCGATCCAATCGCCCGAGCGTGAAGTGCCGGAATACATCGAGATGGACGAGAAGGCCGTGAAAGCGACCTTCAAGCGCACCCCCAAACTGGCGGATGTGCCCTATCCCGTGAAGATGGAGCCGAATCTGGTGGTGGAATTCTACAGCCGCTAATTTGCGTTTCTGCGGGCGGCTTGCTTGTCGCCGTCGGCCCTGCGCATGCTCACGTACTTTATGTACGCTGCGCTGCTCGGCCCAAGGCTCCTGCGCATCCACCACACATAAACACAAACAATGCATACAGGAGGGGCGGCCCGTGCGGGCCGCCCTTTTTGTTTGTCCCCTCGCAATTTGGAACATGCTGCGCTACATACCCATACATGGACTGGAACGAAGATACCCAAACGCATGACCGGCTGGATGCCGACGCGGTCGCGCAGCGGCTGGAAGAGCATATGGACAGCATCATGCAGTTGCTGGAAGCCATTGCTGCCGAACAGCCCGATGCCGATATGAAATTAGCGGAGTTACTCGAAGGCGAAGCTTCCAGTCAGGTGCGCGTGGCCATCATCGAGAAGCTGCAGGCGCTGCTGCGCTCCATGGCGGCAGAGAAAGAAAAGGAGCTGGATAAATTCATCGAGGCCGAGCGACGCGTGCAAGTCGAGCGTCAGCGCAACGTGTTCCTGCAATGGCTGCAATGGATCATGAGTGAGGAAACGCTGCGCAAGATCCGTGAAGCGTTCCTTGCCTCGCCTGCCATGCAGCAGCGGGTGCACGACATTGGCCATCAGCTAGCCGCGCGTGGGGTGCTGAACCAATTGACCCCTGGCGATGGGCGCAAGGCACTGGGTGAGCTTTCCGCCAATATTCAACAGCAGGTGGGGCAGGGCATGGGCAAGGATGCCGGTAAGGGGCGAAGTTAGCTCTAAGCTAGGGCAGCGATCGCTAACGCTGCGCACCGTGAATTTTTTTGAGTGCGAAATCTTGCGCGTATTGCACTAGCGTTGCTTTATCCTGTGCAGAAACCTGAACGTTATTAGCCTTCAGATATTCGGCAACCCCAATCGCTGCTTTACGTGCGGTAACATCCTTCGCATCCGGCATAAAGCCTTCATCTTTTGCTTCAGCTAGCCCGGCGAGCAGAATTTTTGCTTCTAGCTTATCGCGTGCGGTGGCGTCACTGCCGGGTGCTACCGGAATATTGGTTTTCATCTGCTTTGCAACAGCAATGGCTTCTTTTAAGTCATTGTCTGAGATTGGCGGTGTTTGCATGCGATAACCCTCACGTGTAAAATACATTATCGTAATATAGTCTAATGCATTAGGATAGGTTTTGTATGACAATTCGGTGAAATTCGGGGCTTATTAAGCCGCGTTTTCCTCGCGGAAGGCGATGCCTTTTTCCTTCAGCAGCGCCTGTAATTCGCCGGACTGGTACATGTCACGCACGATGTCGCACCCGCCGATGAATTCGCCCTTGATGTAGAGCTGCGGAATGGTCGGCCAGTCCGAATAGGCCTTAATACCTTCGCGGATCTCCATGTCGGCCAGCACGTTCACGTCGTGGTAATCGCTGATGCCGAGGCGCTCCATCACCGCGGCGACGGTGGCCGAGAAACCGCATTGCGGCAATTTCTTGCTGCCCTTCATGTAGAGTACAATGTCGTGGCCGTTAATGTCAGCTTCGATGCGGGCGAAGGCCGGGTTTTGTTCGGTCATGGGGCGTGTCCTATAAGTAGAATTCGGTCGATCCGTCGGGCTTGCGCACGGGGGCACGTTCGGGGCGGATGGGCTTGCCCTGTAATGCGGGCTGGCATGTTTTTATCCGCTCTTGCGTGCGCTCCTGCAAGGCTTTGGGTAAGGCTTGTGTACGCAGCATTTCAAGTAGATCGGCCTTCACAAAAATCAAGCCCTTATTCAGACAGGTGCAATAATAATCGGCGACTGCATTGGTCGGGCGTTGTTCCTCAGGCAGGGTGAGGACCTGTTTCATGCAGGCGATGTATTGCTCATCGCGGGCTTTCTTCCCCAGATAGTCCAGCAGGTAGGGCAGGCCCCAGATATAACCCAGGGCGCCACTGATCAACCAGAACAGAAAAATCCGCACAAACCAACGCATCACCGCAGCATAAGGGATTTCCAACGCGCCGTCCACTACGGCTATTGGCTTGCGGAATTTACGCTGGTGCAAGGGTGGGTTTATCGCTAAGCACAACGGGAGTTCACCCCATGCTGGAACATGACGATGCGCGCGACCGCCACCCCATCCACCGCCACCCATGCCGAGCCTGAGATCACCAAAGAAGTGATCGAAGCCCACGGCCTCACGCACGACGAATACGAGCGCGTGGTGCATATTCTTGGCCGCACGCCGAACCTGGTGGAGCTGGGCATTTTCAGCGTGATGTGGAGCGAGCATTGCAGCTACAAGACCACGCGCAAATGGCTACGCAGTTTCCCCACCACCGGCCCACAAGTGATCTGTGGCCCGGGCGAGAATGCCGGGGTCATTGATATTCAGGATGGGCAGGCGATCATCTTCAAAATGGAATCGCACAACCACCCCAGTTTCATTGAGCCGTTCCAAGGGGCGGCCACCGGCGTGGGCGGTATTTTGCGTGACGTATTCACCATGGGCGCGCGCCCCATTGCGCTGCTGAATGCGCTGCGCTTCGGGGAGCCGGCCAACCCCAAAACGCGCCACATCGTGAATGGCGTGGTGGCGGGCATCGCGCATTATGGCAATTGCGTGGGCGTGCCCACCGTGGGCGGTGAGGCTATCTTCCATGCCAGCTACAACGGCAATCCGCTGGTGAATGCCATGGCCGTGGGCCTGGCCGATATGGACAAGATCTTTTATTCCAAAGCCTCCGGCGTGGGGAATGATGTGATCTATTTCGGTGCCAAGACCGGGCGCGACGGCATTCACGGCGCCACCATGGCCAGCGCCGAGTTCGACGAGAACTCCGAGGAAAAACGCCCCACCGTGCAGGTGGGCGACCCGTTCACCGAAAAACTGCTGATCGAGGCCTGCCTGGAGCTGATGGCCACCGATGCGATCATCTCCATTCAGGATATGGGCGCGGCGGGCCTCACCTGCAGCTCGCTGGAAATGGCAAGCAAGGGCGAGCTTGGCATCGAGATGCAGCTGGAGAACGTGCCCGTGCGCGAAGAGCGTATGACGCCGTACGAGATCATGCTGTCCGAATCGCAGGAGCGCATGCTGATGGTGGTGAAGCCCGGCCATGAAGAGCAGGTCTATGCCATCATGAAGAAATGGAATCTCGCCTGCGCCACCATCGGTAAGCTGACCGATACGGGCCGCATGGTGCTGAAAATGCATGGCGAGGTGGTCTGCGACATTCCCGTGGCCCCGCTTTCCGACGAAGCGCCGGTCTATGACCGGCCCTATACCCTCACGCCGCCACGCCCCACACTGGATGCGGCCGACGTGCCTGCCCCGCGCGATCTGGGCCAGGCGCTGGCGCAGCTGATGGCGTGCCCCGACCTTGCCAGCAAACGCTGGATATGGACGCAATACGACCACATGGTGATGAACGACACCGTGGCCCGCCCGGGTGGTGATGCGGCCGTGGTGCGCGTGCATGGCACGCAAAAGGCTGTCGCGCTGACCAGCGACTGCACGCCGCGCTACGTGGAAGCCGATCCGGTGGATGGCGGCAAACAGGCCGTCGCCGAAAGCTGGCGCAACCTGATCGCCACCGGCGCCGAGCCGCTCGCCATCACCGATTGCCTGAATTTCGGCAACCCGCAAAAGCCCGAAGTGATGGGCCAGATCGTGGGCGCCATTCAGGGCATGGCAGAGGCCTGCCGCGTGCTTGGCTACCCGGTCGTCTCGGGCAATGTGTCGCTCTATAATGACACGCATGGCAAATCCGTGCAGCCTACGCCTACGGTAGGCGGGGTGGGGCTGCTGAGTGACTACACCAAGCGCGTGGGCAATGCCTTCACCGCGGTGGGCCAAGCCATTCTGGTGCTGGGCGAAACGAAAGGCCATCTCGGCAGTTCGCTCTATCTGCGTGAGCAATGCGCGCGCGAAGACGGTGCGCCGCCGCCGGTCGATCTGGCGCGTGAAAAAACACATGGGCGCATGGTGCAGCTGCTCATCCAAAAAGGTCTGATCGCCGCCTGCCACGACGTGAGCGATGGCGGGCTTCTGGTTGCCATTGCCGAGATGTGCCTGCCCAAAACCATTGGTGCGCAACTGCGCTTCCCCGGCCACATTCCCGCGCATGCCTACGCGTTCGGCGAGGATCAGGCGCGCTACGTGCTGGCGGTGGATCCGGCGCACAAAGACGAAGTGCTGGTGATGTTGAATCAGGCCGGCCTGCCGTTCGACGATGTGGGCACGACCATTGCCGACCTGCTCATTGTCGAGGATCAGGCGCGCATGCCGGTGCAGCATTTGCACGACGTGAACGAAACCTGGCTGCCCGGCTACATGGCCGCCTAAGCCGATTCGCAAAAGGGAAACGCGATGACGAAAAGCCACGCACCCACGGCCTATAAACCTGAAGTGCGCGCGCATTACGAAGCGCTGCCATACCCCATGCGTCGCGTGGAGGATGAAGGGAAATATTTTCATGGCAGCGAAGGCTATGGCGCCGAAGCCCTGAACCATACGGCATGGGCGGGGCGCCGCGATTTGCGCAACGCTGGGCGCATACTGATCGCGGGCAACGGCACGGGCGATGCGTCGGTGCAATGGGCAGAATCGCTGCATGGCAGCGATGCTGAAATCGTCGCGATCGATCTGTCTGCCACCTCTAACGCGCTGGCGCAGGCGCGGCTCGCCAAGCGGCAGCTTACCAATGTGACGTTCCATCACATGTCGATTCTCGATTTGCCAGAGGCGGGGCTAGGGCAGTTTGACGCCATTGAATGCACGGGCGTGTTGCACCATCTGCCCGATCCCGATGCAGGACTGCGCGCACTGGCCAGCGTGCTGAAGGATGACGGCGTGATGTCGCTCATGGTCTATGCTCAATATGGCCGCCACGCCATCTACATGGTGCAGGAAATGATGCGCCGGCTGATGCGCGAAGGGCTGGATCACGCGGGCCAGCTTGCATTGCTGCGCGGCTTTTTGGACCATGTACCCACTACCCATTGGCTGACCGTGAAGAACGAGGCCTTCCTGGAAGATATACGTGTGCCGGATGGTAGCGGGCTGTATGATCTGTTCCTGCATTCGACCGACCGTGCCTACACCGTGCCGCAGATCTATGACTGGGTAGCGGGGGCGAGGTTGCAGCTGCATCGCTGGTTCAGTGATTTCACGGATGATTGCCTTTATCGTCCGCAGCATTACACGCAGCATCCGGAAATGCTTGCCGCGTTCCAGGGCAAGACCGAGCCGGAGCTTTTTGCCATAGGCGAGCTGATGCATGGCAGCATGGCCAAGCACCATTTCTATGTCAGCAAACAGCCGCTTAAGGAAGCGCAGCTGGAGGATGATATGGTGATCTCCTATTGCCTCATGCAGGGGATTTTCCATCAGCATATTTTAGGCGTGTTGCCAGAGCTGGAGCGTGCGTCGGTCGGTCAGCGCTTGAGTTTCGCGAATCGCCCAAGCCCGCATGCGCCGGCGGCAATTCTCACGAAACGAGCCAGCACTGCGGCGCTGATTCGCGCCATCGATGGCCATCGCACCGTCGCGCAATTGGTGCATGAGGTGGCGGGCATCTGCGGTATGGATCCACTTGCCGTTCGGGCAGATCTGGCCGTGCTCTATCAGGAAATGCGTGCGCGGCTGATGGTGAATCTGCGCCATGTGTCGGTGCCTGCCTACCCTACGGTCGCGCAGATGTTCCAACGCATTCAGGCATTGGGTGTCCGATAAGCAGCCATGCGCTTAGTGCAGGGTGTGCGTCGTGGGGGCGTTGATCCGCTCTTCTTCGCGCTCGGCAAAGCTGCGATCATACGCTTTGGCACCTTCCGAAAGGATGGTGCTGAGCTTGGGTGAATGCACCGGCCCTTCGAGCGATTCTTCGTGTTCCAACGCTGTTGCCCGACCTTCCAGCCGTGCGAGTTTTGCTTCGTAGATCGCGTTATGTTTTTGCTGGTGGTATTGCGCCAAGGCGTTTTGCCCGCTGAACATGCCCACGGTGAAAATGGTGGAAATGCCGCTTAGCACTGCTGCCCCAAGCCCCAGCATGGTGATGGGCAGACTAAAACCAATCATGACCGCGGCGGCAACCCCCGCCAGCATCGCGATATAGCCAATACTGCGGGTAGCGCCTTTCTTGGCGCCTTCCCAGAAGACGCGAGCGGTTTCCTGTTGGCTGAGTTGCATCGTTTACGAATAGCAAAAATTGCGGGCGTGCTGTGTGAAGATTGTGTGACGGCGCATGCTGCGCTATAAAGGCGTGTAAGGAGACTTCACCCATGCCCATGACCGCCGATGAGATTACCCGCCGCATTCACGCGGCCATTCCCGACGCCACGGTAGAACTCGTGGATCTTGCGGGTGATAATGACCATTGGCAGGCGACGGTGACAAGCGCCCAATTTGTGGGCCTAAGCCGCGTGGCGCAGCACCGCATGGTGAATGCGGCGTTCGGGGCCGATCTGGGCACTACGCTGCATGCGCTGGCGGTAATTACCCGCACGCCGTAATGGTGGCGCTATAGCGCAGGGTGGATTTATAACTTCGATTCTAGTCAAGCTCATTGTTTGATTTGCTCGGAAGGTCTTGAGCGTATCTCCTTAATGATCTTGGCTACAGAAGATTTGCCAATAAAAGCATATATCCCAGTTATTATGGCAATAATAGCCGCGCCTACTATTAAAGCTAAATAAATTATGTCTCCTAGCGGTAGATTGATGTTTGTGCTCGTTGAGACTTGTGTCTTGTTCAAAAAATCACAAATCGTACGAAACTCACCGGCTAAATAGCCAATGCTTGTAACGCAAACCAATAACGACTTGGGAGCTCCTGCATGTATAATTCGATCTAACTGGGTATCATCAATCCAGTGATAAATTACGTTTGGTTTAGTTATTGAAGTTTTAATGGCTAATGACTTTCCTGGGGGACTAATCGCCATCTTTCCCTCCATTCGCGTCAATAATTTTAGAAACTATTGCATTGAAAAACTTGGTATTCCCGCAGTTTTTGCAGATAATGGTAAATTGCGGAGAAACTGGCCCACCCATGATAAATCCGCCGCGAAACAGTGGAGCAACTACAAGGTCAGGTCCCAATTCCCATTCTTTGGTGCCACAACATTCACAGGTTAATTGTGGCGTTTTTTCAGTAATCCAATTGATTGCTTTTAACTGTTTTTCTTTATCAAAAAAGAGCTTATCTTCTGCTTCTGACATTATAAGTTCCCGTTGAATCAAAACATGTTAATTACGTGCTCAGAAATGCTGGCAATAAGTCACAAATGTGACGGCATTAATTATTCGAGCACTATTGCCCTGGGCCAGCCTGATTTAACAAATCATATTGCTGTTTCATGATCTGCAATTGCGCGGCTTGGTATTGCAGGATTTTCTCTAAAGTCTGGATCTGCTTATCCTGCGCATTTTTAATGGCATCGAGCTTTTCATTCTGGGCTTTGAGGGCTGTGTTCTGCTCGGTCAGCTGCGTCACGGTCTGACGCTGCAAATCCAGCTGTTCGGCCTGCAAGGGCAGATGCACAATATTATTTTGCGCAGCCGCCCCAGAGGCGGCAAGCAACGCAATCATGGCAAGGGAATAACGCATGACATGTCCTCCGACGACGATGCGTGTTATCGTAACCCCCATCGGAGAAAAAATCTACGGGTGATTGCCGAGGCGCTGTGCACGACCATCGCGAATAGCCTCGTAGCATGGTGCGCATAAAAAAAGGGCCGGGGAAAACCCCGACCCTGCAGTTGGCAAACCACGTTAAACTCGGTCGTCCGCGCCTACACGCGGGAATAGGAAACTTCGTTGGCCGCCGTAAGATCCGCTACGGGGGCGGGCGGGGGTACGAAGGCTTGCGCCCCGTCCACTCGTCCGTCACCGCGCTGTGTGTCCAAGGCTTTTACCCCTTCGACCCCCAGACCTACCCCTTGCAAATCGTAAAGACTTGCCGTGACCAGGCTGAGGAAGGCTTCCCCGTCGAACCCCTTCGCGCCCAGATGTGCGGCGGCAGAGCGCGCCGAAACCATCGAGACTGAGAGGTAAGCCGAGTGCATATCACCACCATCGTTTTTTACGCGTCAGCGGTGATCCCGCCTTACATCTTCAATGTAGCAAGGAATGGTTAACGCATGGTTAACTTGTCATAAACTTGTAACAATCTGTGCGTCCGCGCGGAAGGACTCTTCATGCTTGAAAAACAATGGGTTGATCGTTTTTGGTGGCGCCTGCCACCAAATTTTTTTTTGCACGGGATGCAATTTTTTTGTTACGCCGCCAGCGCTGCAGCAACCGCACGGAACATGACGGCACCATCGGTGCCACCAAGTGCGGCATCGGCATGGCGTTCGGGGTGGGGCATCAAGCCCAGCACATTGCCCGCTTTGTTGGTGATGCCTGCGATGCGCTCCTGCGCACCGTTGATGTCGTCGGTATAGCGCAGGGCGATCTGCCCATGCGCGTTCAGCGATTGTAACGTGTCTGCATCGGCGAAGTAATTCCCCTCCGCATGGGCAACAGGCAGGTTGATGATCTGGCCCGTTTGGTAGCCTTTGGTGAAGGCGGAATGGGTGGATTCCACACGCAGCATGGTTTCCTTGCAATGGAATTTCAGGTGGTCGTTGCGCATGAGTGTGCCGGGCAGCAGGCCGGATTCGCAGAGGATTTGAAACCCATTACAAATGCCAAGCACATGCCCGCCTTTGTCGGCGAATGTTTTGACACTTTGCATAATGGGCGAGCGCGCTGCCATGGCGCCGCAGCGCAAATAATCGCCAAAACTGAAGCCGCCGGGCAGCACCACCAGATCGAGCCCGTCGGGCAGGGTAGCGTCGTCGTGCCAGACCTTGACGGGGTTCATGCCCTCTGCCTGAAGCACGGTGAACACGTCGCGGTCGCAGTTGGAGCCGGGGAATACGATGACGGCGGATTTCATGTTATTCGGCTAGCTCCACCGCATATTTTTCAATGACAGTATTGGCCAGCAGCTTCTCGCACATCTGTTCCACCGCGGCTTTGGCCTTGGTTTTGTCTTTTTCAGCCATCTCTAACTCGATGAGTTTGCCGACCCGCGCTTTCACCCCGGCAAAGCCGAGATGATCCAGTGCCGATTCGATCGCGGCACCCTGTGGATCAAGCACGCCATGCTTTAAGGTGATATGAACTTTTACCTTCATGCTTATTCTCCGATGAGGTCGCGCACGTTGAATGCAAAGGATTGGCTGGTGCCAAGGTTGGCGGCGAGATTCTCGTTGCCCTGCATCAGGTCCATCAGCACGCCGAAGGGCATATCCATCACCTCGTAGGGGAATTCTTTGCCTTCGGTGGCTTCCTCCAGCAGCGCATGTGAGGTGTAGAACGGGATCATCGCTTTACCGTTCACCATAAAATCCTGCAGCGCGATCTGCTCATCGTCGGGCTGGGCCGGCTCGGCCAGCACCACGGTGACGATATCTTCCGCGTCGAATTCCATGGTTATTTCTTTTTCTTCGGTGGGGTTTTCTTCGGTGCTGGCTTGGCTTTCACGTCCTTCAGCGTCGTTTTCTCGACCACATTGATGTTGGGCATGACACCTAAGCGGCGTGCCACTTCGCGATAGGCTTCCTCGGTCTTGCCGAGGTCACGGCGGAAGCGGTCTTTGTCCATCTTATCGTTGGTGGTAATGTCCCACAGCCGGCAGGTGTCGGGCGAGATCTCATCGGCGAGCATGATCAGTTCGCCCTCGGCATCGTAGAAGCGGCCAAACTCGAGCTTCAGATCGATCAGGCGAATGCCGTGCCCATAGAACAGGCCCGAGAGCACATCGTTCACGCGCAGTGCGTAATGGCGGATCTCGTCGATCTCCTCGGGGATGGCAACGCCGAATGCATAGATATGGTCTTCGGCAATGAACGGATCGCCCAGCCGGTCGTCCTTCAGGCAGAACTCGATCAATGGGCTGCCCAGTGCTTCGCCCTCGAACGCGCCAAAACGCTCCGCAAAGCTGCCGGCGGCATAGTTGCGCACGATGATTTCCAGCGGAATGATCTCCACGGCGCGCACCAGCTGTTCGCGCATGTTCAGGCCGCGAATGAAATGGTTGGGAATGCCCATATCCGTCAGGCGGGTGAACAGGAATTCCGAGATCTTGTTGTTGATGATGCCTTTGCCCTGAATGACGCCGCGCTTTTTGTTGTTGAACGCGGTCGCATCGTCCTTGAAGTGCTGAATCAGCGTGCCGGGTTCCGGCCCTTCGAACAGTTTTTTGGCCTTGCCTTCGTAAATCGGCGTTTTCGACGACATCGCAACCCCTTGGTTTGACATTTGCTGCAAGCATCCATAAATGCATTGCAGGCAAACGTCTACCCCAGATTGGAGTATCCCCCATGACCACGTTCGATAAACGCGAGCAGGCTTTTGAGAATAAATTCGCCCATGATGAGGAACTGAATTTCAAGATCAACGCGCGCCGCAATAAGTTGTTGGGCCTCTGGGTGGCGGATAAATTAGGAAAAGCCGGAGCCGATGCCGACGCCTATGCGCAAGCCGTGGTGATGAGCGATTTTGAAAAGCCCGGCTTTGAGGACGTGCTGCACAAGGTGATGAAGGACATCACCGCCGCCGGTGCGCCGATCACGCGGGAGCAGCTCTGCGCGGAAGCCGAGCGCCTGCTGGCCGAGGCCCGCACGCAGGTGATGGCGGAGTAATAAGTGGTTTTCCCTGCACAACGCCGAGGCGTTGTGCAGAGAAAGACGTTGATTAATTCACTGAAGTTGACGCTGAAAGATACCGTGCGGGTGCAGGTCTCTTTCGTCTGAAGCGTTTGCCCCAGTGAATTGTTCGGCCCGATGGTGCAACAATGCGAACCATCGCAGCGGCGCCGAACAATGCGATCATGATGTGCATTCCGTAGAATGCAAAAGGCCCCATCAACTGGTAGAAACCATCGTACTTCCAGCCAGGGAGTACGAGGCCATACGCATAGGCAACATACCCAGCGTTCCAGAGCACCAGACCCATGGCAATGCGGCGAGCGCCCATGGCCATGGCGAGGATAATGAGGCCCTGTATCATCACGAACATAGGTCCACGAACAATTTCGAACCCTTCTCGAGAGAAGAGCGTGGTATTGTTCGTGCCAGTCAGACTTGCAGGCAGCGTGGGATCGGTGATGAACCAGCCGAGCACCGACCAGGTGAACAGGCTGGGCATTGCGGATTCCAGCAGCCAATAGGAGAACCCGCCAGCGTAAAACGCCAGCAGGCTGAACAGCGCATAAATAGGAAAGCGAGTCATCTTTTGTCCCCTTGTTAACGTACGGCTGCGCGAGTGCAGGCCGTTCCATGTGTGCTCCAGCCGTGGGTACGGTGGAAAAACACAAATTAACGTTAGGATCATAGCATGCGAATGTGACGTTCTGGTGAAGGTCACGCCAGTCACATTGCATCATCTTTATCGTATGCATTTGTGCATAAGTGATGTGGATAACACACCCAGAAAAAGCATGGGTGCGGGCGAGCGGAAATCAAGGGGTTAACCACAAAATCTTGTTGCGGAGGGGGCGCTGCATCTATATATAGTGGTTAAAACGCCCACTGGCATTGAAAGTTATCCACAGGCCCATGACCCTCGCCGCCGCATTTGAATCTGCTGATTTTGGCTCCGCCAGCGCCCAGCGCGCCAGCGTTGCCGAGGCGCTTTCTGAGGCGGTGATTGCATTGGCATCCAAGCTGGCCATGGCGGCCAAGCATTCGCCCTATGCGGTGTTGGGGGTGAGTGAGCAGGTGAGTGACGCGCAGCTGCGCCAAGCGTATCTCGCGCGGGTACAAGCCCTGCATCCCGATCAATACCAGGCCGCTGGCGCCACCACGCAAACCATCGCGCTGCTGAGCCAACAGCTTGCTGCCGTGAACGCGGCCTATGCCGGCATCGTCGCCAGCCGCGCGAAGAAATACACATTGGGCCGCATGTTTGCGCCCAAAACGCAACGAAGCGCCAGGCAGGCTGCCTAACGCTTCGTGCATTCGAGATTCCGGCGGATGCCGGTAAACAGTTGCTTGCCGAGCGACTTGGGGCTTGAGACGTGTTCTCAAGCCCTCTTTTTTATTTGGGCCCTGATCGCGCGTTACGTTGTCGCTGCGCGGTTGCTTGCGCGGTCATGTACTAAATGTACACTCCCTTGCGCGCACCGCTGGCTTCGCGTATCGCATCGATCATGCCGCCAAATACCACCATTTTACTGGGTGAGCAGCTCGCTACGGGGTGGATAACTTAACACAAGCCAGCCCGCACATCCAGCGCAAAGGGAGCCTGCGACCTGAGTTGGTTATTATGTAGCGCGAACAAAGGGTATGGCGATTTTGTTGGCCGGGTATTCAATATCAGAAGCCGTAAAACCTGCTGGTATTCGCGTCACCATACCGCTATGCCGCTGCCCTCAACCAAAGGAACCCCACCATGCCGCCGATTGCCATTGCCGCTGCCTTGCTCGTTGCCCTGTGCTGGGGTGGCAATTTCTCGGCCAGTAAATACGCGATGATGGATTTCCCACCGTTTCTTACCGTCATCCTGCGCTTTGTGTGCGTGAGCATGCTGCTGGCCCCGCTAGCGTTGCGTCAGCGCCCTTGGCCGCGTGTGCGCGACATGGCATTTATTGCGATGACCCTGATCGTGCTGCATTTTGCGCTCATATTCGTGGCCATGCAGATGGGACTCACCATCACTTCCGTAATCGTGGCAACGCAAATGGGCGTGCCGTTTTCCTGCATGGTTTCCGCGGCTTTGTTCAAAGACTATCTCGGCCCGTGGCGTAGCATCGGGCTGATGGTCGCGTTCATGGGGGTGCTGATGGTGGCACTAACGAAAAATGCCTCCGACCATTGGGGGGCGTTCATGCTGGCGATGTTCGGTGCGTTCGCCTGGTCGAGCGCCAATATCTACATGAAGCGCATGCCCCCCACGCCGGTGGTGCCGCTGCTG
>Ga0209278_1001554_pt1 | contig 13760 bp, 14 predicted proteins | sample JI81BgreenDNA_FD_187504 | JGI IMG/M metagenome (GOLD analysis project Ga0209278, IMG submission 187504) | Wastewater effluent complex algal communities from Wisconsin, to seasonally profile nutrient transformation and Carbon sequestration -... | ecosystem: Engineered > WWTP > Effluent > Algae... | reverse complement strand
GATAGGCCACCTTTTGCAGCCGAGTTCTACCGACCACGCTGCCGCCAGCATCACGAACTATCCCCGTAACCTCGTCCATCAGAAAGCTCGACATCACTTGACCTCCCCGTCAACGATCCCCTTGATGACCGTGACCACATCTGTGTCAGTGTGGCTGTGGTAGACACGGGTCAGCTTGAACACACTGAGGGCGGACACGACTTCTGACCTCTGCTTGAGGTCGATCAAAGCACCACCATCCGTGCGCACGTTGATCTGCTCTGTTGGTCCACTTGTCCCACCGCCTGCCTTGTAGGGCGTTCGTTCCGACTGATCAGTCAGAAGTCGAGGAACATCGCCCTTGTTCGCTTGTTCCCATTCTTGTAGCTTTATGATCGCATCGGCGCAACATCTATCGATCTTGGCCATATCCTGCGGCTCCCGAATATTCTTGGGGTCTATTTTGTGTGCGACCCTCGTCCTGATGTCGATACACTTGAACAGCTTACGGTTCAGGAGACGGTCTGAGAACTCCGCCAGCAACGGGTCCGAAGACTCCTGGAGCAGTGGAAGTGCACCCCAGACCACCGTGTCATCCAGTGCCAACGCTGTGTCAATCGTCTCTGGATTCCTGGCGAACTTCACAAGAGGATGGTTCTCAGGAAGCCCAACGCGGTCCAACGAACCGTCCTGGATCAGTTCGACTATTCGGACCAGAAGCTCAGCAAAGACCTTTTCTGCACCTCTAGTGGCCTTGTGAAAATAGATCGTCGGATACAACTGAAACAGACCCATCACATAGGCTTCGGCTGCTTGAATAGCCTTCGGTCCTATAACGAAAGTGGGAACTGTTCCAACCTGCGCTTCATCGACACCAACTGGGACCTCACCGATTTCCAGGTTGGCCAACAGCCAAGTCAGATCGATAGCTGAGTGTTGGCTACCGGTCATCATGCGGTCGCGGCGCATGTAGTCAAGCCGATCAGCATCGAACTGGCTGGAAACCACCGCATTGTGTAGGGTCTGCTTTCCGTCCTTCTTGATCATGTCCGCCACGTCATTGGCAAATCCACTGCCCATCTCTTTCAGGATCACCGCCAGTTCGCCGTCCCGAATGAGCATGTCGCTCATCATTTCATGATCAGCCAGTTTGAGGCCCAGTCGCTTTCCGACCGTCTCAAAAGCGTGGCTGAATGGGCCGTGACCGACATCGTGTACCATTGCCGCAGCCAGTGCGATCTTCTCTCTGGATTCATTTGAGACCGCCTTCCGTTGCACAATCTTCATCAGTTCCCGTGCTGTATGGAAAACCCCAATGCTATGGGCAAACCTGGTATGGGTAGCGCCAGGGTAGACAAGTTCGGAGAACCCAAGCTGCTTGACCCGTCTCAACCGCTGAAATGGACGACTTTGAAGGCAGTTCCATACCACCCTCTCAAGTTCATCCGACATATCGAATTCGATCAGATTGTGGACAGGATCGCGAACCCTTTGGATTGCCAAGAAAGACCTCAATCGTTCTATTTTTGTTCTACGGGGATCATAGACCTGTGTCAACCATAGTGTGGTCTTGCAAGGGCATCAACGCCGCTTTCCTGGATGCCGACCGCACCGATTGTGATCCTCACAAACGGTGGTTTCTGATCATCAGAACGGTGATCCCCCGGACCCGTGAAAACCCCAGCCTAATCATTCTCAAAAAGGTATCTTGAAACGAATCGGTCATCCCGGCATGTTGCCGACGACTTTTGAGAATGGAGAACGCATGGAAATCGGATACGCCCGCATCAGCACCCTGGGCCAAACCCTTGACGGCCAGGTGGACGCCCTCCGGGCCGCAGGATGCGAACGGGTCTTCGAGGAAGTCGCGTCAGGTTCGAGGTCTGATCGGCCCATTCTGGAGGAGGCCCTTGCCTTCTGCCGGGAAGCTGACGTTTTCGTCGTACAACGGCTTGATCGTGTTGCCCGGTCGATGACGCATCTGATCACCGTCATGGGACTGCTCGAACAACGTAAGATCGGCTTTCGGAGTCTATCCGAACAGATCGATACGACCACGCCTGGTGGGCGTCTGATCTTTCACGTGATGGCTGCGATGGGTCAGTTCGAACTCGACCTCATCCGTGAGCGGACGCGAACCGGTCTCGAAGCTGCCCGTCGTCGTGGCCGAAAAGGTGGCCGTCCACCCGTCATGACCGAGACCAAGCTTGAGGCCGCCCGTAAGCTCATGATGGCTGGTACACCCGCGAAGGATGTTGCCACGTCCCTTGGGGTGTCCCTTCCGACCCTCTATCGCCACCTCCCGGCGGGAAAGCTCTGACCCCCAACTAGACAGGGTAATGCTCATTGCCCTTTGCAACGCCCGGGAAAGAAGCAGGTTGTTCCTTCCGGATAAGAAGCACCGCATGCAAAACATCCGCGTCCATGGCCCCCGGGGAGCACGAGAGGGGGCTTGAGCCATTTTGTCCCGCATGCCTGTCCGACACTGCACGCCGTTCGACTGTGGTTTCCCAGGGTCTAATCGGACAGCTTTCAGCGGCTATTGGCTGTCCTGCACGAGTATACCCCAACGGGACATTACCGCTGTGGTGGTGGCCGTAGGCCCCTATCCGTTGATGCGACAGTCACCGCAACAGCCATGGCACCCGACGTCAGCGTCCTCTCGGCATGACCACGAACCCAGCAGACAGAGTTACTGAGGCCCCTGTTGAGCATGTATAATCGACCGACCGATCATCTTGATTGGCCGTAGACATTGAAGCTCGTTACCTTCACGGCGCAGTTCCCGGGAATTGCTCGATCTTAGGCCGAAATGCGTTTCTTCATGACGAACGAAACGCTATACGGGCGGTGGAATCGGTGAGTTCGTCTGTTTTCTGGACCGGCAAAAGGCGATATCCACTATCCTGATGATCAACCGATGCATGGGTCGGATAAGCTCCATGATTTTTTTCTGCACCCGTTTAAGCGTTTTGGGCCAAACACTTGGAGGTTCAGAGTTTAGATAGCCATGAGTTTCCTGGTTGATACTATTGGCTTCAAGATCATCTGGATCGGAAGCATCAACTTCAACCACCTCAAGATCAGTGTAATCGATCAGATCATCTTCCCAACGTTCCTGTGGCGTCATCCTGCTCCTGATCTTTCGCGTCACGGAACGAAGCCCTTTCAAGGTTGGACGACCCCCACCATATGGCTTTCGGGCCCGCATACCGCTGATGAGGATGGAGCCACCGTTGTTGACAATCGAATCATGGACGACCAGCCATTCAGGGAGTCCTTCCAACATCCTGGTTGGAACAGGTGGAACAAAGTGTGCCTTGGTCGCGTACCCGGCCACACCTCGGACATCCAGAATGATCGTTCCATCTTGATCAATTCGATCCAAGGGTTCTGCAAACACCTGTCTGGACCCACCATACAGAGCAGAACGTTTGCCATTGGCGGTGAATTGAAATGCCCCTGCAATATCACATGCTCGCACGTGCCGCGTGTATAGGGTGCCATGGGTATGGATCACGTAGACTAACGTGTTGGGCGTAAGGTTGATCCTCCAGCTATTGTCGGCAAGTAGAGCCGCATCAACGTGCTTTGCCAGCTTGATGTCGGACTCCACGAAGAACAGCGCCTTGTGATCCGGAAACCGTCGGATCAGGAACTGTCGAAAGCTTTCCATGGCTGACTGCATGGCCTTTTCGACCGATGCATAGTCGAGGCAGACGGCGAGATGTGCAGTGACGAAGCTGGTGTACTCTGGATCACATTGCTCCAGTTCCGCGATGGCATTCTCAACCTTCCGGCAAAAGCGTTGCTTTGGGTGTTTGCGGGCCTTGGGCTCCCTGATCCAGTTCGGATTTGGACATTTCTCCTTTGCAGGGCGTTTGGCTTTTTCGTGTCCAAGCCGGAACATTCTCGGGTTCCTTGGGTCATCGACGGTACCAATGATGTCCAGAAGCTCTGGCTGACCCAGAAGCCGAATCTGATGGAGCGTGGAATCCAGCCATGCCTTCGAGCCAATCCTCTCCATGGAAACACGTTGGTTTGCGAGGTTGAACCTGATGGCAGAAACCCCATGCACTGGTATCCGGGGGCCTTCTCCTACGCTGTACTGATGACATCTATCGACGCAACCATTCATTTTTTCCTCATGAAGTTTTCACAATCAATGACCGACATGAGCTTCAAATCACCGCGTGGGTGTCGGACATCTGCCGGTCAGATTGTATATAGGATAAATTTTGAAAAGTGCTTGGGTAGGGTCAGAATTTTGAGCCGTAAGGTCGGACTTATCCATAAATAAGTCATGGAGGGATCGACATGAAACATACGCATCCAAAGTACACCATTCGAAATTTGCCAGTGGAGTGCATCTCTCGCCTGAAAGAGGTAAGAGAAACCTCCGGGATTCCCATCGGAAGGCTCATTGATGACGCTGTGGCCCAATGGTGGGATTCGCTTCCCGTCGCCGATCAACACGGTGGCTGTTCGTCCTCAACATAGGTTGGGCTGAGGCCTGTGTTGCTGCGACGGTCTGTGTTCCAGAAGGGCTTTTGGACTATGGTTGGGATTTCACGGAAACTTGGTATACGGCTACCGCCACGCGCAAACCTTGGCATACTCATTCCGCCAGCAAGCCCCGTCCCGGGCCAACGTGCCGAGGTTGTCATGTGCATGAGTGCCACCATCGGGGCCCGGCCAGTAGCCCTGCGCAGTGCCGTCGCCGTTCATAATGGTGTACACGAACATTCGGTCGTTACCTTTGTCGAAGGCACGAAAGGTCCCGTCTGAGTCTTCCTCATAATCACAAGCCCCATCCATGAAAATGAGCCCCTCGACCTCCAGTCGGCACGTGAAGGCATTGGCCGCGTTGGTGAGGCTTGTAAGCACCAGAAGCGTCATGGTTCCTCTAAGCATCACCAGCCCTCCGGCACGCAAGGTTCAGGGGATAGGGCCTCAGACGAGCCCTCCAGGCTAAGGGTGGCCAGATTGGTGGCATCAGATACAATGACCTGCGTCCCAGACCGCAGAGCCACCCACAGTGCCATATAGTTATCCGAACAGGCCCGGCATTCGACGTTCAATCGTCCACCTTCGGCCCATACAGGGAGTTCGAATATCTGCCCATCGACGTCGAACCGGACAACATCAGTCGCAGGCTGGCCGGATAGGTTGAGGTACACCTGTCCGTTCGCTCCATCCTGGCATGACATCGTGAGTGAGCTTCCGTCGCCATCGTCAATGGATGCTTCCACCACCCCCATGGCGAACCCGGACACCCACACGTTCTCGAAAGATGCGGCTTGCTGCCCACATCTGCGCCAGTCCAAGGTTTCTCCATCCCTTGTGATCCGGACCCCGGACTCCGTGGGTTCAAAGAAGTAATCTGCTGTGTAGGTTTCACCTTCGGCTGAACAGACCGCCGTGAACTGGGTGCCGCCGTTGCTTTCACGAGGATCGGTCAGATCACATGTCTTTTCGAGGCCAAAAAGCTTGCCGTCGAGGATTCCGAGTGCGCCACCGTCCATACCCAGGTCGTCGGGATCGCAGGTCCAAGTCTCGGCCCAAGCCTGGTCGGGGCGGTAGAGCCCTTCGATATCCTGTGCCAAAGAAACATCAGGCATAAGCGCCATGAGCACTGTCATGGCGGCGTGGTTCAAGGTTGTAGTCATGCGTGCAATGGGTCCTCAATCTGATGACGAACTGGGAAATTTTGTTCGAACCATACCACAGCCTGTCGAGCACTGGGTGTTCTTATCTTCGGTCGAGACCGGAAGCATGCCCCCCATGACCCCGATCCCAGTGGTTCAGCATTCATGACCGTGTAACCTGGGCACCGTTTGGCCGAGGCGATGACTGCGTGCTGTAGACGACGGGATCGATGGGTCAGGTTTCGTGTTTTCGATCCCCGCTTCAAAGTCACGATGAAGATCGTCATTCACTTAGCCGTTTGGACCTTGGTGCAGTTTCACAATCCTTACGATGTCGGCCCAGAACCGTTGATCGTGTGTTCCGACGATGGGATCGGACAGTCGGAGATCGATGGTCAATTCGTGGCGCGTAAACACGCTGAGGCCGAACAACGTCAAAAGCCCTCCCACGCAGATGCAAAGGATCGCCAAGCCGAGCAGAAATGGAATGAAGATACCCAGGACCAGCAACACCATAGCGGCGACCATCATGAACGAGCCGATGATCTGTCTGGTGTTCTGTGACGTTGAAACCAAGTGCATCCGTCGCCCCCGGCATTCATACTTCGTCACACGATCCAGGGTTCCGATGTGGTCGATGATCGTCCGGAGGGTGGGATGAACCCATGAGTTCGGAGCGCCACAGGACGGGCAGGCGTCGGCATCGATGCTGATCTCCCAAGCGCAGGAGGGGCACGGGATCATCTTGAAGTCTGCTGCATGATCAGTCTTCGTCATCTTGCACACACGATCCCGGTGCTTTGGCCGTCAACAGTGTAGGTGATGTCGATCATCTCGTTCGCCCCAAACGGCGTCCGGTCGATGTGGATGATTGTCACCTCGTCTGCGGCTTGGACGAGTTCCAAGGCTTGTCCAAGTTCACCGTAGGCAAAGGTTCCCTGGCCCGTCTCCATCATCGCCGAAATACATGCTTCAACTTCGGCCCGGTCAGAAGGAAAGAAGTAACGGTAGCCGAAAAAGCCGATGACGAGGATGAAGGCGAGGAACACCAGCCCGGCCAGGGTGTCATTGTTACTCGGCTCAGATGATGCATTCATAGTCTTGCTCCCAATTGTAGATTCCAGATTTCAGATTGTTGGCACCGCCGGTGTCGATGGTGGGGGGGGTGATCAGCCCGTATTGGTGGTCCGGTTGCCGCCACTCTTCCTGGCTGCGACCATCGAAGTTCGAACGAATTGTTGTTCATGTGGATGCTGACAGTGGCCCATCCCGTTTCAGGTTTCCCCCATCGTCTCCGCCGGGGGCGGCCAACTCGATCATCTCCGCCACGGTCACAGCCCCGGCGGTCTCGCGATGGATAGCCGCCATCACGCGACGGACAGCACAGTCATCACGAGACCACCAAGGAGAAGCTCTCCGGGTGTCGTTGGTCCTTGTTTGGTGGTGGGGCCGTTTTCGGGGGTTTTATCCATTCGATTGGTCCTGGTTTGCCTCGGATTTGGTCAGGTGGCCGTCGAGGAAGTCGTTCGGCCCCACTTGCCCACCAGTCGCGGTCCATATGGCTTCCATCGTCTTTCGATGGGGAAAGACTTTGCCCGACCGGATGCGCAGTACCGTAGCTGGGTCTACCTGGATGGTCCGGGCAAACGCGGATGCAGAAAGGTTGTTCTTTTCAAGGAATGCACTCAGCTTCATAAGGTATGCATTATGCGCAAAATGCATGATTCGCAAGATGTGGTGTTGTTCGATGGCGGCGATGTGTATCTTTCCGGGCCTATGCATTTTGTGCATAGTGACCCGAGCAACCAATTTGGATCGGGATTCCGGTGCTCCACGAAGACCTCAAGAGGGCGCGTCAACAACTCGGTCTCAGCATGGTCGAGGCGGCCAAGAAGCTCGGACTGTCGCAGAGTCAGCTAAGTCGGATCGAATCCGGAAGGAGCGGGATCACGTCTCAAAGACTGGCCGAACTGGCGGGTCTGTACGGCATTTCTGTGAGCAAGCTACTCGATGGACAGACGGTCAGGACCATGAGTGATACGGACCTGGATCGGATGGGGCTGGTTATCGAGTTTGTCGAAACCATTGTCGCTGACCACAACCCACGGCCATCCCCGCAGGCGATCAGGAACGCCGTGATCACGATTTTTCGTCACGAAACTCTTTCTGTGCAGGGTACGTCCAAGTCATTCGACCCAACGACTTACAGGGATATCTTGCTTTCGATGTTCGGAAAGCCGACCGCGCCCAGCGAAGGCAAATCTCCACCACGATGAGTTCCCGCCAACCAGCTAGGGCAACTCATATCGTGACAGTAGCTCCGCATCAGGACTCCGATGATGGGTTGCGATGAGGCCATCGACGGTAGCATTCGGTTGAACCGCCGATTCTGGGACAAGCAGGTAAGACCACGGCTTCTCCCCGGTGTGTTTCCCGTGGACCTGGGTCGCGATGTGGCACCAAAGGCTGGCTGCTTCGGCCTTCCGCAGCACTGTAGCATCGGTCATCTGGTTGTTGGCCTTGGTCTCGATGATCAGCTTTGCGGCATCAGTCTCGACGACGAAATCAGGCTGGTAGGCATGACCATCGGTGTCAAAAATCTTGAACTGGTTCGGCCCAGGCTTCATCCACAGCAATACGGATCTGTCCTGCTCCAAGATGACGGACAGCTTGCGTTCGGTGTCCGAGTCGAACTTGGTCAGTTGGTAACACCCCTTGCCGAAACCCCCGAAAATGTACCGTCGGATGTCACTGAGCCGTTCCGGTGGTGATCGAAAATCTCGGATCAAAGAGGCACCAGTGCCGTCAAACGTCTGAGGACGCAGTTGGTCGAACGCGGACGTGACGGTGACCCTGTAGTTTGTTTGCTCCCGCCACATATGCTGCTTCATCTGTACCAGCATGGCATCGGCCATACGGCGGGAGTGGCCCTGGATCACGGATCGCAGTTGATCAGGGTCGAAGTGTTTGCCCTCGAAGTGCCGGACGACTTGGCCAGCAAGATCGTAGAGGATGTCGGCGTGTGTGTCATAGTCCACCTCGGGGTAGTCCATCAGACGACCGACCAGGTAGTCCTCCAACCGTTGCGGGGTCTCGCCGCCAGCATCACTGGAGAACTTCGTCTGCTTCTCCGTCCGAAGCACCTGGATCAGCAGTTCCCGAGACAACGGGGTGTAGTTCCAGTTCGTCAAATCCAGGTCGAACCTGCGGAAGCCGAACGACACCTGCTGCTTCGGTGTGATCGTCAGTGTCGGAATCGCGATGGTGCGTTGGACGAATTGCTTGCAAACTTCTTCGGTCACCGCCCGGGCTTGTTCGGTTGTCAGCGCCGGGAACAGGCCGTCGGTGTACTTCTGGGTCTCCAAGGCTGCGGTGGTGATCCGGTCGATGACCTGGGGGTCCGACAGGTCCCTCACCGAGGCTACCTGCTTGCTGACCTGTGGTAGCACCACACTCAACACTGTCCGGGCCAAGGTGACCTCTTCGGGTTTGTTGAACCGGAACGGCGGCGGTGGAGGGACCTGGGAGACGTTCCCGCCCGTGGGCGGGGTTGTTGCAGGGAACGGCCCTGATGGCCCAGTAGAAGCCTTTGGCGTGGTCCCTGGGGCTGTTGCATGGGGGGCCTCGGCCTGGAGGACCATGCTTTCGATCAGTGACGGGGCACTGACCACCACGGCACGACTGGACGGCACATCCCCGCCATCACCGATGGTCAACCCTTTCATCGCCCGAGTCACACCATTCGCGGTCCTCGACATGGCGATCAGGTCGTTGAACCGGTCATGGGCGATCACTGTCAGCGTATCCACTGCTTCCACACCGGTCCGCTTGCCATAGGGAAGCCGCAGGCCACGTCCCAGGGTCTGCTCGGTCAGGATGTCGGATGCAGATGCCCGCAGCGGTACGATGGTGAACAGGTTGGCCACGTCCCAACCCTCTTTCAGCTTGTTGACGTGGATCACGATGTCGGTGTCGCCGTCCCGTTCGATGTTCAACAGCCGTTGGGCGTTTTCGTCGCTCTCTTCCCCGGACAGCTTGGAATGGATTTCGATCACGCGACCCTTGTATCGACCATCGAAGAAGCCATCCGACTGGATGAACTCGTTCACCTGGCGGGCGTGAGTGGTGTCCTGTGTGACCACCAGCATGAACGGGCGTACCACGCGCACCCCGTGCTGCTTGGCATAGCTCTCCAAGGCCACCTTGACGTGTTCGTGGTAGTTGACGCCATCCTCCAGCTTGATGCGTTCCAGCGTGGCATCATCCACCGACCTGGGATCGAAGTTCGCCCGGGTGCCTACGGCGGGTTCCTTGACGTATCCGTCCTCCATCGCGGCGGGCAGGTCGTAGCGATAGACGACGTTCCGGAAGTCCGCAGACCTGGACCCTACGCTCTTGGGGGTGGCCGTCACTTCCAGCCCCAGGATCGGCTTCAACTCGGCAATCGCCTTGGCTCCGGCGGAGCCGCGATACCGGTGGGCCTCGTCCATCAGCAGCACCAGGTCATCCAGCCCGGATAGGTAGGAGAAATACGAGTCGCCGATGTACTCCTGCAACCTCTTGATCCTGGGAAGTTGCCCCTTCCTCGCTGCTGTAGTTGTGTCGGTATTGATCTTGCTGATGTTGAAGATGTTGATGATTGCGGCTTCGCGGCCCAGAAGGTCGGCACCGCGCACCCCACGGCCTTCCTCGTAGTTCTCGGCGTTCACGATCAACGGGGGCTGGTGGGCGAAGGCTTCGATGCCCCGGAACACATATTTCGGGCTTGTCGGCTGGAAATCGGCCAGCAGCTTCTCATAGATCGTCAGGTTCGGGGCCAGAACGAAGAAGTTCCGGCTACGACCGATCATGAACAGGTAGCTGATGAACGCCCCCATCAACCTGGTCTTGCCGACGCCGGTCGCCAGGGCAAAGCAGACCGAGGGGAAGTCGCGTTCGAACTCATCAAACCTTGCATCGGACATCGGGCCATAGACCGACCGGATCGCATCTCGGGCCTGGGCGACATCGGTGGTCTTGGTGGGCGCGATCAGATCGACGATGTTGTGGAGCCGGTTCAGAGCCTCGGTCTGGGGTTTGCGCAGGGACAGGCGTTGGGTGATCTGGACGACGGCGCGTTTGGGGTCCACCTCGTCCATCGTCATTCCCCGTCTTCGGCGAAGAGATCACCCACGGCACCCGAGGTGTCCTTGGGCTTGGGCTTTGCGCCGGGGGTACCTGTCACGGCATCCAGGTCATCCTCATCGGCCATCATGGGCAGGCTTTCGATCTTCAACGAGTAGTCGTCTTTGCCCCATTCACAGCGGTCGAGCACGGCACCGGGTATCTTGCGGATCGTCAGGTTGGTCAGATCACCCAGGTGGTCGCCCTCATAGGCGGTGCAGCAGATCAGCAGGCTGCGGCCCGGCCCCACCTCATCCGAAAGGGCGCGGAGTTGCACATGGGTCAGGCTGGCAGTGGTGACGTAGATGTAGCTGGTTTCCGAACTGGACCCGTGCATCCAATAATTTTCGGTCGAGGGGGCGTAGGTGAAGCCGAAATGCTTGCACATCGCCTCGGCCAGCATGGCGGGGATGTAGCCCTTGGCTATGACCCAGTTGCCCCAGGCATCCTTTTCCAGGAGTGACGGGGCCATCTTGACGAAGCGGTAGCCTCCGCCACCGGTCCAGCCCGTGGCCCCAGTCACCCCACCTTTGTCGGTGCCGTCGATGACCTTGTTCATCCGGGGAACGATGTGGGTTTTTGCGTGATCCCCCAGTTCCACCATGATCCAGCGACGGCCCATCTTGTGGGCCACGGCTCCGGTGGTGCCGGACCCTGCGAAGGAGTCGAGAACAAGATCGCCGGGGTTGGTGGCTAGCTCCAGAATCCTCTTGATGAGCTTTTCTGGCTTAGGCGTCGAAAACCACTCGGATTTCGTCCAGTCCGGAAAGAGGTTCTTCTGCTCGAACTTTGCCTGTCGATTGTGACCGGTTTCATCAAGGTTGACCCACAGTGATGATGGGGGGAGACCGTCTTGCTCCCGAAGGTAGGTCCGTCGCCTGATGGACTTACCATCCGGTGTGAAACGGATTTCACCAGTAGAAATCTTCTCTTGGATCGTCTCTCTTGACCAGCGCCAACCATTTGTCGGCGGCTTGATCTTGAACCCTTGTGGAGACACTAGATCATAAATCAAGTTCTCTCGAAGTGCGGGTGAACCCAGAGGGTTGCCATCAAACCAAGGGCCCCGAGGATCATTGTCGGGATTCTTGAAGTGCTTATATTGCTCATCGTTCCCCCTGGTCTTGTTGGATAACCAATCAGGGAAACGCGAATAGATCAGTAAGTGATTGTGATCTGTTGAGAACTGTTTTGCATCATTATTGCTGTTATCGGATGACTTCCAGATCGTATTCGAAACGAAGCATGCTCGACCAAAAATCTCGTCGCACAGGACCTTGAGATAATGAACCTCGTTATCGTCTATCGTGATCCAAATCGAACCGTCGTCGCTCAGGAGTCTTCTGAGGATTTCCAACCGATCCCGCATCATCCCGAGCCACAACGAGTGCTCTAACCCATCATCGTAGTGCTCAAACGCCGACCCGGTATTGTACGGTGGATCGATGAATACGCACTTGACCTTGCCACACACCGCCGGGTCGGTCTCCAACGCCTTCAAGGCTAGCAGGTTGTCCCCGTGGATCAGCATGTTGTCGAAGATATCACCCTCACGCCGCGTGGCGGCATGGTAGGAAAACTTCGACTCCTCGATCAGGATACGTGGTTCCAGGCGTGGGCGGATATCCTTGCCGATCCAGGTGAGTTCCAGCTTGGTTTTTCCGGCCATCAGGTCAGGCTCCATCTAATCGTAAACAGCGGCATCATTTCGGGAGTCAGGGCCAGTTGATCGGCAATGTCATCCAGCATGCGGTCCCGTTCGGCGTCGATCTCTTTCAGCCGGGTGTAAAGCTGGTGCTGGAGGTCATCAACCTTTGATTGCAGCGCCTTAGCCTCTCGCGTCAGGGATACCTTGGTGGCCAGGTCTAACGTGGCCCGGGCCAGTTTCTTCTTCTCGTTGGTCTCTTTGTTCAGGGCCTTGATCTGCTGGTCATAGGATACCCGTGCATCCTCACGCCATGCATCCAGCCGGTCGGTTTCCTCGGTCAGGAACTCCCCCAGCCGCACCTGGGCCTTGCCCACGATCTCGGTCTGCCGGTCGATCACCACGGCGGTCAGGTGACCTTCGGGCATGTCACCCGTCGCGGGGCCGGTGATGTGGGCCGGGACCTGCAACATCCGCTCGGCGGTCTCGGTATGCACGGGGGTGCCATCGTCGGTGAAGGCGGCGCAGATGATCTCATCCCACACCCGGGCGGGCGTGGTCAGTTTCAACCGGGCCACCCGCATCCACCCGGACTGCCCCCTCATGCCAGCCACATCAGACAGGTTGCCGTCGTACGTGTCATAGTCGAAGTGTAACGTCGCCGGTGCCAGTTCCCGATCCCGGGCCTGGGCCACCAACCTATCTGCCAGCCCCTCATCCCCGATCCGCAGGAACCGCCAGCCGCGTTCATCGGCCTCGGGCCATTCGGTGGACCAGGTGGCCCCATCCCAGTCGAACCGCTGGGCGTGGTCATGATGGAACCGAGCTTCGGGCAGTTCCGCCCGGACCAGCCCCAAGAGGGCACGTTTGAACTCACCCATGGCCGAGTTTACGGCATCCTTGCGGTCCAGCAGGCGTTCGATCACCTTGTCGTCCATCTCGGCCAGCAGCTTGTTGCGGGCGTCGCGTTTGGCCTCGTCGATCTCGGTAGCGAAGGTGGCTTGCAGGGCGTCGAACGCGGCGTTGATCTCATCATTGGTGCGGCAGGACTGAACGATATCCAGGATGCGGCGTTCGATATCGACGCCGGATTCGATGGCCCCCAGCACCTCGTCCGACGATCCGAACACCCCGTCGAACAGCTTGAACTTCTGTTCCAGGAGTTGGTGGATACGGGCCTCAGCCTGGTTCTTGCGGTTCAGGAAGTTGATGACGGTGACGTCGATCTTCTGGCCATAGCGGTGGCACCGCCCGATCCTCTGTTCCACCCGCTGGGGGTTCCACGGCAGGTCGTAGTTGATCAGCAACGAACAGAACTGGAGGTT
>Ga0209278_1001553_pt1 | contig 13766 bp, 25 predicted proteins | sample JI81BgreenDNA_FD_187504 | JGI IMG/M metagenome (GOLD analysis project Ga0209278, IMG submission 187504) | Wastewater effluent complex algal communities from Wisconsin, to seasonally profile nutrient transformation and Carbon sequestration -... | ecosystem: Engineered > WWTP > Effluent > Algae... | reverse complement strand
TGATTGCAGTGCTGGAAGTTAAGCCCCCATGCGCCAATTTTCGGCTTGGTAATCAGTACGCGAGACCGGCCCTCAGCAAACGACTCCAACTTGGCCTCCTTCGCGTCGTCAGAATCAGATCCGCTAACCTGAACGGCATCCGGAATCAGTTTTTCCAGGATGTTTCCCTCGTCATTAAGTTGACACCAGACGATGGCGGGCCGGCCGGTGTGATTGACCAGAGCCGCAGCCTTCTCGCACCGCTCCTGAATAGTCCGGCGTTTTTCCTCTCGCTGTTCTTTCAGTCCATTGGCAGGCAGAGCGAACAACATTCCGTCCGCCAGCGTGCGCGCATCAACGATATGCTCAATCTCGTGCAGGGCTGGCAGAACGAAAGCGGAATCACTGTAGCCAATGTCAGACGGACGACGGATAGCACGCGCCCATGAGCACACCCAACGCCAGAACGGCTGCTCTGCATGGCCCTTGAGCCGCCACTTCACGACTTCGCCAGCCATGCGGCCCTGTGCGGAGTTGTTCAGGTCGTTCTTAAAAAACTTGTTCAGCATGTCCATGTAGCCAAGGTATCCAAGCGCCTCGGATGATGTGCCAAGCTCAATAAAATCGTTTGGCGCGGCCGTAGCGGTCTGCAAAAGTCGGTACGGCACCTTACGCATGAACGCGGTGATTTCGGTCTTACGCGCCCCGGCAAATGACTTCAGCACGGACGACTCATCGCACACTACGCCGCCAAAATCGGACGGGTTGAACATGTGCAGCTTTTCGTAGTTGGTGACAATGATGTGGCCGTGCTTTGACCCGGTGCGGCAATGGCGCGCCTCAATGCCAAACTTCTCAGCCTCACGCACCGTCTGAGAACCGACAGCAAGCGGCGTCAGGTACAGGACAGGCTTTCCGGTCTTTCGCGCCACGTTTGACGCCCACGTCAGACCCATGGCTGTCTTGCCCATTCCGCAGTCAGCAAACACTGCTCCGCGTCCTTTACGGACGACCCATTCAACCATGTCGGCCTGAAAATCAAACAGGAAATCAGGCATCCAGACCGGCGCAAAACCTGAGTCCGCGCCGCCTTGTGTTTTTTCATCCAGGAACTGCATGTAGTCCATAAAATCCCCCAAAAATTAACCAATGCCGCCAATTTCAGCGGACAAATGCAGATTACAGGGGAGCGGAAATAATTGCAAGCGCAATATTTTTAAGGGGGGGGTGGTGGTGCGGAATAGTCGCCGGATGGTGCGGTCATTGCTGATCCCGTCCGGCGTGTTTTATCGAAACGCGGATAAAAGCAGATAATTGGCGAAGGCCCACGGAATCGAACCGCGCTCAGCCTGATTTGGAGTCAAGCTCGCCGCCTTGGAACACTGGCCCTCAGTTGTTGCAGCGGCGGGAATCGAACCCGCGACCCATAGGAACTACCGACTGTTCTACGCTGCAACGATCAAGACACTCCCCGATCACTACCGCCACCAGGCTTGTCATAGCTCTAAGTCAATGCCTTGATCGTTGGCCTGTTGTCCGGCCAGGCTCCGGGCTACACTGGGCGGGCCTTTGTGTAGTCTCGACGTTGCTCTGTGTTTCGACAGCGTTGCCGCTGGATTTCCCGACAGATACAACCGGCTGGGCACTGTTTTCGCGTCTCAATGACGCATCGGGGAGCTTTCGCCCTTTGCGCGGTTGTCCGGGTCATGACTCCCGGTTTCCCGCGCATCTGTGCTTTGCTGGCTCTCATCGCGACCTATCCAGCCTCCACACACCCATATCCCGGCTGTCCCGGAATCGTCCAATGCCCATGCGGTTGAACACTCGTAACGTGAGTGACTCGCATCTGATCGACCCGGCGATGATTCCGGAATGTAGGCAAACACAAGCCCCGTCTGACGAATTAATCCCATCCTCCCTGCCGCGCCCTTTCAGCTAACAGCAGAGGCCACGTCCTTGACCGATTCGCTCGCGACTCCTGACCCCACTACCTTTGTCCGCATGGCGCGGCGGTGAATCTTGACCAGCGCATCGCCGAGCCGGTACCCGATCTTATCACCACGCCGCCCGGTATAAATAGCACTGATGTGGCCCTGGGTTGTGCCGTTGCCGCATCGTTTTGCCAGCTCTGTCTGCGTCATCCCGGTTTCCAGGATTTCGGCCACAATTTTTTGAAAGTCCACTTTATCACCTCATCTACATGGACTCCACTATATAGCGCCAGCAATAGTCGCGCAAGAATATTTTTAGCGTATGGGGTTGCCGGTATGTATTGCGTGTGCAATACTGGATTCATCGAAACACAACAGCAAACAAGGGGAACGACATGAGCAATAAAAAAAGAGGCGGAACGGTCACGGCAACGATGTCCGTGATCCGCAATTACGAAGACATCGAAATTGAAGTGTTTGGGTATTTCAACCCGGAGCAGAACGGCGGATGGGATGATCCGTCATGGTCGGCCTATGTCGATTTTGAAGGCGCAAATGACGCCGACGGCAACGCGATCACGCTTACCGATGACGAGATTGCCTACGCTGAACAAAAGATGCTGGAGTCAGCATGAAAACCTCCGACCTGCTGGACCTTATCGCCGTCGTCATCGCGACGGCCGTCACCGCCTTCCTGATAGTGGCCTGTTGGTCACTGCTGGGCGGCCTGGCTACGTACCTGATCGCCATCATGTTGGGCGGCGCCTTGATGTACGTCTGGAATGGTGGCGGCGATGAGTGACTTAAAAGACCTGCGGCGCTGGTTCGCCGACCCGGAAATAGCACATGCTGGCAACATCGGCCCGGCGTCATGGACATACGACCGACCCGAACGCGCAATTCTTGACAAAGCCCGAGACGCGGCGGCCATGCTCAACTCGTTCATTGAACTGCAGGAGTCGGCCATGATGTACCGCGACAGCGACGAAAACGGCGATATTGAGGAACAGGTAAGCATCGAGGCGGCGCAGTTGGCGCTGCAATATTGCGAAGAACTTTTGAAAATGGCCCATGAAGCCAAAGGGGATGAAAAGTGAATAAATCGGAATCCATCGCGGCGCTGTCCGCCGCACTCGCAAAGGCTCAGGCCGAGATCGAGAACGCCAGCAAGACGGCAAACAACCCGCATTTCAAAAGCAAATACGCCGACCTCGCGGAAGTCTTGAACACCGTCCGCCCTGTCATGTCCCGGCACGGAATCGCCATCGTACAGATGCCATCGTTTGAATCGGGAATGGCCAGCGTGGAGACGCTGATGACGCACAGCAGCGGCGAGTGGATAAGCAACATCTGTTCCGCTCCAGTCAGCAAGCAAGACGCGCAAGGCGTTGGCAGCGCCATTACCTACCTGCGCCGGTACTCGCTGGCATCGTTTGCAGGCATCGCCCAGGAGGATGACGACGCCAATGCGGCTGTAGGCCAGCGCCAAACGCCAGCGCCTGCCAGGCCCGCAGAAAAGCCAGCATTGCCTGATGACCGATTCCGCGCCGCGTGCGACGCTATCGCTGCCGGTAAAACATCCGTGCAGGTTGTTCGCTCACGCTACACCCTGACCACCGAACAAGACAACGAGTTGCATGTTTTGGAGTCCGCCCAATGATGATTATCCGCGCATCCGCGCTTGGCGAAGTTATGGCCCCGGCGAAGAAGGCCGGGGAGCTTTCCGCAGGCGCAAAGACATTCGTCCGCAAAGAGTTCTGCCGGGACGTGCTGGGATTCCGCGAGGATATCAGCAGTCCGGCCATGGAGAAGGGCATTACGTGCGAACAGGATTCGATCGAATTGTACAACACGGTGCATTTTACCAACTGGCAGAAAAACACCGACCGCATCAAGAACGAATGGATTACAGGCGAGTGCGACATTTTCACTGGCGACACGGTGATTGATATCAAGTCATCCTGGAGCCTGACGACGTTTCCATTGCTGGCCAGCATGGGCGAAAACAGCGGCTACGAATGGCAGCTTCGCGCCTATATGATGCTGTGGGACTGCCATAGCGCCGTGCTGGCATACTGCATGGTCAGCACCCCGGAACACCTGATCCGGTGGGAAGACCCGAGCATTCACGCGGTTGACCACATCGACCCGGTGAAACGTGTCACTCGCCTGTTTTACGAACGCGACGCGGAAAAGGAACAGGCCATCATTGAACGCGTGCAACTCTGCCGCGACTATTACAACCAACTCGCGGACGAATACGCCGCACAAACGAGGTGACATATGTTTATCGAATTGATACGACTCGGCAAAGACGCCGAACTGAAACAGGCCGGGCAGACTGAAATCCTGTCCCTGTATGCCGCTTATGATGTTGGTTTCGGCGACAAGAAGAAAGCGCAATGGATTGGCCTGACCATGTTCGGCAAACGCGCCGCACAGGTCGCGCACATGATGACAAAAGGGACGCTGATCATGGCGACGATGGACGAGGTGCAGGTCGAGGAATACAACGGCAAAAGCTACCTGAAGGCCAAGCTGGTCGAATTCAAGTTCGCTGGCGGAAAGAAACAGGACAGCCAGGATTCCGAACCGGCACCACGCCAACAACGGGCAGCACCGCAACCGGCTCCGGTTGATGATTTCGATGACGGGGAAGCGCTCCCGTTCTGATGTAACCACAATAAAACTATTGCGCCCGCATTGACTAACACCATTGCTGGTGCAATACTAAACGGACTGAAAAGGGGATTATCATGACGCAAGAAATCGCAGTAATCGACAACACTGCAATCGCTCAGGCTTTTGCAACTCCGTCCGGCATTGACGTGCTGATTCAGCGCATCAAGTCTGAGGCATCCGCCGAGGTTCCAGACCTGACGACAAAGAAAGGCCGTGACCGCATCGCATCGCTGGCCTACAAGGTCAGCAAGACAAAAACGCTGGTCGATGACTTTGGCAAGGAACTGGTGGCCGAAGAAAAAAAGCGCCTGGCCCTGATTGATGCCGACCGCAAAAAGTGGCGCGACGAGTGCGACAAGCTGCGCGACGAGATTCGCAAGCCATTGACCGATTGGGAGCAAGCTGAAGCCGACCGCATCCAGCGCCACAAAGACGCCATCCAGCAATTACGCGAACTGTCAGCGCCTGCCATGGGTACCGACTCCGCAGCTATTTCCGGCCTGATTGCTCAAGCCGAAGCGGTGGCGCTTGGCGACCACTGGCAGGAGTTTGCGGCAGCCGCTGCCAAGGCCAAGGATGAAACGCTTGCAATCTTGCGCTTTAATCTGCAACGCCGTCAGCAATACGAATCCGAGCAAGCCGAACTTGCCAGGCTCCGCGCTGAAGCCGCGCGCCGCGAGCAGGAAGACGCCGACCGACGCGCCGCTGAAGCAAAGGCTGAGGCCGAGCGATTGGCCGCTGAGCGTGAGGCGCAACGCATCCGCGAAGCTGAAGAACGCGCCCGCCGTGAAGCCGAGGAAGCCGCTGCCAAGGCCCGTGCCGATGCTGAAGCATCCGCCCGCGCCGAACGTGAAGCCGCAGAACGCGCACGCATCGCATCGGAACAAGCCGAGGCCCGCGCCAAGGCTGAAGCCGAAGCTGCCAAACTGCGCGAACAGGACGCCGAGCGCCGTCGCGTGGAGTCGGAAGAACGCGCCAAGCGTGATGCCCAGGAAGCCGCAGAACGCGCCGAGCGTGACCGGGTTGCAGCGGTCGAAGCCGAACGTCAACGCGCCGAACGTCAGCGCATTGCGGAACAGGAAGCGGCGGCCAAGGCTCAGGCAGAGCGCGAGGCCAACGAGGAACATATGCGCCGCATTAACCGTGAAGCATTGGCCGGGATTATGGCGGTAGGCATCAGCGAGGAACAGGGCAAGGCGCTGATAAAGGCGATTGCGTCCGGCGCTGTTCCGCATGTGTCGATTTCGTATTAAGAGGCGAATGGCATGACAAGAAAGCGACCCGAACCGCTCCACCTGACCCCTGTCACCGTCACCGACGACCTTGCCGGATTCCACGCCGAATCCGGCTGCGGCAAGCAGGCATTCAGCGCCACATCGGCGCGGGATGCCGTCGAGCAGGTGGCGCGGATACTGGGGATTGACTTCCGTGACGTGTTTTTCGCGAGACAGGGAAACGCGTCGACTTATGTGATTCGGAGGAAGATATGAACATTGACGAGCTGAAGCGGCTGGCTGAGGCTGCATCTGATGTTAATTGGATGCACCTGTGCCGAGAAAACCCAGTTGTTTTCAGCGGTAAATACGCCGACTTCATCGCCGCCGCCAACCCTGCCGCCGTGCTGGAGTTGATTCGGCAGCGCGACGAACTGCTGGCATCCCTGAAAGAAGCACGCGAACTTGTCGAAGACTGGGGCGCGTATGCACCGGCCTACATGCAGGAAAAGCATGACCTTGAGGGTGATCTTTCCCGACTTGATGCAGTTATTTCCAAAATGGAAACACCATGACCATATCACTTCACCTCCACGACATCCGCGACCACGACCGCATCCGTGCGCGAGATTCTGGCCTGCGTCTGGAGGTTATCCACAGAGAGAGACAAGGCATGACCGACCGCATCCAGAAATCATTTGAAACGTGGGCGCAGCAACAGGGCTTCAAGGACCTGACGCAGCACATGGGCCGCTACAACCGCGCCGTTGTGCGCTGGATGTGGGAGGCGTGGCAGGAACAGTCAGAGCGCATCGCCGACATGGCGGCAGCGCTCGACCGCAGCCACCGACGCAGCACCGACCTGCTGAAGCAGTGCCGCGACCACGACACGCGCCGGGCCGCAGCCGTGGCTCAGGCTGCATCACTGGCCGCAGAGGTTGAGCGGCTGAACGCAATCATTTCGCGCCTGTCCGTTGAGGTGTGCGGCGTGCGGAATTGATGACCCACAACGCCTGAATTCAGCGGCGCCCGCAGGGCGTCCGCTGGAATGATTAGTTGGGCGTTACGGCGCCCGAGGAGACCGACGTGAACAGGATTGCGATAGCCGAAGCGGGTGTGCGCCGATGCTTTGCGAGGAGGCATGAAGGGCGATATGCGTTTATGCCGTATGAGGACGCCGTGAGGCATTGCCGAAAGTGGATTGCTGCTTTGCGTGACATGAGGATGGAAAAATGAAAATCGACGGGTATGACGCGATCGACAGCGCATGCAAGAAACGGTGGTGCTGGAGCCCCGGCAACTACCAGCACCGTGGTGCCTGCGGATCGGGCGGCAGCCGTAACACCGGCATGACGACGCGCTGCTGTCTGGAACGGGCATATCGCGGCTGCCCCGATCCTGTGCCGGAACCTGGGGCGCCGGCACCGTGGGATGAAGTGACGCCCAACTCCATTTATGTTTCTGACGGTTGATAACGCAACACAAAATAATTGCAAAAAGTTCTTTACTATCGTTTGATTGCGCACTACAATAACAACATCAACTCAACAAACGAAGGAGAAACAAAATGTTCTACACACAAGCAACCCTCGGAAAAATTAACAAAGACGTAGTGACCTACTTTGAAACAGAAGCAGCAGCAAAGCGTGCGGCAAAGCGCCAAGCAAAAGACAAGGATTACACGGCGGTCTGGTACGGCAACCCGAACCGGATGGAAGCAAGGGTTCAAGTTAAATGACAACCAGAGGCGGCCCCGGAAGGGGTCAAGGCCGCAAGCCGGTAAAGCAGGGAGAGGAAACTGTAACGCTCTCTCTGCGGGTGACGACTGCGCAGCGTGAGAAACTGGCACGGCTGGGCGGTGCCGAATGGGTGCGGGGCAAGATCGACCGCGCAAAGGAACCTAACTCGGTTCAGGCGACACCTGTCGCCTAAGCATTTACGCCGTCACCCTGGCGGCAGAACGCGCACAAAAAACGATGAGCTTTGAGCATGACAACAACAGCATTTGATGACCAGTTCGCGCCAGAACCCGTCGAGCCGGTGCGCGAACGGTACGAACGGTACGACACGGCGACCATCCTGCGCCGGAACATTGCCGACCTGGAGATTGCGCTGAAGCAACAAACGGATCGGGCGGAAGCGGCAGAGGCTGAACTGGCGAAGCTGCGGGAGCAGAAGCCGGTGGCGTGGATAAACCTTAATAAGTGGACTCCAAGTAATTGGCCGCAATGCGTAACACCCGAAGAATATGAAAAAGAACGGGAATTATTAACAAAGCTGACAGCGGTTTACGCCGCCCCCGTCCCTGCGCCTGCTGTGCCTTCCGGTTGGAATATCCGCCGCGATGGTGATGTCTTGATAGTCCAACATCCAGATATTGGCGGATGCTCTGTCCAAAAAGAGCCGGATTGGGAGCGCATGATTCCAGAGGCGATTTTGTATTCGCTGGCTGATGCCCTGCTGCAATCCCGAGCTGTCAAGGATTCCTTGACAACCCAAGCCGACTGCCGAACCTGCGCCAACCGTGGCCGGGTCAACGGGCTGTCGCAGGAGTCGTATTGCGATAGCTGCGTTTACGAGGGGCGCGGATGGCGTCAAAACCATTTTGTTGACGCCCGCAAAATGGTTGCTGCAAGTGAGGAAGAAAATGAACATTGAAGAACTGATAGCCGATCTGCGCGCCCGCGTGAATCCGCAGTATTACGACCAGATAGGCACAGAGAGTTATGAACGGCATCAGGTGGTAAAGGCGCTGGAATCGCTGATGGCGCGGATTGAAGTGCTGCGCATCGAAAACAAAGCACTGCGCGCCGACGCCGACCGCATCGACTGGCTGGCTGATGTGAGCAACACCGTCGGCAGTGTCGTGCTGCCACGGGATATTGTGGAGGCGAACGTCAGCAGTCTGAGGCAGGCTATTGATGCGGCGCGGGGTGTGAAATGACACCCGACTGGACTAAAGCGCCGAAAAGCGCGACGCATTTTAATATCAACAACGGCTGCTGGTATCGCCGCAAGTTTTACGAGGTGCAGGTATGGCGTGATGACGCATGGAAATATACGCACACAACTCCGCTAATCCTGCCGCATTTTATTGAAAAGCCCGACGATGCTGAATCGTCAGGATGTGATAAATGAGCCTGTTCTGCCGACTGTTCGGATGCCGCCGTTTCCGCACGGTGCGCATCTACAAGGGGTTTTCCGCTCGCCGCGTAGCCTGCACCCACTGCGGGCGAAACTACGTCATGCACGAACCTACACGCTCTTTTCTGCCGTGGGATGATGAGTTTGCCGATATGTATGAGGATTGGACATGACACCAGAAGAACGAATAGACGCGAACATTGACGCCATTCTGCGCGCCTCTGGCTCCGGCATTGACTACTACACCATGCCGCGAACGCTGGAAGCCATGCGTGACGCCATGCGCAAGATCATGTCGGACAGCTACATCAAAGGCACTCAGGACAATTTCGACGCGCTGGTGGCGTCGGGGAGGCTGAAAAAATGAACACAACCCGCGCCCAGCGCCGACAGCTTGAACGCAACAACGCAAAACTACCGGATCGCCTGCAAGAGATCCCACGCGACCAATGGCCAGCAAATGCGCCGCCGACCATTATGCGGGTTTTCCGGTCGCGTGATTTTCTTGTGCAGGAATATGAGCCGCCGTCCGCTCATGTCATTGCCCGACTGTCTATTTGTCGCACATCAATATCAGGTAATCGCTGGAAGGATGGAATTACATGGGATGAATTACAGCGCATCAAAAACGAAGTCGGGTACGGGGATGCAGATGCTGTCGAGATATACCCGGCTGATGACGACGTGGTTAATGTCGCCAATATGCGGCATCTGTGGGTATTGGCTTCCAGGATTCCGTTTGCGTGGAGAAACAGGAAATGAAACGACTCCCATTTGACGTAGAACGCTGTCTCGGCCACGGCTGCATATTCCCCGAGAAATGCGCCCGCTACAACCAGCGCGATAACGTGGGGCCGCGAACCCCGTACCAGCACGGATACAATGGCGAGCGCATCCAGCACGCTGTTGAGGATTGCATCAGGTTTGAACCGGAGGATGAGCAATGACCCCAACCGAACGCCGCGCCCTGCACTCTCCCGCCGTTGTCGAGGCGTGGGACTGGATCGACACCTACTGCCCGCACTACGCCACGCAGGGACGCGACTGGCAGACGACGGATAACATGAGCGCCGCCAGCCGCGTCATGGCAAAGCGGCACCTGGAAACACTGCGCCGCGCCGGACTGATCGAGATTGAATCAGCGCCGCCGCGCGGGAACTTTGTCAAGAAACCGCTTTAACACTCACTCCCCGCAATCCCTGTCCCCTGGATGGCGCTGGCAATACTCCTGCCAGCCATCCGCGCCTCGGCAATCCAGGATAACTCGCCCAACCTATTTGATTGGCTCATCCGGTACGGCCTCCACCTGCGGCGCTGGTTCCGGGCGCCGCTTGGCCTTGCACTTCGATTCCGTCACCAGCGATCCGGATTCGCTGAATGGGGTAACGCCGTCCCACAAAATCACATTCTCGACAAATCCATCCGCATCAACCACGACATATCGCTGCATGATCAAAACTCCAGTACCAAAGCCCAGCCAGCGCCGCCAAGTCCGCCAGCACCTGTTGCGTATGTGCTGCGGCAACCCGCGCCGCCACCGCCACCTGAGCCGCGACCGCCCGCACCACCTGCACCTCCTGCGCCAGCAGTGCCTCCCCCACCACCGCCACCGCCTTGACCGAACAGGCCGCCAGCATCCGGCGCTGCGCCTGCAGTGCCTGCACCGCCGGTTACACCGCCATTACCTGCTGCAGCACCTGCCGTTTCCATATAGCGAGGGCCGCCAGTTCCTGTTGTACCTGTTGCATTGTTCGACGCATTAACGCCGCCTCCGCCTCCACCTCCAGTGCCTCCGTCGCACGCGTATACGGCAGCCTGTGGAGCTGCAGCAGAGTTTGCTCCAGCGCCACCACTAGCACAGCCAACCGAGCTGCAGCCTGTGATGGTAGTGCCATTTCCGCCGCCACCCGCGCCGTACGCTCCCGTAGTACTGGCCGAAGTTCCTTTTGCCCGCTGGCTACCTCCGCACCCTCCGGTACTAGCCGTAGCAGCGCCTGCACCTGCCCCACCGCCCCCGCCGCCATACGCCGTGGCAATTGTACCAAAAGTAGTGTTACCACCCTGCCCGCCAGCATTCCCGCCTATCGATCCCGCATTCGTCACGCTCGCCCCAGCCGTGCCACCCGCTGCAATCCCTACCGGCACAACGCCTGTGGGGTACGCAGCCAACACCTCGGCGCGTGTTAGCACCAACTCGCGTTTTCCCGCTCCACCGCCGCCAGCGCCACCCGTGCAGGCTACGCCAGCCCCAGACGTGCCACCAGACCCGCCACCACCGCCACCACCGATGAGCAGGATGTACAACGATTTGGTATCAGCGCCCATCGTAAAATCCGCAGAACCGGTGAACTCGGTGGTTTTTGCCGCGCCACTGCCGCCAGGTTGTTGTGCAACTGCTCTTAACATGTCAGACCTCGAATAATCCGATAAACCAAAAATTGCCGTTACTGCTGTGCAGGCTGTTCATGTTGCAATGCACATTGTCACGACTCACCGCGCCGATGGTCGCGCCGATTGTCGCTGGCAGCCGCACATCGCGCTGGAAATTGAACCCCATTTCGGTATTCACCGACGTGATAACAGCCTTGCTCGCCGTATCCTTGAAATAAACCTTGAAGCCGTAGTTTGTCACGGTGCCGAGTTCAACGCTATACGACTGCGTGGCGCTGTAAATCTTGGTCAGCACAACAGGGTTATCGGCCCCGGCATACGGGTGATTAACGGCCATGTGGTCCGTCACAAAGACTACCTCGGGAAGCGTCACCGTCCCGCCTGATCCATCGACTGCATACGTCGATCCTTGCAGCGTAAAAGACGTACTGTCGATAACCGTGATATGCCAGTTAGCGTTTGCCGTCGTCGCCGTAGCCACCCCGGCCACCGTTACCGCCATGTCAGTGACCAGGCCGTGCGCCGCTGTCGTGGTGACCTTTTGCAAGCCGCCGCTGTTCGTTACCGTGCTGACAGTCCACGGGCCGGTATAGGGCCAGTCGGTATCGCCAAAGCGCACCGTCCCGCCTGTCCCTGCTGCGGTATAGGCCGATCCCTGCAACAGGAAACTTGTTTTGCTCTGGACCGTGATATTCCACGTACCGTTGTAGCCGGCTGTCGAATGACCGGCGATTACCACCGGCGCATCGTTATACAGGCCGTGATCCGTTGCTGTTGTCACCAGAACCAGCCCGCTGCTGTTGGCGCTAGTGCTGATCGTTACCGGCGTAAACGACGGGATGACGTAGCTCTTGCTCAGCATCGTGGGCACGGAACCGGGACACGTCACAACACCATTTGCCGTCCGCTTGTAGCGTAAAGTGAATGATGACTTGGTTGACGTGGTGTCCATGAATCCGTGGTTACCGCGCAGGCTTGTCGTCACACCGGGACCGTTACCTGATGCGTGGGCAATGCTGTCGTGCATCACCGTGATCCATCCATTCGTGGCATCAACAATCTGGTTGTTGTCGTCGGCGTATGGCGCAATGTTCAAGATCTGCCCGAGCGTCGTCTGATTAGCCACGCCACCGACACCGACCGCGCCGCCGTACTGGGCATAAGCCTGGAAGATGGCGAACGAATTGCCCACCGACGCCCCGACTTGAATCCCAAGCTCCGCAAAGGTTTCATCCACCCCGACCAAAAACCCGGATTTGTTCGACGCCGTGAATCCGTATTCCACCTTGAGGTCGCCATTGGTGTCAACGCTGATGGCCCCGGTGCAGTTGACCGGCTTGTGGTTCGCGTCATCAATCAGCGCCCAGCCTCCACCGGCCGTGGTTTGCCGCAGGACGCCAGCCACCCACTTGTATTGCTTGCCGCCATTACCCCACATCAGCCCCATGTTCTGGAGCTCAAAGTAGGTGCCGTTGTAGACCACGGAGACCATCTGTCCGGACGTGATTTCATCGCCAACAAGCGCCGCATTGTCAGGGCGCTTGATGTCCTTTGCGCCAAGACTCGACACATTCAGCGTGGTTGCCCCGCTGTTGGTCGATCCGGCAATGAAGCAAAACCGCTGCCCGGCAGAGTAGGCGGTGATGGCCACGGTAGGCGCACAGGTGATTGCATTGGCAGACCCGCCAACCGTCGGGCAGTACTCGCCAAGGTTATTGAGCAACTGCTTCGTGCTGGGGTAACTGGTCAAGCTGCTACTGTCGCCGACGCCGGTATGACGATACCCGCCCATCGGCAGATTGGCGGTCGGCGTGGTCTGCCCGTCTTTCGCCAGGCTGTTGCTCAATTCATTGTAAATGTCGTCAACGGTGTCATTACCCCATGTCGAGGTAATGGTCGTGCCGCTGACAACCGGATTTCCGGCCGGAGGCGTTGCGGTTCCCGCGCCATTTCTGGGCATGTTATTTCCTCTCTTCGTTCTGCTGCTGGATGGCCTGCACAAGCATTGCTCGCTGTCCGGCCTCTTTTGCCGTCATCCCGGCACGGCGGAATTCCGCGATCATCGTTTCCAGAAAATCAGGCGTGGCGGCTGACCTGTTGACCATGCGCAGCGCATCTTCCGGATTCAAAAATGCGCGCACCTTGGTATCGTTCATGCCGCCCATGGCCTTGTCGGCAACACGACCGGCAACGGCACGCAGGACGCCAGCGCCGGGAATATATCCGCTGATCATCTCCATGGCCTTCCTTGCGGCCAGATTTGCACCGGTATCCGACCCTGCCGCCTTATTGACATCAGTCCGCAGCATGTCGCGCCGTGCATCCGCAGAAACCTTCTGAAACTGCTTCAGCATCTTGTCGCCAAACAGATCTCGAATCAATTCTGCATTTTTCGACGCACCCATGAACTCGACAAACTTGGCAT
>Ga0209278_1001552_pt1 | contig 13774 bp, 12 predicted proteins | sample JI81BgreenDNA_FD_187504 | JGI IMG/M metagenome (GOLD analysis project Ga0209278, IMG submission 187504) | Wastewater effluent complex algal communities from Wisconsin, to seasonally profile nutrient transformation and Carbon sequestration -... | ecosystem: Engineered > WWTP > Effluent > Algae... | reverse complement strand
GAACGACCGGAAGGCTTCTTCCCCTGACTGCAAAAAGGCTTTTGGCACCGTTTCCAGCTTGATGTTGCGCTCGGTATTGCGGTGCCGAAGATTTCCAGCTACACCTTCCTTCATGCGCGAGGCGTACTGCGCATATTGTTGCGTGGCATGGCGGTAAGCGTCGGCAATATCCGGAGTCACCCGGCCAAGTTCAACCGCGTCATCCATTGTTTGCCGCAGCGCCTGCTTGATTTGACCAAGAGCCATCGCCGCTTGACGGTCGCCTGACATCATGGACTGGCGCTCAAGCTCGCCGATGCGACTGGCGGCCACCTTCATTTGTCGATAGCTCATCTGGAGGTCGCCGGTTTCCAGCGGCCGCAGATCATCACCAAATACCGGCCCCTTGTTCTGGTTCCAGTCAGACATGGCCATATCATATTCGTGCCCCTGCGGAGTCAGCACGCGCCGTCCGCGCATCGCCTCATCCAAGGCATCGGCAAGAGCATAAGGCGAATAGCCGCCATCAGCCATCACCGGATATCCGTCCTGACTCAGTTCTTCCGCCATTCGGTCAAACGGCACGCCGCCAGACTTCGGAAAAACCGGCTTGCCCTGCCCTGCGCGCTTGTTGAGTTCGGCAGGATCAATCCCAAACTGCTGCGCCTGTTCCCGCGACAATCCGCCGCGCTTGGCAATGGCCGTCAATATGTCGTCCGTCTGCGGATTGACGACATTCGCACCGTACTTTGCCGCCACCGGCTTCGCTGTTTTTTGCGGTGCGGTTATTGCCGGTGGGGTAGCAACTTGGCTGACGATTCCCAGCGACTCGCGCACCGAGCCCGGCGCGGCCGTGGTCACCCCGGCATAAACGTCATCGACAATCTGCCCGATACGCTGCGTCGGCACCGAAAGCCCGGTAACGCTGTTGAATGGGTCGATGTCGTAATTCAGGCTATTCTGCCGGCGCAACTGAGCATCAATATCATCATAGACTGACGCCATTTGTTGGCCAGCCTGTAGGTCGCCAACCTGTTGCCCAGCTTGACCCATCGCCCAATCGCGGCTACCAGCGGCATTGGCTTTCTGAGCATCAGCCGCAGCCTGTTGACGCGCCACGTCATCGCGGATCTTCTGCTGAACAACTGCTGCGCCTTCATCCATCGGGGCCACGCGGCGCATTTGCTCGGCGCGAGCCTCGCGGTTCGCAGCGTAGCGGTCGTCGAACTGTTGGCGGGTAGCCGTGTCCTGAGCGAGTTGTTTCTCGTAGCCCAGCAGCCGCTTGTCCCCGGCCTCAGCCGCCAACTGCGCCGTTGTCGGCCTGCTTCCAGCAACCAGCGGCTTACGCGCCGACAAGGCCGCCTTCGGATCGATAGCCGACATGTTGCCGCGCAGGAAGTCGCCAACCATCAGCTCACGCCCGGAAGCGGTGAACGGCTGACGAATGGCTGGCAGGCCGCGCGCCACGGTACCGGCGACAGCCTGCGCGCCCATCGGAGCCAGCATCCCGGCCATGAGCGCGCCAACAGTTGAACCGGTCTGTTCCTGCGCCTCGCCGGTTGCAAGGCCGGAAATTCCGGTCAGCGCTGCGTTTTTGGCGAGACCGACACCGGGCGACAACATGACCGACGGCAAAGCCTGGGCGACGTAATCAATACGGCGTTGGGTAGCATTTGACGGTTTAACCTGACCTGCACCCGCAAACTCCATCGCGCGGCGCGCAGGGCTGACCGGCTCCAGCATGTCAGTAGCGCCAATCTTTTCCGCAAGATCAACGCGGCCAGCAGCAGCCAGCGGGAAGCCGACCGCCGCCTTGAACAGGTTGAAGGCATTGGGGCCAACATCGGCAACGCTGTCCACGATCGCGGACGCGCCCTTGTTCAGCCCGGAGAGGAAGACGGACGCATCCGACGGCGTTTCCCTGCTGGCAAACTGCCGCCGGGCATAGGCCATGACCTCGTCAGGGCTGGCATTGTCCGGTACGCTGATCTCGAACTTTTCGCCTTCCGGTGAGGTGACCTGGTATCGCGCCATTACTCAACCCTCTGGATAGACCACCCGCCATTCGTTGGCGCACGCATCCCACCGACCAACTCGGCCTTTTGCTCTGGCGTTCCGTATCGGCTGATAATGTTGCGGAAGTGTGCGCCGGCAGCCTGGGCCGCCGCCGCTTTTTCTTCCTGCGTGGAGTTGATGCCAGTCATCACGCCGACCTGTTGCATCATGCGCTCGTAGTCCTTGTCAGTCTGCACGCCGGGGAATCGTTGCGCATACAATGCCAGTTGATTGGCCATCGTATTCAGTTGGGCATCCGCCGCCCGCGTCTCGCCGCCACCACCAAACATGGCGGCAACATACCGACCGCCGCGACCGATCATGCTGTCACTTGTTTTCGGGATCAGGCTTTCGATCTGGCCAAGCAGGTTAATGCCTTCCATCGCATCATTTGCCGACTGCGTGCGCTCGGCTTCACGGGCAACACCGGCTTTCGACCGCTCAATTTCAGCAGCAACGCGCGCCTGATAAGCCGGGTCAGCCTTCATGGCATCCATCTGGAGCCTGATTTGGTCGTTGCTCAGACCTTGGCGGCGCAACGCAGATTCAATGGCAAACTGCTGGCGCTGATTCTGGAGTTCGGCCCATTGCCGTTGCAGGTTGGCATTGTTGTAGCCCAGCATCCCCTGATTGTAGTTCGCCGTCGCCTGCTGGCTTGCAGTCATTGGCAGGTTGCCGACAGCTCCGGTCCCCTGGTCAATCATCCGGTCACCTTCAATCTTCGGCATCCCGCCACCGGCAAAGCCGCCAGCAAGGAATTCGCCAAGATTGGCATTGGTCAGCCCGCCTTGGGGCATCGCCCTTGCAGCGCCTTGGCCAGTCATGTAGGGCATGTATTTTGACGCATCAACCGGCGCGTACTGCTGGGCCGCCTGCTTCATCAACTCATCGGCAAGCGACTTGGTTTCCGGATTCTTGGCGAAGTATGACGCGGCCAGGGCGGGATTTGACGGAGTTCCGGGCACGACGGTATCCGGCGACCTGAAATCCTTGAGGCCGCCAAGCAACTGATCGACATAGCCGGACTTCTGGTCGCCCATCAGCGCAGCCATCGGGTCATTGGTTGGACGGACGCCGACAGCGCCTGGAATTGTCTGCTGCGGAGTGCCTTGCAGCGCCTGCATGCCTTTTGTGGTGTATTCCTGCATGGCTTGCGAATAGGCCTCCTTCATTGACGACTCGTCAGCGTCGGCGCGCTTGTTCATGCGACTGGCAATCAGCGCTTGGGCAATCGGGGCCACGACGGCTCCAAGCCCGGCAGCGGACGCGATGCGGCCACCACCCTGCGGCATACCTGACTGACCGGACATCGCCCCGCTCATCAGCGCATCGGCAAGAGCGCGACGACGGTTAATTGCTGCCTGATTCCCGTATTGCGTCATATCATCCATGTGTCACCTCACATTCCGCCCAGCAGGAAAGCGCCGCCCAACTGGCCGGCGGTCTGTAACAGCGCATTACGCGAACCCATCTTGGCATTGTAGCGGTCAATCGCCGCCTGCTCGCCAAGTTGAGCGCCCTGAAGCAACGGAGCCGCCTGCACCTGAGATCCGGAAAAGCCCTGAAACTGCGGCATGTTCGGCGTGCTGCCGGTGCGCAAGGCGTTGATTTCCGACAAAGGCAGGTTGCGAAGATAGGCCTGTTCCTGAATGGATTGCTGTCTCGCCGCCGACTGGTCGCCAAACATCCGCGAAGCCTCGCTTCCGGCCTGCATTTGCGCCTGGAGCATGGCATCATTCTTTGCCTGCGTCAGCCTGTCCATCTCGCCGCGCCATGCCTCGCTGCCCTGTGTAATGCCCTGGTTGGCCATGCGGGTGCGCATCGCATTCTCGTCGCGGTCAAACTGCGGTTGCAGCCGACCCATCAGCGCCTGAGCAACAGCCTGACGCGTCGCTTCGTTTCTGGTGTCAACTGACGGGATACGTGACATGTCAAACGGCGTTGCCATCTGCTGGGAGACGCGATTAAGCCCGGATGCGGCGGTATTCAGCAGGTTGGTGTTGATGCCCTGTTGGATGCCGTATTGCTGGGCAGCCACCGGTGACATCTGGTCAATAATGCGGACGCGGTCAGGGTCACCATCGATTCCATACTGGATGCGGCGCGATCCCTCGGCGTTGTCCCATTCCGGGTTTGAAAGTTTTGACGTGGCGCGCGCAGAGTCAAGATTGGCTGCGCCCTGTGCGACAGCGGCAGCAGCGTAATCCGGAGCGGCTGGAGCCTTGGGTTTACTCATTTCAGCACCTCAAGCCATCGGCACCTGTCGCGGTGCATGGTATAAATCAGCAAGTCGCCATCAGGGCAGCCATCCGGTATTGTCCCGGTCAGCGTAAATCCCAGATGCTCATCAAATCGCCGGGCCTTGAGGTTGCTTTCAGCCACAAGCCCGATAATAACACGGCAATCCAGTTGCCTGAATGCATAATCAAAAACAGCGCGGATGTATTCCCGTGTAACCCAATTGCGCGCGCTGCTGGCCACGTGCATGTAGATGCTTGCGCCGTTATGGCCGTCAAACAGGACGCAGGCAATGATGCGGTCATCCCGAATCATCCCGAAGCACTGCGCGCCTTTCCTGTACTCACCGCCGCCGTGCCGCTGGAAATAATCCCCGAGGATCTCGTTCCATTCCGGCCCGCAAACGATGCTATAAGCCATAACCTATCTCAAAAATGAAATCGGTGTTTACCCAATTGAGATCCGTAATCCGGTTCGTCAGCCGGATATGCATGGCCACGTTATAGCCGATTGCTGGGGCCGTAAGCCAGTCTTGCTTTGCCGGTGAATACCCGCTCACCCAGACCGAAGCATCCCAGACGGCGGTATCCCACAGCGCGTAGGAGCCAAGCGAGAATGTAGGCCATCCAGCCGGTGGAGTCTGGTCGTATTCAACGTTAAGCCCGATGCTCAGGCCGAACGCATTTGCATCGGCCCCGGCAACCTGGATGATAGGCCGTATCAGCTTGAAGTGCTTCTCACGCGCCGGGAAGCCGAAGCTGCTGAATGCTTGCAGGCATTCCGCAAAAATGTTTGACGCGCCGTCCTTGTTTCCGTCCCATGCCTTGCATACCTTGCCATTGGTGCCGAAAAATATGTGATCATCAAACAGTTCCCAGCAAATCGCATCCCAACCCATGAAGCGACACCATGAACCGGTGATCGTGTTCATCACGTATTGCTGATTGGCCTGAGTGCTGATTGGCACATTCAGAATGAGCATGTTTTCTTTTGGAAACGGGCAGAGTTCCCATCCAAAATTAGTCCCATACAGGCTTACCGCCGTGCTGACCGCCTGCTGGATCTTGTCCGTCACCGCTAACTTGTTGTTGACGCGAACGGTTGTCAGTGCCTTGGACAACGGCATCAACCCGTCTTGGCAGACAATGACAAGCTCAGACCCCATCTTGGTAATACAGCGACGGCCGACCGGAGAGCCTATCCAGTACACACCAACCAAGGCCCAAGTATTCACGGACGACGGATCATAGCCCTTGTAGACCGCAATCTCGCCTTCTGACGTCAGAAACACCAGATGGTCATCCATGCCATACCCGGCATCGATGGTCCATGTCCCCATTGTCAAGAGGTATCCGCCTCGCCGGAACAGAGCAGACAGGTCGAACTCAACCGCAGCACCGCCCACAGAATCAACAGGCAAATACCAAGCGCTAAGGCTGTCAACCTCAACAAACCAGACGCGGCGCTGATGCAGGCACACATCAACCAGCGTATTGGTCGTAACACCGGTGACAGCGGGAGTCGAAAGTCCATTGATTGCCGTCCAGGTTGAGCCATCGTAAAGCAACGGATCATCGACGCCGTTGACCAAGTACAAGAACTTGCCGCCGGTCGTTGATACGTTCGCCTTTTGCCAGCGCGCGGAATTCAGGCTCCCAACAACTGCCGCGCCGATTGCGCCATCGGATGTCACGTCGTAGATGCTGTCGTCAGCCGCCGCGTACAGTTCCGCCGTGCCGTCAGCTGCGTTATAGGCTGCCAGCGTCTCGATATCGACGGATAGCCCTGTTGCCCAATCGGTATAGCCCTTGCGCACCATGACATCGGTCGTGCGCGGGAAAAAGTTATCCATGATAACGGCATCGGATACCGCCATCGCCGCGATACTGTCGCGCGCGTTCCAGCCACCCACCGGCGCCGTGATAGACCGGCTGGAGGACTTTCGCGCCCTGCCTTGCTTGACGGCGGCTTGTCTCATAGCGACCAATTCCCGTAGGGGACAACAGTGCCAGGAACGCGAAGACGCGGCATTCCGGTCATGCTGATTGTTGTCGGTGCCTTGTCGCGGGCAATGGCGTCAGCAACCATGCCCTCATACGTCCGAAAGTCCTCGGCGTATTCCAGCCCCTTGACTTGCCGCCAGCGCCAAATCAGGCCGATCGTCATGATCTGCTCATCCAGCAACGCGGTATCGTCATCCGCCGAATATGCGCTCTTGCCGGTTACGCCGTCTGACGCCATGCACCAATTCGCCGTCTTGTACTCGAAGGCCAGCGTTTGCAGCGCGGTCGGATTGGGGATCATCAGGATATGGCCGCCACGCAGCAAGAACTGCTGAAATGGCCCGGTCTGCGGCGACGCCTTGAGCATCTGCCAGTCCTGCGGAGTGATCGAACCGTACACCGGCCGGCGCAACGTGCGATTCCAGAACGTGTCGGGAATAATGTACTTGCAGTCGGTACCGGCAATGCTGGATAGCGCACCCTGGTCGTCAGCCGCAACGCCGGTAAACGTTGCCTCCTTGCGCAGCACCTGCCAGTCAAACCGCTCCGACAGGTTTTGCCCCTCTTGGTTCAGCAAAGTCATCAACTGCATGACCTGCGCATCATTCGACGAAACAATGGCGTTCGGCACGACGATGCCGATTCTCCGGCAAGCATCCTGCACTACGGACAAGAGGGACATGGCAACTCCTTATCAGGCGGCTTTCTTGCTCTTGAGGTCGCGCTCAAGAACGCGGATTGTCTCCTGAGCCGCCGCCAGTTGCTCACGGAGTTGTTCGACTTCAACCTTGAGATTGACATTCTCGCTGGCCACCTGCGCCGACCCGTCACCGCGAGACCGCAGCCACGCCGCCGCCTTTTCGCTCATGGCGCGGGCACCCATGCCGATGCGGGCAATGGCCTGCTCATTGGCGGCAGCCAGATCTTCAACCGTCAGGATGTTGGCCGACAGGCAGCGCTGCTGCTCGGACGGCTGCAGCAACATAAAGCCACGAACGGGAGTTCCCATCGGGGGCATTTCGTTTTGCTTGAGGTATTGCTCATAGGCCATCGTGAATCCTTGGACGAACTCAAAAGGCCATCCCTGATCACCGCTGCGGCTTTTGGCATCAATCTCCTTCAGCCATTCGGTTGCCACCTTCTCCACGCAATCGCGGGAGCCTGGCGGGGTGATACAGGCAAAATCTTCGTCGCGCGTGACTTCATAGCCCATTTCGACGGACTTGGCGTTATCACGGACAGCGACGCGCTTAAAACGGACATAGGGCGGGCGAATAGAGCCGCCACCAACAGTACGCAGAGAACCTTGCATTTGGGGTCACCTTTCATGCTTGGAAATGGAGCCGGGCGACCGAAGCCGCCCGGATGTTGCTTAGGTCACCTGACCTTGGACGAACGGACGTGCAATCTGCGCCTTGATGAAACCAGTGTAGGTGCCGGTCACAGTCACGGAGCCGGACGCCGTCGCGTTGGCCGACATGGTCACGGTGCAGCCATCCTCGCTGATACCGGCGACGGTTGCACCGCCAGCGATACCAGTACCGGACAAGGCCATGCCGTAAAACAGGCCGTCAGCAGGAACAGACAAGCGCAGCACGGCGGAACCGCTTTGCGTGGTCGTGTTCGCCTTGGTCACGGTGCCGGTGGAAGCCAGCACAGAAACAGCGCTGAGGATCTGCTTGCCGTTGGTGACAGCGCCGACAGTGCCAGCACCGGTCAAGCCAAACGTGGTGCCGGCAGCAACGGAAGCCGTCACAGCCACCGGAACCTCGCCAACCACGCAGAACCAACCGTAATCACCGGAAGCCATCGGGTAGATAGCCACGGCGACCGAGCGGCCGGTATTCGCGGTGTTCGGGACTTTGGTGGCGATAAAATCCTTGTCCCAGATACACGGAGCGCCTTGGGCAATGGACTCGCCAGCCTTCAGGTAGGTAAACGTGCCGCCGCCCCAGTACGGATCGACGCCGGAGAGTTCGCCGCCCAGCGTGAAAGCCTGGGTAGAGTCCGGGTCACGGAAAAACGAGATGGGCTGATTGCCCGCCACGCCAAAACTATTTGCAAAAGCCATGGTCTTTTCCTCCTTAGGCCTTCATCACGCCTTGGAGCGAGCGGTTGCTGCACACCAAGTTACCTTGCCACAACACCGGAATGATCACGGCATCCTGATTCACCGAACGCAACTCCGGAACTTCGGTCATGTTGGCGTCACGGTGGACGGACAGACCAAGATAGTTCGTGTTCAGGAAGTACGCGTGCGCAGCAGGGATACCGCCACCCAGCGAGCCGCCATCAAACACGACATCCGCCATCTTGTACTTCAGGCTGATGAAACCGGCCTTAGCGCTGTCCTGGTCGGTGTAACGCTTGATGCTGGTCTGGCTCTGCTCGAAGAAAGTGAAGTAATCGTTCGACATCACGATCAGGTCGGGCTGATCACTGCCGCGAGTGAGCGACAGGTACAGCGGCAGCATCAACGATTCGATCGTGGTAGCGCTCGGGGTGATGCCGGCGCCACCCTGCAACGGAGCCGCAGCGGATTGGACCTGATTTTGCCAGAACGTGAACGCGCTGGAGTCGATGCCGCCGACAGTACCGGTACCAGCATCAGCGACAATGGCTTGCAGGCCGCCAATCTGGTTGGTGGCCGTGCCGTCGCTGTACAGGTCGGAAGACAGGCCGTTGGCAAACGAATGCATGGCGTTTTTGACGCGCGCCTTCACCAGCTTGATGATCTGTTCCTTGCCGGCGTTGTTGCGCAGTTCCAGGCCGGACGCGGTCACGTTGACGGCAACCTGCTTCCACTGGTACTCGGCGGCGCTGATCACGTCGCTGGCCTGGATGTTGAGCACATCGTAGCCGCTGTAGCGCTGGTAAGTGCCATTGGCCGCGTATTCCAGCGGTACGGCGATGCTGATACCGCCGGACAGCAAATCAATGCGGTCCTTCTTGGTCATCTGGTTAAAAAGGGCGTTGTTCTTGCTGACGTTGTCCGCCAGCTCAGAACGATGGTTCCGGAACGTGGTAGATACCAGTTCGGTAAACGTGCTGTTCGGTGAAGCCATGAGATATACCTCTCAAAAATTAGCTTGCCTGGAGTCGATCAAAAGTCTCGGCCAGGGTCTGATCGATGGTGCGCGGCGCGTTGCTGGACATCGGTTTCGGCCCGCTCTGGCGGACGTTGACAGATGCAGCCTTCTTCGCCTGTACCATCCGTTGCGCAGCCTCTTTTTGCCTTTTCTCATCGGCCTCTCGCTGCTGTTGAGCAGCAATTGCGGCGCGGATGTCGGGGCGCATGTTGCAGGCTTTTTCATAGGCATCCTTTAGGTCAGTCGCCATATTCGACTGCAAAAGACGCCCCATGTCCTCCTTCACGTCATTAAACCACTTATTCGCGGGGTCGCTCGCAAACTTGGTTATCGTGTCGGACACCTGCGCTTGAACCTGGCTCTGCTGCTGGGACGTAAACCCATGCAACTGTTGTTCAAGCTGATTCAGGCGGCTGGTCAGTTGCGCGTTCAGCATGGCGGCCTGTTGGACCTCGCCATCATCCGAAAGCAGCGCCTCGACCGGCACGCCGTAACTGCGGGCCATGCTCTGGAAAATCTCCAGCTTTTGCTCGGGGGAGCCAAGCCGAAGTGTCCGCTCATAACCCAGCAATGTACCAACCGCGCGGGATTCATCAACCCCAAGCGCGGCAAAATCCTGCTGATAGGGCGCAAGTACTTGCTTCAGGCTGCGCCCATAGTCCGCATCAACGCGGTATTGCTCGATTCCCTTGTGGAAATCCGCCTCGCGCCGCAGGATCTCATCCTGCACTTCCGGAGCGAGTGTGGCAAAATGCTCGCGGACATTCGCGCGCCAGGATGACGGCGGCTGTTTCACGTCATTCTGCGCCTCTTCTTCCGGTTTCGCATCATCCGCATCAACGGAGTCCGCGTTTTCTTCAGCAGCGGGCGCATCTTCTTCCGGCTCGGCCTGCTTGCTGGCAAACCGCCCGCGATCATCGCGGTCGCGTGATGCAGCCGGCTCATCATTTCCGGCTGCTTGACTGTCGTCGTTCAGCGCATCGAACGCAGCGGACAGTGTGTCGTCCATGCTCTGCGGTGCGCTATCGGGTGTTGCGTTGTCGTCTTCAAACATCGGGGTAGCCCTGTTTGGTTATGGTGTTCATGCTGTGGCTGCCACTTCCTTTACCAGCGCTTCGCGCTTGTCGTGGCCCATGCCGTCAATAATACGATCAATGCCCTGATCCAATTTGCGATCAAGTTCTGCCGCAGCGTTCTTGCGGCGCCGGGCCGCATCTTCCGCCTCGCCATTCTCCAGCAGCCGACAACCATGACGCTGCAAATTTTCCTCATGGTCGCGCTTGCCGTTGATATCCTTGCCGGTGATTGGGCATTTGTACTGGTACGTGGCCGCCGATCCGATCATCGGCGCCGCCGTAATCTGCTTGCGCTCCATTTCCCACTCGCCCATGTCTTCCATCGTCGCTCCGTGGCAAAACTGCGCTTTGCCGCCGAATGTCTCGCGGCAACAGGTTGGGCACTTATACCGGCGCATAGCCTGCTTGCTCCTTCTGGATGCGGTCGTTGATCATGCGTTCGCGCTCCAGTTGCGCTTGCAACAGCGCCAGCCGTTCATTCGACTCGATTTCCTGTTGCTTGACCGCCGCCTTGATGGCCTCGATCTCTTTTGCGCTCCCGAGTTCCGCCTGCTTGACCTGCATCTGCCCTTCAAGGCGCATTTGCTCGATTTGCAGTGTGTTGTCCGGAGCCTGCTGTTGCTGCTGCGGCGTAGGCTGCTGGATTTTCTCGATCTCGCCTTCAATCGCCGGACCGGCTTTGAACCGGCGCACGGCCATCAGCAACAGAGACTTGGCGACATCAACCGGCAGATAGCCGGATGCCACCGCCGGGCCGATCGTAGCAACAAAATTGCTGACTCCGGTCATCAGTTCGGCCATGGCCTGTTGTTCTGCCGCTGCATCCGGCGCAATCGTGCTGTCGGTCTCGATATCGATGCGGTATGACAAAATCAGGTCGTTGCGCATGACCTGGAGCAGCTCTTCCCATGATGGCTTAGCCATGATTTCCTGCAACTCTGCAGGCAGTTGGGCACCAGCAGAAACCACGGATTGCGCCATCGCCTTTTGTTCGGTCGTCGGAAACTGCAACCCTGTCATGGCGGTCAGGGTTTCCGGTGAGAAACGTTCAGCCATGACCTCAACAGCCAGGCGCAGCAAGTCACGGGCAAAGCGCTGAACATCGCGCTGGCGACGCTGCAACCGCAGGCTTCCCCACTGCCCCTTGATCTGTTGCGCCGTCGCTGTTTCGCTGGCCATCGTCTGTCCGCGCATGATGTCGCTGACGCCGGTGACCTCATAGATCGATTGCTTGATGATCTCGCGATGCTGGTACAACTCGCGCAAGGCGCCAATCTGCGGCTCAAGCGGCGCAAACCAGATGGCATTAGCCAGGCCGCCGCGTTCAATCAGCGCCATGGTGTTTTGCGAAGGCTCCAGCCTTGCGTCGCCGTCGCCATACAGGTTTTGCAACTCAGGCAGCGATGCGTCGTAAATACCGGCAACCTTCAAGGATTTCGTCAGGTGGATAATGCGCTTGGTGGTGCGATCCAGGTCATCGGCCAGAATCGAGTAGATCTCGTAATCCGGCACAGGGATCAGGCTTGACGGGTCTTCAGTCGTGTAAAACGGCTGCGGCACCGGGAAAAACCCGGTCAGGCTTAGCGGATCTTCCTGATCAAGAAGCGTCATGCCGTGCTTGCCGTCATTTCCGTCGGCTTCAGGGGCAATAAAGATCACGCGACGCGTGGTTTTATCCCAGATTTCCCAGACCTTGCCCCGGTTTTCCTCGTCGCGATCGCTGTTGTTGGGGCTGTTCGGCGTGCCGGTGGATGACTCGCGACTTGTGTGATCGCAGGGGACATATTCGCCAGCCTCACCAAACCGATTAACCAACTCCTGCCGCGTCAAGAACAGCCGAAACGCAATCCATGTCACGTCCGACCAGTTGCGGCACGGTTCGCACCGGAAGTCATCCCACTGGACATGCTCAAAGCATACGCGCTCTGACGACAACTCATCATCGGATTCTTCCGTTTCGCCGTCGGCAAATGGTTCAGCCGCACCGCCCTCGGATTCATACGCCTCGTCATCGACATCGCCATCCGGTTCCTGGTGCTCAACGAATACCGGCTCATAACGTATGCGAGCAACACCGCGCCCGACCAGCAGCGCATCATGGACAGCGTATTGCATGACCTGATCAAAGTGCTCGGTCTCAAACGTGTATTCAGATGCGCGAGTAAGCACTTCGCTGATAGCTTTTGCGATCGGGTCTTTGTCGGCATAACGGCGGCGAATGTCAGGCTTGGGGGTGCGATTGTACAGCGCCGGAGCCAGCGTTTCGACATTCGACCACAGGATGTTGAATGACTCTGATTGCCGGTTTCCCTGTAGATCAACGCCGTCATCACTGCGGTATTTTTTGATGATTTTTCCGGCCCGAATCCGCCATTGCTTCTCGGCTTTGTCGGCCTGGTTGATGCGGTCAAGCCAGTTGATAGCCATTACACGCCATCCCCGATGGTTGCGTACAGGGTTGACCCGGTACCGGCGGCAATAACGCTCAGGGTGGTAATGCTGGCGGGCAGGGTAAACACCTCGACGCTGTTGGCCAGGATCGGCATGGATGTAGTGACGGATGATGTCACGGTGCCCAGCGCCACGAACACCGTTTGAGTGCCGATGTTTGCCAATCGCATGGAGCGCGTCATTGCGCCGCCATTTGGCGACAGGGTTAGAGTCTGGTTACTGCCGGTGACCGCGAGCGCCGTAGTGCTGGCGGCAGTAGGCGCGGGTTGAAATGCCTGAATCATGCTGACTCCTGCTACATGCTGTTGCGCCTGCCCGCCATCCGGACAAGCTGGGAAAACGTCTGTTGGACCGGGAAAACGGGCGCAACCGGCTCTTTTGGTGCCATCTCGTTACGCCACACCAACGCTAAGTAGCGCAGGCTGTCGGCGTAGTGCGATGTCCAATCGTGACGCGGACGGTCGCTGAACATCTTGCGCTTGTCGTCCCACTCACGCTGATACTGAGACAATGCGTTCAGCATATCACCACAAGAAATATCAATCCACAGTTTCGGAAATGTCTGTCTGACTGCCTGGATGCCGTCCTGAATCGATAATTCCGGAACAATGCGGGTTTTCCACCCCAACGCGATGAATTGCTCCTCGGCACTGCGCCCGGTTTGCATCGACTTCGCGCGCGCATCATGCGGAAGCCATAGCCACGGCCCGTACTTGTACGGCTTGGACCGCATGACCTCGTTATAATGCGCGATGGTCTGGCCGTGCGTGGCGTAAGCGTCGATGATGCGGACCTCACCGGCGGCGACTTGAAAAAACAGGATAGCCGTGTCGTCGGACCAGCCCATATCCATGACGGCATGGACCGGCAATGACGGATCGTG
>Ga0209278_1001550_pt1 | contig 13788 bp, 15 predicted proteins | sample JI81BgreenDNA_FD_187504 | JGI IMG/M metagenome (GOLD analysis project Ga0209278, IMG submission 187504) | Wastewater effluent complex algal communities from Wisconsin, to seasonally profile nutrient transformation and Carbon sequestration -... | ecosystem: Engineered > WWTP > Effluent > Algae... | reverse complement strand
CCGCAATTCGCGCACCAGTTCAAGCGCGCGGAAGGCCGCGATGCCGCCGCCAACGATCAGAAGGATGGTCCTGCCCTGCACGAAAGGCGGCATAGCGCAGGCGATGGCCCGTTGCCAGCCGTTGCCGGCCTCCGGCTTTGCGCATATGGTGCCGTGGCAACATCACCCGGGGGACAACAAATGGCTGAAGACTGGTCAGTGGACGTGCGCAAATATGTGCCGGACGCGGATGGTGACATCATCGCCGGCATCGTGCGTTATTGCGGCATCGCGCTGCGCAACCGTGATTCCTCGCTGGTCTCCTTCTCGGACAAGACCGAGACGGACCGGGTGAAGGCCAATTTCCTGAAAAAGAAACTGGGCCTGACCGATGCCGATGAGGTGCTGGACGCCGCGATCGCCGCGGTGGGTGACCGGATGAAGGCAGACCGTACCAAGAATCGCGTGACGGTCTATTACCTGCTCGCCGAAGCGTTCGGCCGGCTCGAGGATTTCCGCCCCAAGGCCAAGGCGACCAAGGCCAAGGCCGCGCCGGCGGATGAAGCCGCCGTGCTGCCGCTGGTTGCGGCCGCGCCGGAACCGGTTGCACCGGCACCGGCACCTGCGCCTGCGCCCGTGGTGGCGGCTCCGCCGCCCCCGCCGCCCCCGCCGCCGGCTCCGGCGCCCGCGATGGCTGCACCACTGGCTGCTGCGCCTGCCGTGAAGCCACGCAAGGCGCCCGGCCTGTTCTGGCCGCTCACTGCCGCCGTGGTTGCGTTTGGCGGCATTGCCGCGCTGATCATCCTGGGATCGGGCAAGGCGGCAGCGCCGCCGGTCACCGCGCCCGTGCTGCCGGCGCCGGAAATGTCGAACATGCCGACAAGGGCAGAGCCTGTGGTGCCCGATGGCGCCGGCCTGGTGACGGAAGAGCGCGAGGGCCAGCCCGTGCTGGTCGTCTATTTCGACACCGGCAAGGCCGATGTCGCGGAAGGTTTTGGCGAGAAGGCCGCTGGTGTGAAGGCCTGGGCCGCCAGTCATCCCGGCAGCAAATATGTCGTGTCCGGTTACAACGATCCGACCGGTGATCCGGCGCTGAATGCCGAACTGTCGAAAAATCGTGCGCAGGCGGTTCAGGCGGCGCTGGTTGCGGCCGGCGTGGCTGAAGGCGATATCGTGCTGGAAAAGCCGCCGGAAACCACCGATGCCAGCGTTACGCCGGCGCAGGCGCGGCGGGTCGAGGTGATCGTCCGCTGATCGATCAGGACGCTGCCGGGAACGGCGCATGATTTCGGCACAATTGCGCTGGGCGATCATCCTGATCGGTGCGGCCATCGCCTTGAACTACATCGATCGCGGCGCTGTCTCCGTGGCGGCGCCGCTGATCAAGGATGATTTCAACCTTACCAACGAGCGCTACGGCGTCATCGTTTCCAGCTTCTACTGGACCTATGTGCCCGCGCTCGCCCTCGCAGGCTGGCTGGCCGACAGGATGAGCGTGCGCCTGCTGATGGCGCTGGGGGTTGCCACCTGGGCCATCGCCACGATCGGGATGGGGTTCGTGGGCACCGGTGTTGCCGGCGGAGTCACCGGCCTGCTGCTGCTGCGCCTGATGATGGGCCTGGGGGAAGGGGTGGCCTTTCCCTGTGGCTCCAAGCTGATCGCCCGCGTGCCGGAAGGCGCACGCGGCCTGGCCAACATCTCGCTGTCGGGCGGGCTGGCCGTGGGCCCGCTGATCGGCACGCTGGCCGGAGGCTTCATCATGCAATTGTGGGGGTGGGAGGCGATGTTCATCACCTTCGGCCTGATCACCCTTGTCTGGCTGGTGCCCTGGTGGCTGGCCCGCCGCGGCATCGAGGAAGGCGAGGGCAAGCACGACGTGGTGAGTACGGCCGCAGCGCCGCTCGGCGCCGTGCTCCGCCAGCCCGGCTTCTGGGCGATCACCCTGCTGCACCTGTCGGGCACGTTTGCGCTCTATTTCATCGTGGGCTGGCTGCCGCTGTGGCTGGTGAAGGCGCGTGGCTTCTCCATCATCGACATGAGCCTGCTGACGTCGGTGTTCTACATCGCGCAGATTGCCGGCGGAACGCTGGGCGCCTGGGCCATCGATCGCGCCATCAGGCGCGGTGGCGACGGATCGCGCTGGCGGCGGCGGATGCTGTTCTTTTCGGTGGCAGCCTGTGTTGGCGGCCTGTTGCTGCTGCCCGACATCAAGGGCTGGGTGCCGCTGGTCGCGCTGATCGCCATCACCGGCTTCGGCTATGGGCCGGTGCCCAACCTGCTGTTCGTCATCGGGCAGACGATGGCCGGCCCGGCATCGGCCGGGCGCTGGGTGGGTGTGCAGACCAGCCTGGGCAACCTGTCAGGCGTGATCGGCCCGGTGATGACCGGCAAGATCGTCGATGCCGCCGGCTATCAGCCCGCCTTCTGGGTGACGGCGGCGATCGTGGCGGCCGGCACGCTCGTGTTCGCGCTGGCGGTGCCGCGCGTGGAACCGGTGCGCTGGGCAGGGATCAGTCCCCAACCGGCCTAGTCAGCCAACGATCTAGTCCGCAGCCGGCTCCGGCGGCGTGGCGGCGGGCGGCGCGGTCTTGCCGCGCGCCTTGCGATGCTCCTCCAGGTCGAGCACGGCGGTCTCATCCTCGCTCAGCAGCCCAAGGCGGCGCGCCACTTCCTGATAGGCCTCGGCCTCGCCGCCCAGGTCGCGGCGGAACCGGTCCTTGTCCAGCTTGTTGCCGGTCTTCATGTCCCACAGGCGGCAGCCATCGGGGCTGATCTCGTCGGCGAGGATCACGCGGGAGAAATCGCCGTCGAACAGGCGGCCGAACTCAAGCTTGAAGTCGACAAGGCGGATGCCGACCCCGGCGAACATGCCGGCAAGGAAGTCGTTCACGCGGATCGCCATGTCGGCAATGTCGTGCATCTCTTCCTGGCTGGCCCAGCCGAAGGCGGCGATATGTTCATCGGCCACCATCGGATCGCCCAGCGAATCGTCCTTGTAATAATATTCAAGGATGGTGCGCGGCAGCATCGTGCCTTCCTCGATGCCCAGCCGCTTGGAAATGCTGCCGGCCGCAACGTTGCGCACCACCACCTCGATCGGGATGATCTCCACCTGCCGCACCAGCTGTTCACGCATGTTGAGGCGGCGGATGAAGTGGGTGGGGATGCCGATCATCGAGAGCAGGGTGAACACATGCTCCGAAATGCGGTTGTTCAGCACGCCCTTGCCGCTGATCGTGCCCTTCTTCTGGGCGTTGAAGGCGGTGGCATCATCCTTGAAATACTGGATGAGCGTGCCGGGTTCCGGCCCTTCATACAGGATCTTGGCCTTGCCTTCGTAGATCTGGCGGCGGCGGGTCATGCTGTCCTCCTGGACGGCGCTGGAAGGGAAAACGGCGGTTGCGCCGCAGGCTAACACGGGCCGGCAGCGCGGGGGAGTGCCCATAACGGCAAAGCCGGCCAGAGACAATCTGCAACGGCCAGGCATCTGGACGTTGAACCGCGTCCGTTGCTCCCCTATCTGTCGGGGAGGGCAGAATTGCTTGTGCAGCATTGCAGACAGGAAAACAGCATGACCACGTTCGACGATCGTCAGAAGGCGTTCGAGGCCAAGTTCGCTCACGACAATGATCTGCGCTTCCGCATCCTGGCGCGGCGCGGCAAGCTGATTGGCCTGTGGGCCGCCGAAAAGCTCGGCAAGTCGGGCGAACTGGCCGACGACTATGCCAAGTCTGTGCTGCTGTCCGATCTGGAAATTCCGGGCGACGACGACATCATTGCCAAGCTGCTGGCCGATCTGTCCCCGCTGGGCGTTGGCGAGAACGACATCAAGGCGATGCTGGCGGAAAAGCTGGCGCAGGCCGAAACGCAGGTGACGGGAGACGCCTGATGCCGATGTCTGCGGCTGAAGTCGAGCGCGCCATCCTCTCGGCACTGCCCGGCGCCACGGTGGAGATCATCGATCTCGCCGGCGATGGGGACCATTATTCCGCCGTTGTCACCGCACCGCAGTTTGCCGGCCTGAACAGGGTTGCACAGCAGCGGCTGGTGTATAATGCTCTTGGCGGACGCATGGGGGGTGCGCTCCATGCCTTGAAACTCACGACCCGCCCGGCCTGAAGCACGGGCGCACACAAGGATTCCCCCCATGACCAATCCCGTTCACGAGCGTATCGCCGATCTGGTGAACAGCAACGATGTCGTGCTGTTCATGAAGGGCACGCCCTATTTTCCGCAGTGCGGCTTTTCCTCCACCGCCATCGCCATCCTGGAACGGCTGAACGTCGCGTTTGAAAGCGTTGACGTGCTGGCCGATCAGGAGATTCGGCAGGGCATCAAGGAATACAGCGACTGGCCGACCATCCCGCAGCTCTATGTGAAGGGCGAATTCGTGGGCGGCAGCGACATCATGATGGAAATGTTCCAGGCCGGCGAGCTGCAGGCGCTGGTGGCCGAAGCCGGCGTGAAGCCGGCCGCCTGAGGCGGCGCCGGCAGGGCAGGCCCGTGCAACGCCTTTCGGTGCCCGCCATCTGGGATGGCATGACCGGCATGGTGCTGGGTGACCTGTCGCGCCTGTTCTTCGTGGCGGCGCCCTTCACCCTGCTGCCTTCGGTGGCGGTGCAATTGTTCGTGCCGCCGCTGCCGGCCAATCTGTCGGAAATCAGCGGGCAGCAGTTCGCCTGGATGGTGCTGCTGCCCTTCCTGATCGGCAATCTGGCGCAATTGGTGGTGACCGCGCTGCTGCTGCGCCCTGATATCACGCCCCGGGATGCCTTCGCCCGCGCCGTGCCGCTGTGGCTGCCCTATCTGGCCGTGCTGCTGCTGGCCTCGGTTCCGGTCAGCCTTGGCGTGCTTGCGCTGATCGTGCCCGGCCTGTTCCTCTACGTCCGCCTGGCGTTCCTTGGCAGCGCGGTGATCGTGGCGGAGGGCGGCGCCCCGCTGGACGTGTTGAAACGCAGTTGGGCGCTCAGCGAGGGCGGGCAGGGCGCGCTGATGCTGTTTGCCATCGTGGCCATCTTCGGTGTGATCGGCGTGCTGATGCTCACCAGCCTTGCCGGCGCTGCCGTTGACGTCGTGGCCAGGCTTGCCGGCCTCGAGGGCATCGGGCGGTTTGCCGTTGCGCTGGCCGGCGGCATTGCCAGCACCATCGTCGCCATTGCGGGCGCCGCCGCCAGCGTGTTCTGCTGGCGGCAATTGGCGCGCTGAACTTATTCCCAGATCGCCAGCGGCGGCAGGCTCATCAGGATGGCATCGGTGTTGCCGCCGGTCTTCAGGCCGAAGGTGGTGCCCCGGTCATAGACAAGATTGAACTCGGCATAGAGGCCGCGATACTTCAGCTGGGCGATGCGCTCTTCCTCGCTGAACGCCTGGTGCATCTTGGCGCGCACCAGTTTGGGATAGGTTTCCAGGAAGCAGCGGCCCACATCCTGCGTGTAGGCAAAGTCCGCCGCCCAGTCGCCGCTGTTCAGGTGATCATAGAAGATGCCGCCCACGCCGCGATGGCGGTTGCGGTGGGGCACCCAGAAATACTCCTCCGCCCACTTCGAATGGGCCGGGTAATGATCCGGGTGGTGGCGATCGCAGGTTGCCTTCACCGCGGCGTGGAAGGCTGCGGTTTCGGCTTCATCGGGCAGGGCGGGGTTCAGGTCCACGCCGCCGCCAAACCAGCGCTTGGTGGTCACCAGCATCCGGGTGTTCATGTGCACGGCCGGCACCAGCGGGTTGGCCGGGTGGATCACCAGGCTGATGCCGGTGGCGAAGAAGCGCGGATCCTCGGCAGCGCCGTTGATCTGCCTGGCGAAGTCCGGGTTGAACTCGCCATACACGGTCGAGATGTTGACCCCGGCCTTTTCGAACAGGCGGCCCTTCATGATGCCCATCTCGCCGCCGCCGCCGTCGCCGCCGCTGTGATCGGTGCGCTGCCACACGCGCTTCTCGAACCGGCCCGCTTCGCCCGGCAGGGTGGATTCGTCCTCAAGCTGTTCGAGCATCGCCCAGATGTTGTCGCGAAGCTGGCGGAACCAGGCCTGCGCGGCCTGCTGCTGGTCATCAAGCTGGATCATGGCGCCGTCCTAGACCGGCTTTCCGGCGTCGGGAAGCCCCCGAAACGCGGGGCCGGTTCCGGAGTTTTCCTTACTTGCGTGTAATGCCCGCGCCAAAATGTCCGGGTCGCTACGGTGTTTTGTCCGTTGCGTTGCACCGCCGCCTTGTCTATCCGGGCCCACCATGCGGGCAGGCATCAGGCTTGCCGGCCGTTCATTTGGCATCCGGAAGGAACAAAATGGCGAGCGAAGCGCGGCAGGCGACTGCTGATGATCTGCCCCCCGGTGGCGAACGCCGCCGTGATTTTCTCTATGTGGCAACTGCGGCCTTTGCCGGTGCCGGCGTGGTGCCGGTGGCGTGGTCGCTGGTCAACCAGATGAACCCGTCGGCCGACGTGCTGGCGCTGGCGTCCATCGATCTCGATCTGTCGGCGGTGCAGCCAGGGCAGGCCATCAAGGCCAGCTGGCGCGGCAAGCCGATCTTCGCGCGTCACCTCACGCCCGAGGAAATCGCCGAAGCCAAGAAGGTGGACGTCGCCACGCTGCGTGACCCCCAGAAGCTGGAAGACCGCACCAAGCCGGGCAGTGAGCAGTGGCTGATCACGCTGGGCGTGTGCACCCATCTGGGCTGCGTGCCGCTGGGTGCCGCAGATGGCGAGGCCAAGGGCGATTTCGGCGGTTATTTCTGCCCGTGCCACGGTTCGCATTATGATACGGCTGCGCGCATCCGCAAGGGTCCGGCCCCGTTGAACCTTGAAGTGCCCCCCTATCAATTCAAGTCGCCCACGTCGGTGACGATCGGCTGAGGAGAGAAGAAATGAGCTTTCCCTGGGCGAAACAGTATCAGCCGACGAGCGAAGTCGGCAAATGGATGGACCAGCGGCTGCCCTTGCCGCGCTTCATCTTCAACGCGCTGGGGCCGGGCTATCCGACGCCCCGCAACCTCAACGCCTTCTACAATTTCGGCGTGCTCGCCGGCGTGGCGCTGGTGATCCAGATCATCACCGGCGTGGTGCTGGCCATGCACTTCGCCGCTGATACCCGCGTGGCGTTCGATTCGGTCGAGCACATCATGCGTGACGTCAACGGCGGCTGGATGATCCGCTACATGCACGCTGTCGGCGCCAGCTTCTTCTTCGGCGTCGTCTACATCCACATCTTCCGCGGCCTCTACTACGGTTCCTACAAGCCGCCGCGCGAGATGATCTGGATGCTCGGCCTCGTCATCTTCCTGCTGATGATGGCCACCGCCTTCATGGGCTATGTGCTGGTGTGGGGTCAGATGAGCTTCTGGGGCGCGCAGGTCATCACTGGCCTGTTCTCGGCGCTGCCGATTGTCGGCACCTCGATCCAGACCTGGCTGCTGGGTGGCTTCTCGCCCGACAATGCGACGCTCAACCGCTTCTTCTCGCTGCACTATCTGCTGCCGTTCGTGATCTTCGGCGTGATCGTGCTGCACGTGTGGGCGCTGCACATCCCGGGTTCCAACAACCCCACCGGCATCGACGTGAAGTCGGAAGCGGATACCGTGCCCTTCCACCCCTATTACACGGCGAAGGATTTCGTTGGCCTGGGCATCTACCTGATCGTCTTTGCCGCGTTCGTGTTCTTCATCCCGAACAGCCTGGGTGAGCCGGACAACTATATCCCGGCCAACCCGCTCTCGACGCCTGCGCACATCGTGCCGGAATGGTATTTCTGGCCCTTCTACGCCATCCTGCGCGCCTTCACGACCGACTTCCTGGGCGTGCCGGCGAAGCTGTGGGGCGTGATCGCGATGTTCGCATCGATCCTGCTGCTGTTCCTGCTGCCGTGGCTGGACACGTCGCCGGTGCGTTCGAACAACTATCGTCCGCTGTCGCGCATCCTGTTCTGGGTGTTCGTGGTGGTGGCGCTGGCGCTGGGCGTGTGCGGCGGTGCCCCGGCCGAAGAACCGTGGGTGCGTCTGAGCCAGGTGCTCACCGCCTACTACTTCGCCCACTTCCTCATCATCCTGCCGATCGTCTCCAAGCTGGAGAAGACCAAGGCGCTGCCCGGTTCCATCTCGGAAGCCGTGCTCGCCAAGTACGGCAAGGGTGGCGGCGCCGCGCCTGTCGCGCAGCCGGCCGAATAAGGAGACCGCAAGAATGATCCGTCTCGGCGCACTCGCCGTCGGCCTGCTCTTCGTGCTGAACGTCCTGTGGGGGGCCGTCCAGCCCCGCGAGGACGTGGCGCCCGACATGGCCAAGGAACTCCACAAATATCCCAGGCAGATCGAATGGGCCCACAACGGCCCGGGCAATCTGGGGATCTTCGGCACCTTCGATCGCGGCCAGCTGCAGCGCGGCTTCCAGGTTTACAAGGAAGTCTGCTCGGCCTGCCACTCGATCAACCGCGTCGCCTTCCGTGACCTGGGCGATCTTGGCTTCAACGAAGCCCAGATCAAGGCCATCGCCGCGGAATATGAAGTGGCGGCCATCGACGCCAACGGCGAACCGACCACCCGCAAGGCCACCCCGGCGGACAAGTTCCCGCTGGTCTACGCCAACGAGGCGGCTGCCCGTGCGGCGCAGAACGGCGCCAACCCGCCGGATCTGTCGCTGATGACCAAGGCGCGCAAGGATGGCACCAACTATGTCTATTCGCTGCTCACCGGTTACTCCGATGATGTGCCGAAGGGCTGGGTGAAGCCTGACACGCTGTATTACAACCCGTACTTCCACAGCGTGAACATCGCCATGCCGCCGCCGCTCGCCGCCGATGGCCAGGTGACCTATGCCGATGGCGCGCCGGCCACCACCGACCAGTATGCCAAGGACGTCTCGGCGTTCCTGACCTGGACGGCGGAGCCCAAGCTGGAAAACCGCAAGGAAACCGGCGTTGCCGCCATCCTGTTCCTGATCATCATGACCGGGCTTGGCTATCTGTCGTACCGCAAGGTGTGGGCAGACATCAAAAAGCCGGCCTGAACATCCGTGAAGGCTTGAAATGGGGCGGCCATCCGGCAGGATGGCCGCCTCTTTTCTTTTGGGGCGAGCAATGGACAACGATGATCTGCCAAATGCCGACCTGAAGGCGCTGGTGCGGACAATTCCCGATTATCCGCACGCCGGGATCATGTTCCGCGACATCACCACGCTGCTGCTCGACGGGCCGGGCTTTTCCACCTGCATCACCCGAATGGCCGCCAGCCTGCCGGCGCGGCCTGATCTGGTGGCCGGCATCGAGGCACGCGGCTTCATCTTTGCCGCTGCGCTGGCGCGGGAACTGGGCGTCGGCCTTGTGCTGCTGCGCAAGAAGAACAAGCTGCCCGGCCGCGTGACGGGCGTGAACTATGCGCTGGAATATGGCACCGATCGCATCGAGATGCATGCCGACGCGGTCCAGCCCGGGCAGCGCGTGTGCCTGGTGGACGATCTGATCGCCACTGGCGGCACGGCCATGGCCGGCGTCGAACTGCTGCGTGGTGCCGGTGCGCGGGTGGAGGAGGCGGCCTTCGCCATCGATCTGCCCGATCTGGGCGGTGCCCAGCGTCTGCGCGCGGCCGGTGTCACCCCTCACGCGCTGGTCGACTTCCCCGGCCACTGATCCCGGCTATGCTAGGCTCGGCGACTCGCGGGGGCACAGGGTCGATGGCGCGGGAACGGGAATTGAAACTGGAGCTGGCGCCGGCTGATGCCGGGCGGCTGGCAGCGCTGCTGGCGGCCCAAGCGATGGGCCCGGCCCGGCAACGATCCCTGCACGCCGTCTATTTCGACACCGACGATGCGCGGCTTGCCGCTGCCGGTCTCAGCCTGCGGCTACGGCAGGACCTGGTGGACGGGCAGGGTGGCTGCATCCAGACCATGAAGGCCGATGGCGAACGGGCGCGCGCCGGGCTGTTCGATCGCCGCGAATGGGAACGCCCGGTTGCCGGCACGGAGCCGGTGCTGGCCGGGCGTGATGCGGGCACGCGCGCAGTGCGGCGCGCTCTTGGCAAGGGCAGTTTGCACCCGGTGTTCACCGTCACGGTCGACCGCCAGATCTGGCTGCTGCGACATGCGGGTGCCCGCATCGAGGCTGCGCTTGATGTGGGCACGGTGCGCGCCGGCACACGCGATGTTGCGCTGTGCGAACTTGAACTGGAATTGCAGTCGGGGCCAGCGGCCGCACTGTTCGCGCTGGCCCGCGCCTTCGATGTCAGGGTGCCGCTGCGGCCCGGTGCGCTCAGCAAGGCCCAGCGCGGCCACGCCCTGCTGGCGCCCGTGCTGGCCAGTGATCGTGCCGAACCGCTGCAGCTTGCGCGTGATGCGGATGCAGACACCGCGCTGCGCGCCATCGTCAGCGCCTGCCTGAACCATTATCGTCGCAACGAGGCGCGCCTGTTGGCGGGCGGCGATGGCGAGGCGCTGCACCAGGCGCGTGTGGCGCTGCGGCGCCTGCGCTCCGCGCTCGCGATCTTCCGCCCGCTCTGTGGGCCCATGCCGGCCCTGGAGACAGGCTTGCGCACACTCGCGGCGGTGCTTGGCCGGGTGCGAGATCTGGACGTGTTGGTGGCGCGGGCACCGGCGGGCCCGTTGCGGGATCGCCTGCTGGCGGCGCGGACGGCCGCCCTTGCCGATGCCGAAGCCTGTCTGCAGGCCCCGGCAACGCGAGCGCTGCTGCTGGATATCGTGGAGTGGGTTTCACTTGGCCCGGCGCTGCCGCCCATGCCCGCGCAGGAATTTGCCGCCGCTGCCCTGGACCGTTGGCGCCGCAAGGTCGGCAAGGCCGGGCGGTCTCTGGCGCATGGCACCGACGAAGATCGTCACCGCCTGCGCAAGCGAACGAAGAAGCTGCGCTATGCTGCCGAATTCATGTCCGGTCTGTTTGCGGATGCGCGCGCGCTGGTGCAATTTCGCAAGGCGCTGGAAGCCCTGCAGGATGAACTTGGCGCGCTGAATGATCTGGTCACTGCAGAGGCCGTGCTGCGGGCGCTGGGTCAGGACGATCTGCCCGCTGCGGTGGCTCTGGCAGGCCATGCCCGGCGGCAGGCCCATATCGCAGCGGCGAGCAAGGCACACGCCGCCCTGCTGGCGGCGCCGCGCTTCTGGCGTTGAACCGGCGCTTGAACCGGAAGTGGCGGCTTACCTCACGCGCTGCTTGCGCGCGGCATAGCGGGCGTCGCGGGCGGCCTTCTGGGCGGCTTCGCGGGCGATGGCTTCCAGGCGCGCCTGTTCGGCCTGCTTCTCGCGCTGGGCTTCCTTCAGCTTCTTTTCTTCTTCCAGCTGGCGGGCGCGTTCGGCGCGTGCGGCCTTGGCCTCGGCTTCCTTCTGGGCGCGCTTTTCGGCGCGGGCCTTGGCGGCGGCAAGGGCCTCATCGCTGGGCGGGGCTGCCTGCTTGAACTTCTCGAGCTTGGCCTTGCGGGCTTCGGCGGCAGTCTTGGCGCGATCGTTGAAATCGGGGAGCTTGAACATGGCTGCAGGCTTTAGCCGTTTGGCGGCCCTGCTGCAACTGCGAAGGCAACCAACAAGGGCAACGGCGCCATCAGGTGCCGGGCGGCTGGCAGGGGGAATTTGCTGCTGTCCAGTCCGCGCCGTCGGCAAAGGGCAGGGTGCTGCCCGATTGCACCGGGCCATCGTGGCGCCTGGCCATCAGCACCACCGCCTTGTTGTTGTCGAACCCGGCGATGGCGGCGTTGGTGGCGCGGGCTTCGGCGGCGCTGATTTCCGGCACCAGCGTCCGGCTCACCCGGATCAGCCGCGCCACGTCGCCCACCATGCCGGTCGCGCGATAGACGCGCCGGCCTTCCACCACCCGGTTCATCGGCTTGCTGTTGAAGCGCCAGGGGGTGCCCGGTTTCGGCGGCGGCAGGCGGATGCTGGTGGCATCGCAGGAATAGCGCGGGAATTCGATTTCCCACGGGGCGTCTTGGTCCTGATCCGCCGGCCGTTCGCGCTTGTCGGGCGGGAAGAAACCGCCGCCGGGCAGCGCCAGATCAATGCTGCCATCATCGTTGCGCTCCCAGTCCAGCGTTTGCGTGCCTGCCATGGTCAGCACCAGCGCATTGCCGGGCCTGGCGCTGCGCCACAGCACCGTTGCAACCGTCACGTCCTTCAGCCGCTGTCGCCAGAAATCCTTCAACTGCCGCTCCGCTTCGGCCGGAGCAAGCAGGGACAGGGCCTGGCGCAGCTTGTCGGCCTGTTCGCCGCGCATCACCTCCGTCACCGCCAGCCGGGCCGGCTTGTCGATCCCGGCGCTGGCGTCCATGTCATAATGGCTGACCCTGAGGGGCAGTCGCGCCGGTTCGGGGCGCAAGGCCTCCAACCCGGCGCCGCTTGCCGCCAGCGGCAGCACCCAGCGCGATTGTGGCGGCGGCAGCGCATCGGCGGCATCATCACCTTGGCGCGTGCCGTCCAGCCACAGGCTCTGCCCATCCACGCGCGCCCGCACCAGCACATGATCGAACCAGCCCGGCGCGGGCAGGCGCTGATCGATGCCATCGCCGCCGCTGCTGTTCACCAGCACGGCTTCGGCCTCGATGCCCAGTTCCGCCAGCAGGGCCAGCAACACCGCCGTCTTGCCCTTGCAGTCGGCAAAGCGGCGCTGCCAGCTTTCATCGGCGCTGGCTGGCTTCAGATTGCCATCGGCCAGCCCCACGAACACATAGCGCAATTTGTCCTGCACCAGCGCCAGCGCCGCCATCGCGCGGGCCTGCGGCGTGGCATGGGCGGCGGCGATCTTCGCGGCTTCGGCCTTCAGCGGCGATCCGGCCGGCAACCGCGCCGCCTCGCGATAGAGCGGGAAGAAATGCGCGGAAACTGCTGCCCAGTCAGCAAAATCGCTGTATTCCATCAGGCCCTGCAGCTTGAAGCGGGCCGGTGCGCCATCAGGCACGCGCGGCGCCGGGGCGTCCTCCAGCCGTGTCTGCCACAGCATGCGCTTGCCATTGGCCACCGGGCTGCTGCCGCCCAGTGCCGGTCCGGCCTTCAGGGTTACCGGCAGATCGGCCGGCCAGCTGGCGCGCAGGGTCACGACGCCGGGCAGGCCCACCAGCGGTTCCAGATGCCCGCCAGCGCTGTGGCGGCCCAGCGTGGCATCGCTGGTGGCGATGCTCACCAGAACTTCCAGCTCGTCATCCACGGCAAGGCCCGGGACCTGCACCGTGGCGATCTGCCGGCCATCCAGCACCGCGGCTTCCGCACTGTCCTGCCGGGCGATCTTGTTGATGGTCACCGTGTCCAGCAGGTCCATCGCCTTGCCGTCGCGGTGGATGATGAGGCGATGCAGGGTGACGAGATCGCGATCGACGTGCCAGGACAGCGTTACATTGCCCAGTGCCAGCGCCTCGGGCTTCAGGATCTTCATGCGGAAGCCCGAAATCATCGTGTGGCCGCCCGGCGCGATCAACCATTCCCGTGATTGCCACAGGCTGTGGAACGGGGCTTCGGCCGGGACTGGCCGCGCTGTCACCACCGGCAGTGGAGCGGCCAGCGCCGGCGGTGTGCGGTCCCGCCGGACATCGGGCGCCGCCAAGGCCGCGGCCGGCAGGGTGAGAAGGGCGAACAGGGCTGCGGTGCGATGCATGGGCCCAGCTGTAAGGGCCCGATTGTTCCCCGCCAATGCCCCGGATCAGGGGCAGGGCAGCGGCCTTGCCCCACAACTGCGACAGGCTTTGCCTTTGCCGTCCCATGGGCTAGCAATCCCGGTCATGGAAGCGTGGTTGCAACCAGGTCCACGGATGGCCGCCGCCAGCATTGCGATGCTGGCCGGTGGAGCGCTGATGGCGCAGTTTGCGCTGGATATTGTCGAACGTGGCCGCGATCCGGCC
>Ga0209278_1001549_pt1 | contig 13789 bp, 14 predicted proteins | sample JI81BgreenDNA_FD_187504 | JGI IMG/M metagenome (GOLD analysis project Ga0209278, IMG submission 187504) | Wastewater effluent complex algal communities from Wisconsin, to seasonally profile nutrient transformation and Carbon sequestration -... | ecosystem: Engineered > WWTP > Effluent > Algae... | reverse complement strand
TCATCGCCCGCACCAACGGATGCTCCATGTCGACGGCCTGCGCGGCGGGAAGACCAGTATGGTCATCGGGCTCGCGCACGAAGGTAAAGTCGCGGAGCTGGATATATTGCGGGCAATTCCCGAAGGTGTGCTCGACGGCGATCTGGAAGCCCTGAGCGGTCTTTCTGTGCAGCGTGCCGTTCATCCGGTTGCGCCGCCTTGTGTGAAGTTCGATGCCAAGCAGCCCGGCAGCCGCTCCTTCGGCCAGCGATGCCGTGGCCGGATCCTGGGGATCGGGCTGCGCTGCGAAATTGAGGTGCTTCGGGTCGGGGCTCGTCATGAAACCGGGCCGGCCGCTCAACAGCGTCACCCAGGCATCGCCTGCGGGGTCAACCGAGCCGAGCACGATGAAAGGAAGCTGGCGATAGAAGTCGCGGTGTTGGTCCGGCATGAAATCGCGGATCACCCGGCGACCGAACATCTCCATGCGCTCGGCCACGCCGACGCTCTTTTGCAGCGCAACTTCGCCCGCATGGAACGGTGATGGTGGGTCATTCGGCAGCTGTGTCATCGCGTTTCTCCCCCGCTATGCTGTGCTGCGGGGCTGCCGAGCGGCAGCCCCGACAGGCGTTGGATCAGGCGTTCAGGCCCACGGCGTTCTTGGCGAATTCGACGAAGCCGGGGAGCGCTTCGGTCCGGGCCAGCCAGGCTTTGACGTTGGCGTAGGATGAAAGGTCGACATTGCCCTCGGGCGCGCTGGCAATGTAGCTGTAGAGCGCGATGTCGGCGATCGTTGCATGGTCAGCGGCGATCCACTCGGCACCTTCAAGCTCGGCTTCGATCAGCGCGAGAATGGCATGGGCGCGGGTGATGACCTCTTCGGGGTTGAACCCTGCCTTGAAGATGGTGACAAGGCGAGCGGCGCCGGGGCCGAACGCAATCTGGCCGGCAGCAACCGAGAGCCAGCGCTGAACCTTGGCAGCGCCCAGCGCGTCTGCGGGAAGCCAGTCATTGCGGCCGAACTTCTTGGCAGCATAGACCATGATCGCATTTGAATCTGAGATGAACTCGCCGTCATCCTCCAGCAGCGGCACCTGACCGAAGCGGTTCTTGGCAAGGTATTCGGGCGACTTGTGTTCGCCCTTGGCAAGATCGACTGCGACGATTTCGACGTCAGCGCCGATCAGCGACAGGAACAGCCGCGCACGGTGGGCATGGCCGGAGACGGGATGGGAATAGAGCTTCATGATCGTGTCCTTTGGCAAAAGCAGATGGCGGGCAGGCCATCCGGTGAGCCATCAAGTGCGCTCACCGGCGCGCGATCAGAACCTCTGAAGGATGCAAGTCACTATTCCGCTGGATGCAGTTATCGACTAGATAAGCTGCGGTTTTGCAGTGGAGGCGGGAATTATGTCGCGGTTTCATGCGATGCAGGTATTTGTGAAGGTTGCCGAAACCAGCGGCTTTGCCGAAGCGGCGCGGCAATTGAACATGAGCCCGCCTGCAGTCACTCGTGCCGTGGCGTCGCTCGAAGACCAGATCGGAGCACGGCTGTTCACCCGCACCACCCGGACCGTAAAACTGACGGAAGCAGGCGTGCGCTATTTCGACGATTGTCGGCGCATCCTTGCCGATGTGGCCGAAGCGGAGGCGGCGGCAGGCGGTTCCTATGCTACGCCCACGGGCGTTCTGACAGTGACGGCTTCCGCGCTGTTCGGTCAGGATTATATTGCGCCGATCCTGACCGAGTATCTCGACCAGAACCCCGAAGTGAGCGTGCGAGCATTGTTCGTCGACCGGATTACCAACATGGTGGACGAGGGCATCGACGTCGGCATCCGCATCGGTGATCTGGCGGATTCCAGCTTCAGCGCTATCCGGGTCGGCTCGGTTCGCCGGGTGGTTTGCGGGGCGCCCAGCTATTTCGAGCAGCACGGCGTTCCCAAGCATCCATCCGAACTGGCCAAGCACCAGATCATCGTCAGTACGACATCCTGGGCATCGCTCGACTGGCGTTTCGGTGGAGAGGGTAGGCCATCGGTGCGGATCGCGCCCCGGCTTTCGTTCAATACTTACGGCGCGGTGATGAAGGCAACCAGGCTGGGATGGGGCCTGTCGCGCCCGCTGTCCTATCAGATCGGGCAGGCGCTGATTGATGGCGATTTGCAAACGATCCTGTCCGAATACGAGGAAGACCCTTTGCCGGTTCATGTCGTGCACCCTGAAGGCCGCCGGGCCTCGGCCAAGGTGCGAGCTTTCGTCGATCTCGCAATTGATCGGCTGCGCGCGAACCGCTCGATCAACTAGCTTGTTCCAATTATCGGAACAATATCTTTCGAATTAGCTTTATTATCGCCGCGGCATAGCGAGCCTATCTCCAGCTCACCCCACACCGGGATCCAACTGGAGAAGAATTATGAAGTCCCCTCTCATTTCGATTGCCCTTGTTGCCGCACTCGGAGCCGCAGCGGCCCCTGCCTACGCTGAAACCTTTGACGGCCCCTATGTCGGCGTGACCGCCGGCTGGGAACGCAACGAGATCGCCGACCGGATCGAAGCACAGCCGATCGCGGGCGAAGCCTCGCGTGATGCGTTGGTGTTGGGCGGCTATGCGGGATACAACCTGAAGGCGACCGACCGGATCGTGATCGGCGCCGAAGCCGGGTTCAGCGCGACTGTCGATGACCAGATTGCCGCGGCCTCCGCAGGCAAATCGCTGAACATCGATCCGCGTTACAGTTTCGATCTGTCCGCACGCGCTGGCTATCTGGTGTCCGACAAGGCGCTGGTCTATGTCCGCGGCGGTTATGCCAACACCCGCGTGCGCACCGCGCTCGGCGGGCTCAACGGTCCGGTGACCGCGTCGGACAATCTTGATGGCTGGCAGCTGGGCGGCGGTGTCGAATATGCGATCTCCGACCATATCTCGGCCCGCGCCGAATACCGCTACAGCGACCTCGGCAGCAACGGCGGACAATATGATCGCCACCAGACACTGGTCGGTGTGAGCTATAATTTCTGACGCTCGCCCCAAGTCCTTTCTGTCCATGAAACCCTATCCGCAGTGGCGACCGGCTTGCCGGATTGCCATTGCGGGTCGGGCCGGGGAACAATCATGTCCCAGATCACCCTCGCCATCCGCCGTGCTCCGCAATCGGAACGACTGTTCCGCTGGCAAGCGGCCGTTGTCGCCGCCTTTGCCAATGGATCGCTGACTGCTGGACTGTTCAACCTCGGCGCGATGATGGCGCTTTCGGTTGCAAGGGCCACGCTGTCCCGGTTTGCTAATGCGGGCCGCTGGGCTGAACATCATGCCTGAGCAACTTCATGCCCGCGTCACCGCGCAGCTGAAGCTGGCGTTGCTGGGCGACTGCGGCTGCCCCAGGACCCTGACCCGGCTGGAGCGCGAAGCGCGGACATCCGGTCTGACCGGTGCCGAAATCGACGCCGCGATCGGCGGACGCAGCTTCGAGGCGCGAACGGCCGCTGCGGTTGCCTTTGCCTGTGCCTTGAAGGCGGGCAAAGCCGATCTGATCGACCAGGCGCGGGCGCGCGCACACCAATTGGGCGTCACTGACGACGAACTGGCCGCCATTGACGTGGGGGCGAAGCGGATACTGGCTTCGAAGCGTCGATGATCCGCCTCCTTGCGAGCCTCTTCGGTTCAGACCCTGCCGCCTCCCGCGCAGTCGATGACGCGCTCGGCGAATTCCTGCGCGGTGCAAGTGACAGCGACGTCGCACCCGAAGTCCTCATGAAAATCCTGTGATTCTAACCGGCCAAGGAGCCACCCATGATCGACGTTTTCACCGCCAACACGCCCAATGGCATCAAGGTACCGATCGCGCTGGAGGAACTTGGCGTTCCCTACAGCTTGCGCAACATGCCGATGGGCTCGCCCGAATTCCGGTCGGCGGAATTCCTCTCGATCAATCCTAACGGCAAGATCCCCGCAATCCGCCACCATGACGGCAGCAATGCGCCCGTCACAGTGTTCGAATCCGGTGCGATTTTGCTCCACCTTGCCGATACCTTCGGAGGCCTCGCGGGCGCGACTGCCGCCGCGCGCGGACAGACCCTGAGCTGGCTGTTCCTGCAAGTGGCAGGCCTCGGGCCGATGATGGGCAATGCTGCCCATTTCCGGTCGCTGAAGTCGCCTGATCCCTATACGATCGGCCGGTTCCACGGGGAGGCGAACCGGTATCTCGGCCTTATCGAAGCGCGCCTATCCGAAGTCGAATGGCTCAATGGCGAGGCCTATTCAATCGCGGACATTGCCCATTTCTCTTGGATCCGTAGCGCAGGCTATGCGGGATTTGACCTCGATAACTTTCCCAGCCTCAAGGTCTGGGCTGCCAGGATCGAAAGGCGCAAAGCGACCTCGCGAGCGCTTGCACGGTTTGCCTGATGGGGCGGGGCAATTGTGTCAGGCAGCGGAAGTCAAACTTGCGCGGTGCGGAACCATGCAGCGTCAGGGCTCGGAACGCGCATCCGTGTCCGCAGCTCCTGCGAAAAGGCGGGCGAGGACAGCACTTCTAGCAGCTTCAAAGCCAGCTCGATGCCAGTGCCCGGCCCCGTTGATGTCATCAGGTGGCCATCAATGACGAGCGGTTCATCGACGAAGACTGCGCCATAGGCTTCCAATTCCGCTTTCCGTGCGCCGCCGATCTGGTGATAGACTGTCGCCCGCTTGCCGCGCAGCACACCCGCGGCGGCCAGCGACAAGGCGCTGACACAGACTGCGGCAATCGGGGCTTTCCGCTTGTCGAACTCGCGGATTATAGCGAGAAAAGGTTCTGACAGAGCCTCTTCGTAGAAGCCTGCGTCTCCGAACCCTCCCGGAATGACCAAAGCGTCAAAATCATCGGCGACGACGTCGGTCAGTAGCGCTTCGGGGATGACATCGAACCCGAATGTTGTCTTCGTTGGGCTACGCAACCCGACAGAAATCTGATCAAAGCGCACATCGCCATAAATCGATGCCCAGCCGAAAACTTCCGTAAAACAGGCTGCCTCCATCACCTCGAAGCCATTAGCCAATAAAATCAATATCCGCTTATGCATCAGCGCCCCCACTGATTGGACCGGTGTTTAGTATTCGCCGCACGCAAGATATACTTACTGCACTGGTGACACATCCCACAGCGCAATCTGGCAGCGCGTTCGCCGAACCGATGACGGGCCGGTTCTTTCCTTCGCCCCCTTGGTCATGTTGTCGGTCGGCTGGCTGCCGGACGCAACGGCAGTATCGTCCGGCGGAAAGTGGTCTGACATTCCTGCGAATGCCCGGGGCGAGGATCGCACGTTGCCACGCAGTAATGCACTCACTTGCAAATGACCGTTCCTGCAGCCAACAATCGCGTCCGGGGGGAAGTGCCAAATGGCTCCATCGAAAATCGGCCGTCTGGGCGGCTTGCTTGCGGCATTTGCGGCTGTTCTTCAGCCGGTATCTGGTCTTGCCGCGCACGGCGGCTATGGCGACAAGGTCCTCAGCAAGATCTCCAATCGGTCGGCAACAGGAAAGCTTGAAAAAGCTGCAGCATCGACCTCTTATCGCCCCCTCGTCGAAAAGCTCGAGGCGGCAAGGGACGAAGGCGATACCGGCCTGGTCGCCAAACTGCTGCCGATCGTCGACGTACTCGTGCTCGACACGGACGACGCCTCGCAAGAGGATCAGGATTATGCGTTGCCAGTGCTGGAAAGCGCCTATGCGCTGATCGGCGATTTCGCGGGCGAACGCAGGATCATTGATCGCAGGGCCGCCAACGCGTCTGTGAGAGAGGGACCGCAAAGCTACGCGGCGTCGACTATTGCCGTCGACGTTGCCGATCTTCTTCGCCGTGAAGGCCGCCCGGCCGACGGGGAAGCGCACCTGCGCCGCGCTGTGGCCGCCAGCGCGGATCCGGTTATCAGAATCCGCCTTCAGTCGGCTTTGGCAAGTTACCTGGATGATGCCCAGCACTTGGGTGATGCCATTGATGCCTACAAGGCGTTGCTTGATCTGCAGGTGCAGAACAACGGGCCGGGTTCCGATGACGTGTTCAAGACCGTCGAAGCCTTGAGCTGGGATCTCGGCCAGATGGGCCGCCATGCCGAGGCGCTGGCGCTGCTGGGCACCACCATCCCGCGCGCCGAGGCCGGGTGGCGGGAAACGGGCGCGGACGAAACGCACAATGGCACGATGGACAGCCTGATAGCCGGGTTGCGCTATGCCAATCTGCTCGAACGGCAGGCCGACCACCTTGGTGCGCAAGGCAAGATCACCCAGTCCGACTTCTATTTCGAAGCCGCCAACAAACTGCGCACGCGCTACTTCACCAGGCCGACCCACATCGTTGCGCAGACATACAACAACATGGCTTTCCGCCAGAACTTTCAGGGTCGCTTTGCGCTGGCAGAAAAGAATGCCCGCACCGCGCTGGAAATCTTCGAGCGTTTCTTCAGCCAATCGGATGTTTCGGACAGCCTCACTTACGCAAAATACAAGTATAATCTCGCCTCGGCTTTGCTGGGGCAGGGCCGGGCGCAGGAGGCCTTGCCGCTGCTGCGCTTCGGCGTTCCGATCCAGCGAAAACTCGGTCCGGATCATCCCGACCTTGTGATCCTGCTGACCACGCTTTCGCGCGCCATCGTGGCGGCCGAAGGTGATCTCGACGAGGCGCTCTCGCTGTCGCGCGAAGCGGCCGCCATTGCACGCAAGCACCGCGATGCGCGCGTCGCCGGCGGCTATTCCGACAGCACGCCTGATGCCGCATCGTCTGCGCTCACCCGCGCACTTGCTGGCGATGCGACCACTCATGATCCCATGTCGATGGCATATGGCGCGCTGATGGAAGCGACTTCGGCGGGAGTGAATGCCGGTCGCCCCTACGATGTCGATGCCCTGCGCAACGAGATGTTTATCGCCGCGCAGGATCTCGAACAATCGACCGCCGGTCAGGCTATGGCAGAAGCTGCAGCGCGGGCCATGGCAGGCGAGGGCTCGCTCGGGGCTCTCATCACCCGAAAACAGCAACTCGCCGATCGCGCCCGCGCACTTAACCTTGCGGTCACGGCCAGCGTTCTGGCCAGCGAAACCTTGGGCCTTGAAGAAAAGCGCAACGCGCTGACGCAGGTGGTGCAGGAACTTGCCGCCGCCGATGCAGAACTGAAGACAGCCTTTCCCGAATTCGACGATCTGGTTTCCCCGTCCGCGCTGTCGTTGACCGATGTCAGGGCGCGGCTCGCCCCCGACGAGGCCTTGATCCTGATCGTCCCCAACGGGTCCGACTACTACACTTTTGCGATTGCGCCCGATCATCAACAGGTACGTGTTCTGGCACAGGCGAGAGAGCCGGTGGCCCGGCTGGTCGCGCGGCTGCGCTGCCGCATGGATGAAGCCAGTTGCGTTTCTGACGATGACATGGACGTGACATCCAGTCAGTCCGGGGAACTGCAAGGTATCGACGCCTTTTTCCCGCGCTTTGATCGCGCTGCGGCCAACCAGCTGTACACCACGATGTTTCAGCCGCTCGAAGCCTCGCTCGGCAAGGCCAAGCGGATCTTTGTCACGGTTGCCGGGCCGATGGGTGGATTGCCGCTGCCGATCCTTATTACCAAGTTCGATCCGGCGAAGGACAAGGCCGATGCGGGTGGTGTCGATGACCTGACACAATCGGCTTGGCTGGGTGACAAATACGCCTTCATCACCCTTCCGGCGGTTTCCGCGCTGCGGATCGCACGCCCGTTGCCCAAAGCAGATGGTCCTGCGCGAAGCTTTGTTGGCTATGGAGCACCCAGCCTTGATGGCACCTCAGGCGCGGCGCGCAGTGTGGAGCAGGGCGGCCGCCGCATCATGCGGGGCGCACTTCAGGAGATCGTGACGGCATCCCCCGATGCGCTGCGCAAGCTATCCCCGCTGCCGGGGACTGAAATCGAACTCAAGAGCATGGCAGCAGCGCTCAATGCACCGCCCAGCGGCCTGCGCCTCGGGCCAACCGCAACGGAGACGGCGCTCAAGCAGGATGCGCGGCTTGCCAGTGCAGGGATCATCGCCTTTGCCACCCACGGCTTGTTGCCGAAAGAGGTGGGGCGCACAGCCGAACCGGGCCTTGTCTTCACGCCGCCAGCGACCGCCAGCGCGGAAGATGACGGCCTGCTCACAGCCACAGAGGCTTCACGGCTTTCCCTCACCGCTGAATGGCTGATCCTTTCTGCCTGCAATACCGCATCCTCGGACGGAACCCCCGGTTCGCAAAGCCTTTCCGGCCTTGCCCGCGCTTTCCTTCATGCCGGCGCCAAGGCCTTGCTGGTGAGCCACTGGCGTGTCTCGGATGAGGTGACCGCCGTGTTGACAGTGGAAACCATGCGCCTTTCGCGCAGCGGTCTGCCCAAGGCCGAAGCCCTGCGTCAGGCGATGATCGCGGTGAGGACGGGGAAGCGGGCAGACGGATCGCCTTTGCCAGGCTGGAAGGAATTCTGGGCGCATCCGGCGGCATGGAGCCCGTTTGTGCTGGTCGCAGCCGATGGTAGCTGAAGCACTTCCCGTGCCGCATCCCCGCTGTTAGCGGTTGTGCATGATTGGTCTCTTGCCAAAATGGCTGCGCCGTTTCGCGCTATCGACAGGCCTGCTCTTGGCGGCCCCCGCATTTGCCGAGCGGCCTGCGCCGCCCGCCGAGGTTGTGAAAGCGGTTACTGCCAGCTTGCGCGAAGCCGGGCTAACCCCGCGCAAGATCGCCAAGGCGCGCGGGCTCTATCGTCCTGTCATGCTGACCGGCGGTGCCGCGCCGGACTGGATCGTGGACATGAATGCGGCGCCCAGCGGCATGCTTTGCGGCACCGGTGGCTGCCCGATCGAGGTTTGGGTGGCCCAAGGGGGAAGCTATCGCCGTGCCATGTCGCTGCAAGTTCTGGGCTACCGCGTCGAGGCGGATGGCCGCCTCTCGTTGACCTTGCACGGCGTGCATTGTGGAAAGACCGGATCGGACGAATGCCGCTATCGTTTCGGCTGGCTGGCCGCGAAAGATGGCCGCGGGTGGTTCCTGCCTTTGGCACCCGAGAGCGCGGGAGGCTATTCCGGCCCCCTTGTGCAGGCAATCGCGCTGGCACCACACGCGATTCCGGAACTAGCCGCGCGGGAAGCCGCTTACGCAGCGTGGTGTGGCAAGAACGGCGGCACGCCCGAAACAGAGGGCGCGGCTGCTTTGTTGCCCGACTTAACCGGTGATGCCTTGCCCGATGCCTTGTTCGATGCCAGTCGTGCGCTTTGTACGGCCACAGACCAACAAGGCGCAGAGCAACAAGTCCCGTGCCCGGATTCAGACGCCTGCCAATCGTTGATCTACACATCGACGGATACCGGCTGGCAAACCGGAATTGCGCTCAAGCCATTCGACTACTGGATCAAATGGATATCGGGCCGGCCGCGCATGGCAATTGCCGATGCCGATTGCGGAATGTGCCAAATCCGCCAACTCGACTTGGCGCACTGACCACACCAGCCTGTCACTTCGGTCGGGTGCTCTTTACGTGCATCCTGTAAAGCTCGGCGGGCCGGAATGGTGTATCGCTCTCGCGTTGACCGGTGGGTTCAATCCAGCCGCTGTCCAGCATCCGACGGCGAAAGGCGGGCTTGTTGAAGTTGGTGCCCTTGATCGCTTCGTGCACAATCTGCAGATCGCGCAGCGTGAACAGGTCTGGCAGCAGGGCAAAGGCAATGGACGTATAGTCGAGCTTGCCCCGTAGCCTGTCGTGAGCCGTGCCGATGATGGCGGCGTGATCGAAAGCCATTACTTCGTCCGGATCAGTGACCGGCGCCAGCGTTAGATCCTCGCGGGATTCAACCGCCTTCTGTAACAGGCTATCCGGCAGCAATGCGAAGTAGGCGACGCTTACGGTGCGCATCCGTGGGTCACGAACCACATCGCCAAAAGTGTAGAGTTGTTCGAGCCAGGCGCTGTCGCGGGCGATGAGCCCGGCCTTGTCGGTCAGCACCCTGCGCGCAGCTGCGTCCAGTGGCTCGTCAATCCCGACAAAGCCGCCCGGTAATGCAAGACTTCCGGCGAACGGTTCCTCCGCCCGCCGCTGAAGCAGAACAGACAGAGTTGTATCGGCAACGGTCATCAGCACAAGATCGACCGTAACGGCAAAGGGTGGGTAGTTCATGGCGCCACCCTTATATCTTGACGAAATATAAGTCCAGTGCATATAAGACTCTGCGAGTCGGGGAGTCCGTCTCGTTTTCGGTAATCTGGGGGAGCCTCGGATATGAGCACATTTGATTTCGGCGTCTTCATTGGACGTTTCCAGCCTCTGCATGTGGGCCACGAACATGTCATCGCGCGCACGCTTGAACAGGTCGAGCGACTGATCGTGCTGGTGGGATCGACGAGCGCTGCCCGCGACCCGCGCAATCCCTTCACCTATTCAGAGCGCGAAGCGATGCTGCGCTCCGCCTTCCGGCACGAGGTCGCGCAAGGGCGTCTGATTATCGCACCGCTCGACGATCATCTCTATTCCGACACCGCTTGGGTCACGCAGGTCCAGCGCAAGGTGCGAGCCCTGGTGCTGGAGCATGGCAATGGCCACGGCTTCCAGAACCATGGCGTCAGCGACTTCCGCGTCGCGTTGGCAGGCTATGGCAAGGATGCCTCGTCCTACTATCTGAAGCTTTTCCCCGAATGGGAGAGCCTGCAGGTCGAGAGCCAGTACGGCACCTTCTCCTCGACCGACGTGCGCCAGCGATACTTTCAGCGCATCCCGGAAGTGCCGACCTCGATCCTGTCGGGCGGCGTGGCTGACTTCCTGCGCGATTTCATGCTTGGCGAAACATTCAAAGCTCTGCTTGAGGAAGCCGAGTTCCTTGCCGCCTATCCGGCGAAGTGGGGCAACGGGCCGTTCGTTACGGCCGATGCTGTCGTCGTCCAGTCGGGTCACATCCTGTTGGTCGAACGGGGCCGCGCTCCGGGCAAAGGTCTGCTCGCTCTGCCGGGCGGGTTCGTCAATCCGGCCGAGCGTATTCGTGACGCCGCGATCCGCGAGTTGCGCGAGGAAACGGCCATCAGCGACGGCAAGGGCCAGATTCCGCCGGCCATGCTCGCCAGCTTCATCGAGGACGCCCGCACGCGGGTGTTCGACGCGCCGAACCGGTCCTTGCGCGGGCGCATCATCACCCATGCCTTCCTGTTCCGGCTGCCAGAACGCCGCCAGCTGTTCAGCGTGAAAGGTGGTGACGATGCCGCCCACGCACAGTGGTACCGCTTCGGTGATCTCAGCCCCGAAATGCTGTTCGAGGACCACTGGGCCATCATCGAGGAAATGGCCGACCTTTAAGAAATGACCCGCCGCGCAGGGGAGCCCTGCAACGGCAAAGCATGTGAGGAGTTCACATCATGACCAACCTGATTCTGGCAACCGACAGCTACAAGCACAGCCACTTCCTCCAATATCCGCCCGAAGCGCGCGCGATCAGCGCCTATATCGAGGCGCGGCCGAATGACTTTGCGGACGAGGTGCTGTTCATCGGCCTTCAGCCCTATCTGATCGACCGGCTCGAACGGCCGATCACGCAAGGCGACATCGAAGAGGCCGAGGCGATTTGCATCGCCCACGGCGTACCTTTCAATCGCGAAGGCTGGAAGATCATTCTCGACGAGCACGGCGGCTATCTGCCGATCGAAATCCGCGCCTTGCCCGAGGGTATGATCGCACCGACCGGCGTGCCGCTGGTGCAGGTCGAGACAACCGATCCGCGCCTGCCGTGGCTCGCCACCTTTATCGAAACGGCGCTGCTCCGCGCCATCTGGTATCCGACCACCGTCGCCACGCTCAGCCGCCAATGCCGCCTGATCATACGTGCGGGGCTCGAGAAGACCAGCGAAGACGTAGATGGCCAACTGCCGTTCAAGCTCCACGATTTCGGCGCACGCGGCACCAGCAGCGGCGAGAGCGCGGGGCTTGGCGGCATGGCGCACCTCGTCAACTTTTCGGGCACCGACACGATGGAAGGGCTGATCGCCGCCAGCCGCTATTATGGCGCGGACATGGCCGGGTTCTCGATCCCGGCAGCAGAGCACAGCACCATGACGAGCTGGGGTAGGGCGCGCGAAGAGGCGGCCTATGCGAACATGCTCGATGTGTTCGACGGAGAAGGGAAGGCTGTCGCAGTTGTTTCGGACAGTTATGATCTCGATGCGGCCTTGACGGACATCTGGGGCGGAAGCCTGCGCGAGAAGGTGTTGGCGCGCCAAGGCACGCTCGTGGTGCGTCCGGACAGCGGCGATCCAGTCGAAACCCCGGTGCGTGCAGTTCGGACGCTTTGGAGAGCTTTCGGCGGTTCCATCAACGCGAAGGGATACCGCGTGCTCGATCCTCATGTCCGTGTCATCCAGGGCGATGGCATGACGTCTGCCAGCATTGCCCGGCTGATCGACCGGCTGATCGCGGACGGCTTTGCCATTGATAACATCGCGTTCGGCATGGGCGGCGGTCTGCTGCAGCAGGTCAACCGGGACACATTGCGCTTTGCGATGAAGGCCAATGCGATGCGGGATGCCGATGGGGTGTGGCACGACGTCGCCAAGGCGCCCGCGACCGATCCCGGCAAGGCCAGCAAGGCCGGTCGTCAGGCGGTGGTGCGGCAGAATGGCCGCTTGGTTGTCAAGCGCAGCGACGAAGTGGCTGATGCTGACAATTTGCTGCGCCCGGTCTGGCGCAACGGCACCATGCTGGTTCGTCACACCTTCCAGGATCTGCGGGCAAGGGCGGCATGATCGTCGGCCGGGAGTCAGAGGGTCAATTCACCGCCAATTCGATCTTCGAAACCTTGCCCGCGGCATTGCGCGGCAGATCATCGACCAACTCGATGTGGCGCGGCACCTTGTAGTTGGCCATATTCTCGCGCGCCGAGGCGAGGATATCCGGCGCGATCGCCGTGGCTCCGGGGCGCAGGACGATAAAGGCCTTGCCGACTTCGCCCATGCGCTCGTCCGGCACGCCGATCACCGCCGCCATGCCGATCGCCGGGTGGGCCACGAGCAGCTTTCCGACTTCGGCGGGATAGACGTTGAACCCGCCGGAAATGAACATGTCCTTCTTGCGGTCGGTAATGCGGACATAGCCGTTCGCGTCCATCGTCCCGACATCGCCGGTGTGGAGCCAGCCGTCGGCGTCGATCGCCTCGGCGGTGGCGGCGGGATCATCGAGATAGCCCCTCGGTCCGCATCCACATCAGCGCGAGCGAGAGTTTGCACGGGAACTTTCGGCTCGGGCAGGTGCAATTGTAGTCCGCATCCGCTTCCGTCACGGCGATCCGGTAGGGTGTGGCGCCGGATCCTTGGCACTCTACCCAGACCAGCCCTTCGCCGTGGTCCTGCAAAGTGGGCCAAATGGTCGGTTTGAGGAGGTTGCTGGCGGCAGCCGAGAGGCTTGATCGGGGGCAAGCTGCTCGAACTTCGGTAGGGTAAGTCTCAAGCGAAGCCCCGACGCGGCTACACGTTTGTTTGTAGTGCAAAAATGTTTCGGCTTGGCAAATGATTATATGATCGCGGTTCGGCTGCCTGTCCTGCCATGCGGCAAGAACCGTGATCGGGGGGCAGCGGTCAGGACGAGCCGCCAAAAGCCTCGGCGACAAAATCCCGCCCTAGGCGCAGGCCCACCGGATCGACGCTGTGAGCTATCCCGTAGGATGTGTGCGTCGTGACCTCGACACCCAGCCGTCCAAGCTCGCTTTGCGCCAAATGCATCGCCGCTATCGGGACGACCGGATCGGCCGTTCCATGTATCAGCAAGACCGGCGGCTTAGGGATGTCCGCGTGCGCCAGCCCTGTTGGTG
>Ga0209278_1001547_pt1 | contig 13793 bp, 14 predicted proteins | sample JI81BgreenDNA_FD_187504 | JGI IMG/M metagenome (GOLD analysis project Ga0209278, IMG submission 187504) | Wastewater effluent complex algal communities from Wisconsin, to seasonally profile nutrient transformation and Carbon sequestration -... | ecosystem: Engineered > WWTP > Effluent > Algae... | reverse complement strand
CCGGGCAGGAAGTGGTGGAACTCCACCAGCAGCTGCTGCACGCCCGCGAGCCAGCCCTGCCGGGCCGCCATGTCGAGCACCGCGTACTCGGCGCCCTCGACATCGAGCTTCAGCACGTCCACGCGTGATTCGCCGGCCACCGCGAGCGCACTGGCCAATGTGCGGCAAGGCACGGTGAAGCGGCCGCAGCTGTCCGGGGCATAGCTCGCGACGGCCGACGCGCTCACCTGGTCGGCCGCCTGGCCCGGTGGCGCGCAGAACTCCATGACGCCGTCCTGGTCGGCCAGCGCGTACGGGTGGTGCGCGAAGCGCGGCGTGTGCGCGCGCGAGGCCATGTACTGCAACGACCTCGGCGTGGGGTCGAAGCCAACCACGCGGCAGCCGTAGCGGCCCACGACGGCGTCCTCGAAGGAGACGTCCTCGCCCAGCCCAAAGGATGCGATCAGCGTCGACTCGCCCAGGCGGCGGGTGTCGATGGCCCAGCGGCCGTACTTCGAGCCGAACTCCTCGATGCCGGGCCGGCGCTTCACCCAGACGAAGGGCTCGCGCCCCGAGATCGCCCGGAAGACGGTGCCGCGCCGCAGGGCGCGGTAGAGGTTCACGAGGCCTCCCGTGCGGAGCCACCGCGGTGCGGTGGGGCGGGCGGGGTGTTGGCGGGGCCTTGGTGCGACGAGGCCGGCGGCGGCCGGCGGTGGGGCGTGTTCAGGCGCATCTCCAGCGGGCCGTCAACAAGACAATGACCACGCGCCTCCCGGCCCGAACCGGAAGCGGCGTGGTCAAAGGTCTTGCCAGGCTCTGGAGCTGCCCGCGCCACGGCCCGAAGGCCAAGTGTGTTGACGTGGGCCCCTGCAGGTTTGCAGGGCGGCTACTCCCCAATGACGTGAGAAATGTAGACCGCTCGTCGTTGGGTTCGCACCAGGGGCGACCCTGCCTGGGGGAAATGACCATCCGTCACCGCGCCTGGCGGGCTGTCACGCGCCGGTCATCAAGCCGATCTATATTTCGATGATCATCGAAACATTGGAGCGTGCTTCGGCCACGCACCGCAGGAGCGATCGTCATGAAGGTGGGCATCAACGGCATGGGGCGCATCGGGCGCCTGGCGCTGCGCGCCGCGATGGGGGCGGCCGAGCGGCCGCACGACGACCCGCGGGCCGGCAACCGCCTGGAGGTCGTGCACCTCAACGAGATCAAGGGTGGCGCCGCCGCCACCGCGCACCTGCTGCAGTTCGACAGCGTGCAGGGCCGCTGGCGCGCCGACATCGCGGCCGAGGGCGACGCGGCCGTGCGCATCGGCGGCCGCGGGCTCGGCTTCAGCGCGCACACCAGCCCGGCCGAGATCCCCTGGGGCGACCTCGGCGTTGACGTGGTGCTCGAGTGCACCGGCAAGTTCCTGACCCCCGAGACGCTGCAGGGCCACCTCGACCGCGGCGCCCGCCGCGTGATCGTCGCCGCGCCCGTGAAGACGGGCGACGTGCTCAACGTCGTCGTCGGTGTCAACGAGCGGCTCTACGACCCGGCGCGCCACCGCATCGTCACCGCCGCGTCGTGCACCACCAACTGCCTGGCCCCGGTGGTGAAGGTGGTGCACGAGGCGCTGGGCATCCGCCACGGCCAGATCACCACCATCCACGACCCCACCAACACCAACCTCGTGGTGGACGCGCCGCACAAGGACCTGCGCCGCGCGCGCAGCGCCATGCTGAGCCTGGCGCCGACGACAACCGGCAGCGCCACGGCCATTGCGCTGATCTACCCCGAGCTCAAGGGCAAGCTCAACGGCCACGCCGTGCGCGCCCCGGTGCTGAACGCCTCGCTCACCGACTGCGTGTTCGAGTTGCAGCGCGCCACCACGGCCGAGGAGGTGAACGCGCTGTTCAAGGCCGCCGCGGCCGGGCCGCTGGCCGGCATCCTGGGCTTTGAAGAGCGGCCCCTGGTCAGCGCCGACTACGCGCGCGACACCCGCAGCAGCATCGTCGACGCGCCCAGCACCCTGGTCACCGACGGCACGCTGCTGAAGGTGTACGCCTGGTACGACAACGAGATGGGCTACGCCTGCCGCATGGTCGACCTGGCCTGCCACCTGCAGGCACAAGGCCTCTGAGCCCGCAGCCATGAACAGCGGCACCCGCCACTACGCCATCGTCACGGCCGCGTACTGGGGCTTCACGCTCAGCGACGGCGCGCTGCGCATGCTGGTGCTGCTGCACTTCTACCGGCTGGGTTACTCGCCGTTCACGCTGGCTTTCCTGTTCCTGCTGTACGAGGCCATGGGCGTGGTGGCCAACCTGGTGGGTGGCTGGCTGGCCACGCGCCACGGCATCCAGCGCATGCTGGTGGTGGGGTTGGCCACGCAGATCACCGGCTTCCTGCTGCTGTCGGCGCTGTCGCCGAGCTGGACGGCGGTGATGTCGGTGGCCTGGGTGGTGCTGGCGCAGGGTGTGTGCGGCGTCGCCAAGGACCTGACGAAGACGGCCAGCAAGTCGGCCATCAAGCTCACCGCGGGCAGTGCCTCGGGCCAGCTGTTCAAGTGGGTGGCCTTCTTCACCGGCAGCAAGAACGCGATGAAGGGCGTGGGTTTCTTCCTCGGCGGGCTGCTGCTGCAGGTGCTGGGTTTCCAGCATTCGCTGTGGGCGATGGCGGCCCTGCTGGCGCTGGTGCTCGCCGGCGTGCTGCTGTTCGTGCCGCCGCTGATGGGCAAGGCCAAGGCGTCGAAGAGTGCCAAGGAGCTGTTTGCCAAGAACCGCGGCATCAACCTGCTGGCCGCGGCGCGCGTGATGCTGTTCGGCGCCCGCGACGTGTGGTTCGTGGTCGGCGTGCCGGTGTTCCTGTACTCGGCGGGCTGGAGCTTCACGATGGTGGGCGGCTTCCTGGCACTGTGGACCATCGGCTACGGCGTGGTGCAGGGCCTGGCGCCGCAGATCGTGCGCCGCAGCGACGACGGCCTGAGCGCCGAGGTGCCGGCGGCCCGTGCGTGGTCCGCTGCCCTGGCCGTGGTGCCGGTGCTGCTGGCGGGCCTGGTGGTGGCCGAGGTGCCGCATCTGGAATGGGTGGTGGTGAGCGGCCTCGCGGTGTTCGGCATCGCCTTCGCGGTGAACTCCTCGGTGCACTCGTACCTGGTCCTGGCCTACGCCGGCAGCGAGAAGGCGGCCGAGGACGTGGGCTTCTACTACGCCGCCAACGCGCTGGGCCGCTTCATCGGCACGCTGCTGTCGGGGCTGCTGTACCAGCACCTCGGGCTCGTGGGCGCGCTGGCGGGCTCGGGTGCGATGCTGGCCGTGTGCTGGCTGGTGACGCTGGGCCTGCCGGTGCAGCGCAGCCTGCCTGCACCCACGCCTGCGCACTGAAACCAACGGGAGACGCCGCCATGGACATCGACACGGGCATCAACAGCGGCATCGACGAAAAGGCCGCCGTCACCGCGCTGGCCGCCCTGGCCCAGGGCATGCGCCTGCGTGTGTTCCGCGCGCTGGTGGGCGCCGGCCCGCAGGGCCTGACACCCGGCGTGCTGGCCGCCACGCTGGGCGTGGGCCCGTCCACGCTGTCCTTCCACCTCAAGGAGCTGGTGCACGCGGGCCTGGTGACGCAGCAGCGCGAAGGCCGCCACCTCATCTACAGGCCCGAGCTGGTGCACATGAACGCGCTGCTGGCCTACCTCACCGCCCATTGCTGCGACGGCCAGCGCTGCGAGACCGTGGTGCCGGCCGCGGGCTGCAGCGGCTGCTGAGTTCCCCTGCCCAGCCGCGACACCCGAAGCCCATGAACGACGACAGCCTGCCCGACCTCGACCGCCGCCGGCCTGCCCCTGCCCGACGGTGCGCCCGACACCCACCCCAAGGTGCAGGAGCTCCGAGAGGCCGCGCGGTGGGCCGAGGGCATGGTGTGGACCTCGCCCGAGCGCCACGGCGCCATGACCGCCATCCTCAAGGCGCAGATCGACTGGATCCCGCTCGACCTGGGCGCCGTGCGGCCCACGCAGGGCAAGACGCTGGCGGTGATGCAGGTGTCGGGGGGCTCGCAGTCGTTCAACGCCGTCAACCAGATGCGCGTGCGCGGGCGCTGGATGCGTGGTCGACGTGATGGAGGAGCTCGTGAAGTTCACCCTGCTCACGCGCGACGTGGCGCCCTGCCTGGTGGACCGCTGCAGCGAACGCCGCGAAAGCGCCGAGGCGCTGGCGCAGCGCGTGAACCAGCAAGCGATCTGAACCGCCGCGCCGCGCCCCAGCCCGCGGCTCAGCGCCCCAGCAGCTTGGCCTCGGCCAGCGCCAGCGGCTCCGGCAGGCCGCTGATCACCAGCGTGTCGCCGCCGGCCAGCACGTCGGCCTCGGCCGGCACCACCACGCGGCCCGAGGCGCGCCGCACCGACACCACCGCCACGCCCACGGCGTGCAGCGCCAGCTCGTCGAGCCGGTGGCCGGCCCAGGCGCTGGCCTCGGGCAGCGTCACGCTGGCCAGGCGCGCCTGGTCGAGCTCGGCCACGGTGTCGTCATCGGCCCCGTGGAAGTAGCCGCGCAGCAGGCTGTAGCGCGCGTCGCGCGCGTCGCGCGTGATGCGGATCACGCGCGCCATGGGCACACCCACCAGCGCCAGCGCGTGGCCGGCGAGCATGAGGCTGCCCTCGATGGCCTCGGGCACCACCTCGGTGGCGCCGGAGGCCTTGAGCCGGTCGATGTCGCTGTCGTCCACCGTGCGCACCACCACCGGCACCGCGGGCGCGTGCGAGTGCACGAGGTTCAGGATCTTCAGCGCCGAGGGCGTGTCGTGGTAACTCACCACCACCGCGGCGGCGCGCGCCAGGCCGGCGGCCATCAGGCTCTGCAGCCGCGCGGCGTCACCGAACACCACGCTCTGGCCCGCAGCCGCGGCCTGGCGCACGCGGTCGGGGTCGAGGTCCAGCGCCATGTAGGGGATGCGCTCCTGCGCCAGCAGCCGCGCCAGCGCCTGGCCGCTGCGCCCGTAACCGCAGATGATGACGTGGCGCTCGCTGGCAATGCTCTTCTTGGCGATGCTGGTCAGCGCCACCGACTGCATCAGCCAGTCGCTCGACGAGAGCTTGTTGACGATGGCGTTGCTGTAGGTGATGAGGAAGGGCGTGGCCAGCATGCTCAGCACCATGCTGGCCAGCACCGGGCTCACCCACTCGGGTGCGACCAGGCCGCGCTCGGCGCCCAGCGTCAGCAGCACGAAGCCGAACTCGCCGGCCTGCGCCAGGTACAGGCCCGTGCGCAGCGCCACGCCGGGCGCGGCGCGGAAGGCCCGCGCCAGCAGCGCCACGAGCACGAACTTGCCGAGCACCGGCACGCTGGTCAGCAGCAGCACCAGGCCCCACTGCTCGACCACCGGCCGCCAGTCCAGCTTCATGCCGATGGTGATGAAGAACAGGCCCAGCAGCACGTCGTGGAAGGGCCGGATGTCGGTTTCCACCTGGTGCTTGTATTCGGTCTCGGCCACCAGCATGCCGGCCACGAACGCACCCAGCGCCAGGCTCAGGCCGGCGTGTTCGGTGAGGTAGGCCAGGCCGAGTGTCACGAGCAGCAGGTTCAGGATGAACAGCTCCTCGCTCTTGCGCCGCGCCACCAGCGTGAGCCACCAGCGCATCACGCGCTGGCCGCCCACCAGCAGCAGCGTCAGCAGCACGGTGGCCTTCACGAGCGCCAGGCCCAGCGCCGTGAACATCTGCTCCGGCGGCGAGCCCAGGGCCGGGATCAGCACCAGCAGCGGCACCACGGCCAGGTCCTGGAACAGCAGCACGCCCATGACGCGGCGGCCGTGTTCGCTCTCGAGCTCCAGCCGCTCCACCATCAGCTTCACGACGATGGCGGTGGAGCTCATGGCCAGCGCGCCGCCCAGCACCACGGCGCCGCGCCAGTCCATCTGCCAGGTGCCCTGCAGGATGCTGGCGTAGGCCCACACCAGCACGAAGTGGCCCGCCACGGTGACGAGCACGGTCAGCACCACCTGGCTCAGGCCCAGCCCGAACACCAGCGTGCGCATGCTGCGCAGCTTGGGCAGGTTGAACTCCAGCCCGATGACGAACATCAGGAACACCACGCCGAACTCGGCGAGGTACTTCACGCCGGCGCTGTCCTGCGCAAAGGCCAGGGCGTTGGGCCCGATGACGATGCCCACCACCAGGTAGCCCAGCATGGGCGGCAGCTTCAGCGAGCGGCAGGCCACCACGCCCAGCACGGCGGCCACGAGGTAGAGCAGGACGAGTTCGAGGGTGGAAGCCAAGGCGGGCAGAGGTGGGCCGGGGGCAGGGGCCGGTGCCTAGAATCGCGCGGCGCGTGCGCAGCCCCCCGGCGCCACGCCCATCCTAATGCCCGAAGCCACCGATCCCACCCCCGCCGTCGACGCGCCGCGCGCGCTGGCCATGGCCGCGCGCACCATCGACATCGAGGCGCGCGCGCTGCAGGGCCTGGCCGCAGCGCTGCAGGCCGAGGCCGGTGCCGGCTTCGTGGCCGCGGTGGCCGCCATGCGCGCCTGCCCGGGGCGCGTCATCGTCATGGGCATGGGCAAGAGCGGCCACGTGGGCCGCAAGATCGCCGCCACGCTGGCGAGCACCGGCACGCCGGCGTTCTTCGTGCACCCGGCCGAGGCCAGCCACGGCGACCTGGGCATGGTGCAGCCGCGCGACGTGGTGCTGGCCATCAGCAACAGCGGCGAGAGCGACGAGCTCGCGGCCATCCTGCCGGCCATGCGCCGGCTGGGTGTCACGCTGGTGGCGATGACGGGCCGCGCCGAATCGACGCTGGCGCGCCATGCCGACATCGTGCTGTCCAGCGCCGTGGCCGAAGAGGCCTGCCCGCTGAACCTCGCGCCCACCGCCAGCACCACGGCGCAGATGGCGCTGGGCGACGCGCTCGCCGTGGCCCTGCTGGATGCACGCGGCTTCCGCGAGGCCGACTTCGCGCGTTCGCACCCCGGCGGCGCACTCGGCCGCAAGCTGCTGCTGCACGTGAAGGACCTCATGCGCGCGGGCGATGCCCTGCCGCGCGTGGCGCCCGACACCGCCATGCCCGCGCTGCTGCGCGAGATGACGGGCAAGGGCCTGGGCTTCGCGGCCGTGGTCGGTGCCGACGGCCGCCCCGTGGGCATCTTCACCGACGGCGACCTGCGCCGCCTCATCGAGGCCGGCCGCGACGACCTGCGCACGCTGGCCGCCGAACAGGTGATGCACCGCAGCCCGCGCCTGGTGCGCGCCGAGGCCCTGGCCGTGGCCGCGGCCGAGGTGATGGAGCAGCACCGCGTGACCAGCGTGCTGGTGGTGGACGACGCCGGCGTGCTCGTCGGCGCGCTGAACTCCAACGACCTGATGCGCGCCAAGGTCATCTGAGATGACCGCGCGCTTCGCCCCCGAGACGCTGCTGCGCGCCCAGGGCGCGGGCCCGGGCATCGGCCTGCGCGCCGCCATCTTCGACGTCGACGGCGTGCTCACCGACGGCAGCCTCTACATCGGCGAACACGGCGAGGCCTTCAAGGCCTTCCACGCACTCGACGGCCACGGCCTGAAGCTGCTGCGCCACGGCGGCATCGAGCCGGTGGTCATCACCGGCCGCGACTCACCCGCGGTGCGCCGCCGCCTCGCCGACCTGGGCGTCACCGAGGCGCTGTTCGGCGTGGCCGACAAGCTGGCCGCCGCCGAGGCCCTGCTCGCGCAGCGTGGCTGGGCCTGGGGCGAGCTGGCGGCCATCGGCGACGACTGGCCCGACCTGCCGTTGCTGGAGCGCGCCGCCTTCGCCGCCGCCCCGCCCAACGCCCACGCCGAGGTGCTGGCCGCGGCCCACCACGTGACGGCAGCGCCCGGCGGCCGCGGGGCCGCGCGCGAGTTCTGCGACCTGCTGCTGATGGCCGCCGGCCGCTACGGCGCGCTGCTGGCGCAGGACCGTCGCACGCTGGACAGCCGCTGAACCGCCCGGCCCCGAGCGCGCCTTGAAGCCCGTCGAGCTCGAACTGCCGGACCTGCCCGAGGTCTCGCTGCGCCTGGGCCCCGCGCCCGCGGCGGCGCCGCGCGTGGCCATGCCCTGGCACCTGCGGCTGCGCGAGGCGCTGGCGTCCTACCTGCCCATCCTGCTGATGGCGGCGCTGGCGCTGGCCACCTGGTGGCTGGTCAAGGTCTCGCCGCGGCCGCCGGGCGAGGCCGCGCCGCGTGCCGTCTCCAGCGAGCCCGACTACACGATGAACGGCTTCGCGCTCGAGCGCTTCGCGCCCGATGGGCGGCTCGTGCTGCGCATCGAGGGCGCGCAGCTGCGGCACTTCCCGGCCACCGACCGCATCGAGATCGACGGCGCGCAGATCCAGGCCTGGTCGCCCGAGGGCCGCGTCACACGCGCGCGCGCCGCGCGGGCCGTGGGCACGGGCGACGGCAGCGAGCTGCAGCTGCTGGGCGGTGCCGAGATCACCGGCGAAGACGCCGCTGGCGTGCCGCTGCTCATGCGCGGCGAGTTCCTGCACGCCTTCTTCATCGAGGAGCGTGTGCAGAGCGACCAGCCGGTGCTCGTGCGCCACGGCGCCACCGAGCTGCGCGCCGCGGCGCTGCTGTACACGCACGCGGCACAGCGGTTGGAGCTCAAGGGCCCGCTGCAGGTGGTGCTCGAGCCGCGCGCGGCACGGCCATGAGGGCGGCGCCGCTGGCCTTCATCACCGGCGCCTCCAGCGGCATCGGCCAGGCCCTGGCCGCGCGCTACGCGCAGGCCGGCTGGCGCCTGGCCCTGGTGGCGCGCCGCGCCGACGCGCTGCAGGCCTGGTGCGCCGCCCAGGGCCTGGGGCCCGAACGTGCCGCCGTCTACGCCGCCGACGTGGCACACACCGACGCCATCGTCGCCGCCGGCGCGCGCTGCATCGCCGAGCAGGGCCTGCCCGACGTGGTGGTGGCCGCCGCCGGCATCAGCATCGGCATGGACACCGCCGAGCGGGGCGACCTGGACGTCATGCGCGAGCTGTTCGCCGTCAACAACGTGGGCCTCGCGGCCACCTTCCACCCCTTCGTGGCGGCCATGCGCGCACGCGGGCACGGCACGCTGGTGGGCGTGGCCAGCGTCTCGGCCATCCGCGGACTGCCGGGGCATGGCGCCTACTGCGCCAGCAAGTCCGGCGTCGTGGCCTACTGCGAGAGCCTGCGCGTGGAATGCCGCGGCAGCGGCGTGCGCGTGGTCACGCTGCTGCCCGGCTACGTGGCCACGCCGCTGACGGCGCGCAACACCTACTCGATGCCCTTCCTGATGGCGCCCGAGGCCTTTGCCGAACAGGCCTTCCGTGCGATCGCGGCCGGCAGCAGCTACCGCGTCATCCCCTGGCCCATGGGCGTGCTGGCCAAGGCCCTGCGCCTGCTGCCCAACGCGCTGTACGACCGGCTGCTCGTCGGCCGCGGCCGCAAACCCCGCCGCACCGAACCATGATCGATGTCGTCGTCTTCTTCTTCTTGCTGGGTGTGTTCGCGCGCCTGGTCAAGAGCGACCTGCGGCTGCCCGAGGCGCTGTACGAGACGCTGTCCATCTACCTGCTGCTGGCCATCGGCCTGAAGGGCGGCATCGAGCTCAGCAAGCAGCCGCTGGCGGCGCTGGCGCCGCAGGTGCTGGCCTGCATGGCGCTGGGTTTCGTGATCCCGTTCGTGATGTACCCGCTGGCGCGCGCGCTGCGCCTGAATGGCGTGGACTCGGCGGCGCTGGTGGCGCACTACGGCTCGGTGAGTGTGGTCACCTTCGCCGTGGCCACGGCGGCGCTCACGCGCGAGGGCATCGCCTACGAGAGCCACGCCGCGCTGTGGGTGGCGGTGATGGAGGCGCCGGGCCTGGTGGCCGGCATCCTGCTGGCGCGCTGGTCGCTGCGCAGCGGCGAGGCCGCAGGCGGCACCCGCCGCGCCACCGACTGGGGCAGCCTTGTGCACGACGTGCTGTTCGGCAAGAGCGTGCTGCTGCTGCTGGGTGGCCTGGTCATCGGCGCGGTGGCCGGCGAGGCCGGCACGGCGCCCATCAAGGCGGTGTTCATCGACCCGTTCAAGGGCGTGCTCGCGCTGTTCCTGCTCGAGCTGGGCCTGGTGGCTGGCGGCCGCCTGGCCGAGGTGCGGCGCTTCGGGCCGGCGGTGCTGGTGATCGGCCTGGCTGCGCCGCCCGTGCTGGCCGTGGCCGGCGCGGCCACGGGCTGGGCGCTGGGGCTTTCCACGGGCGGCGTGGCGCTGCTGGCCACGCTGGCGGCCAGCGCCAGCTACATCGCCGCGCCCACGGCCATGCGCATCGCGGTGCCGCAGGCCAACGCGGCCTTGTCCATCACGGCGGCGCTGGGCATCACCTTTCCGTTCAACATCGTCGTCGGCATACCGATGTACATCGAACTGGCCCAGTGGCTCCACAGGACGGGTGCATGAAGAAACACGCCAAGACCCTGCTCGTCATCAACACCGAGGCGCTGCTCGAGAAGCAGCTCGTGCGCGACCTGCGCGAACACGGCGCGCAAGGCTGGACGGTCACCGAGGTGCACGGCGCCAACCTCGAGGGCGTGCGCGAGGGCGCCTGGGAGGCCGACCGCACGATCGAGATGAAGGTCATCTGCGACGAGGCCGTGGCCGACGCCATCGCCGAGCACGTGCTGGCCACGTATGCGCCCAACTACAGCGTGGCGCTGTGGTTCACGGCCGTGCAGGTGCTGCGGCCCGAGCGCTACTGACGCGCCCCGGCGGCCTGGCCGCCGGCAAGAGGGCGCGGCCCCTGCCGCCCCTTCGGCTGCCCCATCAGCGACAAAGGGCGCCTGTGGGCGCCCTTCGTGTGCATGCTTGTGCGTGCTTGTGCCTTCACGGCCCGGGGCATGGCGCCCGGGAGGTGTGCTCAGTAGCCGCCGCGGTTGCCACCGCCGCCGCCGCCGTAGCCGCCACCACCACCGCCGCGGTTGCCACCGCCACCGCCGCCGTAGGGGCTGCGACCACCGCCGCCACCGCCGTAGGGGCTGCGGCCACCGCCACCGCCACCACCGCCGTAACCACCGCCGCCACCGCCACCGCCGTAGCCGCCACCACCACCGCCGCCGCCGTAGCCGCCGCGGCTGCCGCCACCGCCGCCAAAGCCACCCGGGCGCTCTTCGCGCGGACGGGCCTCGTTGACGACGACCGCGCGGCCCTCGAGGGCCTGGCCGTTCATGCCGTTGATGGCGGCCTGCGCCTCGGCATCGCTGCCCATCTCGACGAAGCCGAAGCCTTTGGAGCGGCCGGTTTCGCGGTCCATCATGACCTTCGCCGACGTCACGGTGCCGAACGAAGAGAAGGCCTGCATCAGCGAGTCATCGCGGACCGAATAAGCCAGGTTGCCGACGTAAAGTTTGTTTCCCACGGGGAGCCCTTAGAAGATCGAAAGAACCATGCGGAGCTCAACCCTGGAAAACCCGTTGAAGGCCCTTTGAAGAAGCCCTTCCGCGGGAAGGCGCGGCTGCCAGACACAGACCCCCGGATTATGGGTAGCGAAATCCAAGGGCTGTAAACCCCCGTACGGCAATTTGTTGTTTTGCCGCGCCTCGGGGTTTCCCGAGCCGGGGCCCGGGCCGGGCGATCATCGCGCCATGGAGCTGCTGAAACCCCTGATCGCGCTGCTGGCCATCGTCAACCCGATCGGCGTGGTGCCGTTCTTCATCCACTTCACCCAGAGCTTCGACCGCGCGCAGCGCCTGCGCACCATCCGCATCGCGTCGTTCACGGTGTTCGTGGTCATCGCCGTCAGCGCGCTGGCGGGGCTGAAGGTGATCGAGTTCTTCGGCATCAGCCTGGCGTCGTTCCAGGTGGGCGGGGGTTGCCTGCTGCTCATCAGCTCGCTGGCCATGCTCAACGCGCAGCCGGCCGAGAGCAAGCCCGGCGACGAGCGCGACGGCCAGGAAAAACTCGACGCCGGTGCCAGCATCGCCGTGGTGCCGCTGGCCATCCCGCTGCTCACGGGGCCGGCCACGATCTCTACCGTCGTCATCTACGCCGAAAAGACGCGCTTCCTCTGGCAGCTGGGCCTGCTCGTGGCCTACGGCGCGGCCATCGCGCTGACCACCTGGATCGTGTTCATGGCCGCGGGCCGCATCGCGCGCGTGCTCGGCCGCACCGGCATCAACGTGATGACGCGGCTGATGGGCCTGATCCTCGCGGCCATGGCCGTGGAGCTGCTGGCCGACGGGCTGACCAAGCTGTTCCCGGTGCTGGCCGGCCCGCTGGCGCGTTGAACCCGCACCGCACCAGCCTGGTGCGCCTTGGAGCGCCGGCGAGGCATACGCCGGCGGGTAAGCCCTGATGTGGGGCGGATGGCGAGGCGCCATCATTCGCGTGCTTCCGGCGGGGTGGCCTTCGGGCGCCAAGCCGGCAAGAGGTAGAGGAGACGACATCTGAGCACAATGCGCCGCCGGGGCAGCCCGAGCGGCGCTTCTTTTTTGCGGCGCGGTTTGGCGGCACGGGCTTTCCCCCTGCCGCGGCGCAGGGCCCGCGGCCCAGACTTCCGGCATGAGTGGCGCACGCACCGGCCCGCGGGCCCAGGCCCTGCCTGCCCGGCCCTTCTTCGCCGGTGGGCTTGAGCGCACGGCGCTGGCCCGCGAGCGCTTCTTCGGCGAGGGCCAGCGCCCCACGGGCCTGGTGTCCGAGGCCGTGTTGCAGTCGTGGCATCGCTGCCTGCAGGCGCGGCGCGATCCGCCCGAGCGGCTGCTGTTCGATCCCGTGGGCGCCTCGCGCCAGCACCGCGCGCTGCAGCGGGGCCGGCCACTGCTGCAGGCGGCCACGCCGGTGCTGCAGCGCCTGGAGGCCGCGCTGGCCGCCACCGGCACACGCGCCCTGCTTTGCGACGGCGAGGGCGTGGTCGTGCACCGCACCCCCGCCGCCAGCCACCCCGAGCCGGTGCTGAGCCTGGCGGCGCGTGTCGGTGTCGACCTGTCCGAGCGCGCGGTGGGCACCACGGCGCCGGGCATCGTGCTCAGCACGGGCCAGGCCGTCACCGTGACCCGCGCCGAACACTTCTTCGACCAGTGCGGCACGCTGAGCTGCGCCGCCGCGCCCATCCGCGACCGCGGCGGCGCGCTGGCGGGTGTGCTCGATCTCTCGGTGGAGGGCCGGCCCTTCGGCTTCGACGCCGCGGCGCTGGTGGGGCTGTACGCGGGCGCCATCGAGAACGCCTTGCTCGAGGAGGCCGACGGCGACGGCCTCGTGCTGCGCTTCCAGGCCGATCCGCTGCTGCTGGGCACGCCGCTGCAGGCGCTGGCGGGCGTGGGCGGCGACGGCCGGCTGCGCTGGCTCAACCAGGTCGGGCGCAGCCTGCTGGGGCCCGGGGCGGCACCCGGCCAGGCCGTGGAGGCGGTGTTCGGCCTGGCGCTGGACACGCTGCTGGCCACCACCCGCGGCCCTGCGCCGCAGCCGCTGCGGCTGGGCAACGGCCTCGTGGTGTGGGTGCGGGCCCAGCTCCAGCTGCCGGCCGGCCCGGTGGCGCAGCCCCTGCCGGCGGCCCGGCCGGCCCTGGCGCCCGCGTCGGCCGCACCCGCCACCCTGGCCGAACACGACCGCCAGCTCGTGCTCGACGCCCTGGCGCGCTGTGGCGGCAACGTCTCGCGCGCGGCGCGCGAGCTGGGTGTCTCGCGCGGGCTGCTCTACCGCCGGCTGGCGGCGCTGCGCTGAGCCCGGGGCGGGCAGCCGCCAAGGCCGGAACAAGGCCACCAAGCAGGTCCGCTTCGGGCGATGCGGGCGCCCCCACGCTGCCTAGCATCGGGCCAGCGCTTCCTCAGCCCGCCGCCGCCATGTCCGTCCACCCCGAACTGCGCAAGCTCGACATCGACATCCCGTCGCAACCGCA
>Ga0209278_1001545_pt1 | contig 13807 bp, 17 predicted proteins | sample JI81BgreenDNA_FD_187504 | JGI IMG/M metagenome (GOLD analysis project Ga0209278, IMG submission 187504) | Wastewater effluent complex algal communities from Wisconsin, to seasonally profile nutrient transformation and Carbon sequestration -... | ecosystem: Engineered > WWTP > Effluent > Algae... | reverse complement strand
CCGCGGAAATTGAACCGCAGCACGGAAAAGCCCAGCGAATGGAAGGCATAATGCAGGTTGTAGACGACCTTGTTGTTCATCGTCCCGCCGAATTGCGGATGCGGGTGCAGGACGATGGCAATGGGCGCGTCGCGGTTGGGCTGGGGGTGATAGCGCCCCTCAAGGCGGCCATCCGGGCCGGCAAAGATCACTTCTGGCATCGGGGACTTTGCTCGCTCGCCTCTGGTTCCGGTGCCGGCTTCTTTGTTGACGAAAGCAGTCGGACAATCTAGAACGGTTCTAACCTCTGCGCCCAACTCGCAGAGTCAGGTGCGGCGGCTTTGCAGTTAAGCAAGGCCGGGCCGTTCGTCAATGTTTTTGCGCCTTTGGGTGGCCGCTGCGGGGGTGTTCGCGATGAAACTGTCGACAAAGGGGCGCTATGCCATGGTTGCGATGGTCGATCTGGCGATTCTGCAGCGTCGCCCGGGCGTGCGGCATGTGTCCCTTGCCGAAATCGCCAAGCGTCAGGACGTCAGCCAGGCCTATCTCGAGCAGCTTTTCGTGAAACTGCGCCGCGCCGGGCTGGTCGATTCGGTGCGCGGGCCCGGCGGCGGCTATCATCTGGCGCGCGAGCCGGGCGAGATTCGCGTGTCCGAGATTCTGGAGGCCGTCGAGGAAACCGTCAGCGCGCTGGAAATGGGCGCCGGGGCCTCAGGGGGGGTGTCGGGGTCGCAGGCGCAATCCATGACCAACCGCCTGTGGGAGGGGCTGTCGGCGCAGGTCTATGTGTTCCTGCACCAGACCACGCTGGCCGATGTGGCGGGCAACGGGCTGAAACCCTGCCCGGCGGTGCCCAGCCTGTTCCGGGTGAGCGCGTGAACCGCGTCTATCTGGACTGGAACGCGACCACGCCCCTGCGCCCTGAGGCACGGGCGGCGATGATCGCGGCGATGGACATGGGCGGCAATCCCAGTTCCATCCACGCCGAGGGGCGCGCGGCGCGCGGCCTGATCGAACGCGCGAGGGCGCAGGTGGCGGCGGCGCTGGGGGCCGAGGGGGCGGACATCGTCTTTACCTCGGGCGCGACCGAGGCGGCGGCGCTGGCCTGCGCGGGGCAGGGCCTGTCCTGCGCGGCGGTGGAACATGACGCGGTGTCGGCCTGGTGCCGCGATGATCTGGCGGTCGACGGCGATGGGCGCGTGACCGTGCCCGACCCCGCCTGCGCCGCGCTGCAACTGGCCAATTCGGAAACCGGGATCGTGCAGGACCTGCCAGCAGGGCTGGCCGTCAGCGACCTGACGCAGGCCTTCGGCAAGCTGCCCTTCGCCTTCAACTGGCTGGGCGTGCGGAGGGGCCTGGTCAGCGCGCACAAGCTGGGCGGGCCGCGCGGCATCGGTGCGCTGGTGCTGCAACGCGGGATCGACGTGCAGGCGCAGATCCGGGGCGGCGGGCAGGAGATGGGCCGCCGCGCCGGGACCGAGAACCTGATCGGCATCGCCGGATTCGGCGCGGCTGCCGAGGCCGCGGCGCGGGATCTGGCGGATGGGGTCTGGGACCGGGTCGCGGAGCTTAGAAATCTTCTAGAACAGGCACTGGAAGCCGATTGCCCCGGGATTATCTTGGCAGGCAAGGGGCGTCCGCGCCTGCCCAACACCCTTTGCCTGATCGCGCCCGGCTGGAAGGGCGAGACGCAGGTGATGGCGATGGACCTGCGCGGATTTGCGGTGTCGGCCGGGTCGGCCTGCTCGTCGGGCAAGGTGCGATCCAGCCGGGTGCTGCGCGCCATGGGCTTTGACGAGGGGGCCTCGGCCTCGGCGCTCAGGGTCTCGATCGGGCCGGGCGTGGGGCGCGACGAGGTGCTGCGCTTCGCGGCGACCTGGGCCAGCGCGTTCCGGCGCGCCGGCGAACGAATGACAGAGGCGGGGGCAACCCTGCCGCAGGCAACGGGAAGATGACGATGGCGGCCTTGGACAACGGATTGGAACTGCGCGACGGGGTGGACCGCGAGACGGTCGAAACCGTGCAGGCGATGGCCGGCAAATACAAGCACGGCTGGGAAACCGAGATCGAGACCGAATACGCCCCCAAGGGTCTGAACGAGGACATCGTGCGCCTCATCAGCGCCAAGAACGGCGAGCCGGACTGGATGACCGACTGGCGCCTCGATGCCTTCCGCCGCTGGCAGGGCATGGAATCGCCTGATTGGGCGATGCTGAATATTCCGGAAATCGACTATCAGGACCAGTATTACTACGCCCGCCCGAAAAGCATGGCGCAAAAGCCGAAATCGCTGGACGAGGTCGATCCGAAACTGCTGGCGACCTACAAGAAACTGGGGATTCCGCTGAAGGAACAGATGGCGCTGGCCGGGGTCGAAGGCTCCGAGGCGCCGCGCAAGGTGGCGGTGGATGCGGTCTTTGATTCCGTGTCGGTAGGCACCACCTTCAAGGACGAGCTGAAAAAGGCCGGGGTGATCTTCTGTTCGATCTCCGAGGCGCTGCGCGAATACCCGGACCTTGTGCGCAAGTATCTGGGATCGGTCGTGCCGGTCACCGACAATTACTTTGCCACGCTGAATTCGGCGGTGTTTTCGGATGGCAGTTTCGTTTATGTGCCGCCGGGTGTGAAATGCCCGATGGAATTGTCCACCTATTTCCGCATCAATGCCGAAAACACCGGGCAATTCGAACGCACCCTGATCATCGCCGACAAGGGCGCCTATGTCTCGTATCTGGAGGGCTGCACCGCCCCCAAGCGCGACATCCCGCAACTCCATGCGGCGGTTGTGGAAATTGTCGTGCTCGAGGATGCAGAGGTGAAATATTCCACCGTCCAGAACTGGTATCCGGGCGATGAGGACGGCAAGGGCGGGATCTACAATTTCGTCACCAAGCGCGCGGATTGCCGCGAGGCGCGGGCCAAGGTGATGTGGACGCAGGTCGAAACCGGCAGCGCGATCACCTGGAAATACCCCTCCTGCGTGCTGCGCGGCGAGGAATCGTCGGGCGAGTTCTATTCCATCGCCATCACCAACAACTGGCAGCAGGCCGATACCGGCACCAAGATGATCCATCTGGGCAAGAATTCGCGCTCGCGGATCGTGTCCAAGGGGATTTCGGCCGGCCACGCCCAGAATACCTATCGCGGGCAGGTTTCCATGCACCCCCGCGCCACCAATTCGCGCAATTACACGCAATGCGACAGCCTGCTGATCGGCAACAAATGCGGCGCGCATACGGTGCCCTATATCGAGGTTCGCAATGCCTCGTCGCGGGTTGAACACGAGGCGACGACCTCGAAGGTGGATGACGATCAGTTGTTCTATTGCCGTTCGCGCGGGATGGACGAGGAAGAGGCGGTCGCCCTGGTGGTGAACGGCTTCTGCCGCGAAGTGCTTCAGGCGCTGCCGATGGAATTCGCCATGGAAGCGCAGGCGCTGGTCGCGATTTCGCTGGAAGGAAGTGTGGGGTAATGCTGCGCGAGGCGCTTATCAACGGGAGTTTCGGCGCTGTCGGCTTCGCGGCGATCAGCGCCCTTGTGTTCGGCGCCTCCCTGGAGTCAGGCCTGCTGCTCAGGTCCTGCGTCTTTGGCCTGATCTATGGGCCGCTCATGGCCTTCGTCTTCGGGCAATTCTTCGGAAAACGGAAAAGCAACGAATGATCATCACCACCACCTCGAATATCGAAGGCCGCCGGATTGTCAATTACCACGGCATCGTCGTGGGCGAGGCGATCATGGGCGCCAATGTGGTCCGCGATTTCTTTGCCTCGGTCACTGATATCGTCGGCGGGCGCTCGGGCGCCTATGAATCGAAACTTCAGGATGCCCGCGAAGTGGCGCTGAAGGAAATGCAGGATCGCGCGGCGCGGCTGGGGGCCAATGCGGTTGTCGGCGTCGATCTGGATTACGAGGTGCTGGGCCAGTCGATGCTGATGGTCTCGGCCTCGGGCACGGCGGTGACCTTGGGGTAAGTCGATGAACTGGAAATGGCTTCTCAGCGCGGCCGAGCCGCGCCCGCGTTATGCGCTTCTGGTGGCGGTGGGGGTGATGGTGATGATGACCATTTCCTCGCCGGTCTGGCACCCGGGCGGCCCCTGGATGGCCGCGATCACCGCCGTCTGCGCGGTGATCCTGTCGCACCTGTCCGCCAAGCTGATCATGCGCCGCTAAACCGGCGCTAAGGGGAAAAGAATGTTGGAAATCAATAACCTGCACGTCAAGCTGGAATCCGAGGACAAGGCGATCCTGAAGGGTCTGAGCCTGTCGATCGAGGCCGGTTCGGTGCATGCGATCATGGGCCCGAACGGCTCGGGCAAATCGACGCTGTCCTATGTGCTGGCCGGGCGCGAAGGCTATGAGGTGACCGAGGGTTCGGCCACGCTGGACGGCACCGATCTTCTGGGCATGGAGCCCGAGGAACGCGCCGCGCATGGCCTGTTCCTGGCCTTCCAGTATCCGGTGGAAATCCCCGGCGTGGGCAACATGACCTTCCTGCGCACCGCCCTGAACGCGCAGCGCAAGGCGCGGGGCGAGGCCGAGGTGTCGTCGGGCGATTTCCTGAAACTGGTGCGCGCCAAGGCGAAGGATCTGAAGATCGACGCCGAGATGCTCAAGCGCCCGGTGAACGTGGGGTTCTCGGGCGGCGAGAAGAAACGCAACGAAATCCTGCAGATGGCCCTGCTGGAACCCAAGATGTGCATCCTGGATGAAACCGATTCGGGCCTCGATGTGGACGCGATGAAGCTGGTGTCGGACGGCGTGAACGCGCTGCGCGACGCGGGCCGGGCGTTCCTTGTGATCACGCATTATCAGCGCCTGCTGGACCATATCCGCCCCGACGTGGTGCATATCCTGGCCGGCGGCCGCATCGTGCAGACCGGCGGGCCGGAACTGGCGTTGGAGGTCGAGCGCAACGGGTATGCCGACATCCTCGCCGGGGTGCCGGCATGAGTGCTGTCTCGTTCCGCGCGCAGCGGCTGGCGACGCGGCTGGCGGTGGCGGCCCGGCGCATTGCCGAACTGCCCGACTGCGAAACGCCCGCCTGGGCCGCCCCCGCCCGCGATGCGGCGCTGGCCCGGCTGGCGGCGCTGGGCCTGCCCGAAAAGCGCGACGAATACTGGCGCTACACCGACCCGGACCGCCTGACCGCGTCCGACGTTCGTCCGGCCGAGGTCTTCCGCATCACCGACGAGCGGCCGATGTATGAAGGCATCGACCGGCTGCGCCTCGTGTTTGTGGACGGCGTGTTCGATCCCGCGCAATCCGATCCGATCGCGGGCGAAGGCTTTGAACTCTCGCGGCTTTCCGAGGCGGCGCAGATCCATTGGGCCGCCGATCTGTTCGGCACGCTGGAGGCCGCCGGCCAATCGCCGGTGCCGCGCCCGCTGGCCGCGCTCAACACCGCCACCGCCCGCGAGGGTGTGCTGATCCGCGTCACCGGGCGCGTGACGCGGCCGGTCAGCCTGATCTACCGGCGCGAGTCGGAAACGGCGGATGTGGCGCTGCACCATGTCCTGCGGCTGGAACCCGGCGCCGAGCTGACGCTGCTGGAAAACGGGCCGGTCGGCGCGCGGTCCTCGATCGTGATCGAGGCCGAGCTGGGCGACGGTGCCCAGTTGCACCACGTCCGCACCATGGGCCGCGACCATCAGCGCAAGGGGATCACGCATCTCTTTGCGCGGCTGGGGGCAGGGGCGCGGATGAAATCCTTCACCCTGTCGATGAACGGCCGCCTTGTGCGCAACGAGGTGATGGTCTGGCTGACGGGCGAGGGCGCGGTGGCGCATGTCGCCGGTGCCGCGCTGGGCGACGGGGTGTTCCACCACGACGACACCGTGTTCATCCACCATCAGGCGCCGGGTTGCGAAAGCCGTCAGGTGTTCAAGAAGGTGCTGCATCACGGCGCCATCGGGGTGTTCCAGGGCAAGATCCTGGTCGATGCCGTGGCGCAGAAGACCGATGGCTATCAGATCAGCCAATCCCTGATGCTGGATGACGATTGCCAGTTCCTCGCCAAGCCCGAGCTGGAAATCTACGCCGATGACGTGAAATGCTCGCATGGCTCCACCTCGGGCGAGATCGACCGCACGCATCTGTTCTACCTGCGCAGCCGCGGCATCCCCGAGGACGAGGCCAAGCGCCTGCTGGTGCTGTCCTTCCTCGCCGAGGCCCTGGCCGAGATCGACCGCCCCGACATCGCCGAGGACATGCACCTGCGCCTTCGCCGCTGGCTGGGCAAGCGGTCCTGACATGGCGCTGGTCCTGGACATTGTCCGCAGCCTGCGCGCGCCGCGCCGGGTGATCCGGGCGCTGGCCGTCACCGGCCCGCGCGAGCCCTGGCTGTTGATGGTGCTGATGCTGGCCTGCGCGCTGGTGTTCGTCGCGCAATGGCCGCGGCTGGCGCGGGCGGCGCAACTCGACCCCTCGATCCCGCTGGACGCGCGGCTGGCCGGGGCGCTGTTCGCCTGGGTCTTCATCGCGCCGCTGTTCTTCTACGGCATGGCCGCGCTGATGACCCTGGCGCTCAGGATCGTCGGACGGGTGCCCGGCGCGCGGGTGCGGCTGGCGCTGTTCTGGGCGCTGATGGTGGCAAGCCCGTTCCTGCTGCTGCAGGGCCTTGTGGCCGGCGTCATCGGGCCGGGCCTGCAGGCAGGGCTGGTGGCGCTTGTGGCGGCGGGGGTGTTTCTGGCCGTTCTGGTCGCGGGGTTGCGGGTGGCGGTTGAAGAACCGGCCCCGGCGGCCTAGATAGCGGCCATGACCCCGGACCCCCTTTCCCTCGTCAAGTTCTCGCTGGCCGATCCCGTTGCGGCCGGGCGCGCGCTGCTGGCGCTGAATCCGCCGATGCCGGTGCGCTGGATGCTGCTGGCCGCCGCTGTCAGCACCTCGGTGCTGCTTCTGTATCTGGGCCCGGCGGTGATGGGCGACCTGTCGGCCCTGCCGCCGCCGCTGGGATTCCTCGGCTTGCAGGCGGTGATGAATCTGGTCGTGATCGGCCTGATCACGCGGGTGGGCCGCGCCTTTGGCGGGCAGGACGACTTCGCGGGCGCGCTGTGGCTGGTCGGCTGGATGCAATGGATCACGGTCGTGTTCCTGATCGCGCAGATCGTCGCGATCCTGCTGGTGCCGGTGCTGAACATGCCGGTTGCGATGCTGTCGGTCATGATGTCGATCTGGGTGCTGGTCGGTTACATCTGCGCCCTGCACGGCTTTCGCTCGCGGCTGGCGGTCCTCGCGATGATGATCCTGGTGTTCCTGAGCTTCAGCGTCTTCCTGTCCATGGTGCTGACCCTGCTCGGCGTTGATCCGACGGGAGCCTGACAATGTATGACGTTCAAAAGGTGCGCGCAGACTTCCCGATCCTGTCGCGAACAGTGAACGGCAAGCCTCTGATTTATCTGGACAACGGGGCCTCGGCCCAGAAGCCGCAGGTGGTGATCGAGGCCGTCCGGCAGGCCTATTCGATGGAATATGCGAACGTCCACCGGGGCCTGCATTTCCTGTCGAATCTGGCGACCGACAACTATGAGGCCGTCCGCGGAATTGTCAGACGTTTTCTGAACGCCGCGCATGAGGACGAGATCCTGTTCAATTCCGGCACGACCGAGGGGATCAATCTGGTCTCCTACGGCTGGGCCGCGCCGCGGATGGGGCCGGGGGACGAGATTGTCCTGAGCCTGCTGGAGCACCACGCCAACATCGTGCCCTGGCATTTCCTGCGCGAACGGCAGGGGGTGCGGCTGGTCTGGGTGGAACCCGAGGCTGACGGCAGCCTGGACCCGGCCCGCGTCCTGGCCGCCGTGACCCCGCGAACCCGGCTGATCGCCGTCACGCATATGTCGAACGTGCTGGGAACTGTGGTCGATATCAAGGCCATAGCCGACGGTGCCCGCGCGCTGGGCGTGCCGGTTCTGGCCGATGGCAGCCAGGCCGCGGTGCATGGCCCGGTCGATGTGCAGGCGCTGGGGGTCGATTTCTATCCCATCACCGGGCACAAGCTCTATGGCCCCTCGGGCTCAGGCGCGATCTACATCCGCCGCGAGCGTCAGGCCGAGATGCGCCCCTTTCTGGGCGGCGGCGACATGATCCGCGAGGTCACGCGCGACACTGTCACCTACAACGATCCGCCGCACAAGTTCGAGGCCGGAACCCCTGGAATCGTTCAGCAAATCGGGCTGGGCGTGGCGCTGGAATACCTCATGGCGCTGGGGATGGACAACGTGGCGGCGCATGAAAGGCACCTCGCCGCCTATGCGGCCCGGCGTCTGGGGGGCCTGAATTGGCTGAACGTGCAGGGCAACGCGCCGGGCAAGGGGGGCATCTTCAGCTTCACCATGAACAACGGCGCGCATGCGCATGATATCTCGACAATTCTGGACCGCCGGGGAATCGCCGTGCGGGCCGGCACCCATTGCGCCATGCCGCTGATGGAGCACCTGGGCATCCCCGCCTCGTGCCGGGCCTCGCTGGGGCTCTACAACACCGAAGCCGAAGTCGACGCCCTCGTCGATGCGCTGGAATTCTGCCGCGACCTGTTCGGCTGAATTGCCCGTTGCAGGCCCCGCCCGCCGCCGCTATAGACAGACCACGCTGCACCCGTAGCTCAGCTGGATAGAGTGCTGCCCTCCGAAGGCAGAGGTCACAGGTTCGAATCCTGTCGGGTGCGCCATCCCCTTCACCAATGCGGCGGTCGCTGGTCGGCCAGAGGGATCGCCACGCCCGCGTCGGCGTCGCGTTCGGCCTCGCGCTCGGTCAGGCGCTGGACGCGATGGGTCAGGCGGGCGATCTGGTCGGCCTGGGTGCGCACGATGTCCGACAGGTCCTCGACAGCGCGGGTCAGGTGGGCGAGTTGTTCTTCGATGCTGCGGCTCATGGCGCCATCCTGCGCCGGGGCGGGGCCCGGGTCAACCTTGCCGCGCGCCGCCCCTTGGGCTAAGGACCGCGCAGCCAGAACGGAGGCCCGCGATGAGCGACAAGAAATCCCCCCGCCCCAAGGCCGAGACCCCGAAGGGGTTCCGCGACTATTTCGGGCCCGAGGTGACGGCGCGCAAGGCGATGCTGGACCGCATCGCGGCGGTTTACCATCGCTATGGCTTTGATCCGCTGGAGACTTCGGCGGTGGAAACCGTCGAGGCGCTGGGCAAGTTCCTGCCCGACGTGGACCGCCCGAACGAGGGGGTTTTCGCCTGGCAGGACGAGGACAAGGATTGGCTGGCGCTGCGCTATGACCTGACGGCGCCCCTGGCGCGGGTGGCGGCGCAGTATCGCAATGACCTGCCGTCGCCCTACCGGCGCTATGCGATGGGGCCGGTGTGGCGCAACGAGAAGCCCGGGCCGGGGCGATTCCGGCAGTTCTATCAATGCGATGCGGACACGGTGGGGGCGGCGTCAGTGGCCGCGGACGCCGAGATCTGCGCCATGCTGGCGGATGTTTTCGAGGAGCTGGGGCTGGGCGGCGATTACGTCGTCAAGATCAACAACCGCAAGGTGCTGAACGGCGTGATGGAGGCGGCGGGGGTGCTGGACCCCTCGGACCCCACGAAGTTCGAGGCCGAGCGGGGGATCGTCCTGCGCGCGATCGACAAGCTGGACCGGCTGGGTGAGGACGGCGTGCGCGCGCTGATGGGCGCGGGGCGCAAGGATGAGAGCGGGGATTTCACCAAGGGGGCGGGGCTGAGTGAGGCGCAAGCTGAGTTAATCATTCAATTCTTGAAGGCGGGGCAAGCGCATGTCGCAGCGAGGCAGGCGCGCGCAGCGATTCAAAATGAACAGTTGGCAAACGGTGTAGTTAGTCGGGCCACTTTCGCTGGCCCAAACCCGAACTTTACGGTTCTCGCGACCTTGCGCGGTCTCGTCGGTGGGTCAAAGGTTGGTCAAGAGGGCGTGGATGAACTGCAAGAAATGGCTGAATTGCTTTTCGCGCAACGCTACTATTCAGACCGAATCCTCATCGACCCCTCGGTGGTGCGCGGCCTTGGCTACTACACCGGCCCGGTGTTCGAGGCGGAACTGACCTTCCAGATCACCGACGAAAAGGGCCGTCCGCGCAATTTCGGCTCGGTGGCCGGCGGCGGGCGGTATGATGATCTGGTCAAGCGCTTCACCGGCCAGTCGGTGCCCGCGACCGGCGTCAGCATCGGGGTGGACCGGCTGCTGGCGGCGCTCAACGCCAAGGGGCGGGTGCAGGGGGATGCGACGGGGCCGGTGGTGGTCACGGTCATGGACCGCGAGCGGATGGCCGAGTATCAGCGCATGGTGGGCGAGCTGCGCCGCGCGGGCATCCGGGCCGAGGTCTATCTGGGCAACCCCAAGAACTTTGGCAACCAGTTGAAATACGCCGACAAACGGCGCTCGCCCGTGGCCGTCATCCAGGGCTCGCAGGAGGCCGAACGGGGCGTTGTCATCCTCAAGGACCTGATCCTGGGGGCGCAGATCGCGCAGGACGCCACTCTGGAAGAATGGAAGGGCCGCCCCGCGCAGATCGAGGTGCCGGTGGCCGATCTGGTCAAAGAAGTTGAAAAAATACGTCTGGCCCAGCAAGTTCGGGACTTGCTGGGATGAGTTCCTCCGCACGCGCCGAAGGCCAGCGCCTGTTTGCCGCGTTCCAAGCCTGGGGCGCGGTGCCGGTGGAGACTCCGGTCCTGCAACCCGCGGGCACGCTGCTGGACCTTTACGGCGAGGATATCCGCGCCCGCGCCTATGTGACCCACGACCCGGTGCAGGGCGAGATGATGCTGCGCCCGGATTTCACCGTGCCGGTCGTGCAGGCCCACATGGCCCACGGCGCCGAACCCGCGCGCTATTGCTATCTGGGCGAGGTGTTCCGCCAGCAGCAGGGCGGGCGGGCCAGTGAATATCTGCAGGTGGGCTATGAGGTCTTTGACCGCGAGCAGCCCCTGCGCGCCGATGCCGAGGTTTTCGCCTTGTTCGCCCGCATGTTGCAGGGCCGGGGCCTGCGCGCGGCGACGGGGGATTTCGGCATCCTGATCGCGGCGGTGCGGGGCCTGCCGACCTCCGACACGCGCAAGGCCGCGTTGATGCGGCATCTGTGGCGGCCGGCGCGGTTCCGGGCCTTGCTGGACCGCTACGCAGGCCGCGCGCCGCTGCCCGCAGGGCGTGCGGCGCTGCTGGCGCGGCTGGCCGCGGGTGACCCGGTGGAAAGCCCGGCCCCCCAGATCGGCCTGCGCAGCCGGGCCGAGGTCGAGGCGCGGCTGGCCCGTCTGGCCGAGGATGCGGCGACCCCGGCCATTCCGGGTGCGGTGGTCGAGGCGCTGGACGCGCTTCTGCGCGTGGCCGACAAGGCCCCCGCCGCGCTGGTGCGGATGCGGGCGCTGGCCGGGCAACTGCCCTGGATCACCCCGGCGCTGGACCTGTTCGAGGCGCGCCTCGGCGTGCTGGCCGCGCATTTCGTGGATGTGCAAAGCCTTGATTTCGAAGCCTCCTATGGCCGCACCACGCTGGAATACTACGACGGCTTCGTGTTCGGCTTCTATGCCGAGGGGCGCGACCTGCCGCCTGTCGCCTCAGGCGGGCGCTATGACGCGCTGACGGCGGTGCTGGGGCAGGGCGGTTCGATCCCGGCGGTGGGTGGCGTGATCCGCCCGGGCCTGCTCGTGGAACTGGGGGGCCGGGGATGAGTGTGCGCATCGGGGTGCCCTCGAAGGGCCGGCTGATGGAAAAGACGTTCGAATGGTTCGCCGAACGCGGCCTGACCATGCGCCGCACCGGGGCCGAGCGGGAATATTCCGGCGCGGTGGAAGGGGTGGACGGCGTCTCGCTGGTGCTGCTGTCGGCGTCGGAAATCCCGCGCGAACTGGCCGCCGGGCGCCTGCATCTGGGGGTGACCGGAACCGATCTGGTGCGTGAAACCCTGCCCGACTGGCGCGCCAGCGTGGCGGAATGGGCGCCGATGGGGTTCGGCCATGCCGACCTGATCCTGGCGGTGCCCGAGGCCTGGGTGGATGTCGAAACCCTCGATGACCTTGATGCCGTGGCTGCGGCGTTCCGGGCCGAACATGGCTTTCGCCTGAGGATTGCGACGAAATATCATCGGCTTGTGCGCGAGTATCTGCGCGCGCATGGCGTCGCGGATTATCAGTTGGTGGATTCCCAGGGCGCCACCGAAGGCACGATCCGCAACCTCACCGCCGAGGCCGTGGCCGACATCACCTCGACCGGGGAAACCCTGCGCGCCAACCATCTGAAGATCCTCGATGCGCCGCCGATCCTGCAAAGCCAGGCCACACTGTTTGCCTCGCTGTCGGCGCCTGTGGAGGGCGACGATGCGGCGGTGCTGGCGGCGCTGAAGGGGCGTCTGGCATGACCCTCGAGGGCGTTCAGGACATCCGCGCCGTGGTCTGGGCGCTCGACGGGGTGCTCAACCGCGCGAAACCCGGGGCCTGGGTGCCGCGGGTGGCGCGCGAGCTGGGGATCGACGCGGCGGCGATGGAGCGCGCGGTCTTCCGCCACGACCCCGCCGCGCTGCTGGAAGGGCGCGAGGATGTGCTGGACCGGCTGCAGGACTGGCTGGACGCACAAGGCGCCGATGCCGATGCCGAGGATGTGCTGGAACTCTGGCTGCCCGCCGACCACGACCCCGACCCCGAATTGTCCCGCCTGGTGCAGGCCCTGGCCGAGGCCGGGGTGGTGCAGGCGCTCTGGGTGCAGGCCGACAGCCGCCGCGCCCGCTGGATCGCGCAGGAGAGCGGCTGGGCCGAGCAGGTCGATGCCGTGCTGACCTCGTCCGCCATCGGCGCCGTGATGCCGGCGGCGCTGGCCCCGATCGAGGCGCTGCTGGCGCTGCCCCCCCACCAGATCCTGCTGATCGACAGCCACCCCGCACGGGTGGAGGCCGCCGAAAAGCGCGGCTGGCTGGGCTGGGATTACACGCCGGGCGGGGCGCGCCCGCTGGCCCTGGCGCTGATGCCGCTGCTGGTATGAGGGTGCTGGCCGACTGGACCGCCAGCTACGCCGACCCCCTGCGCGTGCAGGCCGGTCAGGCGGTGGCGCTGTCGGGCCGCGAGGAACTCTGGGAGGGGCACCGCTGGCTCTGGGCCGAGGCGGGGGGCCGCGAGGGCTGGGTGCCCGACGATCTGGTGGTCGAGGGGCGTGCCTTGCGCGACTTTGACGCGCTGGAACTGACCGTCCGGGCGGGCGAGGCGGTGACCGTACTGACCCGCACCCACGGCTGGGTTCTGTGCCGGGCGGGGGATGGCCGGGTGGGCTGGGTGCCGGAGCGGTGTCTGGGGGAGTGACCCGCGGGGCAACGGTGAACGGGCGGACAAGGAAACGCACTGCGTTTCCCCGCCCGGGCGTGTCACGGTGCAACACGACCGTTCCAGCCAGCGATACAGAGGCCAGCGCCCGTCCCGGTGGGCGAGAAGCGCCCGCGTCGCGCGGAACGCGCGCCTCTGGCGCGACGGGCGGGGCGGGCGCTGGCCGGGCCCTTGAGGCCCGGCCGTCTGCGTGAGGCGGGGTCGCGGGGCCTCGGCGATGGCCTCGGCCAAGGGGGCGGGGACGGGCCTTCGAAGGCCCGTGCGTCGCGGCCCGGTTGAAAGAGGTGTTGATGGGGAGGGGGAAGGGTGAGAGAGTGGGGGGACGAAACGGTAAAAAAGGCTGTTGGCGTGTTTTATGATCTTCTCCGATCAATGACAGAACACGATTTTTGGGTTCTGCTTCTAAATATTGAAATTGAAGATCGGGGTCTTGACCTGATCGAAAAATTCTTCTTCTCAGCCTTTGGTGCCTTTGCGGGCGGCTACGTCGCATTTGCGTTCAGAAAAAGAGAGTCTACTCACTCGAAATTGAAGCAGAGATTTGAAGATCTCTCGAG
>Ga0209278_1001544_pt1 | contig 13808 bp, 13 predicted proteins | sample JI81BgreenDNA_FD_187504 | JGI IMG/M metagenome (GOLD analysis project Ga0209278, IMG submission 187504) | Wastewater effluent complex algal communities from Wisconsin, to seasonally profile nutrient transformation and Carbon sequestration -... | ecosystem: Engineered > WWTP > Effluent > Algae... | reverse complement strand
CTTCACGCCATCGGCGATGCGGCGCATGTCGATCGTGGTGGTGGGCGTGCCCTTGCCGGGGCGGAAGGTTTCGGCCTTCAGCACGACATACAGATGGCCATCCTCATGCTCGATGACCTGACCCTTGCGGAAATTGCTCGCGATTTCCTTGACCATGATATCCCCTATGCGCCAACGCGCCTCAAATGTTGCACGCCGTTAGGGCATGGCAGCCCCGTTGTTCAAGGAAAAACATGGAACCGCGCCCCTTCTGGCACACCGATATCCACGCCGACCGCCGGCCGTTCCTGATCGGCCGCAACCGCGTGAAGGCCGCCTTGAGCGCCTGGTTCGCCGATCAGGGCTTCTTGCGCGTCGAATGCGGCGCCGTACAGATCAGCCCCGGCAACGAAACCCACCTGCATGGTTTCCCCGTGCAATGGCGCCCGGAAGGCGGCGTGGAAGCCACACTCTACCTCCACACCAGCCCGGAATTTGCCGCCAAGAAACTGCTGGCCGCCGGCGAAACGCAGATCGTCGATTTCGCCCGCGTCTGGCGCAATGGCGAACAGGGCCCGCTGCACAGCCCCGAATTCACCATGGTGGAATGGTATCGCGCCCATGCTGACTGGACCGCCGTGATCGCCGACACCCTCGCGCTGGCCCGCGCCGCACAAGCCGCCGGCGGCAATGGCGCGCTGCGCTGGCAGGGCCGCCGCTGCGATGCGCTGGCCGAACCGGAAATGATCACCTGCGAACAGGCCTTCGCTACCCACGCCGGCATCGATCTCGCCGCCTGTCTGAACGACCGCGACGCGCTGGCCGCCCAAGTGCAGCGCATCGGCCTGAATGTGCGCGCCGACGATAATTGGAGCGACCTGTTCAGCCGCGTGATCGTGACCATCGAGCCCAAGTTGGGCGAAGGCCGCCTCAGCTTCCTCACCCACTACCCTGTGTGCGAAGCCGCCCTTGCCCGCCCCTGCCCCGGCGATCCACGCTGGGCCGAACGTTTCGAAGCCTATGCCTGCGGCGTCGAACTGGCCAACGGCTTCGGCGAACTCACTGATGCCGCCGAACAACGCCGGCGCTTTGTGGCCGACATGGATGAGAAACAGCGGATTTATGCCCGCCGCTACCCCATCGACGAGGATTTCATCGCGGCCCTCAGCTTTATGCCGCCGGCAAGCGGCGTCGCGCTCGGCTTTGACCGGCTCGCCCTGCTGGCCCTGGGCGGCACCGATATCAGGCAGGTGATCTGGACGCCGTTCCCGGCCAGATGATCCCCGTCATGCTGGCGCATGCCAGCATGACAGCGGGTGGAGATCACGCCCGCACCGTTCCCCCGAAGAATCCCAATTTCACCGCCGGCACCAGGAACAGCGCCACAAACGCCGTGTTGCTCAGCGCATTGATCGGAAACCCTGTCGCCACCGACAGGGCTGAATCCACCACATACCAGATCAGCACCGCCCGGCTGAGCCCGCGCCACACCGCCACATCGGCCCCGCAGGCGCGCCACACCGCCAGCATCGCGCAGCCCCAGCCCAGCATCACCGCGCCCACCAGCGAAACCGAAATCCGCATCCCCGATGCATCAAAGGCGCTGGCATCCACCGCCCCGCCATCGAGGCCGGGCATCCCGGCGCCCGCAAACAGCAGGCCAAAACCGATCGTCATCCACACCCAAACGTGCAGGCAATTTTCCCAGAACGTGCGTGTCATGGCCGAGTCTCCTTTGGCTGACGCCCAAAGATTGAAGCCAAGCGGGAAGCGCTGCAATTACCGGATGGGTAGGAGAGAATGGCCAAGTTTTCACCCTCCAAAATCATGCCCACCCCTACCTCCCACATAATTGCACGCTTGCGCCGCTGTGGCAGACTGACTGAATGGCGACCCGTCCCGATACCTCGGATCCCGGCCCCTTCGGCACCGCGTTGAAGGCGGCGCGCTGCGGCCGGCGGGTGAGCCAGCTGGTGTTGTCGCTCGATGCCGGGGTGAGTGCGCGGCATTTGAGCTTCCTGGAATCCGGGCGGGCGATGCCGAGCCGGGAGATGGTGCTCACCCTGGCGGAGGCGCTGGCCTTGCCGCTATCGGCGCGCAATCATCTGTTGAATGCGGCGGGGTTTGCCAGCGCCTATCCGGCGTCGCCGCTGGCATCGGAGGCGATTGCGCCGTTCCGGGCGATCCTTTCGCAGATGATGGCAAACCATGCGCCGTTTCCGGCCCTGCTGTGTGATCGGCACTGGAATGTGCTGGAGGCCAGCCCGTCGGCGGCGGCGATGCTGTCGCCATTTCTGGTGGGCTGGGATGGCCCGCCCAACGTCTTCCGCCTCACCGCCTGCCACCCGCGCGCGGCTGAGTTCATCGCCAATCTGCCAGAAGTGCTGCACGAAAGCCTGGAACGGTTGGCGCTGGAGCAATCACTGGCCGGTGATGATCCGGTGCTGGCCGATCTGATCGCGGTTACCCGCGCGGCAGCGGCGAAGCACCCCTATCGGGCGCGTACCCGCTCGCCGGTAATGCCAGTGAGTTATCGCGGACCAGGTGGTTTGATGAGTTTCCTGTCAGTGGTGGCCCAATGCGGCACCAGCCAAGATGTGACCGTGCGCGATCTGCGGCTGGAACTGATGTTCCCGGCCGATGAGGCAACGCGGGCGGCGTTTCACCCCTAGCCCGTCACCCCGGCGAAAGCCGGGGCCCATCGCCCCAGCGATCATTCATGCACAATGGTCGGGAGATGGGCCCCGGCTTTCGCCGGGGTGACGGCTATTCGATACGGATCACGCACTTCCCGTCGATCCGCCCGTCCCCCATCGCCGCAAAAGCATCGCGCGCCTCGCTCAACGGCAATTCCAGCCCGATGTGCGGCCGCATATGCACAGCCCGCGCGTCGATCTCCTGAATATGGCGCACACCGGCCGCCGGGTCCTGCCGGCCCTGTTCGCCCGCCCGCACGCCGATCAGGGCGATTTCCTTGAGCAACAGGCGATTAAGCGGCACGCTCTCGCCGCGCCCGCCCACGAACCCGATAATGGCATAACGCCCGCCGCGGCGCAGACACTTCACCAGCGGCATCACCAGCGGCCCGGCGACGGGATCGAACACCAGATCGATATCCTTCACCGGGATCTGCGGGTGTTCGCGATCGACCAGATACGTCTCGTGTGCGCCAGCCTCACGCGCCAGTTGCAGCCGCGCCGCACTCGACGCCACCGCCACGACCTGCGCCCCCATGTGCACCGCCAGTTGCACCGCCGCCCGGCCCATACCGCCGCCAGCGCCAGTCACCAGTACGCGCTCGCCCGGTTGCAAGCGCCCGCGCTCCACCAGGCCAACCCACGCCGTGAGCGCGCCAACGGTGAAGGCAGCAGCTTCGGCTAACGTCAGGCCCTCTGGCACCGGCCGCAGGCCCCGCGCGGGCAGGGTGATGCGTTCGGCCATCAGCCCGCTGCGCGCACCCAGCATCACGGCCTTGCCCACCAGCGCTTCCGCGCCGGGCCCGGCGGCGATCACGGTGCCGCTGCCCTCCGTGCCGGGGATGAACGGCAGGTCCGGTTTGAACTGATACCCGCCCTGCAACATCAGATAATCGGGGAAATTCAAGCTGGCATGGCTCACCGCCACCAGCACTTCGCCCGGGCCGGGAGCGGCGGGTTCGGGCCAATCATCATGGAGCGCGAGGCCCGACAAATCGGGCGACAGGGTGGAGCAGACAGCAGCGCGCATCTTATCCCCGGAACTGCGGCGGTCGCCGCTCAACAAAGGCGGCGGCCCCTTCGGCGAAATCGGCGCCCGCGAACGCTGCCGCAAAGATCGCCAGCGTTTCGGCATCGTCGGCCACCTGCCCATCCAGCACCCGGCGCACGAAACCCTTGGCCGCCTTGGTCGAATGGCGCGAGGCGGCGACGATCGCATCCTTGATGCACGATGGCCCGCCGGCCAGCAGCTCCACAAGCCCAATGCGGTGCGCTTCATCGGCGTCGAGCAATTGCCCGGAAAACAGCATGCGCTTGGCCTGCCCCGGCCCAACCAGATCGACCAGCAGTTTCACATCGTGCAACGGATAGACGATGCCCAGTTTGGACGGCGTGATGCCAAAACGCGCCGATGGCGTGGCAATGCGCAGATCGCAGGCCAGCGCCAGGCCGCAGCCGCCGCCCACCGCGTCGCCTTCCACCCAGGCGATGGTGGGCAAGGGAAAGCGCGTCAGATCATGTTGCGCCTTGTTGATCGCGGCCTGGTTGGCGGCCAGCCATTCGGCATCATCCTTGTTGGCCAGCAATTCGGCGATATCCGCCCCGGCGCAGAACGCCCCGCCGGGATGTGCGGCCTGCACCAGCAGCAGGCGCAGATCGGGCAGGCTGGCGGCCTGTTCCAACAGCCGCGGCAGCGCGTGCCACATGGCCAGCGTGAAGGCGTTGCGCTTGTCGGCGCGGTCGATCAGCAGACGGGCAATCGGGCCATCATGTTCCAGGCGCAGGCTCATGGCGCATCTCCCAATCCCGGCACCGGGCCGGGTGCATAGGTCTCGCCCCCAAAGCGGATGGCCGGTGCAATCTGGTGGCCGGCGATCAGCCCGCGTTCGGCCACATGAGGTTGCGCCAGCGCTTCGGCGAAATCCAGCACCGGGGCATAGGCGACGTCGATATCGTGCATGAACGCATCCCATTCATCGCGGCTGCGGGTGCGGAACGTGTCGCGCAGGAAGACGATCAGCGGGGCTTGGGCCTCACCCGCTTCGGCTTCGGCCAGCGCGATCAGATCAGGCCGGCCCAGTGCAGTGAGCAGGGCGCGGGCAAACTTGATCTCGCGCCCGCCCAGCACGACGTGGCGGCCATCGGCGGTTTCATAGACATTGTAGAACCCCGCCCCGCCCAAAGACCGCTGGTTGCTGGAATTCGGCGAAGGCCCACCCGCCAGCGCGCTGCCGGCGATGTGGGCGCCCCACGGCAACAGGCTATCGAACATGGCGATATCGATGTAGTCGCCCTGCCCCGTCCGTTCCCGCCCGATCAGCGCCATCAGCACAGCGGCCAGCCCGGTCAGCCCCGCCGCCACATCGGCTGCCGGCACGCCGGGCACGGCCGGGGTACAATCCGGGGCATCATTCACGCTCAGGAAACCGGCCAGTGCCTGCACCGCCATGTCGTGCGCCGGATGGTGCGCCAGCGCGCCGGTCTGGCCAAAGGCGGAAATCGAACAATACACGATGCGCGGGTTGAGCGCCCGCACCGCGTCCCAGCCGAAGCCAAGGCGCGCCATCACACCGGGGCGGAAGCCTTCCACGAACACGTCTGCATTGCGGATCAGATCGGCCAGCGCCGCTTTGCCGGCCTCGCTCTTCAGATCGAGCACTACGCTGGACTTGCCGCGATTGAGATTGGCAAACCAGATGCTGTGGCCATCGGCGAACGGGCCTTGCGTGCGGGCGGGATCGCCGGCCGCCGCTTCGACCTTGATCACTTCCGCCCCCTGATCGGCCATCATCACGGTCAGCATCGGGCCGGGCAGGAACATGCTGAGATCGATAACGCGGATGCCGGAAAGCTTGCCCATGCTGCAATCCACTCCGGCGCGGCCCGCGCGTCAACCTGCGACTGTGGCAGGCCTCAATAGATTGCATCCAGGCTCAACCCGCTCATGCCGAGCTTGTCGAGGCACGCACCATAACCAGCGCGTGCCTCGACAAGCTCGGCATGAGCGGGTTTGGTGCTTGAAACTCGCAAGACTTTTGGTTCAGGCCAGCGCCGCCGCAATCGCCCGGTTGGTCTCGGCGGCGGCATCCAGCGGCGCCAGATGGCCACCACCGCGAATGAGCCCCGTCGCCAGCCCCGCCTGCCCCAGCGCATCCACCACAGCGCGCCGCCACGGCGTGTCATCCTCGCCGGCCAGCGCGGTTGCTGGCACGCTGATCCGCCGCACATCATCCAGCGTCACCGTCAACGCCCGCCCCGGCGCTGCCAGATCACGGCCATCGTACCGCGCCAGCATCGCCGCCATCGCCGCGCGCACTTCCGGGCGGCCGGCGGTGAGCGGGTGGGCCAGCCACAATTGGCGCATCTCGGCCAGTTTCCCGGCGCGGGCCAGCATCGCCATCTCGGCGGCTGGCACGGTTTCGGGTGGCACGGGCAATTCGGCATCAATGGGCGCGCCGATAGCCACCACGCGCTCCAGCCCAGCGGGCCGGTGCGCCGCATGCGCCAAAGCCACCTTGCCGCCCTGGCTCAACCCAACCAGCGAATAGCGCGCCAGCCCCAGCGCCGCCGCAACCCGCGCCACATCGGCCGGCTCCTCCGCCAGATCCGCCGGCGCGGTGGATTCGCCAAAGCCGCGCCGATCCACCGCCACCAGCGTGAAGCGGTGGGTCAGTGGCGCCTGCCCGCGCCACTGCCGCCGGTCCAGCGTCCAGCCATGCCAGAGGAGGACGGCCGGCCCTGTTCCGGCCACCTCCACAACAAGTTCGCCGCCGGGTACCGCAACGCGGCAGACCCTCCCGGCGGCGAAAGCGCCATCCGCACGGCAATGCACACGTGGGGACGGCGCCAGGCTGGTCACGCGGCGCTGCGATAGGGGTTGTTGTTGCGGTGATCGCCGGCCAGCCAGCGCTTCAGATCGGCATGGGCATTGGCGCGGCGCTCAGCGTCGATCTGCGGTTCCAGCGCGCTGGGCGTGTCGCAGGTGAATTCGACGATCATGCCATTGGGATCAACCACATAGACCGAACGGCAATAGCCATGTTCCAGCACATAGGTCTGCGGCTCGCTGATGCCGGCGGCCTTGATGCGGGCTTCCAGATCGGCCTGGGTCGGCGCATCCACATGCAGGGCGACATGGATGAACGGGCTGGAGGGAATATCCGGCCCGAATTCGGCCTGATCATCGGCATCGGCAAACTGGAAGAACGCCAGGCACGAACCATCATTGAGCTCGAAGAACACGTGGCAATAGGTGCGCAGCTTGCCGAACAGCTCGTCCTGCTCTGTCCAGGTCGCAATCAGCGGCAGGCCGATCACGTCTTCATAGAAAGCCCGCGTGGCTTCCAGATCCTTGGTCACATAAGCAGTGTGATGCAGCCGGTTCGGGCGACGGGTGATGGTCATGTTGGTCTCCTCCTCCCCAAAGGATACTCAGCCAAACAGCTTTTTCGCAATCTCGGCGGTGTGCCTGCCCTGGAAACGCGCGCCATCCAGTTCGTTGGCGCTCGGTTGCCGGCTGCCATCACCGGCAGCCAGCGTGGAGGCGCCATAGGGCGTGCCACCGCTGATTTCGGTCATGATCGTGTTGCCGGCAAAGCTGTAGGGCAGGCCCACGATGATCATGCCATGGTGCAGCAGGGTGGTGTGGATGCTGGTGAGCGTGGTTTCCTGGCCGCCGTGCTGGCTGGCAGTCGAAACAAACGCGCCGCCCAGCTTGCCGATCAGCGCGCCCTTGGCCCACAGGCCGCCGGTCTGATCGAGGAAATTACGCATCTGGGCGGCCATGTTGCCGAAACGGGTCGGCGTGCCGATGATGATCGCATCATAATCGGCCAGCTCGTTCGGATCGGCGATGGGGGCACCCTGCTCCACCTTGTAGTGGAAGGCCGCAGCGGTATCGGCAGGCACCAGTTCCGGCACCCGCTTCACCACGGCTTCCACACCATCAACGCTGGCTGCGCCCTCGGCCACGGCATTGGCCATGGTTTCGACATGACCCCACGAGGAGTAATAGAGAACGAGAACGCGGGCCATGTGAGTGCCTTTCAGATCAGAAGTTGAAGCTGGCTTCGATGCCGTAACGGCGCGGGCGGGCCTTGAACACGAAACCACCCGGCGAGAATTCGGCGTTGTAGATTTCGTTGAACAAATTCTGGCTGAACGCCGTGATGCTCCAGCGCCTGTTCGACACGCCCAGGCGGGCATCGACGATGTTCACCGGGTTGCGCGACGTGCTGTTTTCCACATCCCACCAGGTGCGGCCGGTGCGGCGATAATCAACGCGGGCATTGAGATCGAGATCGTCGCTGATCGGCGTCACATAGTTGATGCCGGCGTTCAGCGTGTAACGGCTGATCAGCGGCAGTTCGTTGCCGATGGCAGCCGGATTGCCGAACTGCTTGATATTGCTGTCGGTATAACCAAGGCCAAGGCTGATATCGAGGCCCTTGGTCGGACGCAGGGTCAAGTCGGCTTCAAAGCCCTTGATCTGCGCCAGCGGCACGTTGCCCAGATTCTGCGTCGAGTTTGCAGCCAGGAACACGAAGAAATAGCTGTTTTCCGTGCGCGTGGTGAAGGCAGCGGTGTTGAAGGTGAGCAGGCGATCATCCGTCTGCGTCTTCAGGCCGATTTCGAAGGTTTCGGCCACTTCGGCGTTGAACACATCGTTCACGCCCACGATGCCGTTGCTGGCGGCAACACCGCCCACGCCGGTCTGGTTGAAACCACCCGAACGGAAACCGCGGCTCCAGCCACCATACAGCGTGACATTGTCCACCGGCTTGTAGGTGATGGTCACCTTGGGCTGCCAGCTCTGGAAGCTGCGCTCACGCACTTCGCCGGTGCGGCCCTGCGGGAAGCCGGGCACGTTGGGCAGGAAGTTGGTCGGGGTCAGCGTGGTGTTCTCGCGGTTATCGCGGTCATAGCGCAGCGAGGCATCGATGCGCAGCTGCTCGTTCACCTTCCAGCTGGTGTTGGCGAACACGGCCCAGGCGAAATTGTCCTGAGAATCGGCGAGGAAGCTGAACTGCGGGTTCAGCGCGTTGGTGCTGGGAGTGCGGAATACCGGGAACACACCGTTGTTGGTATCGATCATGTTGCCGGTGGAAATGAAGCGCTTGGTGCCGACCATGTAGGTACCAACGGTGAACTGCACCGGCTTGTCGGCCGGCGATTCATAGCGAAACTCGTTCGACCAGGCGTCAACTTCGAGGAACTGGCTCTGGTTGAGGTCAAAACCGTTGCCAGCGCCAAAGATGCCTTCGAACAGGTTGAAGAAGAAGCTCTGCGGGATCGGCTTGAAGTCAAAGGCGTCGCCGGTCAGCACTTCGGTCAGCCGGTCATAGCTGAACACGTTCTGCACACTGCCCCAATCGCCGCTGTAACGCACCTTCAGGGCGGCGTTCCACATCTCGCGGTCGTTCTGGCCACGGTTGTTCACCTGCACCGGCAGGCTGGTGTCGTTCACATCATTGACGATGTTGAAATACAGCGCCTGCGTCTGCAGGTTGGAATAGGCGACGCGCAGATCGACATCCAGGCCTTCCGCCGGGGTCCACAACAGATTGCCGCGCAGGTTCAGATCCTTGATCGGATCGGCCTTCTCATTCAGGAACGTGTTCTGGATGAAACCATCGGTATCATACCAGCTGCCCGACAGGCGGAACTTCAGGTTTTCGGCGATCGGGCCGGAAACATTGCCGCGCACATAATAGCCAAAGCCATTGTCCACACCGCCGGTGATCTTGCCGCTCAATTCGTCGGTGGGCGCCTTGGACTTGATGATGATGGCGCCGCCGATGGCGTTGCGGCCATACAGGCCGCCCTGCGGGCCCTTCAGCACTTCGATCTGCTCGATATCGAACAATTCCTGATTGAACTGGGCCGGGTTCACCTGCTGGATGCCGTCCACGATCACGGCCACGCTCGGCTCGCTGTTGCGGGCCTGGGTGATGCCGCGGATGATGACGAAGGCGTTGCCGGCGTTCTGCGTCTCAACCAGGTTGACGTTGCTGGTCAGCCCGATGAAGTCACCCGGACGCTCGATGCCGGCGGCCTGGATGGCGACGCTGTTGAACGCGGTGATCGCGGCAGGCGTGTTCTGCACCGTATCGGCGCGGCGGGTGGCGGTGACGATGATCTCACCCGAATCTTCGGTGGTCGCGGCGGTTTGGGCGAAGGCGGGCATCGCAGCAAGCGCGAGAGCGGAAACACTGGCCAGGCGCATTGCGTGACGGGCGAACTTGATCTGCATGGAAACTGCCTCCCCTGTGATGACGGCCACGGCTGTTTGCCGCCGCTGCCGCCTGGTGCCGCCGAATGAAAACCGACAGCCTGTTGACCTGACCGGCGCTTAACCCTTCGCCATGCGAAGTCAAGTTCGATATGCGAAACTCAGCGCGGCAGTTGGCCGCTGTGGCGCGCCTGCAACGGTCTGCATCTGGTGCCGCCAGCGCCCGCCAGCACCCGCCAGCCCGCCGGCACTGGCCGGCAGCGGACCGCCACACGCCGGCAGCAGCCGTACAGCGTTCGGCGGCATTCGCGCATCAACTGCCGGAAAGCGACCGTGCCAATTGGGGAAACCGCCGCAGTTCGCTGGCGATGTTGGCCGCCGCATCGGCCAGCAGCGGCAGGCGGGTGCGCACCAATTCATCCTGGCTGATGCGGGTGGTGCTGGTGGAACAATTGATGGCGCCAACCACCTGGCCGGCCACGTCGAACAGCGGCACCGCCACCGAAACGATGCCATAATCCAGTTCATCGAGCGCACTGTCGTAACGGCGTTCCCGAATGGTCTGCAGGCGGGTGCGGAAACTGTCGGGATCGGTAATGGTGCGCTCTGTCAGGCGTGGCAGCGGGCCGCCGGCCAGATAGGCATCAATCGCGGCATCCCCTTGAAAGGCAATGATCACCTTGCCCATCGACGTGGCATTCAACGGAAAACGCGTGCCGACCCCAGCGCCCAGGCGGATGCGGCGGTTGGACGGGATGTGGCAGACATACAGGATCTCGCGGCCGGACCGCACGGCAAGGCTCACGGAATCGCCGGTCGCCTGGCCCAGCGCCTGCAACGGCGGCACCGCGATGGTTTCAATGTTCATCGAGGAGAGATAGGCCGAACCGAAGGTCAGCACCTCGGGCGTCAGCAGGAAACGGCGGCCATCCTGACGGATATAGCCCAGCGCAACCAGCGTGTTGAGGCAGCGCCTTGCTACGGCAGGGGAAAGATCGGTCGCCGCCGCAACCTCCGAAAGCGCCATTTCCGGACGGGTCGCATCAAAGGCGCGCAGCACCGACAGGCCGCGCTCCAGCGTGGAGAGATATTCGGGATCCTTGTCGGTGCCGGCCATCGAATTTCCTCGCAGCAAAACCAATCCGCTCATGCCGAGCTTGTCGAGGCACGCACTGACTGTGGTGCGTGCCTCGACAAGCTCGGCATGAGCGGATTTTTGCCTTCAATCAACCGGCAGATGGCTCATTCAGCCGCTTCAGCGCCCAGAGTGCGAATGGGGCCAAGAATGACCTCATTGTCCTGCCCCAGCAGCGGCGGTGCCGTCACAGAAAGGCTGCGCTGGCCATCGAAGCTGATCGGCGAGCGAATGGTGCGGAATTCGCCCATCGGGCCGGGCGCCGACACTTCCAGCTGCAGATGCTTGGCCTGCTCATTCTCCAGCACTTCCACGCTGGTGGCGACCGCGGCTGACGGCACTTCAAGGCGGCGCAGCGTGGCCAGCCATTCATTCCGGGGCCGGCTGGCAAACACCGGCGCCAGATGGGCCACCACATCTTCATAATGCGCGATGCGGGCATTGCGGTCGGCAAAGGCCGGCAACTTCAGCATGTCGGGCTGGCCCACGGCTTCGGCCAGATTCTCCCAGAACTTGGGCGGGCTGCTCATGTGCAGCGCCAGCCACAGGCCATCGCTGCACTGGAACACATAGGATTGCGACACCTGCGGCCGGCTGTAGGCGTCCATCACCTGATCGGCGGCGAAAAGATGCGTGAAATCATCAAGGTTGAAGTGCGCCATGGCTTCGAACATCGAGGTTTCGACCAGGCGTCCCTGCCCCGTCGTGGCCCGCTGCAGCAACGCGGCGAGCACGCCCTGCGCGGTGTAGAAGCCAGTCATCATGTCGCCAATGGCCGGGCCAACCACGCGCGGATGCACGGGGTTGACCAGCAGGCGCAGGAAGCCGGACGCGGCCTGAGCGACGGTATCGAACGCCGGGCGATCGGCATCGGGGCCGGTTGCGCCGAAGCCCGAAATGCTGGCGTACACCAGGCGCGGATTGATCGCGTGCAGACGCTCCCAATCGACGCCAAGCTTCCTGGCGACGCCGGGGCGGAAATTCTGGATGAACACATCGGCTTCGGCCACCAGCGCATCGAACGCCGCCAGATCATCGGCACCGCGGGTATCGAGCGTGACCGATTGCTTGTTGCGGTTCCACGTCTGGAAATGCGGGCTGTACAGCGTGCCCTTGAAAGCCCGGAACGGATCCCCACTTCCCGGCTGTTCAATCTTGATAACACGGGCGCCCAGATCGGCCAGCAGCATGCCGGCACACGGCCCGGTGATGAAGGTGCCCATTTCCAGCACCGTCACCCCGGCCAGCGGCAGATTAGCGGATTGCGTGTTTGCGTCCGTTTGCATTGCAGAATCCCTGCACCAAAAGCGTGAAATTCGGGCCGCTGTAGGATGTCTCCAACAGCCAACCACGCTTGCTGTTCCTAAACTTTTCGCATATCGAAGGCAAGTTCGTATTTCGAAGATTAGGACCCATCATGCGCATCGGCAAGCAGGACGCCCCTTTCACCGCCATCTGCACATCAGATGCCCACAGCATCACCGTGCGCGGCCATGATCTGGTGGGCAGCATCATCGGCAACACCGATTTCACCAGCTATTTCTGGCTCTTGGTGACCGGCCAACTGCCGACAGACAAACAGAAATTCTTTGCAAACGCCGTGCTGTGCGCCATCGCCGAACATGGCCTTGTACCCTCCGTCGTCGCCACCCGCATGACCTATGCCGCCGCGCCGGAAGCCTTCCACGGCGCCGTCGCCGCCGGCCTGTTGGGCTGCGGCAGCGTGGTGCTGGGCTCAGCCGAAGTCGCCGGGCGGTTCCTGGCACAAGTGGTTGAATCAAATGACCCCGCCGAAGCGATCAAGGCCCTGCGCGCTGAAAAGAAGGCGATCCCCGGCTTTGGCCACCCGCAGCACAGCGAAGGCGACCCGCGCGCCAATCTGCTGCTCAAACTCGCTGCCGAGCACGGCATCGAAGGCCCTCATATCGCAGCACTTTACGCCATCCAGGCCGCCCTGCCCGGCACCATTGGCCGCGCCCTGCCGATCAACGTCAACGGCGCCATCCCGGCTGTGATGCTCGATGTCGGCTTCCCGCTGGCCGCCCTGAAGGGCATCTCCCTGCTTGCCCGCACCGCCAGCCTGATCGCCCACCTGCAGGAAGAGACAGAACGTCCGATCGGCTTCATCATGTCAGGTGCGGGGGCTGCCGCAATCGCCTATGATGGGCTTGAACGCGCATAAACAGGGGAGATTCCAGCATGTTGTTCCCAACCTCGCTCGTCGGCAGCTATCCGCAGCCCGATTGGCTGATCGACCGCGCCAAGTTGGCCGGCCGCTTCCCGCCGCGGGTGCGAGCGCTGGAATTGTGGCGGGTGGCGCCTGAATATCTGGCCCAGGCCCAGGATGATGCGACGATCATCGCCATCCGCGATCAGGAACGCGCCGGGCTGGACATCATTACCGACGGCGAGATGCGGCGAGAGAGCTATTCCAACCGCTTCGCCACGGCGCTGGACGGTGTTGATCTGGATAATCCCGGCTCTGCCCTGGATCGCTCAGGCCACCCCAACCCGGTGCCACGCGTGACAGGCCGCATCCGCCGCCGTCACGCCGTGGAAGTGCGCGACGTGCAGTTCCTGCGCGCCAACACCGATCGCCGCATCAAGATCACCGTGCCCGGTCCGTTCACCATGAGCTGCCAAGCCCAGAACGACTTCTACGCCAGCGAGCGCGAGATGGCGCTGGATTACGCGGCGGCCGTAAATGCCGAGATTCGCGATCTTTTTGCGGCCGGCGCCGATGTCGTGCAGATCGATGAGCCTTACA
>Ga0209278_1001543_pt1 | contig 13809 bp, 6 predicted proteins | sample JI81BgreenDNA_FD_187504 | JGI IMG/M metagenome (GOLD analysis project Ga0209278, IMG submission 187504) | Wastewater effluent complex algal communities from Wisconsin, to seasonally profile nutrient transformation and Carbon sequestration -... | ecosystem: Engineered > WWTP > Effluent > Algae... | reverse complement strand
GAAAGGATGCTCTGGAGGCGATTGAAAGGCTGAATCCGAATGTGTTGGCGATCGATATCGGGATGCAGGCCCTTGATGGAGAGGCTTTGCTGCAACAAGTGCGATCGCGGATGGTGGACAGGGAAATTCCGGCGTTGGCCTTCACGGCGGTTGGTAGGGTAGAGGAACGGGTACGGGCACTGCAGGAAGGTTTTCAAATTTATGTACCCAAGCCGATCGAGCCTGCTGAGTTGGTGGCGGTGGTGGCAAGTTTGGCGGGACGCCGGAAGGATTTTAGATTTTAGATTTTAGATTTTAGATTGACTCGGCGATGACGGATGTCGTAACTACAAACCAATTTTCTTGCATTCGAGCGATCGGATAATTCCTAGGACTAAGGCTAACTGGCACTAGATACTTAAAATTTAAGCTTTATTTGCGAGACTTGCCCGGTTGTCCTAATCCTGCCGAAAAACTTTTTTTAGTATTAGTTAGACTTAGAGCTAATTTGTCAAGTCCCGAAAGTTATGAATTTAATTTAGGTCACAGTGTGTAGTTTTTGATACTGATAGCAGTTTCTCAAAGGAATGCAACTGTAGACAAGTTTCAAACCCTGATAATCATCAGTAGTCGGACTTCTCAAATCTCAAATCTCAAATCTCAAATCTCAAATCGATAGATTCTAAGGAATGAGAATTAAATAACTTCCACAAGATTGTGGGACGGGCGGGACGCCCATCCCACAATAACAATTAAAATTGTAAGTTATTAAATTCGCGATCCTAAGTTACACTTAACCTAATTTGTCATACCCCAAAAGTTATAAATTTAATTTAAGTCAAAGTTTTTAGCTTTTGATCAGAGGTGCAGGGACGATCGCCCATCACACTATCTCCTCAAATATCAAGTTCAGCAACCAGATGCTTCATGAGAAAAATATGCGGCCGGCGTAAATGCTTCTAACACGCCTCTATTGCCCGCCCTGCAAAGATTTTTGGTTTTTTGGATGTGGACTTATCGCCCGCTTCCCACTATCTATGGCTAGATACCAATTGCACCCGACCGGCATCCATTTCATCCATTAATAACTCTAAAGCCTCATAATCAATATCCGAGATGTACCCCAAACGGGTGAGCTCGTAGTTGATTTCGTTTTCAATGTCAGGCGTCAACTGCTTAATGTAGAGGGCTTTTTCTACAAGTTGACGAATAGCATGAGTTGCTTGCATAGTAAGTCGGAGAACTCCGTACATTTTTATTCTCCTCTGAAGTGTCTAGCAAACAGGTGATCTAGATCAGAACTCACAAGTGATTTAAATTACAATGTTCAGTTTTATCTAACAGCTAGGGCCAAGTCGATCGCAATTTTTATAGTTACCAAGACTCAACCTGCAGGTATCAATAAAAAATAGTATAGTAGCTTACGTTTCCTCCCCAAATCTTATGCAAAACTTCATAAAAAAGAGTCAATAAATAAAGATTCAGTAAAACTACTGACAACAACTGGTCAGTTTGCCTCGGATTAAGTTAGGCTCAGAGGAATCAAGTAGGTTTAGGCTTACATCCGTCCAGCGCAGTAGTTGAAAATACGTAGCAATCATAGGTTTGACATATGCAGACACTTCTTGCCCATAAACCAATTACGGTGATTCGACCCCTAGACTACCTGAATGCAGCCACCTGCGGAGAATTCGGCGTACAACTAATGACAGCAATTGCAGCCCCCGGTGTTGTATCGGTACTCGTAGATTTGGACGCGGTAAAATTTATTGACAGTGCAGGTTTGATGGCATTGGTTTCGGGCCTCAAGCAGGCGAAAAAAATGGGGCGCAGGTTTAGTCTTTGCTCGGTATCCCCTGGGATTAAGATGATTCTGGAACTCAGCCAACTGGATCGAGTGTTTGAGATATTTGAAAATGTCGATAGCTTTGAAGCCGAAAACTCCTGCGTAAAACAACACTGATAGAGCCTCCTGGGCGACGAGAACAGGCAAAAAAACACAGCAAATTCGGTTAAATGCCCGAAAAGACAGACGACTGTCGTTGGCGTGTTGGCAGATTTTAAGGTAGGCTGCTTAAGAGTCGCAACTATTTAGCGAGTCGAGCCGTGGCAGTAAAAGTCGAAGAATTACTTACAGCAGAGATTAATCAGCCTGCTCGTTATCTGGGAAACGAATTGGGGGCGACGCACAAGCCTTGGGACGCGGCGTCTGTGCGCTGGGTTCTCACTTACCCAGAAGTTTATGAAGTTGGTGCTTCCAATCTGGGGCACATCATCCTTTACAACATTTTGAACGCAGGGCCGAGACAGTTGTGCGATCGGGCTTATTTGCCCGCCGCCGACTTGGCAGCAAAACTGCGATCGACCAAAACTCCGCTGTTTGCCGTAGAATCGAGGCGATCGCTCACAGAATTTGATATTCTGGGCTTCAGCCTCAGCTACGAACTCGGAGCCACAAACATTCTGGAAATGCTGGATTTAGCCGGCATTCCCCTAACTTGGCAAGAAAGAGCGACCAATCCCCAAAACGGTCAAATGCCACTGATTTTTGCTGGCGGGCAAACGGCAACTTCCAACCCCGAACCCTACGCAGACTTTTTTGACTTCATCGCTTTGGGAGATGGAGAAGAGTTGCTGCCAGAAATTGGCTTGATTTTGGCAGAAGGCAAAACAAATAATTTGAGCCGAGAAGCATTGCTGCTGGATTTAGCGCAAATTCCAGGCGTCTACGTCCCGCAATTCTACGATATGGCGGCCGACGGTTCCGTTCATCCCAACCGCCCGCAAGTTCCAGAACGAATTCTGCGCCGCGTGGCAACTCCGATACCAGCTTATTCGATCGGCCTGGTTCCCTACGTCCAAACAGTACACGACAGGCTGACAGTAGAAATCCGCCGGGGATGCACTCGCGGCTGTCGCTTCTGTCAGCCGGGAATGCTGACTCGCCCCGCGCGCGATGTCGAACCGCAGCAAGTCGTAGAGGCGATCGAACAGGGGATGCAAGCCACCGGGCACAGCGAGTTTTCCCTGCTTTCCCTCAGTTGTTCCGACTATCTGGCACTCCCAGCAGTCGGCATGGAAATCAAAAATCGCCTGAAAGATAAAAATATTTCTCTGTCTCTACCCAGCCAGCGGGTTGACAGATTTGACGATAATATTGCCGACATTCTCGGCGGTACGCGACAAGGCGGTTTGACTTTTGCGCCGGAAGCTGGTACTCAGCGGATGCGCGACATCGTTAACAAAGGTTTGACCAACGAAGAATTGCTTCGGGGTGTCAAAACTGCGGTCGATCGCGGCTGGGATAAAATCAAGCTGTATTTTATGATCGGTTTGCCGGGAGAAACAGATTTTGATGTTCTCGGCATCGCCGAAACAGTCCGCTGGCTGCACAGGGAATGCAGGATCAATGGCCGGCGGGGACTGAATTTTAACTTGACAATTTCTAATTTTACCCCTAAGCCTCACACTCCTTTTCAGTGGCACTCGGTTTCTACTGCTGAGTTTTCCCGCAAGCAAAAACTCCTGAAGGAAGAGTTTCGGGGGATGCGGGGCGTCAAGGTGAATTACACTGATGTGCGGATTTCGGCAATGGAGGATTTTGTCGGACGGGGCGATCGACGTTTGGGCGCTGTAGTCCGCCGCGCTTGGGAACTTGGCGCGGGTATGGATGCGTGGTGGGAAAGCTTGGATCAGGCTTACAAAGCTTGGACTCAGGCGATAGATGAGTCGGGCCTTACCTGGAAATACCGCCAAGTCGAAAGCGGCGAGTGGAATCTTTTTGATAAGGAAGAGGAGCACGACACGGATGCGGACACGGATACACGGATGAATTTGACGGCGGGGGCGGGCACGGGGGCACCGCTTCTACTGGATCAACCTTTGCCTTGGGATCATTTAGATACGGGAATCGACAAAAACTGGCTGAAAATTGACTTGCAAAAGGCTTTGGAAGCAGCGACGGTTCCCGACTGTTCCTTTGAAGGGTGTTCGCGCTGCGGGGTTTGTGGCACCGATTTCGGACACAATGTGGTTGTGGATGCGCTGCCAATTCCTGAGTTTGCTGGGGAGTTTGTCCCGAATACGGAGCGGAAACAGCGTTTGCGGGTTTGGTTCGGGAAGGTGGGCGATATGGCTTTGGTTGGTCATTTGGATTTGATCCGATTGTTCGATCGAGTAGTCCGCAGAGCCGATTTGCCGATTTCGTTTACCGGCGGGTTTCACCCGAACCCTCGGATTTCTCTGGCAAATGCTCTGCCTCTGGGTGTTACCAGCACTGGGGAAATTGCCGACTTTGAGCTCACTGAGTCGATCGATATTGAGAGTTTTCGGGAAAAGTTGGCCGCTAAGCTGCCGGAAAATATTCCGATTTACAAGGTTGAGTCGATCGATCTTAAGGCTCCTTCTGCTAACCAGTTGTTAGAAGCAGCGGAGTACGTGATTACTGTGGCTTTAGGGGGTTCGCTGACAGAAAATGGCGAATTAGACCATGAAAATTCTGCTCCTGTCTCCGTGGCTCCTGATGCCAACTGGGAAGCTTGGGTCAAGACGATCGCCGAAACCGAGGCTTTTTGGCGCGTGCATACTACTAAGTCGGGAAAGACGAAGGATGTCAATTTGCGCGATCGGCTGCACAAACTAGAACTTGTAGAGCACAAACCCGACAGCAGCACATCTGCTAGGGGTGCTACATCCGAAGGTAGAGCCGTCTTGCGGTTTACCGGCAGTTGTCGCAGCGATGGCAACTTGCTAAAGCCAGAACATATTGTGTTCATGCTCGAACAAGTCAGCCAGCAGGAAATTCAGCTTCTACAGGTTGAGCGTAGTCAGCTAATCCTGGGTTATGGTTAAAATAGGGAAGCCGCGGTGGAATATTTCACCTTCGGCTTTCGATCGGGATGTGTCGTTTCACGCTATAATCGCTTGTTATGGAAGCCGCGGTGGCTCGAGCGCTTTAGTCGCTCGCCGCCCTCGTCAACCAGCAACGCGGGCTGGGTGCAATTTGCTTCTGTTCAAGACTTTAAGCCTTTTTGTTGTACATTCACGGGCTAAATCTAGCGCCAAACCCGCCGGAGCGGGGTCTGAACCAAATTTAGCGATTAATTTCGATCGACTGGTTGTCGGTGGTCGGCTTATTCAAAAATTTTACGGTTCAAACCGCAGAGCGGGTATTCAACAATAAATGTTTTTGGCGGGTCAAAAAACGGAGATAAGCCCCCGACTTAAGTCGTGGAGAACCAAAAATTTTAGACTTTAGATTAAAGTTCCAGCTCCCAGATTCATCTGTGGAGTAAATCTAAAATCTAAAATCTAAAATCTAAAATCTAAAATCGACTGACCCGTCAAAAAACGGAGATAAGCCCCCGACTTAAGTCGTGAAGAACCAAAAATTTTAGATTTTAGACTCTAGTTCAATCTCCTAGATTCATCTGTGGAGTAAATCTAAAATCTAAAATCTAAAATCTAAAATCGACTGACCCGTCAACAAACGGAGATAAGCCCCCGACTTAATTCGTGGAGAACCAAAAATTTTAGATTTTAGACTCTAGTTAAATGTCCCAGATTCATCTGTGGAGTAAATCTAAAATCTAAAATCTAAAATCTAAAATCGACTGACTAGGTTTTAGGGTTGGCAGGGGCGGAGGTTGCAGTCGAATGCCAAGCTGCGGTATGTTGAGTGCGATCGCACAAGAATTCAACAAAAGTCCTTACGCTTTCACTCCTACCTACTTTCCCTCAAAACCAGCCCTCAACCACCACGCAAGCGGAGTTATCAGTTCGTAGTGTTAAGTTGTGTGTTAAGAAATTAGTACGGTGTCAATGAATTTATTCGCGCTCGTTCAAAGGAAGAGTTGTAAGTGTTGAATTTTGAGTATTGATTTCGCAATTGTCAACTCAAATCTCAATATTGCTAACTCGATAAAAGCCTCCTTATTTCTATCTCTCAGATTTATCTGCTGAGCATAACTCATAACTCTGTACGGGCGGGTTTAACTACTTTATCTGTAACAGTTAACAGTGAACAGTCAATAGTTAACAGTTAACAGTGAACGGTCAACAGTTAACTTTCTTTCCACCCTGCACCAACTCACAGCTAATAACTCTTCAAGCTACTACTAATTACAGTCTAAGTCAGAGGCACTATGAGTGCGTAAGTGTCTCTAACTTGCTGCCAGTTTTTTGAGGAAATTGAATGACAAAGCAGATAGTTATAGCAGAGCAGCATCGCATTGCTGCCGTATTTTCAGAAGATCAAATCCAAGAACTTGTGGTAGCCACAGGCAGCCACCAAGTCAGTGACATTTACTTGGGAATTGTTGAAAATGTACTCCCTGGGATAGATGCGGCCTTCGTCAATATTGGCGACCCAGAACGTAACGGGTTTATGCACGTCACAGACCTCGGCCCGCTGCGCCTTAAACGCTCGGCAGGAGCAATTACAGAACTCCTGACCCCCCAGCAGAAAGTGGTGGTACAGGTAATGAAAGAACCGACGGGCAGCAAAGGCCCCCGGCTAACAGGCAACATTACCCTGCCCGGCCGCTATTTGGTACTGATGCCCTACGGCAGGGGAGTCAATCTCTCGCGGCGGATCAAGTCGGAAGCCGAGCGCAACCGCCTCAGAGCCCTGGCTATTTTGGTGAAACCGGCCGGGATGGGGCTGCTGGTACGCACTGAAGCTGAAGGGATGACTGAAGAAGCCATCATGGAAGATTTGGAAGTGCTCCAAAAACAGTGGGAAGCTGTTCAACTCGAAGGCGGTACTTCGCGGGCGCCGGCACTGCTCAACCGGGATGACGATTTTATCCAGCGGGTGCTGCGGGATATGTTCAGCGGTGACGTGAATCGGATTGTGGTGGACTCGCAAAATGGAATTAAGCGGGTGAAGCAGCAGTTGATGAGCTGGAACGGTGGTAAACTTCCTGCGGGAGTTTTGATCGACCACCACCGAGAGCGCGCCTCGATTTTAGAATTTTTCCGGGTTAACGCTGCGATTCGAGAAGCCCTCAGACCAAGGGTTGATTTGCCTTCGGGTGGTTATGTGATTATCGAGCCGACTGAGGCGCTGACGGTGATTGATGTCAACTCTGGCTCGTTTACTCGATCGGCCACGGCTAGGGAAACGGTACTCTGGACAAATTGCGAAGCAGCCACGGAAATTGCTAGACAACTGCGGTTACGCAATATTGCCGGGGTGATTATTGTTGACTTTATTGACATGGAATCCCGCCGCGATCAGTTGCAGGTGCTGGAACATTTCAATAAAGCTCTCAAAGCTGACAAAGCTCGACCGCAAATCGCTCAACTGTCGGAATTGGGGCTGGTAGAACTGACTCGCAAGCGCCAAGGTCAAAATATTTACGAGTTGTTCGGCCACAGTTGCCCTACTTGCAGCGGGTTGGGTCATCTGGTGCACTTGCCGGGGGAAGAAGACTTCGCCGCAGCGGTGCGGGAATCGGGCGATCGCACTGTTGCTACGTCGAACCGCGTTTTGTTGAATTTGCCAGAAGGATTGGAACGTCGCAGCTTGACGCCTGTGGCGGCTGCAACTTCTGCCCCGGTGCGGGAAGAACGCCCCCCCGAACCTGCTAGGGCTGCTTGGGAGCCTCAAAGCGAAAGTTTGGATTTTGAGAGCGGCAGCAACGCATCGCCTTTGGACTTGCTCAACCATCCCAGCTATCAGGATTTGGGGAACGGAACTAGACGGCGCCGCCGCCGCCGGATTGGCGAAGAGCCTTTTGCTCTCCCGGCGGAGGAGGAACCGGTACGTAGCAAGTTGCGACTGCCGAATACTTCGAGCGCGCCCGTTGCGGATACGCGCTCTGAGTATCTGGCACCCCCCGGCATCCGGGCGGCTTCGGAGGGCTTCGGGCTGGTGAATATGGCTACTGTTGGCAGGCGCGAGGATTTCGAGCGTGTGCGTCCGGCTAAGTCTGAGTTGATGAAGCCGATGGTGGAGCCTCCGGAGGTGATTTCGGTGGAAATGACGGCGGAGGAGCAGGATGTTTATGCTCTGATGGGGGTTTCTCCTTTGGTGCTGACCGATCGCAGTGTCAAAAATCCTAAGAATGCGATCGTTTCGGTGACTCTCCCCGGAGCGGCCCCGAACAAGCCGCCTTTCGAGCAGCTCGAATTTGAATTTGAAGCGACGACGCCTCCCCAGAATGTTGAGGATGAGGAACGGGATTATTATCCAGAAAGGTCGGTAGTTGAGCCTGTTTTTTCTGAGGCCGATGATGATGATGATGATGATGATGATGTCCAAATTTATGGCGAGAGTTTGATCGACGAAACTGATGATTTTGATCGGATGGAGGAACCCAGTGATGTGATGGACGAATCCCAGGAGCCGATCCAATCCCAGGAGCCGATCCAATCCCAGGAGCCGATCCAATCCCAGGAGCCGATCCAATCCCCTGAGCCGATCCAATCCCAGGAGCCGATCCAATCAAGCGAACCCGAGGAGCCTGCTATCAACCGCCGCCGGCGCCGCCGCTCATCTGCCCTTGTGGATGAATAGTTATGAAAGAAGAGGGAACAGATAAGAGGAAAGAAAGAAGAAGGAAGAAGGAAGAAGTAGAAATTTTTACTCTCTTCCCATCTTTCCATCTTCCCCTTTCCCCCTCTCCCTCGAACGCTCTGGTAATTGCGGGTGTGGATGAAGTCGGACGAGGGGCTTTGTTCGGGCCGGTGGTGGCTGCAGCCTGCATTTTGCCCGACGAAGTTCTCGATGAATTAGCAAGTTGCGGGGTGCGCGACAGCAAGCAGTTGAGTGCCGCAGCCCGGAGTCGGTTAGCTGTGAAAATCCGGGCTGTGGCTGTTGACTGTCAAATTGGTGCGGCTTCGGTGCGGGAGATCGATCGCCTCAATATTTTGCAGGCTTCTTTGTTGGCGATGAAACGGGCGATTTTGAAGTTGAAGGTGACGCCGGATTTGTGTTTGGTTGATGGGAATCAAAGGATTCCCAATTTGGCGATCGAGCAAGAGACGATGATTAAAGGTGATGCGCGATCGATTCAGATTGCTGCTGCTAGTATTGTGGCGAAAGTTTGGCGCGATGAATTAATAGTACGTTTGGCTGTTAAGTATCCTGAATATGACTTGACAAATAACAAGGGATATGGAACAGCTAAACATAAATTGGCTTTGCAACGCTGCGGTGTATCTGTCTTTCACCGATTATCATTTAGCCCTTGTCAAAAATAGTTAGTTGTATCTGAAATGTTGCACCAATGTCAATAAGCTTTTATGAACAGGCTTTTCGGCCTGTTCCACAAAGAGTGAATTTCCTTGTGGAACAGGCCGAAAAGCCTGTTAAGCGAGAATGGTGCAATATCTCAGTTGGATCTCACATCTTGCACCATTCTCAACTAGCCCTTGCATTTTGTCCCAAAAGGTGAAAGAAAGGGCGTAAAAACAATCAGGTAGGTCAATGTTAACCATTCGTGAACGAACCTGACTGTCAACGGATTACCGTTAGACCGCAGGCTTCTTTTTCCTTTTTTGCAAAGGCTTTTTATAGTGAGGTAGTTCCACCCCCACTTGCTAATATAGTACCAGAGTATTTCCAGGTTATCAAGAGGTATAAAAGAATAATTGTCGCTTTGGGTACCTACACCCGACGAGCCTTTCATCACGCGGGCGTAATTCCCAACGGGGTAAGGGGCGCAGCGCTCAGATTAATCCCCTCTAAATATACGTCCGGGACTTCCCGGCTGGTAGTTAAACAGTAAGTACCAGTATTATTAGTCGCTTTCTCAATCATTACCAATGGTAAGTGCGGGCAGTAATTCGAGTTGAGATCAAAGCCAGGGTTTTAGTAATACAGAACATAAGCAAAACTTCTCTATTTAACTGGTTCCCAAGCTCTGCCTGGGAACCGATGTAAGCGAGGCTCTGCCTCGGCCCAGACTATGGAGGCTCTTCCTCCGGATATGCGTTACCAGGCTCTTCCTGGTAACGAGTATAATCATTTAGGATTGCTATAGTAATACAGAACATAAGCAAAACTTCTCTATTTAGGGTTCCATACCCACGGTACCTTACCGCTTTAGTCCGAGCCAGTTTTATGAGGACTTTAGTCCTCACTAGAAACCGCGACTCGTTATCTCGATACGATCGCCCCGATCGCACTTTAGGATTGTTTGATTGGTTGTTCGATCGGCAACTCTATGATAAACTCGGCTCCGTGACCGAGTGCAGACACGCAGCTAAGTTTGCCACCGTGTTCTTGGACAACTTTGTAGGAAATGGACAGGCCTAAACCGGTGCCTTTGTCGGCGGGTTTGGTGGTAAAAAAAGCCTCGAATAACTGCTGGGAAACTTCTTCTGGCATACCGGGGCCGTTGTCAGAAATCCTAATTACAGCATTAGAGTTTTGGACTTCTGTCCTAATTTTAATCTTGCTGCGGTTAGCTTTGACTTCAGCAACTGAACGCCCTTCGTTGTATTCCTCGATCGCGTCGATCGCATTTCCGATCAAATTCATAAATACCTGATTGATTTTCCCAGCATAACACTCAACCAAAGGCAAATTTCCATAGTCCTTAATTACCGCAATTTCGGGATAGTTACCTCTGGCTTTCAGGCGACTTTGCAGAATCAGCAACGTTCCTTCAATGCCTTCGTGCAGGTTAACTTTGCTCATTTGAGAATCATCTTTGCGGGAGAAATTTCTGAGCGATCGCACGATTTCCCGAATGCGATCGGCCCCAACCTGCATCGAAGACATTGCTTTCGGCAAATCTTCTAACAGAAAGTCTAATTCGATATCCTTAATTTGAGCTTGAATTGCTGCCGGCGGCTGCGGGCAGTGCTTCTGGTACATATCGAGCAAATTCAGCAAATCTTCGGTGTAGTGGCCCACGTGGACGAGATTGCCGCAGACGCTGCTAACAGGATTGTTAATTTCGTGAGCAACACCGGCTACCATTTGACCGAGAGTAGACATTTTCTCAGTGTGAATCAGTTGAGCTTGAGTTTGCTGCAATTCGTGCAAAGTATTTTCGAGTTGAAGTTTTTGTTGGGTTAACTCTGTTTGCGATCGCCGCAAAGCTTCTTCACTGCGTTTCTGCTCGGAAATATCAGTAATTAACCCTTCTAAAGCTATCAATTCTCCCGAGTCGGAAAACACTCCCAAACCTTGCTCCCAAACCCATTTTAATTCGCCATTTTTAGAAGTAATTCGGTAATTTAGCTGATAGGGTCGATTTTCTTGTAAAGCAACTTGCACGGCATTCCACAAATTCTCGCGATCGTCTGGGTGAGTCAATTCCGATATAGAAACTTGCCGAGTGCCGATAAATTCTTCAGGAGAATAGCCGGCTAACTGATAGCAACCTTCGCTGACAAACTCCATACTGCGATCGGCATCGTTGCGAAAACGGTAGGCCATTCCCGGCAAATTGCTCATCAGCGTCGCCAAGGCCCGCTGGCTTTCCCGTAGGGCTTCTTCGGCGTGTTTGCGATCGGTAATATCCGTCATCACCGCCAGCATACAGAGTTCGCCGTCCAAATTAATCAACTCTGCTGACAGCAAACACACCACCACCGATCCCGACTTCATCCTAAACTCACATTCCTGATTGCGAACAACACCTTGTTCGTGTAAAATTTGCCTAAAATTCACTCGATCTTCCGGTCTTACCCAAATATTTAACCCCGGTACTGTATTCCAGGTCGTTTCTTCTAAATCATAACCAGTCATCAACAAAAAACTATCATTAACTTCAATAAAACGACCCTCAGCAAAAGTAGTAATAATCATCGGATCTGGGCTTGAGCGAAAAGCCTTAGAAAACTTTTCTTCCGATAAACTCAACTTTTTAATAGCCTCTTCCAACTGACTTGTCCGCTCTTTAACCCGGCATTCCAATACCTCATTAGCCTGCTTCAATGCTTCCTCAGCCTGCACCCGATAAGTGATATCGCGCACCACGCCTTGCAGCCCAATTTTGCCGCCGATATCCATAGAAGTTAGCAGCACTTCCGCCGGAAACTCAGAACCATCCAAACGACGGTGTCGCCAGTCAAAACGGCAATTTCCCGATCGCAAAGCCGTATTAATTCGCTCTTGAGAAAGACTCATAGAATCTTGTCCGTCCGGTTGCAACGGCGGGCTGAACTCCGAAGGATGCTTGCCGCAAAACTCCGACTCAGTGCTGCATCCAAATAACTTTAAAGTAGCCGGATTGCAATCCAAAAAACCCTCTTCGTCTAGCAGCATTACCGCATCAGTCGTCGATTCGTACAAAGTGCGAAACTTTTTTTCCGACGCCTGCAAAGAAGCAATCAACTGCATCTTTTCCTCAGCCGCCCGCTTTTGCTCAGTAATATCCTGCATTACTTGAGAAAAGCCCTGCAACTTTCCCCTTTCATCGCGCAAAGGAGTAACAATAATATTCGCCCAAAATCGCGATCCGTCTTTGCGAAGCCGCCAGCCTTCATTTTCGTATCTACCTTCGGCCACAGCCCGGATTAATTTTTCTTTGTGCTTGCCGATTTCAATATCATCTTTAGTGAAAAAACACTCCGAATTATTGCCAACTATTTCATGAGATATGTATCCCAAAATGCGTTCTGCACCAGAATTCCAGCTAGCTACATACCCATCTGGATCTAACATAAATATAGCGTAATCCTTAACCCCTTCTATTATTAAGCGCAGGCGTTCTTCGCTTTCTCGAAGTGCAGATTCTGCTTGCTTGCGCTGAGTGATATCTTCTACAAAACCTTCGTAGTAGAGCAATTTCCCTGATTCATCGCAGACAGCCCGCGCATTTTCAGCGATCCAAATTATTGTTCCATCTCGGCGATAAATTTGCGACTCAAAATCTGATACGATGCCCTTTTCTTGCAAAGCACAAACAAACTGATCGCGGCGATCGGGATTGACGTAAAGCTGATCGCTAATATCAGTCAGACAGCCCATTAATTCTTCAGCAGAATTATATCCGTAGATGCGAGCCAAAGCTGGGTTAGCGCTGATGTAGCGACCGGATTGGGTTGTTTGAAAAATACCCGACACAGCATTTTCAAACATACTATAATATTTTGCTTCCATTTGGTGCAGTGCCTCCGCGACATTCAGGCATTCTATTGCTTTATTTCCTAATTTTTGATTTCCCACTTTTGAATACCCTGCTCTTGTGTGTGAGTTGAATATTTTTGCTCTACCGCCTGTTAAAATTTAGCCGTTAGTTAGGCTGAAAGATGGTGTGTCGCAACCGGAGACGAGTGTGTTTATTCATCTGTCCTACTGGGCGGTTAGTTGTTAGTGATTGCTGAAATTTTAGTCGATCGGGTATTTATTTGAGGCTTGACTGGCTGTCACGATCGCATTGGCACATCGATCGGCCTGCGGTGCAGGTGTTCGAGCAAAACCCGCTCCTTGAAATCTCCTTGAATATATTAGCAGTTGAATACCCTGAAATAAGTTAGTAGCAAGGATGTTGTTACAATAAAAGGCCGCGACTTCTACAACCGCAAGAGTCTATTTTTAGGATTTGGGTGAGAGTACGATCGACTCTTACCCGAAGCAACTAACCCACTTGCAAGAGCTAAACGCTCGCTGTCCTTGCTGTCACTCGATTGGAGATTTGAGATTTTAGATTGAAGTTGACTCCACAGATGAATCTGAGGTTCTCCTAATGTCTAAAATTTTTTGCTCTCCACAACTCCTGTCGGAAACTTTTATCGCTCTTTGGGTGCCCTGAGTTACTGTTAAGTATTATTGCTGATAGATAATACAGCAGACTACTGGCAGTTGGGAGCATCTCATATTTGTAAAAACACTTCTTCTGGCTCCTTCCTTCTTCCTCTTCCCTCTTC
>Ga0209278_1001542_pt1 | contig 13823 bp, 12 predicted proteins | sample JI81BgreenDNA_FD_187504 | JGI IMG/M metagenome (GOLD analysis project Ga0209278, IMG submission 187504) | Wastewater effluent complex algal communities from Wisconsin, to seasonally profile nutrient transformation and Carbon sequestration -... | ecosystem: Engineered > WWTP > Effluent > Algae... | reverse complement strand
AGCCCGGGGAGATAGGCGACTACCAGCAACCGCTCGGCATGCGTTCCCGCGATCTCCTCGCGCAGCAGCCTCAGGCCATGGAGTGCGCCCTGGCTGTGCCCCGCGAGAACAAAGGGTCGCCCCTTGTTGTCATGCTCGAGATAATGCCGAAAGGCCCGGCGCACGTCCTCATAGGCAAATGCATAGGCCTTTGCGCCCTCTCCATCGCGCTCGACAAAGGCACGGGAGGACGCCTGCCGGTAATAGGGCATGTACCGCGCACAGCACGCTGCAAATGCGTCAAGCTGCCGATCGCGGACGCTGATATTGGTCCAAGCCGTCGTGGCGCCATCGCCCAGTGGCTGGTTCCAGGCATCTGACCGAAAGGTGGTCGGATGGATATAGAACACATCGGCCGGTCTGGTAGACGCGGTTTCACGAGCTGCCCAGGTCTCCGGATCAGCATAGTCGGGTTCGGGCAGCGCAGGATCAGGCGGCGTCGCTGCGCACGACAGCGACAGGATCATCAAGACCTGCGCGATCCGCCGGCCCTTCACACGGGTGTTTCCTGCTTATCGACCGATGCCTTGCCCAGCGGGTAGAACAGCATGATGACGAAACTGAGGCCCAGCAACAGGGCGGGTGCAACCGCATTGCCGAAATAGAGGGCATCGATGGCTGCATCGCTCTGCTGGATAAGCTTGCCGCCAGTGGTCGACTGATATCCCGCAAACGAAAGATACGTGCCGATCAAGGCTGCGCCGAGCGCAAAGCCCGTTTTCTCGAACACCGCATAGACGCTCGAATAGATCCCGTCGCGGCGAACGCCGTTGACCTTCATGTCATGCTGCATGACATCGGGCAGCATCGCGAGGCTCATAAGGATCATCCCGCCTGCGCCGACGCCTTGGAGGACCCCGCGCGATAGCAAGCCGAAGGTCGTGATGGAGCTATCCTCGAGCAGCCAGCTGAGCATCACCAGCCCGTACAGCGCAATCGATGCCAGATAGCAGTTCTTCTTTCCGAAACGCTTGCCTGCCATCATCCACAAGGGGGTGCAGACGCCCATGGCGATATTCTGCGCGACCGAGAGCTGCGCCTGGCCTTCATAACCGATCTGCAGCACGTTGAGCTTGAACAGCAGACCGGAGCTGATGTTCACCGCAAGCGAAATATACTGGAGCAGCTTGGCGCTGAGCAGCATGACCGCGGGACGGTTCCGCAGCAACTGGCGGAAAGTGGCGACAAAGCCGATGCGCTCCGAAGGGGGATGCGGCTCGGGCTCCGGAACGACACCGGTGCCGATCCAGGCCGAAAGCTGGCTGGCGAGGATGACCAGGGCAAGCACCGCGCCCATCAGCCGATAGCCAGCAATCCCGCCATTGCCCATCTCGACAAGCCATGCCGCCCCGGCCAGCGCCCCCATCTGCCCGAGCGCGCTGAAAAAGGTGCGGAAGGCCATCAGTCTGGTGCGGCCGTCATAGCTGCGCGCGATGTCGGGCCCCATGGCGACATAGGGCACGGCAAACAGGGAATAGCCGGTGGAATAGAGCAGCAATATGGCCGACAGGAATATGATCAGCCATGGTCCATCGATGTCGGGTGGGCTGAACAGCAGAAAGAAACTGACCGCCCCCAGGATCGACCCTGCCAGCATCGTCCTGCGGCGCTTCTTCATGCGCGCATCGGTGCGGTCGATCCGATTGCCGACGAACAGATCGACGACGATGTCGTAAAGCTTCGACAGGGTGAGCAGCAGCCCGGCAAGCGCTGGCGACTGCCCCAGTACCGTGGTCATCAGCGCCGGGAAGAACGTAGTCACGGTATGCAGCAATACGGCAATGGCGATCGTGCCAAAACCGTAGCTCAGGCACAAACCCACCCCCGGGTTATCTGGATCGAAACTGCCGGCCCTGCTCTGCGATGCGATCGCCGTGCTACCCATGTGTTTTGAAACCTTGTCAACGTCGCTGGCGCCACCGCAGGCTGCGGCGGCATCGCAGCTTTAGTGCATTCAGAAGCGGCCCTCTAGGGTGATGCCGAATACGCGGCCATTGCCCACGAAACCGGTCGTGAACGTGGTAGAAGGCACGAATTCGGGCTCGTTGATCGACGACAGGATATACTGCTTGTCGAAGAGATTGCGGACGAAGAGCGAGATTTCGTACTTGTCGCTCAGCCAGCCGACCCGCGCATTGACCAGGGTCTGGGTAGGCACCTCCTGCAACGCGATCGCATTCGTGGGCTGTTCCGAGCGGTACGAGACGTCCGCGCGCAGGTAGAGCGAGCTATCGCCCTCGAGCGGGATGGTATAGGTGGTCGAGGCAGCAAACTGGTGGCGCGACGTGCGCGGTATCTGGAAGCCGCCGATGTCGATGCCGCCATTCAGGGCCACCAGCCCGCAGTCCGACGCTGCCGGACAGATACGCGACGCGCTGAAATCAACCGTGCCCTCATCCCATTTGGGATCGGTATAGCTATAGCCGAAGTCCAGATCCCAGACCGAAGACGGCTTCAACACCAGCGAAACTTCGAAACCCTTGACCGAGGCCGAGCCGATATTGGTAACAGGGTTGGTCTGGCCGACGACCGAGGACGGGACCGACAACTGCAGATCGGTCCAGTCGATATAATAGGCGCTGGCATTGACCGCGACCCGGCCATCGAGAAAGCTGTTCTTGCTGCCGATTTCGAAAGTGGTATTTTTTTCCGGCCCGAAGGACTGCTCGGCGACCACCGACGTGTTGTTGAAGCCCCCCGACTTGGTGCCGCTGGCAATGACCGCATAAAGCAGGCGGTCCTCGGCCCATTTCCAGTTGGCGGTAAAGCGGTAGGTTCCGTAGGAGAATTCTGCTGCCGGGGTTCGCACCAGCCCTGTCAGATTGTTGACCAGGATCGAATCCTTGTCTTCCCATGTAAAGCGCCCCTGCCCTTCGATCTCGAGATTGGGGGTCAGCTTGAGCGTCGCCAGCGCGAACACCGATTTCATCTGGGTGTTTTCTTGATTGGACTGATCGAGCGAACGCGCGGTCTGCGTTTCCCCCAGTCCGACGACCGTGACCTGCGAGGCGCTGCGATCGTAATAATAGCCTCCGACGGCCCAGTCGAACACGCTGTTTCCGTACGATTCCAGTCGCAGTTCGCCGCTCCATTCGCGGACGGGTCCGACGAAAGGACGGGTGAACCGTCGCGCGCCGGTCGCGACGTTGCCGCCCAGGCTATTGAGCACCTGATCCTGCAGGGCAAAGGTGTCGTATTTCGCGTAGGAGCCGGTGCCGCGAAGCGTCACGTTGCCGAGTTCGAGCGCCATCTTGCCGATGGCGATATCCGATTGGCGTTCGGAAAACGAAGCGCGGTCGACATTGACCGCTGCGGGCGATTCCAATGTACCGCACTTGAACCGGCGCGTGCTGCCGCCACGGTTGTTGGTAATCAGCGGAGCGATCGTTCCGCCGCAATTGTTGGTGAAGATGAAGTTCGCGCCGCCATCGAGCCGGTCTTCGTAATGATAATAGAACAGCGACGCGCTGAACGGGCCTTCGGGATGGAAGTCGAGCATGCCTGAGCCGGACCATTTGTGATCCCATCCGCCCAGCTTCGGACCGTTCACATTCCGGATCGTGCCGCCAAAATGCGAATAGGTACCGACCGCCATCAGGCTCAGCCAATCCGTGATTGGAAGCGAAATCTTGCCCGAGATTTCCCTCAGCCCGTCGGTGCCCAGCGAACTGCGTACGCGCCCGCTCAGATAGTCGGTCGGCGTGTCGAGCACGTAATTGACGGCACCGGCAAAAGCGTTGTTGCCATAGAGCGCACTTTGCGGGCCCTTGATCACCTCGACCCGCGCAAGATTGAACAGGTCGATATCGAGATTGGATTTGGCCGAAAGATAGACGCCATCCAGAAAAACGCCGACATTGTTGTCGAAGGTGGTGGTGGTGATGTTCGTCACGCCACGCAGCGTCGGGGCCGCAAGGCCGCCCGCATTGCCTGTATTGAAGGTCAGGCCGGGCGTCAGGCGCGCAACATCGGCCAGATCGTTGGCGCCAGCGCGGGTCAGCGTTTCCTGCGTGACGGCGCTGACTGCCGCAGGGATGGACTGAAGCGATTCAGCGCGCTTGCGCGCAGTCACGATGATCTCGTCCCGCGCTGCGGTGGCATTGCCGGCTTCGTCCTGAGCGTCAGCAGCCTCAGGAAGCGCCTGCGCATGTGCAGGCGCAGCCAATACGATACCGCTCGCAATCGCGGTTGTAGCAAGAATAGTCCTCATGGATCCGTCCGCCCTATTCCTCAGCGTCGGCGTTTCCCGACGCTCCTCCCTTGACCATCACCCTTGGTCTCTCACAAAACTGTCACAGCGGCGCAGGCCTAAGAACGCCGATGCGCCAAAATGATCGCAGAGCGAGAAAAGCCCGCCCTGCTGATTTTGGGCCTGCGCCAATAGGCCCATTGTCAGCGCTCGAAAGGACAATTTTCATGCAGTTCGAATTGAGACAGCGCGGCCGATCGTTGATGGATTTCGAAGTCACTGCGCGCCAGAGCGCTGGTCGCTTGCAGCAAAGTGTGGAATCCGAACTCGCCAATGCCGGGATCACGAGCGCAACGCTCCCCGACGATATGGAGGAACGTCACCGGCTGATCGACGAGGCTCTTGCAAATTCGGCCACGTACCAGGCGCGGGCGTTGCTCGGCGAATGGTGTGCCAAGCAGCATGGCCGTGCCGCGGAACAGGCTTTCGACGAGATCCGTGACGTCCTGGAGCCGCAGCTCGAAAAACTGCGCCTAGGCAAGACGACGCTGACCGAGCATGTTTTCGACGCCCCCAGATACTGGTCCGAAATCTGGTTTCACCGCACGCGCGGCGGCTGGGACGCCAGCACGTACAACGGCTTCGTTCACGGCGAGCTTGTGCACAAAAAATACGTGTCGCAGATCTTTCCCGGTGACATTTATGGCAACCGCCGACTGATCCTTCGCGATCTGCCGCGCGATGACTATGCGGACATTCTGGAGATCGGCACCTCGTCGGGACACCACACGGTGGCTATCGCGGAGGTTTTTCCCGCCGCCAGGATTTCTGGCATCGATCCTTCGGTGCGCATGCTCGAACAGGCGCAACGCGTCGGCAACGAGCTTGGTTACGCGTGGGTCTGCACACCGGCATCGGCGAGCACATGCCGATGTTCGCCGATCAGCAGTTCGATCTCGTGACGGCCTATGCCATCCACCATGAAATGCCCCCGAAGGCGATTGCCGACATCTTCGCCGAGGCGTTTCGCGTCCTCAGACCCGGCGGCGACATGATCATGGCCGATGTGGCGCGCACCGACACCCTCGACAAACTAACAGCATGGCGGTTCGACTGGACAGCCAGATGGGGCGGCGAGCCATTCTGGCGCGCGACCGCCAAGCTGGATCTGGAGCCGCTGGCACGCGCTGCTGGTTTTGTCGATGTTCGCGGCTACCAGCCCAATGCCGGGCGCGATCCTTATATCATCTATGGCAGGAAACCCGCATGAGCATGGGACGCGACACCACCCCCGAGCGCCGCATATTGCGCGAGAACCGCATCGATGCCCTGGGTGAAGCGATCATTGCGCTGACCCGTGAGATCTGGGTGCTAACCGACCGCCAGGCCGTGCTCGAAGCCGTGCTCGCCGGCCACGGGATCGATACGGCGCAGGTCGACCGCTTTCAGCCGGATGAGGCAATGGCTGCGCGGCTCGCCGAGCGGCGCCAGTTGCTGATAGACAATGTCCTGACGGCACTGCGGGCCGGCTGAGCGATCGCGCGCCCGCAGCGCGACATGCTATTTGCATCGCATGTCCGGTGCCAGGCTTGGTCCGATCCGGCCTGATGGCGACAGCGCGGCATCGAGAAAGGCCACGACGGTCGAAAACACCTTCTGTCGGCGCTCAAGGGTGGCATCGCCCTGAGGTAGGCGAAGGAAACTATCGATGCCGCCCAGATAATGACCGGCCCCTGCGACCACCATCAGGCAGTGCGCCCGCCCCGCTTCAGACTGGGTCCAGACGTCGTTATGCCATTGGGCGCCACGCTCGGTCAGCGGGGTCATGTCCGCGCTGCCGTTTATGGTCAGCACTGGCCCGCGCATGCCAGACCAATCCATGGCGAGATAGGGCGCACGCTGCTGCCAGGCGGGGGTCAGTCCATCGAAATTGCCGGGCGGTGCCAGCAATATGGCGGCGCGGTACAGCGGCGAATCGAAACGCTGCTCGCTCGCCTTCGATCTTGCCCCCATAACCAGTGCCGCGCTCTGCCCTCCGAAGCTGTGGCCGATCACCGCGATCCGCGATCTGTCGACCCTGCCCTCGAGCAGCGGTACCGCCTGGATCAGCTTGTCGAAATGTTCCGCGATCCATTGCAACTGCCGGGCCCGGATCGACCAGAGATCGGCGGGCTGTGCGGTCGCGACCATCAGGCCATCGACAGAAGCATCGGGGTGGTCCGGCTGGACCACGGCATAGCCATGGCTCGCAAGATAGCGCACCAGCGGTGCATAATCCGACCGGGAGAGCTGATTGCCATGCGACAGCACGACAAGCCCGATCGATGCTCCGTCCCGGGGCACAGTGACCCTGACCGTTACCGGCGCATCCGCATGCTGGTTCAGGCGCAGCGGATCGATGGTGACGATGACCGGTTCGGGCGGCGCGGATGGCATGGCCTGGCACAACGCCGCCGCAGGCAGAGCAAGTGCCATGCTGGCGAGCAGCTCTCGCAACCGGCTAAATTGTATCAACATTGAACCTATTCCCGCTTTCGCTAATGTACCGTCCGATCAACGAGGAATCGCACATGGCTGCAAGCCCCATCATACCGCTGACCGACAGGCGAACGAACGTCGGGAGCGACAGGTCCGGCGCCACTGAGGCCGACGAGCCGTTCAATCCGGCCGAAACGCTGGATCGCGGCATTCCGATCCGTTCGATCAGCCGGGCCATCGCCGTTCTGCAGGCGATCAACCGCGGCGGCTCGCTGAACATGATCGAGATCGCTCAGGCCTCGAAAGTGCCCTATCCCACCGCGTGCAGGATCGTGCAGACCCTGGTCCATGAACAGCTCATCGAACGCGAACGCGGCCGCAAACGCTATCGTCCCACTGCCATGGTCCAGACGCTGTCGCACGGTTTTTCGGGCCATAGCATCCTGTTGCAGGTTGCTCGGCCGCATATCGCGCAGCTCACGCGCGCCATCGGCTGGCCCGCAACAATCTCCACCCATGTCGGCAGCACGATGGTGCTGCGCGATTCCACCCATTCGCTGACCTCGCTGACGTTCAACGAATATCATCCCGGCTATGCCATGCCGATCTTGGAATGCGCTTCCGGGATTACCTATCTCGCATTTTGCGAAGACGATGAGCGCGAGACGATCCTGAGCCACATCGCGCCGACAGCCGATGCCGACACCCGGCACATGCTGGAATTGCTGACGCGAGGCGGATTGCTGGCAACGGTGAGGAAGGAGGGATTTTGCGCGCGCAGCTTCAACCAGTTCACGCGCAACCCGGGCAAGACGTCGTCGATCGCGGTGCCGCTGATGCGAGAGGAGAAGATCGAAGCGACGCTGAGCGTTGCCTTCTTCGCGACGGCAGTAGGGACGAGCAAGGCGATCAAGGACCTGCTGCCCCCCTTGCGGCAATGCGCAGAGGCCATTCATGCCGATCTTGGTGCCAGAGGCGAGGCCTGAACAAGGCGGAGCCACGACCGGTTGCGCATGCGCCAACTGATCGCCTGGCGAGAAATGTGTCAGAGCAGGTTTGCCCGTCACATCCCTTCACGGCGATTGAGCCCCATTCGGCAAGTCTCGGAGACCATCGATGGAATATGATTATGTGCCGCTCCCGCATCGCAAGCCGCTCAAATGGCCCAATGGTGCCCGTGTCGCGCTGATCCTGACGTTCAACCTTGAGACCTGGGACCTGACCAAGGACACCGACAAACCCTATTATGCCGGCGGCCCGGCAATCCTGCCCGATACCCTGCCCGGCAACATACCGGATTTCCCGAATTACAGCTGGCGCGAATATGGCCAGCGCGTGGGCATCTGGCGGCTGATCGATCTGTTCGATACGCTCGGCGTTGCGGCCAGCTGCACCACCAACGCCGTCACTTTCGAGCGCCGCAAGGCGATGACGGACGCGGTACTGGAGCGCGGCTGGGAACTGCTTGCGCATAACTGGGAACAAGGCGAGCTTCTGAGCAATTTCGCGCTGGATCCGGCCAGGGAACGCGATGTGGTGCTTCGCTCGCTCGACCAGTACGAACGGTTCACCGGACGAAAGGCAAAGGGCTGGCTGAGTTCGTCTTTGCGGGGGACGCTGCAAACGGCCGACATCCTCGCCGAATATGGCTGCACATTCTACTGCGACATCATGAACGACGATCAACCCTATCTGCTGCGCACCCCGCACGGACCGATCGTTTCGACTCCCTATTCCAACGAAATCAACGACTTCACATTCATTACGCGCAAGAACTTTACGACCGATCAGTTTCGCGACGCGCTCATCGAGGAACTCGACGTGCTGTACGAGGAAGGCGCAGTCAGCGGGCGCATCATGAATGTCGGCCTGCATCCGCATGTGTCGGGTCGCGCGCACCGGGTTCGTGCGCTTCGCGAATTCATCGCCCATGCAAAATCGCTGCCGGGCGTCTGGTGGGCCACGCGTGAGGAGATTGCGGACTGGTATCTCGCCCATCATGACGAGCATATCCCCGGCCAGCTGGGATGACGCCCGACCCTATCTCGGCACTGCGCGCCCTGTTGCAGCCCGATGCACAGGGCAAAAGGCGATTGCTCAATATTCCAGGCTGCTGGGATGGCCTGACCGCATTGCTGGTCGAACAGGCGGCGTTCGAGGCGGCATTCCTCACCGGCGGGGGCCTGTCGATGGCGCGGCTGGGCCGACCCGATATCGGACTGACCACCGCCAGCGAGACCATCGATGCGGTGATGCAGATTCGCGACCGTGTAGCCTTGCCGTTGATCGTCGATGGAGACACGGGCTTTGGCAATGCGATCAATCTGCAGCGGACGGTCCGCGGCTTCGAGCGTGCAGGGGCGAGCGCTATCCAGATCGAGGACCAGAGCTTCCCGAAGCGTTGTGGCCATATGGCCGGCAAGACGGTTGTGCCGCTGCCCGAAGCGGTCGGCCGGGTGAAGGCCGCGCTGGATGCGCGCCGCGACATGCTGGTCTTTGCACGCACCGATGCCGTGGCGATCGAGGGGCTTGAAGGCGCACTCGAACGCGCCGAGGCATTTCTGGATGCCGGAGCCGATGCGGTATTCGTCGAAGGGCCGCGCACCGAAGCGGAACTGGCCTGTATCGCCACCCGGCTCGCGCGACGCGTCCCGCTGATCCACAATCTCGTGGAAGGCGGCATCAGTCCGACGGACGATGGCGTCGAGCTCGAGCGTCTGGGATTTGCGATCGCGCTTCACCCGCTGTTGCTGATGCACGGCTTTGTCCGCCAGGCGCCCGGCTGGCTGGCCGAGCTGCGCAAGATGCGCACGACCGCATCTATTTGCCATGAATTGGTCGATCTCAAACACATGAACGGCCTGGCGGGCGCCGATGCTCTGTTCGAACTCGGAGAACGCTATGACGCCTGACCGATTGTTGCTCCACGATTACTCCGCAGCAGGTTTCGGCGGCTCGCTGGTCTTCGGGGCCAGGCCCGCCCTGCTGATCGTAGATGTGGTGATGGCCTATCTGGCCAAGGACTCGCCGCTTTATGCAGGGGTGGAAGCCGAGCTCGCAGCCAACGAGCGTCTTCTGGCTGCGGCAAGGACGGCCGGAATCCCGGTCATCTTCACCAATGTCGTCTACGAGCCCGGCGGCTTGAGCGGCGGATTGTTCTATCGCAAAGTGCCCGCGCTGAAGGCGTTCGAGCGCGGCTCGCCGCTGGGCGCTTTCCCCGAGACGCTCCAGCCGCGATCGCACGAGATCGTGGTGTCGAAACAATATCCTTCGGCCTTTTGCGGGACGCCGCTCGCCGGCATGCTGGTGGCGATGGGCGCCGATACGCTGCTGATCACCGGATATTCGACTTCGGGATGCGTCAGGGCCACCGCCCTTGATGCGCTGTGCCACGGCTTTGCCCCCTTTGTCGTGCGCGAAGCGTGCGGCGACCGATCCGAGCAGGTCCAGCAGGCCAATCTCTTCGACATACAGGCAAAGATCGGCGAGGTGATCGCATGTGACCAGGCCATCGCCCTGCTGGCTGCGACCCATGCTGCAGACAGGGAGAAAAGGTAATGGCCATCTGGCTGAAGCGCAGCGCGGCGCAGGGAAGCCAAGCCGAGACCGACCGCAACGTACGTAGCATCGTCGAGGCGGCGCTTTCCGATATCGAAACCCGCGGTGACGCCGCGGTTCGGGAGATGTCGATCAAGTTCGACAACTGGGATCGTCCGGACTATCGGCTCAGGCCCGCAGAGATTGCGCAATGCATCGACAGCCTGAGCCGCCAAGAGCGGAAGGATATCGAGTTTGCGCAGGATCAGGTGCGGAATTTCGCCGAGATTCAGCGACATGCCCTGCGCGACGTGGAGGTAGAGACTTTGCCCGGCGTTGTCCTGGGGCATCGCAACATACCGCTGAATTCCGCGGGTTGTTACGTGCCGGGTGGCAAATACCCCCTTCTCGCCTCTGCCCACATGTCCGTCATCACGGCCAAGGTTGCCGGGGTCAAGCGGATCATCACATGCGCTCCCCCGTTTCAGGGCAAGCCGGCGCGCGCCATCGTGGCAGCGCAGGCATTGGCCGGCGCAGATGAAATCTATGCCCTGGGAGGCATCCAGGCGATCGGCGCGATGGCGATCGGCACGCAGACCATCGATCCGGTCGATATTCTGGTCGGGCCAGGCAACGCCTATGTTGCGGAGGCCAAGCGCCAGCTTTTCGGAAGGGTCGGCATCGACCTGTTCGCCGGGCCAACCGAAACGCTCATCATCGCCGACGACCAGGGGTGCGATCCCGAAATGGCGGCAACCGATATACTCGGTCAGGTCGAGCACGGCCCGGACAGCCCGGGAATTTTGCTGACCAACAGCGAACCCTTTGCCCGCGCGACGATAGCCGAGATCGACAGATTGCTCGAAATCTTGCCAACGGCCGATCACGCCGCAAGGGCCTGGCGAGACTTTGGCGAAGTGATCGTTGCCGAAAGCTACGAAGAAATGGTCGCGATCGCCGACGACATCGCGTCCGAGCACGTCCAGGTGATGACCGCCGATCCCGACTATTTCCTCGACAACATGACCAATTACGGCGCGCTGTTTCTGGGCGCGCGCACCAATGTGAGCTTTGGCGACAAGGTCATCGGGACCAACCATACGCTGCCGACGCGCAAGGCCGCGCGCTATACCGGCGGGCTTTGGGTGGGCAAGTTCCTCAAGACGTGCACCTATCAGCGCGTAACCAGCGACGCGGCGTCGGCACTGATCGGCGAATATTGCAGCCGGCTGTGCGCGCTCGAAGGCTTTGCCGGTCATGGCGAACAGGCCAATCTGCGTATCCGCCGGTTTGGCGCGCGCGCCGTCGATTATGCCGGCGCGGCAAGCCCGACGCCGGAAACGGCCGCTTGAGCCCGCATCTCGCTATGCAGGCCATCCCAAGCCTGCGGCTAGACGGGCGGCGGGCTGTCGTGACTGGCGCGGGGCGCGGCATCGGTCTTGCCTGCGCCGCTGCCTTTGCCGCTGCAGGAGCGGATGTCTGTCTCATCGCGCGTTCGGCCAGCCAGATCGAAGCGGCCGCGGCGCAGATCGGCAACAATGCCGTCGCGCATGTTCTGGACGTGTCCGATCTAAAGGCGGTTCGCGCTTTCTTTGCCGGACAGGACCCTTTCCATGTCCTGCTGAACAATGCCGGGACAAACCGCCCGATGCCCTTATGGGAGGTCGAGGAGCCAGATTTTGATGCGGTCGTCGATCTCAACCTGAAGGCCGCCTTTTTCGTGGCCCAGGCCTGCGCCAGGCGAATGATCGAAACCTCTACCCAAGGCAGTCTCATCCATGTTTCCAGCCAGATGGGGCATGTCGGTGGAGCTTCGCGGTCGATCTATTGCGCCTCGAAATGGGGGCTCGAAGGCATGAGCAAGGCGATCGCCCTCGACCTGGCCCCGCATGGCATTCGGTCGAACACGCTATGCCCTACCTTCATCGAAACGGCGATGACCAGGCCGTTCTTTCAAGACCGAGCGTTTCTGGAGAGCGTTCTTGCCAAGATACCCCTTGGTAGGCTTGGCCAGGTCGAGGATCTGATGGGGGCGGCGCTGTTCCTCGCGTCAGATGCGTCCGCCATGATGACCGGAACGCACATGATCGTCGACGGCGGCTGGACAGCGTCGTGATGCGCGAGGACCTTTCATTCCATCATTTCGCCCTGTCGGTCCCGGATATCGATGCAGCGGCTGATTGGTATTCAACGATGCTGGACTTTTCGATCGAACGCCGTTTCGACCTGCCCGGAAACATCAAGGCGATGTTCCTGCAGCGGGGCGCCCTGCGCATCGAGCTGTTCCAGGTACCCGCCCCCAAGCCGCTGCCGGACGAACGCCGCGATCCCCGCAGGGACCTGGAGACTCTGGGCAACAAGCATCTCAGCTTCCAGACGCGCCATTACGACCGGCTTCGCAAGAGACTGGAGGATCATGGTGTCCGGATCATCCGCGACATCGGAGAGAAGGACGAGCAGGGCTTTTTCTTCCATGACAATAACGACAATGTCATCGAGGTCCTTCGCAGCCCTGGCTGAAGCTGCACCGGCCAAGCCTAGCAGCGGTATCGTTTCCAGCCCATCATGGTAATGCGTGTGTGTGAAAAGGCACAAACTGCCGCCTGGCGGCAGTCGATCGCCAGTCGTGCCCGATGGCCATTCACGAGGCCGACCAGCGGTCAGCCCAAATCTCCCAATCATAGAGCTGGAGTATCGTCGAAAGCGACGAGGCGGACAGAGCGTCTGCGCTGTGCAGTGCGTCTTCCAGATACGTCCTGTTCACGATCGCATTGCTGACAAGGCGCCCGTCCATAAGCCGCGCGCTGATCATGTCCCGGTTGCGAATGAACACCTGGTCGTAAATGCCCTCGGGAACGCTTTTGCTCACCCTTCCGACAATGTGATCCGGCAGGAAGTCCCTGAACGCAGATCGCGCCAGGCTCCGGTCGATCCCGCCGTCAATCTGCTGCCAGGTCGGCAACCTGTAGCATAGCTCGATAAAGGGCTGGGCAAGCAAAGGACACAGCCGGTCGATTTCGCGCTGGCCCTGCACCGAGAGATGATAGTCGATATTGAGATAGGCGGAGGTCGCGATCTGCAGATATTTGCCCTTGGGGAAATCCGCCGGCGCCACCAAAGTCGGGTGGATTCTCGCGATGGCATCATCGAGTTTTACCACGTCCGGGTTCAAAAAGGGCATCCTGGGCATGGGAGGTATCAGGTTGAGAACATAGCAGGTGCAGTCGATCGGCGCCGCCATCTCTGAAACCAGCCGGAAGACTGTCTCTCGCATCGACCAGCCGCTGCATTGGGCTGCATCGAGCAATATCCGCGGAAGCCTGGCGAAGGGCTGCTTCAGGGCGACATAATCAAGCGCCGGATAAACGCCCGGCATATTGTACAGGACGATATCGCCGCCAAAACCATAGGTGAAAGCGTCGATATCGTGTTCGGCCGCTATGCCATGAAGATCTCCGGCCATTTGCAGGCAATCGAACACACTCGACGGAGACGCGCCCAATTCCTGTCGATCCAGCGATGGCAGATCGACGCGAGCAGGATCGAGCCGGGTTTCGATCAATTCGGCACCCGCATGCGC